>Ga0181520_10009474_pt1 | contig 13436 bp, 7 predicted proteins | sample PEATcosm2014_Bin_29_FD_132451 | JGI IMG/M metagenome (GOLD analysis project Ga0181520, IMG submission 132451) | Peatland microbial communities from MTU Mesocosm Facility, Houghton, MI, USA - PEATcosm2014_Bin02_30_metaG | ecosystem: Environmental > Terrestrial > Soil > Wetlands > Peat | place...
GGCCGACGCCAAGGCCTTCACCGACGTGCTGCCGGCGTTCGAGGCGAATCAAAACCTGTTCGCGCAGCAAAAGGTGGCCGAGACGATGGCGCTGGTGCTGACGAACGTGCAGGACAAAATCTTTCTGCCGGAGCGCGCCGATGGCCAGTCGCGCGAATTGAGGCTGATGTTGAACCGCGAGCCGCCGCAGCCGAAATCGGCAACGGCGAATCCGTAAAACGAAAATGGACGCGACGCTCAAACGAAGATTGTGGAAAGTGGCGATTGCACACTTTCTCGTAACTTCATTTGTATTTTGGAGATTGTTTCACAGCTTTAGCCCAGATGCGTGGACTCCGTTTTGGTTTAAGGTTTGTGTTTTGCTTCAGCCGGTATTTTTCTTTTTTGTATGGACGCTTCGCTTTTTGAATGTCGGAGAATGGGGTGGAATACCTTCTTTTTTTGGAGGATTGGCAATGGTGTTTTCAGTTCCACTTTGGAGCATTTGCTTTGCTTGGCTGTTCGCAAAGTTGGACAACTGGCTGAACCATTTTCCGGTTCTTGGCAAACGAGTTTTTTAATTTTATGCAGGTTACGTCTCTATTGAGCCATCACGAACACGAGCACGGGCCGGATTGCGGCTGCGGCCACGACCACGAACATTCCGTCGTGCATCTCTGGCAGGCCGTCCTCGGCGTCGTCTTCGTCCTGAATGCCTTCATCGTGGACTGGCTGTTTGAATCGGGCGGCACCGTCGCCAGCGCCAGCGCGTTCATCGGCGCGGTCATTTTGATTTATCCCATCGTCGTCACCGCCATCAAGGATTTGCGCGTCGGCCGCTTGAGCATCAACGAGCTGGTCGCCATCGCCGTGCTGTTCGCGTTCGCGTCCGGCGCGTTCGGCAGCAACATGAGCGCGGGCTACAAGACCGCCGGCCTCATCGCCTTTTTGATGCTCATGGGCGAACTCATCGAGTCGCGCACCGCCGAGGGCGCGCGCCAGTCCATAGAATCGCTCATCAAACTCACGCCCACCCGCGCGCGCCGGATCAAAAAGGACGGCGGCGAGGAGGAGATTGCCGCGAACGAACTGACCGTCGGCGATGTCATCCGCATCCGGCCCGGCGACAACGTCGCGGCGGACGGTCTCATCGTCAGCGGCCAAGGCTCGTTCAACGAGGCGACCATCACCGGCGAATCCCTGCCCGCCGACAAGAAGACCGGCGACGAGGTTTTCGCCGGCACGCAAAATCTCACCGGCGTTCTGGAAATCAAGGTCAGCCGCGCCGGCGAGGACACGACGCTGGGCCGCGTGCGCGAGCTGATTCTCGCCGCCGAAAAGACGAAGCTGCCCATCATGAAAATCGTGGACCAATACATGGGCTATTACACGCCGCTCGTGCTGGTCATCGGCGCGCTCGTCTGGGCGTTCACCCACGACATCAACCGCGTCATCGCCGTGTTCGTCGTCTCCTGCCCGTGCGCGTTCATCCTTGCCACGCCGACCGCGATGGTTGCCGCGTTGTCCGCCGCCGCGCGCCTCGGCATTTTGATCAAGAACGTCGCCGACATCGAGGCCGCCGCGAAAATCAACGCCTTCATTTTTGACAAGACCGGCACGCTCACGACCGGCCAGCTTGCCGTCAGCCGCCTGACGCCCATCGGCGAAACCAAGCCCGCCGAATTGCTGCTCATTGCCGCGTCCGCCGAGAAATACAGCAACCATCCGACCGCCAAGGCGCTCGCGCAACTCGCGGGCGAAGCCGGCGTGCCGCTGGCCGAGCCGAAGGATTTTTCCGAAACCGCCGGCCGCGGCGTGAAGGCGGAAATCAACGGCGCGAAAGTTTTGGTGGGCCGCGCGCAATGGCTCAAGGACAACGGCGTCGCCGGGGATTTTCTTAAATCGGTTGACCTCAACGAGGCCGAGGGCTGGAGTTTGATTTTCGTTGCGCGCGACCACCGCTGCATCGGCTGGGTCGGCTTGCAGGACCAGGTCCGCGCCGAGGCCAAAGTCGCGCTGGCGGAATTGAAGGAAGCCGGCGTCCGCCGCATTGCGATGGTTTCCGGCGACCGGCAGGTGGTGGCCACGCGCGTCGCCGGCGAAATCGGCTGCGAAGAGGCGAAGGGCGATTGCCTGCCGCAGAACAAGGTTGAATTTGTCCGCGCCATGAAGACTAAAGGTTACAAGGTCGCGGTCATCGGCGACGGCGTGAACGACGCGCCGGCATTGGCGGCGGGCGACCTCGGCATCGCGATGGGCGCGGCGGGCAGCGAAGTGGCCATCCACAGCGCGACGATTGCGCTGATGAACAACGACCTCCAGCGGCTGCCGTTCCTGGTGAAACTTTCGCGCAGCACCCGCGCCGTCATCAACCAGAATTTTGCGTTCGGCATTTTCTTCATCATCGCCGGGCTGTCGGCGTCGGCATTCGGCTTCATCGGCCCGGTCACCGCCGCCGTTCTGCACGTCATCGGCACGTTCATCGTGATTTTCAACAGCGCGCGCCTCGTGCGCAAGGGCGAGGAACTGGAGCATTTCCATCCCGAAGCCGTCGCCGACAAACACGACCACGGCCCGCACACGAAGCCGGCCGGCCAACTGACGCCGAAGCTGGCGTGAAATTCAACTCTCAACAAAACCACGCCCACCACAGAAACAGCAATCGTGATTTCCATTCCCTCGACAGCGACAAGTTTTGAAACCTGCAGGCAGATTGAGAATAATAGGTGGACGAGGCTGAAGACCGGCATTCCCTGTGAATTCCATGCCTGACGCCGCCTGAAGAATCACGTTTCAATCCGCGCCCCGGTCACGTGACCGGGGCGACCTGTCGCGTTCGGCGACTATGCCGATTTCGTTGTTGTTTCGTAAGCGACTGACCCGCCACATCTAGTTCCCGCTGTGAGATGAATTATTTCCAGCACTCAATGGGTCAACCGAAAGAAAGCGTCGGCGGGCGGATTGGAAATGATGATGCCGCTGATGCGAACACCATTGCTAACCGTCACCCACGGGCCGTTGGACAGGTTGGTCGTCATTTGCAGAAAATAGTTTGTGCCGGTGGCGGTGGGGAAAAACACCGCCGGCTGATTGCTGTAGGTGCTGATGCCCAGCGCGGGTGCAGGCGGCAATATGACCGAGGTCGGAATACCATCAAAGGTCGGCCCCCAACCCGTGGTGCCGAGCAGATAGTAGGCTTTCGCCAAACTATCGGACACAAAAACGCTGGTATCGTCGCCTGGCGTGGGCGCGTTACCCGAAAAAGTGATATTCGTTAAATTGTTGCATGAGGCAAATGCATAACTTCCAATACTGGTGACATTGCTGGGAATCGTAATGGCGGTCAAACCAGTGCATGAAGCGAAGGCATAGCTTCCGAAACTGGCAACGGTATCTGGAGCGGTCATGCTTGTCAGGGCAAAGCAACTTTCAAATGCAAAAGTGCCGATGCTGGTGACACCATTGGGAATGGAATAACTGCCGTTGGCAAGACCTGTCGGGTATTGAATCAATGTCGTTTGGGATTTGTCGAACAAGACTCCGCTGATGCTTGCATAGTTCAAGTTGGCTGCATCTACCGTAATATTCGTCAAGCTTAAGCAGGTTGAAAAAGCGGCTGACCCGATGCTGGTAACATTGCTGGAAATGTTAACACTCGGCAGACCGCAGCCATTAAAAGCCTCCGATCCCATATTGGTGACAGTATTCGGAATGTTTATACCAGTCACTTTTGTTAGGAGGAAAAACGCTTGATTGCCGATGCTCGTAACAGGCAGCCCATTGATTGTGCCGGGAATGGCCACTGCACCGCCGGAACCCGTATAGCCTGTGATCGTGATTGAGCCACTGTTCGTCGTGTATGTGAATGGAAGCGTGGAAAAGGTGCTGGTGTTGAAAAGCACTGAAACTGTGCCGGGCGAAAGCCCATTTTGGTTCGCACTGATCAAATCCGGCTCGCCATCCCCATTGACATCCGCAGTCGTCACATAAGTAGGGCCACCGCCAACACTATTGGTGCAGGCAGGCACAAAGCTGCCATTCCCATTATTCGTCAGGACCGTCAGCGTCTTGTCGTTGGCATTCGCGCAAATCAAATCCACCTTGCCATCGCCGTTGACATCCGCCGCCGTGACGGAATCTGGCGTCGTGCCCACGTTGTATGTGGCATTTGAACCAAAGATACCGAAGCCGTTGTTCGTCAGCACCGTCAGCGTGTTGTCGCTGCCATTCGCGCAAATCAAATCCACCTTCCCATCGCCATTCACATCCGCCACCGCCACCGAATCGGGACGATTCCCTACGTTATATGTGGCATTCAAAGCAAAAGCGCCGGTGCCGTCATTGGTGAACACCGTCAGCGTGGGATAGTTGCCATCCGCGCAGATCAAATCCGGCTTCCCATCGCCGTTGACATCCGCCACGGTGACAAAATCCGCTACATAAGGCCCGTTGGCCACGGTATAATTTGCCTGCAAACCAAACACACCGCTCCCGTTGTTGGTGAACACTGAAAGTGCGCTATCATAAGTATTACCATCAAATATCTCCCCATAATTCGCGGCAACCAAATCCACCTTGCCATCCACATTTGTGAACGCCGCGATTGATACGGTATAGGCGTAATTGCCAATTAAAAAATTGGTGTTGAAGCCGAATCCACCGCTGCCATTGTTGGTGAACACCGAAATCGTGTAGACCGACGAACTGATAGTAGAATTCCAGTTCGCGCAAACCAGGTCCGGATAACCGTCCCCATTCACATCCGCAGCCACAATTGAACTGGGATAGTTGCCCACGTTGATGGTGGCGTTCGATGAAAAAATGCCGCTGCCATTATTGGTCAATATCGTCAATGTGCCATCCTGGATGTTTGCACTGGCCAAATCCACCTTGCCATCCACGTTTTTGAACGCCGCAACCTCGTAGGGATTGACGCCCACAAGGTAATTTGATGAAAGAAGAAATGAAGTTTGGGCGGCGGCTTCACGAATGCCAACAAGCAATGCCAGCGCGACAAACAAATTTTGAATCAGTGTTTTCATGTGATTATTTTGGCTGGTGGGTTGTTGGTTTTAATGGCGGACATATAGTGATGGTTGCAACGCCATCGGCGACGTTCACGTAAATAACCGGCATGCCCGCAACGCCAGTGCCGAATTGAAAAATGGACTGATCCACGGCAATCGCGGATTCGTAGGCTTGATAAAAGCCGAGTTGATTGGTCATTGGGAGGTTTAGAGAAAGCGACGGGCCGTTCGGCAGGTTGGTGGTCAGAATCGAAATCCAGTCAATTAAATTGGTTGAGAATTCAACCGTGTAGTAATTTCCGGTATTGCCATTGAGGGAAAGTTGAATCTGGCCGCTGGAGGTTTGATTCGGCAAGGTGAGGATTTGAGCCTTTGCCACGGCAAAGCCGGTAACCAACGCCATTGCGACGAACAAACATTGGAGCCGGGTTTTCATAGGGCTGTTTTTTTATCGGGAAAAACTTGTCATGGCTGCTGGATCAGCCGGTAAAATCGTTGTGCGACACCGGCGCAAAATTGGTGACGGTAATCACCGAACCGTTGCCGGTGATGTTGGTCAGGGTCTGCCAGCTTGGGCTGGAGAGGGAATTGGCGTAGCTCACGGTGTAAGACTCTCCAAGTTCGCTTTGAATCGAGACCAAAAAGTTGCCGTTCCCGGCGGCTGGCGCAAAGAAGATGGGCGCGGGCTGAATCCAAAAGCCGCCTTGAATGGAAAAACGCGCGCTGCTCGGAACGGCGGCAACCGGCTGGGCGATGGTGCTGCCCAGTTGAAACCGAGCGCTGGTGCTGAACGTCGTGCCACCGCCGGCAATCACGCCGCGCGTGATGTCAAAGCGGCTGCTGCTTTGGGCTTGTGATGACAACCCAATCAGCAGTCCGAAAACGCCTACGATGAAAATGGTTCGCATAAATCTATTTCGGGCCAACAGCTATGAATTGGAAAGCCGCATCTGTCGCGGTCGTAGATCCGCTCGTTCCCGTCTCTGTCACGATATAAAATGCAGACGCAGTTTGATTGTTTACGCCGTTATCCAGGTTAACGGTATATCCCCAACTTTCACTCGCAGCCAAAGTGATGGCAGGAACCCCGGAAAAAGGTTTTGTGAAAGTAACAGTGTAATGTCCCGTAGATGTGTGCGAAACGGTGAATCCAGGAGTTCCCGAATAAGGGACGCCCGTATCAGAAACGATGCCGCGGATGACTGTGAGATTGGTCTCGGCATTTGCCGTGATTGCCGCCGGATTTGTTTCGCCAATTTGAAGGGTGTTGCCGCTGGGCGTTATGGTCACATTTGCTCCCGCCGAAAGCAACACGGTGTCAGCCAAACCATTGAGACTCTTGACCACCTGGCCACTGGCAATGTTGGTCGCATTCACGGCATTTGCCGTCAAGTTGCGATTGGTGACGGCGTTGCCCGCCAACTGCGTGTTCATAATCGCGCCATTCGTGACCGTGGCGGCGACGGCGGCGAATTGGGCATACGGATCGGCCATCACTTGAACCCGTGGTGTGAGGGTTTGCGTGACGCCGGCATTGGTCACGGTGATGTCCAGATAGCGTGCCGTGCCGTTGAACGCGCCCGCACCGAAATCCAGATTCACCGTAAACAGGCCGTTGACCAGCGCGGGCGTATTGGTGACCGCACTGCCAACCTGGTTGCCGGCACTGACGGCGTCGTAAAGCTTGAAAATCATCATGTAAGTGCCGTTGGCATTCGTGCCGTTGTCCCGGAGCTGGCCTTGATAGGTGAACGCCGTGGTGCCTTGGGCGGCCGATTGATGGATGCCGGAAAACAACGCAAGCGCGATAAAAAAATACTGGAGTTTGCTTTTCATACAGAATTAAGATTGCCTCATTGTGACGATGTGCGCTTCTTACTGAAGAGTTTCTACCACTCGGACAAAGAAATTGCAACACAAAAGAGGCGTCATCTTTTTGACGAAGGAAAACACAGGTTGAGCCCGACAAATGGCCGGTTTGTTCAAGCGACCTGCGCGACCAATTGCTTCGTCATTTTTGCCTTGGCCCACGCTGCTGGTGCAAATTCTTTGATCTGGGTGATCTTGGCTGCCGGCAAGTCAGTGAACAAATCTTTCAGATAATCAAACGGGTTGACGCCGTGCCGCCGACAACTGCCTAGCAGGGTGTAAATCACCGCGCTGCGTTCCCCGGCTGTAGGGTGGCCGATAAACAACCAGTTCTTTTTCCCAAGAGCGCTGGGCCGAATCGAATTTTCAATGAGGTTGTTGTCGATCTCCAAAGTCCCGTCCATGACGAATTGGTTCAAAGGCGTCCAGCGTTTCAGCGTGTAATCAATCGCCTGTCCGAGCAGCCCTTGCGGCAAAGTATTTCTCCGTATCAACTCCATGGCGCGATGTAGCCGACTCAATACCGGTTGCGATTGCCATGCCCTCATCGCCTGCCGCAGTGCCGGGACAGCCTTTTGCTGGCGTAGTTTCCGTTCCACGGCATAAAGCTGTCCGATTTGGCCCACAAACCACGCCGCCAATCTGGTCTCCGCCAACGCCTCATGGAAGCCTCTGCGAACGTGGGCCCAACAGCCAATCAAAGTCAGATCACTTCGTGCTTTGGCCAGTGATTCATACGCGGAATATCCGTCCGTTTGTAATTTGCCTCGGAAGTATTTTAAAAATTCCTCCGGCCCTGCCCGCGACCGGCTCACCCGCCATTCAAATAACACATCACCCTTTGGCCGGCTGTAGATCCAAAGATAACCTTGCTGACTTTTGCCTTTCACATCTGGATCCAAATATCGAATCGGCGTCTCGTCGGCCTGCAGGTAATTGCCCTGTAGCAAATCATCACGAATCGACCGATAAACCGGCTTCAATAACTCGGCAGCCTGTTCGACCCAACAGCCCATCGTCTTGCGGCTCAATTCCACTCCGAACTGTTGGCGGAACATCTTCTCCTGCCGGTAAAGCGGTTGGTGATATTCATATTTGCTGACCAGAATCTGTGCCAGTAAACCCGGCCCCACCATGCCTTGTTCAATCGGTTGCGGCGGCAGTGTGGCTAAAGCAAATCTCTCGTGCTTCACGTAACGCGGGCGTATGAAAATGCGTTTGATGATTTTAGGGGCGACCCAGTCCAGTTGGCTGGTGCGTTCCTCGCTGATCTTTTTCCAGCCATCAGGCTGTGCCTGGACTTCCTTCGGTTCAATCACGATCTCCTGCGTCTCCAGCTTGTCTTCTGCCAACATCCGCCGAACTGGATGTGACGTGCCATGACGCGTGACCGTCGTGGTCTTGGGTTCTGTCGTCGGTAAAGTGATGACATTGGGCAGACCTTGCAACAGCAGTTCAAGTTGGTGTTTATCCAAACCCTCGTTGCGCTGACCGCCGAAGTAATGGCGGATATATTGTTCGAGCTTCTGGCGCAGCAGCCGGTTCTCCAGTTCCAACGCGACGACACGCGCACTCATCGCTTCATACTTTTCGAGCAGCGTGGTGTCAGTCACGTTACTCTGACGCGAACAAAAATGTTTTGTTCAATCGTAACGAAACTTTTATCAACGCCGATACCAGTTCTCTTTCGATCGCACTTCCAGCCCGTGAATCAATGCGCTGAACTCTTCGCCGCGCAAATTTATGTGACCACTTTCGCTCACCGGCCAGGTGAATCGTCCCTGTTCCAATCGCTTCGCACAAACCCATAAACCATCGCCATCCCAGTAAAGCACCTTGATTCGGTTCCGCCGTCCATTGGTGAACACGAACAGATGTCCTGACAATGGATCGGCTTCAAGTTGGTCCACGACCAGACTGTAAAGCCGGTTGAAGCTGCCGCGTAAATCCACTGGCGTGGTGGCGACCATCACCCGTGTCGCGCTGGTAACACTCAACATGGCAGCGCCCGCAATACTTCGGGCAAGAACTTCACCTCCGAATCGTTTTGTAGCCGCACGATCCATCCTTGCGGGCTAACGACTTCGACCGGCCAGCGCGAGGCAGGGCTGGGCAACCGCACTTCTCGAAATTTTACCTTTGCAGGACCGTTCTCACGTTCCAAGCGCAACCATTTGCTCAATGTGGACAACCCGACACCGTGATGGGCAGCAAAATCACTTTGGGTTAATTGGCCTTCGTGGAAGCGTGCCAGCAATCGTTGCCGCTTTTTAGGGGTCCAACGCCGGCGTCCTGATCCAGATTTTGATGTATCCATCTCGACATAATTTCATAATCTAACGGCAAAAACTAGACGTGGACCGTCAGCCGCATACGTTGTTTCAATCCGCGCCCCGGTCGCGTGACCGGGGCGACGACGCGGGCGGCACGTTTGGCAGCGAAAACCGCTGTTTCAATCCGCGCCCCGGTCGCGTGACCGGGGCGACCAAGCGCGGTGCATTCAATCAAATCGCTTTTGCCGTTTCAATCCGCGCCCCGGTCGCGTGACCGGGGCGACAACAGTTGACACAACTCCGGTTGCCGCATTTTCGTTTCAATCCGCGCCCCGGTCGCGTGACCGGGGCGACTTTTATATTGGCAACCGAAAAATTTGACTTTTACCGTTTCAATCCGCGCCCCGGTCGCGTGACCGGGGCGACTTTCTCCGCCGTTGCACAAATTCCCGATGTCATACTGTTTCAATCCGCGCCCCGGTCGCGTGACCGGGGCGACTTTCTCCGCCGTTGCACAAATTCCCGATGTCATACTGTTTCAATCCGCGCCCCGGTCGCGTGACCGGGGCGACGTACCCGTGACCCCATATTGGTTGACAGGCGTCAGTTTCAATCCGCGCCCCGGTCGCGTGACCGGGGCGACTCGCGGTTGTCGGTGGTCGGACGGCCAGCAATCAGGTTTCAATCCGCGCCCCGGTCGCGTGACCGGGGCGACTTTGAAATCCACCGTCAAAATGATTTCCTCAATTGTTTCAATCCGCGCCCCGGTCGCGTGACCGGGGCGACATCGGACACATCGGCCGCCCAAAAAAGAAATCAGGTTTCAATCCGCGCCCCGGTCGCGTGACCGGGGCGACCGATTGCCGATAACGTCGTAACAATCCATGGTGCGTTTCAATCCGCGCCCCGGTCGCGTGACCGGGGCGACGCATCAAGTCCGCGATTTGCAAAACCAGCTTGTGTTTCAATCCGCGCCCCGGTCGCGTGACCGGGGCGACAGGTCTCCATTCCACCACGTCCCACGCGAGAATCGTTTCAATCCGCGCCCCGGTCGCGTGACCGGGGCGACCATACGTCGTGGTGTGGGAGAACTCATCCGTCGTGTTTCAATCCGCGCCCCGGTCGCGTGACCGGGGCGACAATCCGCGCACCACGCCAGCCGGCGCGAGTTGCTGTTTCAATCCGCGCCCCGGTCGCGTGACCGGGGCGACTCATTCGTCGTGGCGCGGGGGAACTCATCCGTCGTGTTTCAATCCGCGCCCCGGTCGCGTGACCGGGGCGACCCCGAAACGTGGATGCCAACTCCAACGATGCAGAGTTTCAATCCGCGCCCCGGTCGCGTGACCGGGGCGACTCAAGGGCGAGGGAAAGTGTTCTGGCCTTCGTTATGTTTCAATCCGCGCCCCGGTCGCGTGACCGGGGCGACATCTGGACGTGCCGAGTGACCGGCATTGGGCCTCGTTTCAATCCGCGCCCCGGTCGCGTGACCGGGGCGACTCAAACCAGCCTGACTTCTTCAAACTCGCTGTAGTGTTTCAATCCGCGCCCCGGTCGCGTGACCGGGGCGACTTGCGGAATTTACACGCATCTGCATCGTTGGAGTTGTTTCAATCCGCGCCCCGGTCGCGTGACCGGGGCGACTCATGTTGCCGGAGCCGCCACCGGATCGCTCGTGTTTCAATCCGCGCCCCGGTCGCGTGACCGGGGCGACTTTATCGGCCTAGCCATAACCGCGCTGATTCTGTGTTTCAATCCGCGCCCCGGTCGCGTGACCGGGGCGACAAGATATACGAACCGATTGGACGCGATTCGGCGGGTTTCAATCCGCGCCCCGGTCGCGTGACCGGGGCGACTGCAATGTAACCCCAACCGTCACCAAGATAAACCGTTTCAATCCGCGCCCCGGTCGCGTGACCGGGGCGACAAATCGGCGGAACTCAAATCGGCGGAACGCAAATTGTTTCAATCCGCGCCCCGGTCGCGTGACCGGGGCGACGACGGTTGGGGTTACATTGCATGACAAAAAGACAGGTTTCAATCCGCGCCCCGGTCGCGTGACCGGGGCGACACAGAATCAGCGGCTTTCGCACAGTCCGATGAATTGTTTCAATCCGCGCCCCGGTCGCGTGACCGGGGCGACTTTGTTTGGTTCAAATCCCAATAATGCAAATCCGGTTTCAATCCGCGCCCCGGTCGCGTGACCGGGGCGACAAGTTGCTTGATCAATGTTGACGCCGGTCAAAGTGTTTCAATCCGCGCCCCGGTCGCGTGACCGGGGCGACCGGATGGACTTTCCGGCGACCCAGCAACCGAATTGGTTTCAATCCGCGCCCCGGTCGCGTGACCGGGGCGACTTCCGGCAGCGATTCCGCCAACTCCGGCTTGCTTGTTTCAATCCGCGCCCCGGTCGCGTGACCGGGGCGACAATGGGACCGGCGGCTACTACGCTATTCCGATTGTTTCAATCCGCGCCCCGGTCGCGTGACCGGGGCGACTTGCGTTGCAAAACGCGATTAACCTTGCAAGCGCGTTTCAATCCGCGCCCCGGTCGCGTGACCGGGGCGACACAACGCCGTGCCAATCGGCGTGATAATGATTCTGTTTCAATCCGCGCCCCGGTCGCGTGACCGGGGCGACGTGTTAGGTTGCGCTGTTGCCGCCGCCGCCGGTGTTTCAATCCGCGCCCCGGTCGCGTGACCGGGGCGACAATTTATGCTGCCGCTTTCCGGCACAATCAAACAGTTTCAATCCGCGCCCCGGTCGCGTGACCGGGGCGACAAGTTGCTTGGTCGATGTTGACGCCGGTCAGAGTGTTTCAATCCGCGCCCCGGTCGCGTGACCGGGGCGACCAATTTCCCGCTTGTTTTTGAACTGCAAATCGTTTGTTTCAATCCGCGCCCCGGTCGCGTGACCGGGGCGACTGGCGAGCCTAGCGTTGCAAATAATAACTATGTCAAGTTTCAATCCGCGCCCCGGTCGCGTGACCGGGGCGACAAGTTAAAGAGGAAAAGAAATGACAGCTTTATTTTGTTTCAATCCGCGCCCCGGTCGCGTGACCGGGGCGACCAAATTCACCGTTTATGTAAATCGGATTGGCATAGTTTCAATCCGCGCCCCGGTCGCGTGACCGGGGCGACGACGCGGGAGGCACGTTTGGTTCTGAAAATCGTTGTTTCAATCCGCGCCCCGGTCGCGTGACCGGGGCGACTTGCGCGAAAATCCGCATCAAATGAATATGTCTTTGTTTCAATCCGCGCCCCGGTCGCGTGACCGGGGCGACGCCAATTGATTTCAATCGTTACCAATTTCACCGGTTTCAATCCGCGCCCCGGTCGCGTGACCGGGGCGACGTTGCTTTGCAATTTTATCTAAACAAAGCGGGAACGTTTCAATCCGCGCCCCGGTCGCGTGACCGGGGCGACCGGGCGTTGCTCATTCATCAGCGCCGGTTCCAGCGTTTCAATCCGCGCCCCGGTCGCGTGACCGGGGCGACTTGCGCGAAAATCCGCATCAAATGAATATGTCTTTGTTTCAATCCGCGCCCCGGTCGCGTGACCGGGGCGACAAAATGCCAGTTCCGCTTTGACATAATTATTGTTGTTTCAATCCGCGCCCCGGTCGCGTGACCGGGGCGACAAAGAAATACCAAACCGCTGTCAATGCCAGACCGGTTTCAATCCGCGCCCCGGTCGCGTGACCGGGGCGACAATTTATGTCAAAAAATAAAATCATCATTGGCACGTTTCAATCCGCGCCCCGGTCGCGTGACCGGGGCGACTAGCTGCCAACCGGCAACGTTGCGGTTTGCGAATAGTTTCAATCCGCGCCCCGGTCGCGTGACCGGGGCGACATCATCTGCGCCCGCCGTTGACGGTTGAAATGCTGTTTCAATCCGCGCCCCGGTCGCGTGACCGGGGCGACGCGAGCCTAGCGTTGCAAACAATAACTACGTCAAGTTTCAATCCGCGCCCCGGTCGCGTGACCGGGGCGACCGAAAAATCCGTTTGAGCTTGCAAAGCGGTTCAAGTTTCAATCCGCGCCCCGGTCGCGTGACCGGGGCGACCACACCGCCGGTTTTGCCGCCGCGCCTATCATCGGTTTCAATCCGCGCCCCGGTCGCGTGACCGGGGCGACCCGCCGTTTCGCCGCTTTTGACAACTCCAGTAACCGTTTCAATCCGCGCCCCGGTCGCGTGACCGGGGCGACTCGTCAAACTGAAAATCTGAAACAGTTTGATACGCTGTTTCAATCCGCGCCCCGGTCGCGTGACCGGGGCGACCCGAAATAA
>Ga0181520_10009476_pt1 | contig 13436 bp, 15 predicted proteins | sample PEATcosm2014_Bin_29_FD_132451 | JGI IMG/M metagenome (GOLD analysis project Ga0181520, IMG submission 132451) | Peatland microbial communities from MTU Mesocosm Facility, Houghton, MI, USA - PEATcosm2014_Bin02_30_metaG | ecosystem: Environmental > Terrestrial > Soil > Wetlands > Peat | place...
CATATAGAAGCTGAGATAATCTTGCCGAGCGATATGGAGGATGATCCCATATCTGCATCTTTCTCACTGCCTCTCAATCCCCGCGTCACTGCACTTTCAGGCTCAGTAAGTTGTATGTTCCGGGTTTGGATGCACCACCATCTGTAAAGAAGAACCCGCCCGACGTTACCGTGCCCACGCTCTGAGTTCCCAATGACTGATAACTTTCACCGCCGTCGATGCTCACCCAATAGGTAATCGTAGAGCCTGATTTTGTGATCTGGAGATGTTCTGGACTTCCAGCCCCGGCGCAACCTGGACCTCCTAAAGCAGTTGGAGCATTATAAGTGGGTATACCTGAGCCACTGTAGCTAAATTTCCAAAGGTAAGTAACGCAACCTGTTGAGGTGGCACTATCGGCATTCCAATTGATGGCCATTGAATAGACTATGTGATTTGTAGAATCCCAAACCCAAGGGCCAGCGCCATAGCCAGCATTGGCCGCAGTTCCACCTAGTGCAGAGAGTGTGTGAACCTCCTCAACGCTGGAACTGAATGTCGCGGTTACAAACCAAAAAGTTCCATTGCCTGTCGTCGTGAAGATGTCATTCCCGTTTGTCGCGTTCGTGAACGTCAGCCCGGTAAATGATGTGTTGATGTACGACGGCGAGACAGGGGGCAACGTGGCCGCGAACATGTTATCAGCGGTGATGTACTTCGTCGCGCCGATCTGAAGATACGGCGGAGCCACGCTGATTGCGGCAGGCGTCCCGCTCAACGAAGAGTAGGGATAGCCGTTATTGGCTGACTGAGCGTGCGCTATCCCTGCGAACAAGGACAGTGCCAAACCGAGCTTAATTAGTGCGTTCAACTTCTGCATGTAAATCATAATTCGCCGTTCCGCTTGTGCAAGCTGTGTAGGTGGTGGTGTAACTGATGGCCGAAGAGGTAGCCGACCAGAAAGGGAGCGCAACATCAACGAAGCCGCTAGCCGTAGAGATGGTGGTATTGGTGAGCGTCAAAGGAATGGTCTGTGCTTGATGCGTGGCAGTTGCATCGGTCCAACTAACTGTTGCGTAAACCGAACCTGTGCCAGTCGTGCAGAGCGCGTTCTGATCCAGGTAAAAACGGACAAGGTAGTGCCCTGCCGCGCCCGTAGAAGCGATGAGGTTTTGGGTGGTCAGAGACGAAGATTGCGCCGTCTTATCTGAAACACCTTCAACGGTGACGAGCCCAAGACCCGCCGTGGTAATCCCATCGTAGGTTGTTGCCGCGCCGCTGCTGTTCAGAATGAAGCCGCTGAGACAAGCGAGTTGTGTTGCCGACGAACCGTAAACCACTTGGCCAGTTCCGCAGCTCGAAGGATGCCCAACCGTACTCCAAACCGGAGCGGAGGCTCCCTGCCCGATCAAGGGCATGTTCGATGCACCCTGCGCAGTGGATGTGGGTGCGCCACCCGTTCCGCCTCCTAACAAGATGCCGTATTGCGTGAGAAGGCCGGTCGATCCCCAGGCGCTGTTGCTCGAAAAGTAGACGATGCCTCCGCTCGTACCCGAGATGGTCATCGCCACGGCCCCGGTCGAACCGCTGTTGGTGACCACCGTTCCATCGCCCGTGAATGACGTGACGCCAGAACCGGTGCCAGTCGCCGGATTTTGCAGCTCCATGCCGGTGCCGTCGTAGATGAATGTGGCGATCTGAGTTGTGATCAAATCGTTCGCAGCCAGCGCCGAGGTACCCTTCTTGGTGATCGTCTTTGCGCCAAGGCCGCAGAAGTTGAGCGTCGGCGTAGTGATCGAATTGGCGTGAAGCGGTAGCACCTTGATAAACATGCCGGTGGTGTAGGCGGCTGGGCAACTGTTCACCGTGGCTGTGAGCACGTTTACGGCACCAGTGTCAGCCGCGTAGGACGGTTGCAACTGCACTTCAGGGTAGTTAGCCGTCTGCGCCAAAGCCTGAAGACTCAAGACGCCGGTGATCGCGAGAAGCGAAAGAATCCTTTTCATGAAAATCTCCCTTTAGTACCTGTAGTCTGCCATCAATGCCCCAGCCGTCCACGAAGCCGCGGTTACCATTGCTGTTCCGGTGATCGACGTAATCGCACTTGGCGGCAAGCGAACGAAAGGACCGCCGTTGTATTCCTGTACATAGAGATGAACACTTGTCGAAGCCGGAAGCGCGGATATTGGCGCATTGGCAAACGTCCACGCCGTACCGCTGCCTGCAAGGATCTCATTGTCGGCAAAGTTTGGCCCTGATCCGCCCGGAAGGGGGGTCCAAGCCCCCGTGCCGCCGTCTACATATTCGCCCGCCAGCGGCGTTCCAGTCCCTATCTGACTTTTCGCTGCGGTCCCGCTAATATCCGAGAATGCGGGCTGCGATTGGGTAAAGTTTCCTGTTGCTTGGTCGTAGCTTGCCAGCCATTCATGAGATGTAGGCGCCTGGGTCTGAGCGCGCGCTACCCACTGCCAACTCGCTCCATCCCACTCCAGAACATTACCCGTGAGCGGATTCGAGAGTGCTAGAAATGCGATCTTACCGCCCGCAAGAGGGCTACCGGTCCCGTCCGCGATGTAATCGATATTTTGATTCTTATATATGCGGGAGAAATCGATTCCGTCAGCAGTAATGACGCCATTTGCATCGATATTCTGCGTGATCGTGCCAATCGTCCCTTGCTTGCCAATGATCGCTACTTGTTGCGCGAGGGCGCTAATTAGATTTCCCTCGGTACTTAGCCCATTCTGGAGTTGCGTGTTCCAGACAAGAAACGTCTGCAATCCGGCCCATGTAAGGGTTCCATCTGGGTTGACGGCCGCGGCGCGAGCTAATACGAAGGTGTTAGATTGCGTCATCTTAAGTCATCTTTGCGACTTGCTTGGCATACCGCTCGGTTGGCTCTGTAAATCCAGGCGAAGCCTTCAAGTAGGCATCTACGACCCGCCAGGTAATCGGGTCGCTGACCGCCATCTCATAAACACGGTCGCGGGAGTAGCCAAGCCGGTTCCAGAGAACGCGGGTGCGATAGGTTCCCACTTGCCCAGCGCCAATCCAATGCTCATTGCTCCATGAGCGGCCGCCATCGTCAGACCAACGCAACATTACTTGAGGATCGCGGGGATCGCCGTTCGCATCTACAAGTGGCGGACTGGGGCCATCTCCAACTTCCATATCGATCTGCATCTGCTGGTGGAAAATACGCTGTTGCTCACTCGAAATATGCGGGGCGCGGCGGAAGCGGCGAATCGGTTGCCCATTGTCGTCGAGAATGGTAATCGACATGGTATATATATTGCCACTATTCCAATCGCCTACTAAATGCTGTCCAAAAGCGTAGCAGTGACAAGTCGAGAGATGCGCGCTGTATCCCGTTACTCCCTGCTGAATCCAGTACCCACGCTCATGCCACATCTGCGTAGCGGCGTCATATACCCACGTCGCTCCCTGGCCGCCGTTCGCGCTCGGGAAGCGTAGCACCCAGAATGTGTGCCCTTGGTCGATATAGGCATAGCCAACAGCGTCCGCGCTGCCCTGCGGATAGGTCGCCCAGGCAGTTTCTATCGCATGGTTTGAAATCCTCAGTGGTGAATAACCATTCGCGCGCCATGCGATTCCCACTCCATTTTTGTTGCCGCCAATCCAGAAAGGCGTATTGTCCAGCACACATATGGAATTCGGCGCGCTGATGCCCTGTTCCATGAATGCGCCGGAGATTACATCGAACGGAGTGTATTGGTTCGCTCCGGAGTTGTAGTAGATCTGCGCGTGTCCATCAATTCCCAGGACAAATAATTGCCGAAACGCCTGCTTGATTGCGCCGACATTCTCGGGGAATACGGAAACCTGCTGAACGCCCAGCGGATTCCAGGTTGTCATATCTTCCAAGTTCGATACCTGAAACTTGTTGGAATTAGCCAGCAACGCGATCCCATATCCATCGCACCATTCAACCATGGAAGGCGTTCCTTCAAGCGGGGCCACAATGGTAAAGGTACTGGTTTTCAGATTGAAAACGTAAAGGTTTCCGGCAGAACAGACGCATACCTGATTCCCGGCTGTGCCATTAGTGACCATCGTTACCGGGTTGCCGTCGTTCCCCACGTCGCCAAGTTCGGTGGCTGTGCCGCCACTCAGAATCTCGTAGAGCTTCGATCCACCCACCCCGAAGGCCCGCCCATTGATCTCCAGCAGCCCCCTCACGGGGTTTGTTGGCAGCTCAACGAACAGCGCGAGCCCCGGAGTGCAATACATAGGCATCTGCGACTTGCCTTGGCCACTCTCGTCGCTTTCAGGGTAGAAGTTGAACGTCCGCTGACAGTCAGCGATGATCGACTGCGACTGGTACGTTGGTCCGCAGAATGAAAATCGAGCCATTTGTCAGTTACCTCGGCAGCGAATCGTAATAGTTGAAGCCGCCATGAGTGCCGATCCCAGGCATCCCGGCATCGCCTGTCACTCCCCGTGGCGACTTGGCATTATTTGATTCGACCGCCTTCATGGCCAGAATCCAACTGCTCTCCTGCTGCTGCGACCACTGCGCAGAGAATGCGCCGGCCATTGTGCGCGCCAGATTCATGGTGATTGCGTCTTGGTAGCCAGGCGGAAGACTGAAAACATAGTTCAGCGCTGGGAATTGCGGAATTGATCCCCAAATCTCAAGCCGCACGCCGTAGTTATAATTCGGCACAGGCCAGAAATAGAGCCCTCCGTTCGGAAAATCTGTCGAATAATAGAGATCGGTCGGAACGTTGCTCTCGAGAGCCTTGATGCGATTGTTCATCCACCAGTCGTCATCCCTGATATTTATCGGGATTTCCACATTAGGCGTCTGATCGGTCAAAATAAGGCTTGCAGCCTCGATACGCTGCGGGCGCTGACCCATGTTGGGGGTGGCGAAGGTCGGAAGAGCACTCCCCGCCAAAACCGCGTTGCCGGTATCGGCCGCCAGAGCAACAGCAGCTCTAATGAGCGGAATACTGAACTTTGCTGCCGTTGCCGATTGGACATTCCCAGTCCCGCTGAGTCCATTCGTGGAGTTTGGGATCGTGGCCGACTGCCCATTTACGAAATTGTTCTGCGCGATGTAGGTAGCAACTATTCCATTGCTCGAACTCTGAGTAATCTGTGCTTTCGGCCCAATCGTATGCGGGGATAGACCGGCAACCAGCGTAAATGTCGGGAAAGTCACATTGTAGATGTAGACCTTCCGCGCAGCCCAGTTATCGAGTAGGCGATTGAGCTTCCGCAAACCAAAAGACGCATCTCCGGGCTGCGCAGTCTCCCCCTGGGCGACTACGTTCAACTCCATCAATGCGTCTGTGACAATATCCAGGGCGGTCATTATGCCGCCTCAGTTACTTCCTTGCGGGGCCGGCCAGGGCCTCGGCGCCGTGCGTCAATCTGCTCCTGCACCTTCTCCGCTTCCGCCGCCAGCTTTGCTGACAAATGCTCGTTGGGCATTTCGCGGAATTCCGGCGCTTCTTCACTCCAACCGTCTCCCAGCGCCCGCTGAAGCTGCTCCTCAGTCTCGACGACAAGCGTAATAACCTTTGCTGGCACATGGAAGGTATCAGTCCCCATGCCAACGCGCGATGGCCGCTCCTCGTCGTAGGCCGAATGGCTGTTTGCATGGTCGTAGAGCATCATCGGGAACTTTTGGAAATGGTATTGCTCCTTAGGCGGGTTGTTCAGGTCAAAAACCTGCATCGGCTTGTGTTCTGAATCGTGCTGGGCAAGAATCTGCCGCATGTGAACAACTTCCTGCTCGCTCAGCTGCTGAGTTGGCATAGTAACTCCATAGATCGCAGCAAGTTGATCTTGCTGCTGCTGTTTCGTGAGATTAGATCGACGAATACTGCCGGGTTCTGGAATTGGCATAAGAAAAAGGGCGGGGAGCCCGAAAGCTCCCCTAATGCTTAGAACGTGACGAGTCCGAGCCCGTAAATAGAATAGGTCGGGGTTTGGCCGATTGCCGTAACTTCCAACAGGTACTCTTCCTGATGGAGATACGGAATCGCGCTTGTGGCTGACGTGCCGGTCAATGTTCCGCCCGTTCCTGCCGAAAGCGTCAAGGTGCCCGCTCCGGCAGAGATATTGCGGATCATGAAACGGATGGTTGTGCCCACCGCAGCCGCCTCAATCTGCGGAACCAAAAGCGCGGCGGTCGGAAGGTCATCCGACACTGCACCGCTGCTGGTATCGCGCAGAATAAGGCCTGCGAGTATCTGCGCAGGGGTCAGCGTAACCGCGGCGCCGATAATCGTGGTAGGCGTAAGTTGCTGATTGATCAGGCCGGAAAAACTCGGTGACTGCTTCTCCGGGGTGTAATCAGCAATCGGATGCAAATTGGCTGTTGCTGGAATTGTGCTCATGGTTACGCTCCTGCCACGGCGACTGCGCCGTTATCCTGATAGAGGTTGCCCAAGCCGAAAAGTGAGTCCATGCGGTTCACCTGGACGCTGCGCACGGGGTCCCACGCCTTGACCTTGCGGACGGAGAGGCCGGTATCGGGGTCCTGAGCCGATCCGCTCTCTTCAACTGCCTTCGGCGAGTACAGTTTCGAGCCGACGAAAGCGAAAGCGTCACGAGTCAGGTTCAGGCCAACCGTGCCGACCTTCCCATTAGGGGCTGTGGTTCCAGGCCAGAGAGTGAGTGCCACGCCGCTAACCGGCAGCGCGTCCACGTTCTGGTACTGTGAGCCCGGCCCGTAGATCGGGGGCAGGAAGTTGATCGTGTCCGCTCCCACGCCGCCGGCAGCCGTAAGCGCCTGGGTGATGGTGAAGACCTTGTTTGTAGCGTGGCCAGGAACGCGGCGAGTCATCGGGTTAACGGTATTCACATTCAAGATGGAGAACTTGTCCCCCACATTGAAGGTGTCGCCTGCCGTGGCCGTGATGACTAACGAGGTTCCACTCTGGTTTGATCCGTGAACCACTACGGACGCAGCCCAGGTGCCTGCCGTGTGCGAGTAGAGCGATTGCGACTCATAGAATGTCGCGCCGCCCAACTTGCCGATGGTGCCTTCTTTCCACATCTGATCGATTTCATCGGCAGGGTGGAAGATGTTGGTGATGTTGGTCCCGAGCGAAGTCATCATGCTCGAAGAAATCAGCATCGCACGCTTGCCAAGGACGCCGGCCGCGTTTTCTTCGAGGCGCTGGCGGGCTTGGTAGTAGGTCTGGACGGTGGTTGGGTCAACTCCGAGAGCACCCACGGTCATGCTGGCATTCTGGTAAGCCCATTTGGCGCAGCGCGAGTCGCATTCCTGCGCAAGAGCGGCGGCTGCTGGCTCGAAATACTGATCTTCGAGCTCCTCCTCCGAACGCTCCAACTTGACAGCCTGTTCGTAGTCGTCCCACTCGAAAGCAACCTGAAGCCATTGATTGAGATTGACGGCAGTTTGCAGACGGTTGATCCCTTGCGGTTGGTAGCCCATGCCATCGGACACCGTAAAGCGCTGAGGGAATTTAACCGTTACCTGGGAGCCGGGCGCGAATTCCTTTTCGAAGTCCTTTTCCCATGAACGGTTGAAGTATTCCGCGACTACCAGCTTGTTGAGCAAGAGGCGCAGTACCTTCATCGATACCCATTGCGTATTTAGAAAATTGTTGCCTGCCATTGGTTAAGCTCCGCGGCGGCGCCGCATATCTTTGGCATCTTCGGCGCGCTTGAACGCCCGAAAATCACCGGCTTTGAACGCTCTTCCAGTCTCATCGACTGGCCCTGATCCGCGATGGTTGATTTCAATCGGCGGCTCTGAGGCGCTTTCTGGGCTTTTCTTGGCGGGAGTTATTGACCCTTTAGGTTCTGGCGCTACAAATTGACCTTGCTCATTGCGTATGGTGGATTCCGTGGCACTCTTGCCCTTCGCAAGCTCTGCGATGATCTCCTGCTCCATCAGCAGGGCAACACGCAGCGCTTTAGAGGGATTCGAGCGGCAGGCGGCGAGAAAATCCGCCTTGCTTTCCTCGGTTCCACCAATCGTATAGAGCAGATCCGCCAGAACTGGAGAATCATTCATTACCGAAAACACTTCGCGCGGAACATCCGGCTTCAAAAGCTCCCGAACGACCGGCGCTGCCACGGCTTCATAGTCCGGGTAACGCTTTTTGGCCTCTTCGAGCTTCTGAGATACCGTTTGGCGCAACTGCGTAACTTGCTGCTCACGTTCACGATACTGGTCCCGCACATCTGCCAGGTGGTCCGCCTGTGCCGCCATAATGTCTTCCCAAGTCGCCTGCGGATTGTCGGTTGCGTACTTGTTCGCCCATTCGGTAGGCTTGAAGGCTTTTCGCCATTCCTGGTAAGTCTGGGGTGCTGCGGGCTCACTTGCCTTTGCGGGTGACGGTTCCGCTTGCGTCGATTTAGGCTTTGTGCGCGCTTCTTCCAGTTCCGTTTCGATTCGCTTGAGTTTCGCGGTCAATTCACCAATGCGAGCTTCCGCGCCGGGTTTCCGGCGTGACTCCTGCGTAGTTTTGCCCGGTTCCGTGCCGGGGGCAATTTCAGGCTTTGCAGCCTCGGAAGTCGTCTCTTTCGACGTGTCAGCGGAAGCCGTATCCGCAGTTTCAGGCTTGGAACTTGGCTTTTCCGGCAGGGTTCCGCTGAGGCGCCATTCGGCATACTCGCTGGTTCCGCTGCGGGGAATTTCGATTGCTACCGGTGCGGATGACGGAGCCGCTTGTTCTACGTCCATGATTGAACCTCATTACTGATTTGATTCTCCTTGCGCCGGAGTAGCGGAAACTTGTTGGGCCTGCGCGGACTGCTGCTGCGCCGCATCCTGCGCACTCTGCTGCGACTGGGCCTGTACCTGTTGCTGCCCCATCTGCTGCTGGTGCTGCTGATCCTGAGCCTGCATGGCCGTCTCGTGCGCAGAGCCGTGCAGTAACTGATAGACATCGATCTCGCGGTCAGCAATGCCCTCATGAATATCCTTGCTGGCATTCATCTGAGCTACAGCTAACTTGGTAGCTTCCTGCATCTGCACGACTTGCGCCTTACCTTGCTGCTCAATAACCTTGCCTTCGCGCTCAATCATCAGCTTTTGCAAAACAGCCTGCATTTTCTGCATCTGCTCTCCTTGCTGCTGAGATTGCGCCTGCAATTGCGCAAATTGCTGCTGCTGTTGCGCGCCCTGGTTCGGTGGATCAATCGCATCCGCCATCTGATCCCCCAACGGCCCTAACTGCTTCAGCCGAATACCTAGCGCCATCAACTTCTGCATCTGCGGGGGCGCAAGCGGAAGGTTCTTCAGGTTCCCCATCAACGTATCGACGAATTCAGACCCCTCTTCGCGCTGCGATTCGTGAGATGGGCCGCTGCTGATCGTGACCTGATAGCGTCCCTTGTCGTCCTCAATGGGGAAGTGGTAGGTGTGATCCCCATTCTCGATAGGCTCGTCGCTATTGATCTGCACCAACTTGTGCTTTCCGTCCGCTAGACGCACCGGCTTGGTCGTCTGGCCAAGGTCCGTCTCGCTCAGCCAATGGTTGATAATCCGCCCAGTGAGCTTAATTGCCTGGTCGTAAGCATCCACCAAGTGATAACTGCCAATCGCTTGCTCGGACTGGATCTTTTCAAGAGCTACGCCCGACTTTTGATTTTGGCGCTGAGCGGCGGTAGGTAGCGGCGCCACGCCCATAGCGGACTGGATTGCCCGGTGACAGATATCGACGCCCGTAGCGTAAGCCTGGAAGTCCGGAGTCAGCGGCGTGCGCTGCGGAGGTGGCAACGTTTGCCCACTAGCTGGGTCCACAATCGGATCATATTGGATCGTGGGGTGGAAAACCGTGTTGACGGTCCCCCAAGCCTCGGAATCTGACTCAAATTGTCCTTTGGCACCAATGTAAGTCGTCTTGGGAAGCTGGCCTACATTTTCCAACATCGCGCTCATCACATACGCAAGCGCCTTCTGCGGATCACGCGCCAGGGATACTAACGATAACAGTACGCGCTCAGGGACGCCGCCATCCTCGATCCATAATTCCTTGCCGAACACTGGCACAATGGGAATATACGGCCCAGGCTGAATATCCCCCTTTTGCAAGATTTCGACCCCGTTGGTAATATACTGGCAAATCGTGCGCGCCTGGACAGTGCGCTCTTTCTTGCCCACCTTCTTCTTTTTGTACTCGACCTCCCAATAAGAGGTAATCAGGATCGATTTCCCGTCATACCAGAGACTGCTGTCCTCCCCAAAGTCTGCTGCGGCGAAACTGACCTTCTCAGCGTCTGGAAACATTCTCTCAAACTCGTTGAGTGGCATCCGGTCCAACTCAAACGCCCATTCAATATCTGAGCCGTCAAGTTCTTTGTAATCAGGATCAATAAGCACTGCGTCTGGGTTCATGATCGGCAAGATCAGGATTTCCTGCTCATCGGTTTCATCATCCACATACGCCCTGCTGACCTTCCAGAAGCCCAGGTTGCGCTCTACCGCGCCTTGCAGGCCGCCGATATAGACCCGGCTCGCATTGCAGCCATATTCAATCGCCCGGATGCGGTTCTCGCGGTACTCTGCCAGCTCGTCAGTGGCATTATTGCCGGCCGGGTCTACTTTAATGCCGCGGGGGTTCTGGCGGGCAGTGTTACACACCTGGTTGACGTACTGATTCAGCTCGTCCGCGCAAACAGTTGGCCGACCCTTACGGGCCAGCTTATCTTCGTCATCCCATGGGTCTCCGGAGATGTAGCGGATATTCTTCTGGCCCTCTTCACGGTTCTTCCGCCACTTCTCCATGCCATAGCGGTAGCGTTCGCGGATACGCTTCAGCAGCGCGTCATTTCCAGTACCGAGGTCGAGATCCTTATCAGCCATTCGAGGTCGTTCTCAGTGCGGTGGGGCATTCAGGGCATATTTCCCGCGGCGGTTCATGCTTGAAGTCGTAAATCCATCCATCCCGACGCGCTTTCAGGATCACATCCACGTTCGTTTCCTCGCCAACTGCGTAAAAGATGCCCGTTCTTGTGCATTTTCCACAAACCAAAGTAAGTGTTCGCTCTGCCAGCGACTTAGCGATGGCATTCTCGGCATCTTTGATAGTCGAAGACACGTCTGCGGCTGGCTTGAACGCCTGCAAGTGTCCGTTTTCACCCAGCGTGGGCCATTGTTCGCGCTCTGCACGTTGTCCGGCCTGCGAAACGTACCAGTCAAGGGGCTTAGCCTCGAACCTCAGGTGCGGGCGGAGAGATTCATATAGTTCCTGACGAATTCCCCCGTCTACCTCGGTCAGCAGCCGCTCAAAATGCTTATGATCGCGCACCAAACGCCCCATCTGAGCGATTGCTTTGGCAATATCCGGCTCCAGGCCCATGCGCTTGAGCGAGGCTTTGAGAAAGTCTGCCTCATCGCGGATTCCACCGAGATCAACGACCGCCATAGCTGGTATGCTCCTGCGATCCGGCCGCGCGCGGAGAGGGTTGGCGACTAGGGGGACTGCTCAGCCGTAGCTTAGGAGGCTCCGCCAGTTTCGGGGCCGCGGTGTGCAGAAGCATGGCCTGAATTTTTGGAGCGGTCCAAGCCATTACTCTTCGGCCTCCTTTTCTTTCTCTTCCCGCTCAGGCTCGTCCTTCTCTTTGCCCTCAGGGATGCTCAGATGATTGGCGATATGTGCCAGCATCTCGTGGCCCTCCTCCGGCCCAAAGACATGATGCTCCGGCTCTTCATAGCCAGGCATGACGCCCATCTTCGAGCTATGACGCGGCCGCTCCTTGTAGTTATGAGTGACAGTATGGCCCCCGTTTTCGGCTGGCTCAATCTCCATTCGCCTGATCTCACGATGTTCTTTCGCCATGATTCTCCTTTGTGTACCAAACTGGTTATTACTCGCCGAGTAGCCGATTCGCCTTGGCGCGGATCTTGGCTGCAGCCCCGCTGGACAGCTTACCCTTCGCCACCATCTGGGTCGCGCGCGCCTTCGCATTAGCGGCATGAGCACGATCTGGCATGGGGTATTTGCGCGAGCTGGGGAGCCCAAACTCGCTCTTGGGAATTGCATTACGTTCTGCTGCGGCTAACTTTGCCATACTCAACTCCACGCCGACGCCAGCGCCGGTCTTTGCTTCTGTTGCGGTTTAGGGCCTGTCGGTTCTTTGATGCCCATTGCCAGTGTACGGAGCGCGTCTGCTGGGTGACTCGCATCATCGTGCAGCGGTTCGCGCCTTGCCACGCCCAGAGCTGTTACCGGGCCCCATTGGTAGCGCCTGAGATAGCCTAGGCCGTCCGAACAGAGCCCCGCGTCAAAGTACAGCTGCGGAAATATCGTCCGCACCGCGTTGATGCCATCTGCCACGTTCGTCTGCCGGTTGACTTGGACCTTGAAGCCCTTAGCGCGCATCAGCTCTTCGATTGATCGTCCAGTGCCAAGCTGCTTTGTGCCGCCGTCCCACGGAAGATAACAGGTGCCAAGAACATAGCCCCATGTCTGAATCTCGCGCAGGTAATAGTCAATTGCCTGGTGATCGCCTTCGAAGTAGCGCAACACCTTGATTTCGAACGGCGTCCGCTGCGCTGCCCAAATCGCTACTCTGTCGGCGTACCCCAGATCCCAGAACGTATCGACCGGCCGCATTCCGTCATAAGGAACAGCGCGTATCTGGCCCTCAGTCTCAGCTCTCTGAATCTCTGCCTTATAAATGGCACCTTCGACAGTTGACCGTGTGGCGCCCTCGTATACGTGATGAAATGTGTCATAGTCGCGTTCCTTGAGGGTAGCAATCTTCTCTTTCGATTCAGCGCTGAGCCAGAGATTATCGTGATATGACGTCTTGCAGGTAAAAGAGCCCTTCGGGGGATTGATCACGAAATCCTGATAAACCGCGTCCGTTTCCAAGTCGGGATTTAGCGACCACCAAATCCCTGAGCCTGGCTTACGGATGGTCGGTAACAGAATCGTAAGACTGCGCCGGCTGACTGTGCTTGCCTCTTCTCCCCAGAATATGTCGATTGCTTCGTAAGACTTAATGCTCGAGACTGTTTGCTTGCGGAGGCCGGCGAACACAAACTCTGTGCCGTTCTTGCCCCTAATTTCACTCTGCAGGGGCGTGTAGAAGTCCTCGAGCCCTAGAAACACGATCTGGTCAGTTAGGAGCTGGTGAACCGACTCCCTGATGGAATCCATCGTCTCGCGGCCACACAGGATTCTCGCTCCGTCTGTCCGCCCGGGCCAAAGGATGCCGGGATTGGCCCCAATGATGAGAAGCGCTCTGGCGATTGACCACGACTTTACGCCATCTCGCCCGCCAAACAGGGTCTTGTAGGGATGAGGCTCAAAGAGCGGCTGGAGTTTATCGATGAACTGAGCCTTAATCCTTCGCGGTTCCAGAGGATGTCCCCCCCCATAGTTGAAAGTTGAGCGGCGGTCCAGCCTGATTCCGTAGAATCGGGTTGCGAAACCTTGAAGGGAGAACCGCCGTGAAGAAACAGTACCATACGATACGCAAGCAAGGGAATTTCAACG
>Ga0181520_10009478_pt1 | contig 13434 bp, 13 predicted proteins | sample PEATcosm2014_Bin_29_FD_132451 | JGI IMG/M metagenome (GOLD analysis project Ga0181520, IMG submission 132451) | Peatland microbial communities from MTU Mesocosm Facility, Houghton, MI, USA - PEATcosm2014_Bin02_30_metaG | ecosystem: Environmental > Terrestrial > Soil > Wetlands > Peat | place...
GACGTCGGCCGGCCAGAAGCGCGCGAACTCCTCGTCGTCGGACGCGTAGCCGACCCCGGTGATGTAGGCGATCAGCGCGTCGAACCAGACGTAGACCACCTGGGAGGGGTCGAAGGGGAGCGGAAAGCCCCAGTCCGAGAAGCCCCGGGAGATGCTGACGTCCTCCAGGCCCCCCCGGATGAGCTGGAGGATCTCGTTGCGCCGGCTCTCGGGGACGAGGAAGCCGGGGTGCTGCTCGATGTGCTCGAGGAGGCGGTCCTGGAAGTCGCTGAGCCGGAGGAAGTAGTTGTCCTCCTCCACCAGCTCGACCGGGCGCTCGTGGACCGGGCAGAGCCCGGCGACCAGCTCCTTGTCCGAGTAGTAGCGCTCGCAGGAGGGGCACAGCCAGGCGCGGTACCACCCCTTGTAGATGTATCCGGCGTCGTGGACGGCCTGCATCAGCCGCTCGGTGCTGCGCCGGTTGGGGTCTCCGCTGGTGCGGACGAAGGCGGTGTAGTCGATGTCCAGCGACGCCCAGAGGGAGCGGAACCTCTCGGCCTGGGAGGCGACGAACTCCTCGGGGCTGACGCCCCGATCCCGGGCGGCGCGGAGGACGGACTGGCTGTGCTCGTCGGTTCCCACCGTGAAGCGGACGTCGTCGCCGCGCAGCCGGTGATGGCGGGCGAGCACGTCGCAGCCGACCTTCTCGTAGACGTGACCGAGGTGGGGGTCGCCGTTGACGTAGTCGATGGCGGCGGTGACGTAGAAGGTGCTGGTCATGTCCCGATCACGACTGTGCACTCGCCCCGCGGAGGCTGCCGGCGCAGCTCCTCGGCCAGCTCCCGGGCGGTGCCGCGGTGGAAGGTCTCGTGGACTTTAGTCAATTCCCGGGCGAGCACGACCGGGCGCTCGCCGAGCAGCGGTTCGATCAGCTCCAGGGTCTTGGCCAGGCGGTTGGCCGCCTCGAAGAGCACCACCGGCATGCCCAGCGCCAGGGCCGCCTCGACGCTGCGGCGCAGCCGGCCGGGGGAGCGCGGCGGGAAGCCCAGGAAGACGAATCCTCCGCCCCCTCCGAGCCCGCTGCCGCTCACCGCAGCGGTGACCGCGCTCGGGCCGGGGACCACGGTGACCGTGATCCCGGCCCGGTGAGCGGCGGCGACCAGCCGGCTGCCGGGGTCGCTGATGGCGGGCGTGCCCGCGTCGGTGCAGAGGGTGAGGCGCTGGCCGGCCTCTAGCCTGGCCAGCAGGGCGGGGACCCGGCGCTCCTCGTCGAAGGCGGGCAGGGAGATCACCGGACGCTCGATGCCCAGCGAGCGCATCAGGATGCGGGTGCGCCGGGTGTCCTCGGCGACCACGGCATCGCAGTCGCGCAGGGCGCGTTCGGCGCGCCGGCTGACGTCCTCCAGGTTGCCGATCGGCGTCGCCAGGACCGTGAGCAGCGGGCCCACCGGCGTTGCCGCGTCCGTCAGCGGCCCCAGTCGCGGGGGTAGCGGAAGTCGCGGTCGATGGTCCGGTTGGAGAGCTTGGCGATGAGCGGCGGCCGGCGCTTGTACTGGCTGTCCCTCACCTTGCGGTGGATCTGCTTGACGAAGGCGTCGTCGTAGCCGAGCCCGTGCAGCTCGGCTCGGGTGCGGCGCTCATCGATCATCTGGTGGAGCAGCTGGTCGACCGCCGCGTACTCGAAGCCGAGCTCCTGCTCGTCCGATTGGCCCTCCCAGAGGTCGGCGGAGGGCGCCTTCTCGATCACCGCCAGGGGCAGCCCGAGGTGCCGGGCCAGGGCGAAGACCTGGGTCTTGTAGAGGTCGCCGAGCGGGTTGAGGGCGTGGGCCATGTCGCCGTGGATGGTCCCGTAGCCGAGCAGCAGCTCGGTCTTGTTGGACGTCCCGACCACCAGCGCGGCGCGCGCCAGCGAGAGGTCATAGAGGATCGACATCCGCTCGCGCGCCATCTTGTTGCCGCGCCGGTTGCGGTCGGCGTCCGGCGCGCGGTCGAAGTAGGCGTCGATCTGGGGGGAGATGTCGACGACCAGCGGGGTGGTCCCGAGCTGGGTCGCGACCAGGCGGGCGTCGCGCTCCGAGGCGGGGCTGCTCGCCCGGTAGGGCATGATCACCGGGACCGCGTTCTCCGGACCGAGAGCCCGGCAGACGACGGCCAGGGTGAGCGCCGAGTCGATGCCCCCGGAGAGGCCGACCACCCCGCGTTCAAAGCCGACCTTGCGCACCTCTTCGCGGACAAATCCGGTCAGGATCTCGGTGACCAGCTCGCCGTCGATGGCGAGTCCGCCACCCGGGGCGGCATCGCTCGGCCCGGCCGCGGTCTCAGTCACGCTCACGGTGGTGCAGCCGCCGGCTCTCCGCGTCCACGATGTCGTGCCGCTCGTCGCGCAGCATCGGGTTGGCGATCCGCGCCCGGCGGAGGGCCGCCAGGTCGAGACGGTGCAGCGGCATCGCCTCGTCCCTGCCGGCCGGCTCGCCGACCGGGTGCCCCTCCGGGTCCACGACCCGGGAGCCTCCCCAGAAATTGATCCCGTCCTCGTAGCCGACCCGGTTGCAGTAGACGACGTAGGTGGTGAAGAGCTGGGCGTAGGTCCGGGTGATCACGTCGTAGCTCTGGGAGGTCCCGAGCTCGGATCCCTGCCCCACCCCACGGCCGGGCGACGCCGACGCGCAGATGATCAGGTCGACACCGGCGCGGGCGAGCAGGTACGCGGAGCTCGGGTGCCAGAGGTCCTCGCAGATGAGCATGCCCGCCCGCCAGGGGCGGCGCGGTCGAGCGGAGCTGAGCGGTGCCTCGAAGGCCCGGAAACGGTTGCCCGGGGCGAGATCGCGGGCCTCGTCGAAGAGGCCGTAGGTGGGCAGGTAGACCTTGCGGTGGACATGCACCACCGCGCCGCCCGACAGGTAGAGGGCCGCGTTGTGGAAGCGGTGGTCATCGCTCTCCAGGATGCAGCCCACCACGGCGTCCACGCCCCGTGACGCCTCGACGAGCGCGTGGATCTCGGGGCTGTCGATGCGGAGGGCGGTCTCGGTGACCAGGTCCTTGAGAAAGTACCCGGTGAGAGACAGCTCGGGGAAGACCACCAGGTCCGCACCCCCAGCGGCGGCGGCGGTGATCAGCTCCAGGTGGCGGGCGAGGTTGGTGCCGAGATCACCCAGCCGGGGTGCCAGCTGGGCGAGGGCGATGACGATGTCGCTGCGCGGCCCGGCTTCCAGCTGCGCGGTCGGAGTGGGCTCGGTCTTCACCATGGGGTGGATTCTCCACCATCCTCGCTCCCACCGACGAATTGTCCGACCCGGGCCACCACCCCCGAGACCGGCTCCCGCGCCACGGTGGCCGGCGGCAGCGCCTCCAGGAAGCGCCGCGCGTAATCGCGGCTCTGGAGGCGTGAGTCGGCGATGACCACCACCCCTCTGTCGCTGCCGGAGCGGATGAGCCGGCCGAACCCCTGGCGCAGCCGGATGACCGCCTCGGGGAGCACGTAGCTCCCGAACGGATCGCGCATCTCGGCGGTGCGGGCACGGACCAGGGGGTCGGTGGGGACGGCGAAGGGGAGCTTGGCGATGATCACGCACTGGAGGGCGTCGCCCGGGACGTCGATCCCCTCCCAGAAGGTGCTCGTGCCGAGGAGCACGGTCCGGGGATTCTCGACGAAGGACGTCAGGAGCTGGCGCCGGGTCCCATCCAGGCCCTGGGCGACGACGGAGATCTGGCTGCCGGCGAGACGGCGCCCCACCAGGTCGCGGACCCGGCGGAGCGCTCCGTACCCCGTGAAGAGCCCGAGGGTGCGGCCACCCAGGCGCCGCCCGATGCCGGCGGTGATCGCCGCGAGCGCCTGCTCGTACTCCGGATCGTCGTAGGGGGGGATGTCGGTGATGACGATGCAGAGGGCCTGGTTCAGATAGTCGAACGGCGACGGCAGGGCGAGCTCCTCGGTCCGCGCTCCGAGCCCGAGCCGCTCCCGGATGAAGCCGAAGTCGCCGGCGATGGCGAGTGTGGCCGAGGTCAGGACGACGGTGCGCGCCGCATCCAGGAGCCCCTCACCGAGTGCGGCACCCGCCGCCACCGGCGCGTCGCGCAGCTCGGCCTGCTCGGCCCGGAGCTCCAGCCAGGCGACGTGGCCGTCGCGACGGTGGAGAAGCACCTCGTCGATGGCGGCGGCCGAGCCCTCGAGGGCAGACGCGGCCAGACCCAGCTCCTCCTCGCCGCGGTCGGGCTGGGGGAGGAGATCGACCTCGAGGCACGCCGGTCCCGCGCTGCGCAGGGCTGCGGCCGCACGGCCGAGGGTGGAAACCGCGTGATGCGCGCTCCTCACCAGGGTCTGCAGCCGAGCCTCCTCGAGCAGCTCGTCGGTGACGCTCAGGCTCCCGGTCGGCAATCCCCCTCCCCCGCCGAGGCGCTCGGCCAGCAATCCCTTGGCCTCGCCGAACAGCCGGTTGGCGGCATCGCGGCATGCCTCGAGGGTGATGGCCAGCTCGGGGTCGAGCACGTCGGGGAGGCGGTCGAGGGCCCGGACCACATCCGCGCTGCGGAGACGGTGGCCCCCCGCCTGGGTGGCCTGTTCCTCGAGGTGGTGAGCCTCGTCGACGACCAGTGCCGAGTAGTCGCCGAGCAGGTGCCCCTCCGCGGGCTCGTCGCTCAGCAGGAGGGCGTGGTTGGTCACCACCAGCTCGGCCGTCGCCGCCGCGCGGCGGGCCGCGACCATGTGGCACGCGCCACTCGCCCAGTTGGCGCAGGCGCTGCCCAGGCAGTCGTCGCCCGTCGATTCGACGGCGCGCCAGAGGTCGCGCTCCAGGGCTCCCAGGTGCAGCTCCGCCCGGTCCCCGGTGCGGGTCAGATCGAGCCAGCGCAGCAGCTTGAGCTTGAACCTGATGACCTCGAGGTCGGGACCGCGTGGGCCGGTGTCGCGCTGGCGGAGGTGGCGCTGGAAGCGGCGGAGGCTGATGTAGTGGCTGCGGCCCTTGAGCATCGCCCAGCCGAGCGGCCGGGGAAGGTGGGGCTGCAGGGCGGGCAGCTCCCGGGTGGCGAGCTGCTCCTGCAGGGTGATGGTGTGGGTGGCGACCACGGCGCGGCCGCGTCCTCGCTCGATCCAGAGTGCGAGCGGGGCGAGGTAGCCGAGGGTCTTCCCGACCCCGGTCCCCGCCTCGACGAGGAGGCGGCCGCCGCGCTCCAGGCTCTGGGCGACGGCTCGGGCCATCTGCTCCTGGGTCTCCCGATACTCGTAGCCGGGCCGCTCGGCGAGCCGACCTCCAGGTCCGATCAGGCGCACGGCCGCGTCGGCCAGTGGCCCGACGAGGAGCGCCTCATCGGCGGGGACCGGGTCCTCGGCGCCGGCGGTGCCCGGGACGGCCACCGCCGTCGCCGCAGCAGCCAGTGGTACCTGGCCCCCACCGCCGGGGTGGGGGTGGGCCGGCGGCTCGGGGTGCGCGCTCCGCTCGGTCGCGGCGAGGTCGAAGAAGCGGCCGAGCGACGTCCCCGCCTGGGACGCGATCCGGTGCATCTCCACGAAGGTCACCCTGCGCAGCGAGGCGGCCTCGACCAGCAGCCAGCGGAACAGCTCGGCGGTCGCCTGCGCGTCGCTCAGAGCGCGGTGGGGGCGCTCGTGATGGAGCCCGAGTTGACGGCCGAGCGCCCCGAGGTTGTGGCTCCCCGCGAGCGGGAGCAGGATGCGTCCGAGCTCCAGGGTGTCCATCGCCTCTCTCCGGCCAAAGGTGTCCGGGAGGAGCTGGCTGCAGAAGGCGAGGTCGAAGGCGGTGCCGTGGCCGACCAGCTCCGCGCCGGCGCAGAACTCGGCGAGCTGGGCCATCGCCTCGAGCGGGGACGGCTGGCCCGCCAGGTCGGCGCCCGTGATACCGGTGAGCCGCTGGACCGGGAGGGGCACCGCCATGCCCGGGTCGACGAGCAGCTGAAACTCGCGCAGGGTGACCCCATCCTGCCCGAAACGGACCGCGCCGATCTCGATGACCCGCTCGCTCTTCGGAGAGAGACCGGTGGTCTCCAGGTCGAAGGAGACGAATTCGGTGGTCATCAGGCGGTGGGCGGGGGCACCGCCCGGTAATCCGTCGTCCCGTCGAAGATGCCGCGGCGCGAGGGGGGAAGGACCTCGGCGATCCGCTCCATCAGGAGATCGGAGATCTCCTGGTTGGACCGCCGGGGTCCCTCGGGGTTCTCCGGGGGGAGTGGCGCCGCGCGCCCGAAGCGGAGGTGGACCGGCGCGTGACGGGGTCGGATGGAACCGAGTGGCAGGGCCCGCTCGGTGCCCCAGATCCCGACCGGGAGGATCGAGACGCCCGCCGCCCGGGCCAGGAACCCGGCGCCCGGGTGGGGACGCTGCAGCACCCCGTCCGGGCTGCGGTGGCCCTCCGGATAGACGACGACGGCATGCCCCTGTCGCATCAGTCCCACCGCCTGGCGGAGCGCCGCCCGATCCGCGGTGCCGCGCACGACCGGGAAGGCGTGATAGCCGACCATGAAGAAGCGGCTGAGCGGGGAGCGGAAGAAATCGCTCTTGGCCATGAAGTAGACGTCGCGACGGGGCAGGTAGGCGCCCGTGATCGGGGGGTCCGCCGTGCCCACGTGGTTGCAGACCACCAGCAGGCCACCGCGCGGCGGGACCTTCTCGGTCCCGGCGACGTCGAGGAGATCGCCGACGACCACGCGGCAGAGGAGTCGCGCCACGGCCGTCATCCAGCGGTAATTGAGGTCGAGCCCCGCGGGCGAGAGGTGGGGGCGGGTCACAGGCCGGCCGCTCTGCAGAGGCTGAGCGCCAGCTCGACCATCTCGTCGATGCCGCGGGTGCCGGTGTCGATCACCACCGCGTCCGGGGCCGCACCCATCGCCGGGGCATCGCCGCTGTCCCGCCCCGAGATCTCGACGGCGAGCGTCTCGGGGTCGACCGATGCCCCCTCCTGCTCGAGCTGCGCAGCGCGCCGGGCGGCGCGCAGCGTCGCCGCCGCCTCCAGATAGAGCTTGACCGCAGCGTCCGGGAAGACCACCGTGCCGCAATCCCGCCCCACCGCGACCGCCCCCCGCGCAGCGGGCGCGCGCTGCAGGGGGAGGAGCTGGCGACGAACGTCGGGGAGCTGGCTGACCGCGGTGAGGAGCGCCGCGTGCCGCGGGTCGCGAATCTCTCCTCCGGGATCGAACCCGTCCACCCGCACCTCCCAGCTGGCGTCGCCGGGCGCCGTGTTGACCTCGATGGCCACCGTGCCGGCCAGCGCTCCGATGCGATCGAGGTCGCCGGCCCCGAGGCCGGCCCGGCTGGCGGCCACGATGACGGCGCGATAGAAGAGGCCGGTGTCGATGAAGGGGAGGGCGAGGGCCAGCGCGAGCCGCCGTCCGAGGGTGGTCTTGCCACTTCCCGCCGGCCCGTCCACGGTGATGACGGGCGGGGTCATGGTGCGGTCATCCCGACCGCCGTGTAGAGCGCGTTCAGCTCACCGGGGGTGAGGACCCGGACCCGGCCCTCCTCCAGGTGGCCGAGCTTCAGAGGGCCGAGGCCGATCCTGACCAGGTCCAGCACCGGTGCGCCCAGGGCGGCGCAGAGGCGCCGGATCTCTCGTTTGCGCCCCTCGCCCATGGTCACCTCGATCAGGTCGGCCCGCTCCACGCTCGGACGCCGGACCTCGAGCGGCCGCGCCAGCCCGTCCTCCAGCTCCAGGCCCTCCAGCAAGCGCGCGATGTCGGTCTCGCTCAGACCGCGGCCGAGGACCACCCGGTAGCGCTTGGACACCCCGTAGCGGGGATGGGTGAGCCGGTGGGCCAGGTCTCCATCCGAGCTGAGCAGGAGCAGCCCGCGGCTGTCGGCGTCGAGCCGCCCGACCGGCACCAGCCCGGGCACGCGCTCGGGGAGCAGATCCATGACCGTCGGCCGGCGATGGGGGTCGTGGACGGTCGTGACCACCCCGGCCGGCTTGTTGAGCATCATGGTCTCGATCCGTTGCCCACCCGCGACGGGCCGGCCGTCCACCGACACGCGATCCCGATCGGGATCGACCGTGGTCCCCAGCCCGGCCTGGGCCCCGTTGACGGTGACGCGCCCGGCCTCGATGAGGCTGTCCGACCCGCGCCGGGAGGCGACGCCGCGGCGGGCGAGATACCGGTTGAGCCGCTCTCGGGTGGCCGCCATCTAGGTCAGGTCCGCCGGCGCGGGGTCGTCCTCGGCGGGAGCGCCCAGAGCCTCGGACCACGCCCGCTCCTGCTCCTCCGGCAGTCCGATGCCTCCCGGGAGCGGCGGGAGCTGCTCGACGCGCTCCAGCCCGACCAGCTGCAGGAAGCGCAGCGTCGTCCCGAAGAGGCGCGGCTGTCCGGGGGTGCTCGCCCGGCCGATCTCCGCGACCAGGCCCCGCCGTTCCAGGCTCTCCAACACCGCCTCGCAGTTGACCCCGCGGATCGACTCGATGAGCGCACGGGTCACCGGCTGGCGGTAGGCGACGATGGCGAGCGTCTCCAGCGCCGGGCGGCTGAGCCGCGCCGGACGCTCGGGGCTGAGGGCTCTCTGGACGGCCCACGCCGTCTCCGGTCGCGTCACCAGCTGCACCTGGTCGCGATGGCGCTGGAGCATCAGCCCGCGACCGCGCAGCTGGCCGGCGAGGGACTCGGCGGCCCTGTCGACGCGCTGGGAGGGCTGTCCGAGTATCCCGGCGAGCTCGCTCAGCGTAACCGGGCGGTTGAGGACGAAGCAGACGGACTCGAGAGCCAGGGCCAGGTCCTCGGGCTCACTCCCGGCCACCCAATCCGGCACGCGGGGGCGACCGATCTCGTCCAGCTCGAGGGTGAAGCCCTCCTCCTCGCCGTCCTCCCCGTCGAGGGGCAGGCTCGCCAGTGCGTCCGCGGGGTCGAGGTCCTCCTCGACGGAATCGGGTGCGTCCTCCGGCTCGAGATCGTCAGCCACTCGTCCGCACCCTGATGGGGCCGAAGGGCTGGGGCTGATCGACAACCACCGCGCCGCGCTTGAGCAGCTCGAGCAGGGCCAGGAAGCAGGCGACCGCCTCCAGCCGGGTGGTGACCTCGGCGAAGATCGCCTCGAAATCCACCGGCCCCCGGCCCAGCAGCTCGGCGAGCCAGGCGACCTTCTCCTCGACCGAGAAGGTGATCATGCCGACCGGCAGCGGGACGGTGTCCTGCAGCCGTTCGAGCACCTGCCGGAAGGCGGCTGCGAGCCGGTCGGGGGGGATGCGCAGCCGTTCCAGGGGCAGGACGTCCGGGGCGACCAGGCCGAGGAAGCTGCGCGCTCCCGTCTCGGCGGGCTCGAGCAGGAGCGCCTCCATGGCCGCGCGGAACAGCCGGTACTCGGCGAGCCGCCGCCCTGCCTCGGACCAGACGACCTCCTCCTCCTCGACCTCGGCCGTGCCCTCGGTCACCTTGACCGCCTTCATGGAGAGCAGGCGGGCCAGCAGCGCCAGCGCCTCCGCCGCGTCGCGCAGGTCCCCCCCGAGCTCGCTCCCGGTGAGCTGGCGGCTGACCTGGGTGGTCACCTGAGCGACCGGAAGGTCACGCAGGTCGACGTCGCCACGCTGCGCGGCGAGCACCAGCTCCTCCAGCGTGCCGCTGAATCCGCCCACCTCCACCGGGAACCGACGAGGCCATCCGGGGCGGCCGGCGGCGGACGGGCTCTCACTCATGGCGGCCCATGGTACGTGGTCGCCCAGCCGGACGAACCCGAGATCGGAGGCAGGCTGCACCCATCACGAGCGGACGCCCTGCCCGCCGCGCGCAGCGATCAGCCGACGCCTTGCTGGGCCCCGGCGCTGGCATTGCCCTCGCGGAGCAGCTCGCCTGCGCGAGCCATCGCGGCCGCGGTGGTCCGGCCCGACATCATCCGGGCGATCTCCGACACCCGCTCCTCGCCGTCGACCCGGCGCACCGTGCTCTCCACGGCGTCGCCGCCCCCGAGCCGGGAGACCAGGAGGTGCCAGCCGGCGCGGGAGGCGATCTCGGGCCGGTGGGTGACCGCGAGCACCTGGCGGCCGCGGCCGATGTCGGCGAGGAGGTCGCCGACCCGCGCCGCCGTCTCGCCGCCCACCCCGGTGTCGACCTCGTCGAGGACCAGCAGCGGCTGCCCGGTCCCGCCCCCGGCGGCGGCGAGGGCGAGGGCCAGGCGGCTGAGCTCTCCCCCGGAGGGCCCCTCGTCGAGCGGCAGCGGCACCCCGCCGCGATTGGCGGCCAGCCGGAACTCGACCTGGTCGACGCCCTCGGCGTCGCAGCGGAGTGGGCCGTCGCCCAGGTCGACGCCCTCGGCGTCGGCGACCACGCCGAGGATCACCCGGAAACGGGCGTCCGGAAGCTCGAGCACGGCCAGGTGCCGCTCCACGGCCTGCTCCAGTGCGTGGGACGCCTCGCGCCGGGCGGCGCTCAGCCGGCGCGCCGCCGTGGCGGCACCGGCCTGGGCGGCGCTGGCGTCCCCCTCAAGGGCGGCGATGTCTACGCCCCCACGCGCGGCGTCGCAGATCCTCCCGGCCGCCTCGAGAACCGCGAGGGCGGCGCGGATGGAGCCGTGGCGGCGGCGAACCCGGGCCAGCAGGTCGAGCCGCTCCTCGACGGCCTCCAGCCGGACGGGATCGATCTCCACCCGGTCAGCCAGGCGCCGGGCGGAGAGCGCGAGATCGCGGAGCGCGGCGCCCAGGGCCGCACCCTCGCCGCCGAGCTCGGCCAGGCCCGGATCCACCCCGCTGAGCGCCTCGACGCCCACCAGGGCGCGCTCGAGGAGGTCGGCGGCGCCCGCGTCGTCACCGGTCACCGCCTCCGCGAGCTGGGTGGCGGCGGTGGCGATGCCGGTGGCATGGCGGAGCCGCAGCCGCTCCGCCCCGAGCTCGTCCTCCTCGCCCTCGCGCAGCCGCAACGGCTCGAGCTCGGCGATGGTCGCCTCCGCCTCGGCCAGCTCGGCCGCCGTCCGCCGGCTCGCCGCATGCGCCCCGGCGAGCGCCGCCTCCGCGCTGCGCAACCGGCGATGCGCGTCGGCCATGGCGGCGCGCGCCTCCAGGACGGCATCGCCCCCCGCGTAGTCGAGGGCCCTGCGCTGCCACGCGCGCTGCAGCAGCCGGTGGCTCGCCCCCTGCGCCGTGACCTCGGCCAGCTGCTCGCCGAGCTCCCGCAGCGTGGCCTGGGAGACGAGGGCGCCGTTGACCCGGCAGGTCGAGCGTCCGGAGCTCCCCGCATCGCGGGTGAGGGTGATCAGGTCGTCGGCGGGGATCCCCAGCCCGGCGAGGAGGATGACGCTCTCGGAGCTCGGTTCGAAGACGGCCCGGACCGAGGTCCCCTCCCCCACCGCCTCGCCCTCGATGCGGGCGCCCAGCGCCCAGCGCACAGCCCCGATGCACAGCGACTTGCCGGCGCCTGTCTCTCCGCTGAGGACCCCGAACCCTGGATCGCAGTCGAGGCGCGCGTCGCGCACCAGGGCGAAGTTGCGGAGGCGCAGCTCCAGGAGCCGGGTCACCGCCGATCCCCGCCGCCCGGTTCACGGTCGGACGGCTTGAGCGGAAGGCCGAAGTGGACCTTGTCCCGCAGCTGGCGGAGAAACGAGGGCGAGCCGGCGGAGCGGATGACCGTGAGCTCGGGCCCGGGCCCGATGCGCACCCTGCCCCCGGCGGTGAGGTTGCCCTGGTACTGACCGTCGGCCGCCACGTGCACGCGACCGTGCATCACGGCCACCTCGACAACCGTGACCTCGGGCAGCACGATGGGCCGGGTGATGACGGCGTGCGGAGCCAGAGGGACCACCGTGATGGCACGCACCCGCGGGTCGATGGGAGGCCCTCCCGCGCTCAGCGCGTAGCCGGTCGAACCGGTGGCGGTGGAGACGACCACTCCGTCAGCGTCGAACTCGCCGAGGAGCTCCTCATCCGCCTCGACGCGCAGGCGCACCAGGACCACCTCCGGGGACTTCATCGCGATGTCGTTGAGCGCCAGGAGCACGCGGCCGTCGCCGGTGCCCTCGTCGCTGCTCCCCTCACCGGGGACGATCTCCGCGGCGAGCATGCTGCGCCGCTGGCGCACGGTCCGGCCCTCGGCGAACGCCTCGATGGCGCCCGGCAGCTCATCCAGCTCCATGTCGGTCAGGAAGCCCAGCCGGCCCCGGTTGACGCCGAGGACGGGGATGTCGCGCGGCGCGGCCAGCCGGGCCCCGAAGAGGAACGTCCCGTCGCCCCCGAGGGTGACGAGCAGCTCGGTGCCCTCGGCATGCTCGGCCACATCCTCGACGGGGCGAATGCTGGTCGTCCAGGTCCGGTAACCGCAACGCGCGGCGGCATCCGCCGCGGCGGTCACGGTCTCGGGAACCTCCCCGGGGTGCAGCAGGAAACCGATGGCGCCCCGGGTCATCCCTCCGCCCCCCGGCCGCTCGCGAGCGGCGCCCCGGCCAGCCGGAAGCGGACCAGCAGCTCCTGGTTGCCCCGCGTGCCACGGATGGGCGCGGGGATGGGTCCGGCCGTCTCCGAGCCCCCGAGCTCGCTCACGCACCAATCGAGGAAAGCGGTGGCGCCGGCCTCCGCGGCGGCGAGATCCCGGACGATGCCGCCGCGGGAGACGGCGTCTCGGCCCAGCTCGAACTGCGGCTTGAAGAGGGCGACCACCTCGGCACCGGGGGCGAGCCGCGCCACCGTGGGCAGGACGAGCCGGAGCGAGATGAAGGAGAGGTCGAGGGTCACGAGGCTCGGCGCCTCGCCGGGGAGGCTCTCGAGGTAGCGCAGGTTGGTCCGGTCCAGGACAGAGACGCGCGGGTCGCCGGCCAGGCGGGTGAGGAGCTGGCCGTGGCCGACGTCGACAGCGTAGACGCGGGACGCTCCGCGGGAGAGCAGCACGTCGGTGAAGCCGCCCGTCGAGGCCCCGGCGTCGAGGCAGACCCTGTACCGGCAGTCGACGTGGAAGGCGTCGATGCCGGCCACCAGCTTCTCGCCGGCACGGCTCGCCCAGGGGCTCCCCTCGCCCACCATGCGGAGCTCCGCGGCCTCGCCCACACGCTGGGCGGCGCTCCGCGCCTGCCGGCCGTCGACCTCGACCATGCCGGCGGCGACCAGCGCCTGGGCACGCTCGCGACTGTCCGCGAGGCCGCGCTCCACCAGGACCAGATCGAGGCGCTGCGCCGCGACACTCATGGCTGGTAAGAGGTGATGGGGGCGCTCAGGCCGTTCAGATCAAGGGAGCGAGTGGCGGAGGGAGGGAGCGCACTGACGTGCGTGACCGAGCGAGCAAGCGAGCTGACGCGGAGCTGGGCGGAAATGAGCGCACCCATTAGAAGGGGATCTCGTCGGGGTCGATGTCCAGTGCATCCCCGCGCCTGGTCGCAGGCGTCGATGGCGCGCCAGGGGGGGAGATCGGGAGCTCGGCGACCTGGCGTTCCGGCTCCAGCGGCTTCTCGATGATCCGCCCGCCGGCGCCGACCACGAGCTGGGTGACCTTCTGCTCGGTGCGATCGAGCAGGCTCCCGCAATGCTGCGCCAGCCGGGCTCCCCGCTCGTAGGC
>Ga0181520_10009479_pt1 | contig 13433 bp, 10 predicted proteins | sample PEATcosm2014_Bin_29_FD_132451 | JGI IMG/M metagenome (GOLD analysis project Ga0181520, IMG submission 132451) | Peatland microbial communities from MTU Mesocosm Facility, Houghton, MI, USA - PEATcosm2014_Bin02_30_metaG | ecosystem: Environmental > Terrestrial > Soil > Wetlands > Peat | place...
ACCGTGTAGGCGATGCCATCGACGCGCATGCCATTGGGGCATATCGCAAAGTGGTGGCCGTGTTGCCGCGTTTTCAGGTCGAAGCAGGCCGCGACTTGAACTTCAAGGTCTGCTATCCCCGCTCCAGTTTCGACCGCCAATCCATCGCCTGGGACTTGAATTACTTCAAGTATTATTTTCTGCGGTTGGCGGGCATTCCATTCAACGAGCAGGCGCTGGAAGATGACTTCAGCCGCCTAACCAAATTCCTGCTCACTGCCAGTCACGACTACTTTCTCTATCGGGATTTTCAATCGCGCAATGTGATGCTGCGCGACGGCCAGCCTTACTTTCTGGATTACCAGGGCGGCCGCAAAGGCGCGCTGCAATACGACATCGCTTCTCTTCTTTACGATGGCAAGGCCGATCTGCCGCCGGAGTTGCGCCAGCAACTGCTTGACTACTATCTCGATTGCCTGGCCGGCTTCATCGACCTGAAGCGCGAAGCTTTCATGGAGCACTATTACGCGTTCGTTTACGTTCGCATTCTGCAGGCCTTGGGAGCGTATGGCTTCCGCGGATTCTATGAGCGCAAGGCTCACTTTCTTCAAAGTGTCCCCTACGCCATGAAGAACCTTCGCTGGCTGGCTGCCAACGTCAATCTGCCCATTGCCCTGCCGGCACTGATGGAAGCGCTTCAAGGCATCGCGGCATCGGAAAAGCTGCAAGGACTGGCGTCCTCCGCGGACAGGCTGAAGGTGCGGATCTTCAGCTTCTCATTTCACCGTCAAATGCCTGCCGACGAGTCGGGCAACGGCGGAGGCTTTGTCTTCGATGCCCGCTGCCTGCCCAATCCCGGTCGTGAGGAGCAGTTCCGCGCATTGACCGGCAAAGATGCGCCGGTCATCGATTATCTGAACCGTCAAGCCAGTGTGCACCAGTATCTGGCCGGCGCGCTATCGCTTGTGGACGCGAGCGTGAGCCAGTATCAAAGCAGAGGCTTCAAGGACCTCATGGTTTCATTCGGCTGCACCGGAGGACAGCATCGCTCGGTTTACCTGGCCGAAGAATTGGCCAGGCACCTGCGCAGAGCCAACGGGATCGAGGTAGCAGTCAGGCACATCGAATTGGAGAAGATGGGGCGATGAAGGCGATGATTTTGGCTGCCGGTTTGGGCACGCGATTGCGGCCGCTCACGAATGATCGGCCCAAGGCGCTAGTCACCGTCGGCGGTCACACGTTGCTTGAAATCGCCCTCGCGCGCTTGCGCGGCTTTGGCATACGCGAGGTAATTGTCAATGCCCATCACTTCACAGAGTCGATTGCCGATTATCTGAAAGCCAATCACAACTTCGGAATGCGGATTGAACTCTCGCGCGAGGATCCCTTGCTGGACACCGGTGGCGGCTTGAAGAAGGCAGCGCCATTTTTTCTCGAATCCGGCGGAAGTCTGGAGGAGCCATTTCTGCTGCACAACGTGGATGTGATCAGCACCATCGATCTGTCGCGCATGTTGCGCTTCCACTCCGAACAAGCTGCCCTGGCCACGCTTGCTATCCAGAACCGCGAGACTTCGCGTTATCTGCTCTTCGACCAGGAAGGCGAGCTCTGTGGCCGCCGGGCGGGGCGCAATGCGGAGACTGAGTGGGCGCGGCCGGTCGCCGACCCGCAGGCGCTGGCGTTTGCCGGCATTCATATCATCTCTACCCGGATCTTTGAGAAGCTGACCGAGCACGGCGCCTTCTCCATCATCGCCGCCTATTTGCGCCTCGCCGCCCAGGGCGAGAGGATCGTTGGCTTCCGCGTCGATGATTCCTATTGGCGCGATCTCGGCCGCCCGCAGAGCGTGACGGAAGCTGCACAGGACCTGGCTAGCGGCAAATTCTCACTGCTTTGACGGATTCGCGTCTTTCCGCACCGCGCAAGCAGTCACCAATGACTCATCTTGCGTTGGACAAGAGTTGGCCTTGCAATTAGCCTTATCTGCGGCATGATTTTGGGAAACTGCGCCGAAAATGGAGTTTCCAGTTGAAAAGTATCCTTGCTTACCTGCAAGGGGAGGCGATTCGGGAGAGTCTCGATTTTGCAGACTGCGAAAGAACTCGGCCAGGTCGAGTAACATGGCACGCATCGCGGCCTAGGGAAACACTTCGGAGGGAAACAGTACTCAACTTTGGCTGGCGAGAAAATGCAGCAAAGAAGGCGCGGTAGGTAAGAGAAAGGCAGCTTGGTCATGTGGAATCCTCTTGCGCGTACTGGCGCGCTAGTTACAATCGCTATCCTTTTAACCGCCATCCCGACGGTCTTATGCTCCCAGCAAAGTGGCCCACATGCGGTGATGCACGAGGAGCGTCTCGTGCTGGTGGAGCAATACCCTACGCCGGTTATCACGGTGAATTCGCCCGGAACTGAAGGGAACAAGTATGGATTTGAGGGCGGAAACGTCGTCAAGATCAAAGGGATCTACCACCTTGTGACGACGGAGATGTCGGGCGACCCGATGTCGGTAAAAACCAGGCTTGCGCACTGGAGCAGCGCCGATCGGATTCATTGGAAGCGAATCTCGACACTGTACGAGTCGAGCGGAGAGTTTGCCGGCAAAGACCCGCGCGCTGCCCTCTGGGGTCCCATGTTTATCTATGACGAGCAGTTGCAGGAGTGGGATCTGGTTTATGTCGCCTACCGGGCGGCTCCGGACACCGAGACGGAGTTCCGCGCCAATTATGAGGGCACCATCTGGAGGGCGGTTTCAAAAGTAAAGGGCCTCGCCGGTATCGATGGTCCTTACACGGATGTGGGTGTGCTGCTGCGTCCCGATAAGGACTCTCAGCCTTGGGAGGGCTTGCAAGGCACCGACTCGTTCTTCCCCTACCAGGTGGGAGATCGTTGGCGGGGCTTCTATGGCAGCGCCAACACCGAACACAAGCCTATTGAGCACTGGCGGGTTGGATTGGCCGAATCGTCTCAACTCGCGGGCCCCTGGAAGCGTTGCGAGGGCACCAATCCAGTGAACGTCGACAAGCACTTTGCCGAGAATCCCATCGTGACCAGGCTGCAGGACGGCAGTTATATGGCCGTGTACGACAATGAGTACTCCAGTGGCATTGGATACGCGTGGTCCTCCGACGGGGTTCACTGGATGCCAGGCGGGAATCTGGTCGTTCAGCCCAAAGGGCTGGGCGCGTGGTCAGACTATGTTCGCACGCCTCTCGGCCTGATTGCCGAAGGCCACGGCCTATTCACGCTGTTCTATACCGGGTTTCAGAAAGGCCCCAATACCAAAGGGCCTTTGGGTTTTGGGGGAGTTGGATTCGTTAGCGTAAAGCTTGAGCCGCGGGATTGATCTTTAAGGCCTTGACGGATCCCCCCGGTGTTATTTCGAGGTCAGCGCTGAAGTGTTTTGGAAAGCCGCAGACTTCCGGCGATATTAGTTCCCGGCGATCGAGCGCTTAGGCCATTGATTCGACGGAGGCAAGTGAGGTGGTTATTCGACCCTGTATCATCCCTTACGTTCTGCGAAGCGCAAGTGAGTTTGGACAGTGAAAAATCTTGCAGATCATCAGTTCGGTGGCAAACGCGTTCTGATTACCGGGGGAACGCAGGGCATTGGCAAAGCCGTTGCCGCGCGCCTCGGCGAGAAGGGCGCTGTCCTTTTTCTCAATTACGCTCACAGCGACCGGACTGCCAACGAAACACTTGTTGAGTTTCGAGCCCGAGGTATTGCAGCGCAATTGTGCAAGGCAGATATCGGATCACCCGATGCAGTCGGCGAGATGCTGACAGCGATCCATAAGACTGGTCCTCTGGATTTGCTGGTTTGCAATGCAGCGTACCAGGAGAAGGATAAGGACCTGTTTGAAACCGATTTGAGTTTGTTGGTCAAGACACTCGGAGTTAACATCCTGGGTAACTTCCAGCTAATCCAGGCTGTCGCCAAGAAAATGGTGGCTGCCCGGCGCGGCGGGCGCATGGTGATCTCTTCTTCCGGACATGGCAGCATGGTCTTCAAAGGTACGTTCGCTTACGATGTTTCAAAAGCAGCGCTGAATCAACTTATGCGGGCCGCGGCACTGGATTTGATCGAGCACGGCATCCGTCTCAATGCAGTTGAAATCGGCTGGACCAGCACTCCGGGCGAACGCCGGTGGTTCACAGAAGAGGAACAGACACGCTTGTCCAGGACGATTCCCATCGGGCGATGCGCCAGCGCGGATGAAATTGCGGCGGTATTTGAATTCCTCCTCTCCGACGAGGCCAGTTATGTTGTCGGATCGCTTTACCGCGCGGACGGCGGTTTCCTGCTGCGTCCCAACCCCCAGACCTGACTGGAACGGGGCGCTCTTACGATTCCATTGAAGTGCTTGCCCAAGTCCCTGGATTTGACTGCAACAAGACGCCAGGGTGCGATTCGCGCATGCGGCAACTACATCGCCGCGAATCAGGCCTGCACCCGCGGAATACGGCCAATTTTTTTGGTAATCCGGTTACTTGGTCGTCTGAAATAGGATCCTGTAGCCGCGCTGGAAGGCTCGCAGGTGAGCGCGCACTGAAGTTCGGGCCCTGCTTGGATTGCGTTGCTTCAAAAACTCCAAGAGCGCGCGGTGCTGTTTATAGGCCAGTTCTCTCCCCGCGGGAAGCAGCAGGCTCTTGTCGATCAACTCTTGCAGCCCTTCGCGAATGTGCTCTAGTAGTTCAGTCAGAATCGCGTTCTTGCTAGCCGTAGCGATTGCCATGTGGAACTTCAAATCCAGTTCGCTGAATCGAGCCCCGCTATCGTTGATCGAGACCGCCATCTCGCTCACGATCGCTTCAAGGTCGTTGAGGTCTTCTTCCGTGGCTCTCTGCGCACACAGGCTTGCGATCTCAGCTTCGATCAAGAGGCGAACTTCACAGAAATCGTTCATGACCTTGTCGGTATTCAGCAAGCCCTTGGTCATCAAAAGAGAGCCATCTCGATATTTTGAGCGTTGTTCGGCAACGTAGCTTCCGCCGCCGGCGCGGATGCGAATCATTCCGATAAAGGAAAGGGATTTCAAGGCTTCCCGTAAAGTGGACCTTCCCACGTTGAAGGCCTTGCAGAGCTCTGCCTCGGAAGGCAGTTTCTCGCCGGGATTCCAGTGCTTGGCCTCGAGCTCGGCCGCGAGCTGCAGAGCGATTTGCTCGCTGAGAGTGGCGCGAGACACAGGTTTGAGGCCTTCCGTTGTATTGTTCACGGTTCTGTCTCCTTCAAGAGGATAAAGCCTGGCTTGCCTCCTGAGAGGCTCAGCCCAAAATGTTGTTTGCCAGAATAGCAGACAAGCTCCTTTCTGAGGGATCTGACCATTGCGAGCCAGCCCTCGATTGAGACTTGGTTCACAGGACACTCGCTAAAACTTGTCTGATAAGCTGATTATATACTTGACAGGTAAGGTGACGTTCGGAAAGAATGGTTTCGCGGTTCATTGAGGTTTGGGCACGGTTTGTACCCAAAGCGGCCAAATGCGCGCCAGGCGCCTTTCCGCGCCGAGCAGGCCTTGAACCGGTAGTTGTTGTGGGGAGAGTCTTCAGGACGGTGATTTGATCGGGGCGTGGTAAAGCAGATGGTTGACGAACTGAGTGGCGAGGAATTGACGAACACAGAGAGAAAACTCGGGCTTTCCAGGCGTTCATTTCTGCAGTTTTGCGCAGGAATGGCGGCAACCCTGGGTTTGCCGAGGGGCGCCGAAGCAGCCATTGCGCGGACGATTGCCGCGAAGCATCGTTTGCCCGTGATCTGGCTGCACCTTTCCGATTGCACGGGCTGTACGGAATCGATGCTGGTTTCAGAGCACCCCGCCATCGACAAACTGATTCTGGAGCTTGTCTCGCTGGACTACCACGAGACACTCTTCGCCGGCGCCGGTCATCAGGCGGAAGAGGCGCGCAAAGCCTCGATGGCTGCCAACAAGGGCAAGTACCTGCTGGTGGTCGAGGGGGCGATTTCCGCAAAGGATGGGGGAATCTACTGCAAAGTCGGTGGCCGGACGGCGGTCGATCTCTTGAACGAAAGCGCCAGGGATGCGGCCGCGGTGATCGCGCTCGGTTCCTGCGCATCGTGGGGAGGGATGCCTTCAGCCCAACCCAATCCCACGGGTTGTGTCGGTGTGAGCGAGGCATGGAAAGGCCCGGTCGTGAATATTCCCGGCTGCCCGCCCAATCCTTACAACTTCCTCTCGACTGTGGTTCACTACCTCACTTATGGCAGGTTCCCCGACCTCGATAGCCAGGGCCGTCCGAAATTCGCTTACTCGCGCCTCATCCATGAAAACTGCGAGCGGCGCCCTCATTTCGATTCCGGGCGGTTCGCGGAGCAGTTTGGGGATGCCGGTCATCGATCCGGGTGGTGCCTTTACAGGCTTGGCTGCAAGGGGCCGGAAACCTACGCGAACTGTCCCGCGGTCCTCTTCGGCGACGCCGGAGGAGGCTCTTGGCCGGTGGGCACGGGCCATCCATGCATCGGCTGCACTGAAAAGGGGACAGGCTTTGAAAAGCCAGTCCATGCTCTGGCCGATTTGAAGTTCGTGACCTCGCCTGCGTTCTATCCGCGCATTGTGGAAGAACAAGGCAAGGGGGTCAGCGTTGCCTCCGCGGCGGTGCTTGCCGGTGGCGTGGGAATTGTTGTTGGCGCCGCGGTTGCCATGGCCAAGAATCTGGGCGGCAGAAATCTTCGAGAAGATCCGGTGGAAGATCAACCGGAACCCAAATCGGAAGACTCGTCCGACGGCGAGAAGTGACTGAATGATTCGTGCACCGTACACGCAACATTGCATGTCTTGCAAGGGGTGAAGCCATGAGTCTGACAAGGCGTAATTTTTTGCGGGGAACGGCGGCGGTTGGTGCGGCTTGCGCCGTCGCCACGGTGGCAAAGGCGGAAGTGCGGGAAGAAAAGACGCTGCCGCCCAAGGCGGTTGGGCTGCTCTTCGACTCGACCTTGTGCGTTGGCTGCAAGGCATGCGTAACTGCCTGCCGCGAGGCCAACAATACGCATCCGGAGTTCAGTGGAGAGGACAAACTGTGGGACACGCCGCTCGATCTCTCAGCTAGCACTCTGACAGTGATCAAGGCCTACTCGGAAGGCTCGGCGGAGAACAAGGATCAGGAGAAGGATGGCTTCGCGTTCATCAAGAAGTCGTGCCTGCACTGCGTCGACCCTTCTTGCGTCTCGGTCTGTCCGGTCTCGGCGATGACCAAGGATCCGGTGACAGGGATTGTCAGCTACAACCCCTCGAATTGCATTGGTTGCCGGTACTGTGTTGAAGCCTGTCCATTCGGAGTCCCGCGTTTCGAATACAACAAGACGATCGCGCGCCTGCGCAAGTGCGAGTTGTGCAAGCAGCGCCAGGCGGCCGGAAAGATTCCGGCGTGCGCTGAGGTCTGTCCGACCGGCGCAACCTTGTTCGGTTCGGAAACCGCATTGCGCGCCGAGGCGGAACGCCGTCATGGACTTACTCCGGGCGAGCAAGCATTCTTCCCGCGCAAGACGGTCGGATCTACGGACACGCAAGAAAAGAAAGCGCCACGCTACAACGGTGAGACCTATGGCCTGAAAGAGGTTGGCGGCACACAAGTGTGCTACCTGGCAGGGGTTCCATTCGAGAAGCTGGGGCTGCCGGTGTTGCCGGAAAAATCCTTCGTGTCTACCTCGGAAAAAATTCAGCACACCCTCTACAAAGGAATGATCGCCCCCGCATTGTTGTTCAGCAGCCTGCTTTTCGTGGTTCGCCGCCATGCGAATCACGACGAGAAGGAGGAAGAGTAAACCATGAGCCGGAAACCTGTTGGCGGACCATATATTACAGGGACGACAATTCTTGCGGCCCTGATGGTAACGATCATGGCGATGCTTGTCCTGATTCGTTTCTTCTTTGGCCTGGGGACAGTCACGAACTTAAACGACGGCTATTCCTGGGGATTGTGGCTGGCCTACGACGTGGTGGCCGGCACGGCTATCGGCTGTGGTGGCTATGCCATTGCGCTGGTTGTCTACGTGCTCAATAAAGGGCACTATCATCCGCTGGTGCGCCCCGCGATCCTGGCCAGCATGTTCGGCTATGCTATCGGCGGCACCTCTGTGCTGATTGATATAAGCCGCTGGTGGAACTTCTGGCACATTCTTTGGCCCACCTATTTCAATCTCAATTCGGTGATGATCGAAGTAGCGTTGTGCATCAGTATCTACACGACGGTTCTGATTCTGGAGTTCGCCCCGGCGGTTGTGGAGAAGTTGGCAGGGTGGACCCGGCAGCGAGGCGGGAATCTTCACGCTCTCACCATCACCGTCCAAAAGGTGCTGGACAAGGCGATCTTTGTGCTGATAGCCCTCGGCATGACGCTGCCCACCATGCATCAATCGTCTCTGGGCACCATGTTGATTCCCTTCGGGTACTCGATCAACCCGCTCTGGCAAACGCCGATTCTTCCGGCGCTGTATCTGCTGACGGCCCTCAGCATCGGTTATGCGATCGTGATCTTTGAGGCAACCTTGGTGTCGGATCGTTTCGCGCGTCCGTCGGAGGCCCGCATTCTGGGATTGCTTTCGCGCTACATGACGGCGGTGTTGGCTCTGTTCCTGGTGGTTCGCTTTGGGGATATCGTTTATCGGGGCGCGGTGCATTATGCTTTCACTTCTGGCGAGCTCAGTTTCGCCTTCCTTGCCGAGAACCTTTTGACCCTTACTGGAATCGCAGTATTGCTATCAGAGCGCCGGCGGATGGCTTCCCGTTATCAGTTCATCGCGGCAATGTGCATCTTGTCGGGCTGTGTCCTGTACCGCATTGACAGCTACCTGGTTGCATACCACCGCGTGGGCTGGCGCTATTTCCCGTCGGCCCCGGAGATTCTCATTACGTTCGGCATGATCGCGGTCGAAGTTCTCGGCTACATCTTGATCGTGAGGCATTTCCCGGTCCTTCAATCTGTCGAGCAGGTCAACGCGCCGACGCTGGCAAGCGAATAGGAGCGCAGCCATGACGACAAGAATCACCATTGATCCAGTCACTCGTATCGAGGGCCACCTCCGTATTGATGTCGAAGTTGAAAATGGAAAAATTGCGAGGTCATGGGCCTCAGGCCAGATGTGGCGCGGCATTGAAAAGATTGTGTTGAACCGCGACCCGCGCGATGCGTGGACTATTCTGCAGCGCATCTGCGGAGTATGCACGGTGGTGCATGCCGTTTGCTCGGTGCGCGCGGTAGAGGACGCTCTCAAGCTTGACGTTCCGCTGAATGCGCAATACATCCGCAACATGATGTTGACGGCCCACGCCATTCAGGATCACATCGTACACTTCTACCAACTGTCGGCTCTCGATTGGGTTGACGTGGTGTCGGCGCTTAGGGCCAATCCCGCCAAAGCGGCACGATTCGCCGAAGGAGTTTCCGACTGGGAAGGCAACAGCGAAGCAGTCATGGCCCACACTCAGGAGCGGCTGAAGGCTTTTGTCGGATCGGGGCAACTCGGCGTGTTTGCCAACGGCTATTGGGGACATCCGGAGATGAAGTTGTCGCCAGAGATCAACCTGATGGCGGTGGCGCATTATCTGCAGGCCCTGGAAGTGCAGCGCTGTTCCTCCAAGATTGTGGGCACGCTTGGCGCCAAGACTCCGCATATACAAAATCTGGCTGTTGGCGGCGTCTCCAATCCCATCGCCACCGATAGCGAGGGCGTTCTCACCCTCGAGCGGCTCATGCAGATCAAGGAGCAAATTGATGAACTCGGAGCCTTCGTCCATAACTGCTATTTAGTCGATGTCGCGGCTATCGCCGCATTCTATCCCGAGTGGTTGCGAATGGGAGCGGGTGTCAACGATTTTCTGTCGACTCCCGATCTTCCCATCGATACCAAAGGCACACGCTTCATGACACCAGGGGGATTTATTCCCGGCGGCGACTTATCGAGCTTCCGTCCGGTCACACGTTTCGGCGACGCTTATTTCACCGGTGGCGTCGCCGAATCTGTGAAGCACGCCTGGTATACCTACAGGAAAGGCGCCGGGGAGCTTCAGCCGTGGAAAGGCGAGACCACTCCGGCCTACACCGACTTTCAGGATGACGGCAAATATAGTTGGGTCAAGGCGCCAACTTTCTACGGAAAGCCGGCACAGGTAGGGCCAGTGGCTGCGGTACTGGCCGGCTTGGCCGTGGGAGACAAGTCGACTGCCTCGTATTTAGAGCGGTTGAATCAGAAGGTATCGGCTTTGTCGGCAAGACAGGTCGAAGCTTCCGAATTGAATTCGACCGTTGGACGTCATGCCGCCCGAGCGATTCGCGCCTGCGTAGCCTATGAGTGTCTGAAGGCTAACTGGCAATTGCTCATGGATAACATCGGGAAAGGCGACATGACAACCTTCAACAAGCCCACTTTCCCCAAAGGCGAGATCATGGGCGTGGGTCAGGAAGAGGCACCGCGCGGCCTGTTGTCGCACTGGGTGGTCGTCAAAGATGGCCGCATCGCAAACTACCAGGCGGTTGTTCCTTCCACATGGTTGGCCGCGCCGAAGAACGACAGTGAACAACGGGCCAGCTACGAGGTTGCATTGCAGGGAACGCCGGTGGCCGACCCGACGCGCCCGCTTGAGGCGCTGCGGACTGTACACTCCTTTGATCCATGCCTTGCCTGCGCGGTACATCTGACCGATCTCGAACGCAAGACCGATATTCAGGTCACGGCTTTGTGAGCAGAAAGAGCCTTGGTAAGATTCTCCCGCTTAACGGAGATAGACATACCGTGCATGGATCGGCGTCAGGCCAAGAGCCACCCAGTAGGGTTGTGGTTCTGGGTGTCGGCAATATGTTGTTGAGTGACGAGGGTGTGGGAGTGCACGTCGTCAATGCGCTCGCCGCACAATATCAAGAGACCAGCGACGTCGCCATCACGGATGGTGGAACCGGCGGTATGGAGTTGTTGCCCCTACTCGATGGCGCCGGACATCTTATCGTTGTCGATGCGCTCCGGTGCGGCCAACCGCCAGCCTGTATTGTTCGCCTCGAATACGCGGAAGTGCCTGCTTATTTCAAGACCAAACTTTCGCCGCATCAGGTCGGGATTTCGGATTTGCTGGCGGCGTTGGCCTTCAAAGGCGCTGTTCCCGGTCACGTCGTGCTCATCGGCGTGGAGCCAGCTAATTTATCGCTGGGAATGGAACTCTCTCCCGAGGTGCAAGAATGCCTGGAAGAAGTGAAAAACGTGGTTGTCGCGGAGCTTGAGGCAATCGGACACCCTATCCATCCGCGCATCTGAGATCGCGATGGCCAAAATGCAGCTTCGCGAAATTTCAATGTCTCAAAATTGGCGTAGAACAGCCGCGCCCATTCATTTTCTTCCGTTAAATTCATGCACGGCGTCGATCATGGCAACGATGTTCTCGACCGGAGTCTTGGCCTGAACATTGTGAATGGCGTTGAACACGAATCCTCCGCCGGGCGCAAAGATCTCACACCTGCGCAGCACCTGCTCACGAACCTGGGCCGGCGTACCGAATGGCAGCACATGCTGCGTGTCAACGCCCCCGCCCCAAAAGACGATCCGATCTCCGAAGTCGGCTTTCAGTTTCACTGGATCCATTCCAGCTGCGGAACACTGCACGGGATTAAGAATGTCGTAACCGGCATCGATCAAAGATGGCAGAAACTTGGTAATGGCGCCGCAAGTATGCTTGAAGGTCTTCCAGGCGGTGTGAGCGTGAATCCAATCATTCATCTGCTTATAGTAAGGAAGGTACAATTCGCGGAAGGTCTTTACGGAACAGAAAGATGAGCTCTGGGTTCCGAAATCTGTTCCGCAAAGAAAAACCCCGTCCACGCAATCGCCAACTTCAGTATGGACACGCTCGAGGTTTGCGATTGCAATCTCGCACTGGCGCTCGAAAATCTTGTGGATATAGCTTTGGCGACTACACGTTGAGACATACCATTCCGTAATGTCGCGTATACCTTTGGGATGTTTGAGGCCCGGTCCGGGGATGAATGCGATGTCGCCGAAGGTCATTCCCCCGAAGGTTCCCATGACTCCGCGGCCGGTGGCCGCCGCTGCTCTTGCGCCTTGCACGATGAAATCGAGATCGACCTGCGAGATGAGGCCGAACTCCTCGGTGTTGTCTTCGGGGTTCAGCTTCTCTTCGTCAATCGGATCCTGGCGAACAATGGGATCGAAGAAGGATCCGCCCTGGGGCATGCGCCCACTTGGCGGCACAGTGGTATCGCCTTCAGGATAGATAAGGGTGTTGCCGCCAGCGTCGACCGTGGTGTTGAATTTCTCAGGAATAAGAACTTCCATTCCCGCGAATTTCCAAGGCTTCCACCCTTCAAGGGGAAAGCCAAAAGCGGTGTTTCGCGGAAAGACACCCGCGACATCCACTCCCATGGCACCCTTTAGATCGTCATCGATCACAGCCAGCATCTGAAACGGCTCGTCAATGCGTATCGGGCGCTTCTCGAGTCCGTAATAATCGCGAAGTCCAGCGACGCATGTCGAGTGCATGGATGTGACGGCGGTTCCCCCGAAGTCGATCGGGATTCGGTCCGGCTGCTTGTGATTCAGTGTGGTAATGAATCGATCACGACTTGCCGTCAGGTTCCCTGGAATGGCCATATCGTTCAAACCCTCGCTTTCTTGGTGATGAGTCTCCGTGTCAGCAGGCCGTCGTTCTTCGCGATCCTGTTGGTGAAGCCCATTGCAATCCTGCGACGCTGAACAATCGCAGCGCACAGGCCGCAAGCTCAACAAATAGGATCCCTTGCTTTCATAGTGATTGATTTCGATTGCCAGTTGAGATCATGGTGAACGGGTATGCAATCGCAAAAGAGGGCTTTGGGCAAATTGCGCAAATGGCAATGAATTTCCACGGCTCAAATCACGGCCAGCAGCGCTTCCCGGCGCTATAATCTCGCCGTGGCCAAAGTGAGCAAATCCCGCACCGCCACCAGGCATCGATACCTGGAGACTGTCTCTCGCGCATGCACACTCCTCAGGGAATTCGGAGATGACGGGCAGGCATTGAGCCTTGCCGAGATCAGGAAACGGACAGGCATGGAGCGCACGATCTGCTTCCGGCTATTGCATACCCTCGAAAAAGAAGGCTTCCTGCGCAAGGCGGAAATCCGAAAATATGCCTCAAATCTGCAAATCCGTAGCGGAAAACAATTTCGCATTGGTTACGCCTCGCAGGGGCACAACTCGTTTTCAGCCGCAGTGAGTCAAGGGCTTCGTTCGTCAGCGAGAAAGTGGCAAGTGGACCTGATCGAGTTCGAGAACAACTACAGCCCGAAAGCGGCGGTGCGTAACGCGGAGTTGCTCGTAAAGGAGCGGGTCGATCTAGCCATTGAATTCCAGGTATTTGAAAGGGTCGCAGGCAAGGTGTCCACGCTTTTGAAAGAAGCGGGCATCCCAGTAATCGCCATCGACATTCCCGAGCCGGGAGCCGTGTTTTTCGGCGTGG
>Ga0181520_10009481_pt1 | contig 13433 bp, 8 predicted proteins | sample PEATcosm2014_Bin_29_FD_132451 | JGI IMG/M metagenome (GOLD analysis project Ga0181520, IMG submission 132451) | Peatland microbial communities from MTU Mesocosm Facility, Houghton, MI, USA - PEATcosm2014_Bin02_30_metaG | ecosystem: Environmental > Terrestrial > Soil > Wetlands > Peat | place...
TATTGGTATTTTGATTCAGATCGCCAAAACTTTGACGATGAGGCGTGCCCATTGTCGGCAGCATTGTTCTCGGATGATGGAAAGCGTCAGGCCTTGCAACGGGCCGTTGATGAGGTGTTCTCCGTCTTGAATGTGTTGCCCAGTCGTTCCCCGGGGTCGCATCAAGCCAGATAACGAAAAAACGCCTTCGGCCTGCCGCGCATTGTGCCGTTTGTGTCCCGCCCCCAAGGCTCTGTTCCGGCCTGGCCGGCATTCGCCGGTAGTCCCCTCCGAGAAGATACCATGAGGGTGGATAGCGATCCGCCCTGTGGCAGAGTGAGTTCGCTTACTCCCCACTCTGGAGACGAACCATGAACATTGTTCTTCCCGCTACCGCCGAACAGACTGCTATCCGCACCCAGCTTGGCGCAATTTTCGTTTCGTTGGAACTGAGCCGTTCGACCTGGCTGGTGACGTCTTTGTCGCCGGGTGGTGGCGAAAAGATGTCGAAGCATTCCGTTCCTGCAGGCGATATCGCTGGGTTGCGCGAACGGTTTTCGTCACTCACGGAAAAGGCGTGTGCCCGCATGGGCAAGACCGTTCCGATCATCGTCATCCAGGAAGCTGGCCTTGACGGATTCTGGATTCACCGGGCGCTGGTGTCACAAGGGATCGAAAGCTGGGTCGTTGATCCCGCTTCGATCGCGACATCGCGCCGCCGTCGGCGTGCCAAGACGGACAAGATCGACGGCGAGGCGCTGGTACGGGCGCTTCTGGCCTACAAGCGGGGCGAGCCGCGGGTTTGCGCGATGGTGCGGGTACCGACGCCGGAGGAGGAAGATCGTCGTCGGCTCGGCCGGGAGCGCAAGACGCTGGTCGGCGAGCGTACCGAGCACGTTAACCGCATCAAGGGCCTGCTGTTCTCGCAAGGAATACCCGGCTACGAGCCAATGCGGCGGGATCGGCGGGCCAAACTCGATGAACTGCGGACTGGTGATGGCAGACCGCTGCCGCCGCATCTCAAGGCGCTGCTCGGCCGGGAACTGGATCGGCTCGAACTTCTGATGCAGCAGATCAAGGCGGTCGAGGCGGATCGCGACGCGCTGGTCGTGCCGGAGCGGGACGGCAATCAGGCGCCCTCGCAAGTGGCGATGCTACTGGCCTTGCGCGGGATCGGCCCCGAGTTTGCCAACGTGCTGTATTCGGAGGGGCTATTCCGTCAATTCGGCAATCGCAGGCAGGTGGCGGCGTATTGTGGTCTGGCACCGACGCCTTGGCAGAGTGGCTCGATCGACCGGGAACAGGGTGTTTCCAAAGCGGGCAACCCGCGCCTGCGCTTCACCATGATCGAACTTGCTTGGCTGTGGACACGGCATCAACCGGACTCGGCGCTGAGCCAATGGTTTCGTGAGCGGGTTAAGCTCGACGGACGACGCAAGCCGACGATCGTCGCGCTGGCACGAAAGCTGCTGGTCGCACTGTGGAAATATGTGACCGCCGGGGTCGCCATTGAGGGCGTGGTCATGAAGGCCGCTTGAGACCCTGGGAATGTGAACGCAATTGCCGGGTAATTGATCATTCCCGGCAATCCAAGGTGGGCGAACCGGGGGTGAATTTGGCTCCCAATGCCGACGAGAAGAATGGTCCCGTCCACCTGGGCTCTTACCGCACGCAAGCGGGATATTGGTGCGGCCGATCTCCATCGGCGACCGTATGTGAGTTTGGAACGGCAGGGCGAAACGATGCCACCGGGCCTTGCAACTGAGCTCAGACCTTGGATTGAGATGCGATATCGGAGCGGCTTCGCCGCGAGTTATCATCGTCCCGGGGGCGCTGCCCCCAGTGCCCCCGGGATATTTGGAGCACAATGATGGACCTCTTGGTGTATCCTCATCACGCGGTGCAGCCGGGGACGGCAATGACCGCGCACGATGATGAGGTGGTCCGGCGCTGCGGCACCGGACCACCCATTGAACAAGCCTCTTGCCCGCCGCCCTCATGTGAATTCGCCTGACAGGAACGCTGGGGAGCGTTTTGATCCGATCAGCCCGGGTGCGACACCTTGAAAGGGCGGGATGGATGCCGAGAGCGGGGCCGGATTGAGCCGGTGGGCAAGCGAAGGGCCGAGGCTCCGCCCCCGGAAACGGCCCTGCAACTTGCCGACCGGCGACGGCGGCGCCGGATGCACATCCACCCGCTCTTTCCGGCCTCGCCCAGAACGGATCACCAATCGCCAACATTTCGTGATGAAAATTTTTCTCACGAAATAGGCGCGGCCTTTGTCGTTTCTGGCCAGGGTGTTATCGACAGAGCGGCGCTGACCGGATACGCTTTCGCAACCATGATGAAAGCCTCGACACATCCTTACGGCATCTTGCGGTTGGACCCCGAGTTTGGCTCGTCGGGCATCTGGAATCCGCCAAACCCGGCGTCGATGGTATCCGGGCCGATGATCGATTATGACCTGCTGGATTTACCGGATGAACTGGTCGTCCGGCTCAAAGCCTGGCAGCAGCGCTATGAGGATGGCTTCGACCCCGGCAGCGCCGATCCAACTTTGCACAATCCGCCCGACGAGTTCTGGGATTCGCTCAAAGCGGAAGCAAAAAAATTGGCCCACGGGCTCTATGAGGCTGTCGGTGGCCGGGTCCAGTATTATAGCGGCGGCGGCCTCTGGTCCGTGGGAAAGAACGAGCCGGATGCGACGAACGAAGAATTGCAAGCCGACTATGAGCGGCGGCTTGCGGATATGCAGCGAAACATTCGAGAAGAACACCAACCATGAGCAGCCTGCGCGACCTTCTGGCCCATTACCGGGACAATGCCCAAACCGAGCGTGAAAAAGGCAATTATTTCGAGCGGCTGGCGGTCGCCTTCATCAAGAACGACCCCGGCATGGCGCAGCAATTCGAGGATTGCTGGCTGTTCGCGGAATGGGCGGCGATGCAAGGGCTCGATGGCCGCGACACCGGCATCGATGCGGTGGCGAAGATCCGGGGCGAGGATGTGCCTTCCGCGATTGCGCGCAGGGGAGTCGGCTATTTCCCGCAAGGGGCACCGGTCTTCGGTGAAATGACGGTGGTGCAGAACATACTGCTTGGTAGAGCCGGGCGCCGCCAATCCATCCTTCTTGACGAGGCATTCACTCTCTTCCCACCTCTCGCCCGACGGGCGAAGATCCCGGCAGGACAACTGAGCGGCGGCGAGCGGCATATGCTGGCATTCGCGCGCCTGATGGTCGGGAACTTATCTCTGATTCTGCTGGACGAGCCGACATCCGGGCTGCAACCGAACCTGCGGCATGCGATGTTGGACAAGGTGCGCGATTGGTGCTCACGCGGGATGGCTTGCCTGATAGTTGAGCAGAATATCGACGACGTGGCGGCAATCTCGAACAGGATGTATGGGTTGAAGAAGGGGCGCATCGTTTACCAGGGCAGCGGCCGTGTATTCGCGGAGAGGTCGGTGCGCAGGCCGTAGACACCCTCGCCCCTGAAATAGCGCGCCAAGAACTGGAATCGAGCGGCATCACGCACAAAGTTGGTTGGTGAGCTTGGTGTAGTAGATGATGTCCTGCTCGGTCAGGATGGCGATCTTGGACTCCACCCTAATTTGTCAGACGGCTTCCATCAAAAATCTATCAATGATAGACTTACCCTTTCTAGAAGATCTCTGGAAAGTGTATGAAGATCCTTGCCCGGCGCTTCGTAGTTGACGACAGTGTCCCCCAACGTGAAGGCGGCATGGCGGACGTGGTGTGCGCTTTTGACAGCCAGCGCTCCATGGAACGGGTTGCGGTCAAGCTATTCCGGGATGGCATGGTGGGCCCAGGTTACGTGCTTGAGGCCTTCTCACGTGAGTGCCAGTCGCTAGTTGAACTCAACAGCCATCCGAACATTATTCGATTAATTGACTTCGGCACAGACGCCGAGAGCGACCGGAAATACATCGCTTTGGCGTGGGCGCAGGACAACTTAGTCGATTTTGTGAAGGCGCATCCACTCGCAGGGTGGGACGATTTCTATGAACGGTTCGGGCGACCGACACTGAACGCACTCGCCTTCGCCTATTCTCGAAATATTATCCATCGTGATGTAAAGCCTCACAACGTCCTCCTAGACGATGAGCGAAACGTAAAGGTCGCGGATTTCGGGATATCTAAGCTCCGAAAATACTATCGCCCAGGAATTACCATGGCCCACTTCCGGAGTGTTCCCTATGCGCCGGAATTGGATACTGAGGAGTTCGCCGACAGCCGCGACGTGTACAGCTACGCAGTTTTGGCTCTTGAGTGTCTATCACCCGAACCGTTCGTTGACTACGCCGCCGTCAATTGTTTCCTGGAAAACGAAGTGGACCTACCGGAGGCCATCTACGCGATTTTGGGCAAGGCGCTTTCGAAGCAACCAGAAGATCGTTTTGCTAACGTAACAGATCTGCTGCACGTTCTTGAGGCGGCCCAAAGGCAACGCAGGCGAGTAGATGTCCGCCGGCGACCTTGTCCGATGCACGTTTCTGCTGCGGCTCTCGAAACATGGATGGTCGAAATAGGGGAGCGCTCAGATCAAAAAGCGAGAGACCGCCTGATTGATGATTTGAACGAACAGTGCGGTGTCGATCGCTGGCTGCACGATGGTGAAGACACGCGCTTTTTTATGTTGGTTACCGCAGAGTTTCGGTACCAAGTCGCCATCGACGATGATCATGAAGACAAGCTTGTGGTGGTGAAAGTCCTTCGCGGACAGCCGTCGAGATTGGAACGGGTTCGGGAAAGAGCTTGGGACCCTAAGTTCGATTTCCGACTTGCCGGAAAGGGTGAAGACCGCCAAGGCCGTGAGGCCATTGAATGGCTCCAGAATGGTCTAGACGAGTTCTTGGCGGAGAGGCGGAAGGCAGAAGCGCAGCGCCGTGAAGGCGAGTTGTTCGACCGGTGGGCCTCTCTGTTGAGGTTGAAGTCGGAAGTAGAACAACTGCGAGAAACGCCAATTGCTTACAAAAGCGTAGAGGCCAAGGGGCAACGGTTATTACTGGAGGTCGTTCAAGGGACTATCCTAGTTTCCGACTTCGTCGGCCAACCCCGGATGATCCGGAGCGATGATGGCCGGACTTTCACCGGCATCGTTGAGAATGTCGAAAAGAGAACCCTGACATTGTACTGCGACACGCACTATGCGCAGGAGGCGGTCCCTGGCCAAGGCAAACTCGTCTACGATACCCGTCGAGCTAACGTCTCAATCAAGCGTCAGTTCGCGGCACTGGACGCCGTCCGTTACGACCGTGCATCGCGGGCCGACCTGAGGCGTCTTCTTGTTGGTGTTCAAGAGCTTCGGGTCCCAACGCAGATCGACCGGCTCGATTTTTTTCAGTCGGATCTTGACGACGACAAGAAGAAAGCAGTCGCGGTTGCTCTTGGGACTCATGATTTCCTGGTGGTCGAAGGTCCGCCTGGAACAGGGAAGACCAAGTTTATTACAGAGCTGATACTCCAATTCGCGCGAAGAAATCCTGGCGCACGGGTGCTGCTCTCATCCCAAACGCACAATGCTCTCGACAACGCGTTGCAGCGGGTAAGGCTTTTGGCACAAAGGGCGAAAATTTCTCTTCGCCTCGCACGAATAGGCCGCCGTGGTGACGACAAGATTTCCCTAGATGTGGCTGATCTCATTTTGGAGAAGGGGGTTGAGAGTTGGCTAAACTCGGCTGAGCGGAACTCTGAACGTTTCCTTGAAGATTGGGCGGAGAAGAACGGGATTACCATAGATCTAGTGCGCACCGGCATGGCTCTTGCCAACTTTAGGCTAGCCAGCGCACGGCTACGGGAGGCCAAGTCAGATGCAAATCGACTGCAAGATCTTCGGGATCAATTGGAGGAGGTGGTAGCAGGTCTTCGCGACAAACCCCAACAAGGAGACGAGTTCCGCGTCGCCGAGGAACGGCTGGAGGTGTGCCTGCGGGACCTCTCAATTTCTGAAGGCGAACTCGCCGAGCGAGAAGTGGCGCGACGGAAAGCATTCGACAGCGCAAGCAAGTTTCCGGATCTCAGGAACGACCTAGAAGACCTCGACGAAGCAGATATGGAGAGTTTGGAGCACGCCTACTTGGAACATGCCGAAGGTGGAGAGAAATGCCGAGAACTGATCACCATCATCGAGGAGTGGCGAGATCGGTTCGGCCGTTCCTCGGATTTCAACGGCGCATATCTGTCGGGCTGTGACGTGGTTGCCGGCACCTGCATCGGCGTGGCGGGAATAAGCCTGCAATCCGTGGAGTTCGACCTTTGCATCGTCGATGAAGCATCGAAGGCAACACCCACCGAAATGCTTGTTCCCCTCGCCAAGTCGAAGCGATGGATCGTGGTCGGCGATTCAAAGCAGTTGCCGCCCTACGTCGGCGATGTGGCCGAAAACCCGAAGCTGCTCGATCAGTTCGGGTTGGATCAAGACGCGGTGAGGGAGACGTTGCTGGATCATCTGATCAGCGAGCTTCCGGAATTCGCGCGGACCTCCTTGCTGACTCAGCATCGCATGGTACGCCCAATTGGCGATCTTGTTAGCCATTGTTTCTACAATAAATTGCTCCGCAACGTGAACGACGATGTCGATCCCTGGCTCGCTAAGAGTTTGGTAATGCCTAGGCCGGTTACGTGGTTCACGACGGCAAAGATGAATGACCGCCGGGAAGATGAAAAGCGGCAAGGAGGGCGCCGAGAGTTCAGGAATTTTGCCGAGCTTAAGCTCATCGAGAACATTTTGCGGCGCCTTCAGTTCGCAGCCTCGCAAAGGGGCGCGGGCTACGAGGTCATACTGCTGTCGGGCTATGGCGCACAAGTCGGGGAACTGGATAACCTCGCACTTCGGCTCGCGAGAAATATTCCTGACATCAAGATGACGTCGGGGACTGTGGATTCCTTCCAAGGTAGAGAGGCAGACATCGCAATCTATTCCGTCACAAGATCGAATGAGACCGGCGAAATTGGCTTTTTGAAGGAACGTGAGCGATTGAACGTCGCACTCTCCCGCGCCAAGGTGGGCTTGGCCATCGTTGGGGATTCTCATTTCTGCGACAACGTCAGAGGCAAAAATCCCTTCGTCGATGTGCTGTCCTATATTCGGACGCATCCGGACGATTGCAGGATTGAGGAGGCTTTGGCATGAGGGGTGCAGCCCAAGTCGCCGGACTGTTCGATGACCTGAAGCCGGCTTTTTCCCTCGTCGACTTCGAGGAGGTCGGTCTGCCGGTCTACAGATTGACAGCCACTTTCTTGACGCTTGAGCCCAAGAGATATGCGCCTATCGATGAGTTTGTACTCAAGTGTATCGCTGCGGGCATGACAATATCCGAAGATATTTCTGGGTTATTGGGTATTGAAGCGCGCATCGTCGAGGCCTGTCTGACCAATCTTATCCGCGATGACGATGTATTCGCGGCTTCGGATGGTTTTCTTTCACTGACAAGGAAAAGCCGACTAGTTCTCAGTGGCGAGCAGGCGATCAAGCCGCGCGAGCAGGCGGCCGGCTTCACCTATGATGGGCTAACTCGGCGGCCTCGGTATTTTGGTCTGCCTCTACTTGGGCCCAAAGAACTCAAGGCGCTCGGTCTCCGTGAGATCCGAGCCTTTCCAGCTAGAAAACCGGAGGCCGATGAACTCGATATCCGTGATCTGGAGGAAGCCCTCGAAATGGAAGCCGGCACAAAGCAGAACGAAGTGAAGATCCTTCGTGTTCGGGAGATTGGGCGGAAGGAAAACTATTTCCTTCCTGCGGTGATGATGATCTACAAGGCCAAAACTGGTCCCGACGTTCGAGTCCGGTTTGCGGTCGACGGGCGGTTGTCTACGGAGCATGAGAAGGCGTTTCTAATAGCCGGGGGCGTCGAAAAGCTCGGTATCCGCGATACCGTGCTCGATTCTGACCCCAGTCCATCTCTCTCTGATTTGATCGGAGAAGGACTGGCTGGCGAGATCGCTAACTGCGTTTCGTCGGATGCAGATGCCACAAAGCTCAAGCTGAAAGCCTCTGTCGCTCGTTTCAAAGCGGAGATATCGAAGAAGGCTGTACCGCCAGGACATGCGACTGCGGTAGAGGATCCGGTCTACACAGCGGCGATCGCTGAGGCAGAAAGCGCGGAACGGGAGTTGGCGGAACTGAGGGTGAGACCAATTGCCGTTTACGAGCATCCCCCTTTGTTGGAGGAAGCCCTGGCAACAGCGCAAACGCGCGTACTGATCATCTCTCCGTGGATCACGCCAGCAGTTGTTGATGGACGTTTTCTGAAACTCTTGCAGGCTGCTCTTGAACGCGGCGTCGAGGTGCGCATCGGCTATGGTCTCGATGATCGGCGACAGGGGCGCCCAGACCCGAATGATGCAGAGAGAGCTCTTAACGAACTCTCCGGACGGTATCACCGGCTAAAAGTCGTTTGGATGGGAAATACCCATGCAAAGATCCTTCTCAAGGACAGCGCGTGGTTCGTCGTGTCCAGCTTCAATTGGCTCTCCTTCCGGGGAGATCCGAAGAGGACATTTCGTGAAGAGTGGGGGACTTTCATCGGTGTGAGTTCTGCAGTTGACAAGTATTATGCTGAGTTCGCCCCACGCTTTGAACAAGCGGGCGACCGACTATGACCGGTGACGTCTCTGAATACTTTTTACCGGTGTGGGCTGCAACCGATATTGGTAATGCGCGACGAGATAACGAGGACTGCGTCGGTGCTGGTGATACCGTACTTTGTGGTTCAACCGGTCGATTTGCGCTTGAGCTTCCACTTAAGGAGACGGTCGCCGCAATCGTCGTCGCTGACGGCGTCGGTGGTGGGCGCGGTGGAAGGGTCGCCGCGGAATTAGCTGTGCGGACATTTCTGAACCGGTGCGCCAATGTCGTGGACATCCGATCGCTGACCGCCGTGATTGACGGCGTTTCCGAAAGCGTTCGGCTGGCCTGTGCCCAAGACCCGGCCACAAGGGGAGGTGCCACCACTCTGGCTGGCCTAATCTTCTCCCGTGCTGGTGCGCTTGCCTTTAACGTGGGAGACAGCCGGGTATATCAAATTAGTGAGAAAGGCATGACCCTGTTGTCGCAGGACCATGTGTCGATTGCAGATGGGCGAACGTTGACGAGGTTCCTCGGTGGGAGCGGTCCGTTCGCTACGCCTTTTTGCAGTGAGATAGCGTTCTGGCCGGGCCATAGATACCTCGTCTGCAGTGATGGATTGTCGGGTTCCGTCGAAGATTCCCTTTTGGCGCAATTGGCATTGAACCCCAATGGCGATAGCGCGGTCGACGGCATGATGGTCGCCGCGTTGGAAGCAGGTGCTCCCGATAACGTTACGGTGGCGTTGTGCGGCAACATTTTGAGAGATGATCTCTCCGACGGCTCTGACAGGTGAGGTAGAATCTGCCAGACTACCTACTCGGCAGAGCGCCGGAGTGAATGCATTCGGTCGAATTTTAAAGCCAGAAAACAAATTGGTTCAGCTTATAGACAACAAGGGATCCAGTCTAAAGCCGCAGAATTTTGTTCGATTGGTCATTCAAGTCTAGATTACGAGCGAAACCGACACTTCTGAACAGGCTAAATCGGGCTTGTGGACCGATGCTGTGGACCAGTCCTGTGGACCAATCCTGGGGCATTCCATGTCGGTTGCAGAACATATTCATCGTCGACCGTCAACTTCGCCGCCGCCGTCGTTCTCGCCGCAATCGTCACGTGGAGGGCCTGATCGAGTCTGGAGTCCAAAGCTGAAAGCGACGGCGGGGCATGACACTGACCGCCGGTATCGACTGACCGCCCTTATTTAGGGCAGCGGCTCCTCGCACCCGGTGCGGCCGAGGGCGGAACACAGGGCGTAGGCGCACATCGCGGCGTCGGGCAGGACCGACGAGTCGCCGCCCGGGGCGCCGCGCGTCAGGGAATAGAGCATGATCCCGCCCTGTTTCTGTCCCGCTTGTTGAGCGGCGTATTTCTTCATGCGCTCAACCGAATAGGTGGCGCCGCCATTGGCGTCGGGCGGCACCTCGACGCCGAGCAAGACGCGGGTCGGCGCGATCGCCTGATAGGCGGCAAGCGCCCGTCCCGGATCGAAACTTGGACCGGCGTCATAGGCCATGATGGCGATCAGATCCAACTCGCGGGCTTCCGGCAGACGCTGCAGCCAAAGCATGGACCCGGTGTAGCGCCCGGACGGCTGCTCATGTTCAAAACCCTTCTGGCCATAAGCCCCGACGCTCCACGCCGGAAGGGTCAGCAGAGCCGGACGGGGAAGCACGGCACGGGTTTTGGTGATGAATTCGGCCCACTTCCCGTCCGTCGCGCAAACGACCGAGGACGCGCCGCCAATCATCTGCGGGCGGCATTGCGGGTCCGCCGGTTCGAAATCGAGATCGACCCCGTCGGCGCCCAGGGTGTTGACGAGTTGGGCGAGGGGCGCGGCGGCGAAAGCGGACCAACCGGCCGAATAGCTCGATCCACCGACGGCGAGCAGCACCTTGAGGCGGGGGTTCCTGGTCTTGGCCTTGGCGATCGCCTGGGCGAGGACGGCGCTGTCGAACGGAACCTGGAGGCCGGTTCCTTGCAGGCTCCGGCCGTCATAGGTCAGGTCGGGACGGACGAAGGATATCGCCACGACATCGATATAGCCGGGAAGATTGGCCAGGCGGGTGGCGGACGCGATGGGGACCGGCAGTTCCGTCCAACTCTCGTAATAGGCCATGAACAATGGGCCGTCGGGAAGGGGCGCCGACGTCTGGGCTGCCGCCGGCCAGGATCCGAGGGCGGCAAGCATCGCCAGCAACCATCGCATTCGCATTGCCTGTTCTCCTCAGAAAACCTGGCGACCCCAAAGCCCGCCGAACAGCGTGCGGAACATGATCACCACATCCAGCCATAAGGACCAGTTTTCAATGTAATGGATATCGAGTTCAACTCCCCGCTGCGCCCGTTCTTCCGTATGGATGCCGCCTCGCATGCCGTTGATCTGGGCCCAGCCGGTTATGCCCGGTTTGACCCGATGGCGCGCCGCATACTCATCGATGGTCTCGACATAGGTGCGGTTGCCGATGAGCATTTCCGGCACATGCGCCCTGGGGCCGACGATGGACAACTCGCCGCGCAGGACATTGAACAGTTGGGGCAGTTCGTCGATGCTGTATTTGCGGATGAAGCGGCCGATCCGGGTGATGCGGGGGTCGTCCGGACGGGTGCCGAATCTGCCGTCGTCATGGCGGGCCGGGCGCATCGAGCGGAATTTCAGGACGTCGATCTCACGATGGTTGAACCCGATCCGCTTCTGACGGAACAGGATCGGTCCCTCCCCTTCCAGACGTAGGGCGATGCAGGTCGCCAGCATGATCGGCGAGGTTACCAGGATCCCGATGGTGGCCACGACGTAGTCCTCGACCAACTTGACCAGGGCGCGGGTGCCGATCAGCGGGCGGCGAGCCAGTTGAAGAAAAGTGCCCCCTTGCATGTCGCGGACCTGAACGTCTTTCAAGTTCAGCCAATTGACATCCATGAGGAGCAGGATGTCCGCCGGCAATATGCGAATACGGGCCATCGTCGAAACAATGCGCTTTTTCGCCGTGGTCGGCAGGGCCACCAGGATGGCATCAATGGGGACGGTCTGTGCCATCTCGATCAGGGGGTCGAGCCCGCGCACCACGGGAATGCCTTGGATCTCGGCCGAGTGGCGCGCCGCCCGTTCGTCGAACACGCCGACAATCCGGTAGTTGTTGTTCCTGGAGGAAGCGTCTTTCAGATGGGAAATTACCGCCGCCCCTTCCTCGCCGGCGCCGATGACCGCCACGCGATTGAACAGCAGGCCACGGCGATTTAACTGGCGCACCAGCTGGCGCGCCGCCGCCCGCAACAACCCGATGGAGAGGGTGGCGCCGCCGATCCAGTAAAGAAACCAGCGACTGATGTCCTGCCCGGGATGGAACACATGACAGAATATCAAGGCAACGACGGCACCGGCGCACAACCCGGCCAGGATGTCGACGATCTCCATTTTTAGGGAACGGTAGCGATCCCAGCGATAGACCCGGCGGTTGCCGCTGACCAGGCGGAAGGGCTGAATGGCGAGCAGCGACATCAAATAGGATTGCGCCAGCGTGACGTTTCCATCCGCCAGGCTGCCGATATGAGCCGCGAGGACAAGGCAGAGAATGTCGCCCAGTTTGAGGCAATTGTTGATCAAGCCATGCGTCAGGATGGTCGGGTGCGAGGCGGCATCGGGAGGGAGCGGAGTGGTGTGGCGTGTCTGGTTTGTCATGGCTGCGGCGCAAAATTGAGAAAGAGGCGGCGTAACGATGCCGGAGTGGGGGGAGCCATCCATGGCGGCGCATTGTGAAGCAGCACCCGTACCGCCATGGCGGTGGTCAGCGCTCCTTGGGCGGTGCTGATGGCGGTGGCCGCCGCCGCCCCCATGACGCCCCATCGGGGCACGAGGAGGAAGGACAACCCGATCAAGGTTACCAATTGCGCCAGGTTCACCAGTTTGAGGGCGGCGCCGCGTCCGGTCATCGCCAGCAGGCTGTCCTGCACGGCATAAAGCGCTCCGACCGCCTGTCCGGCCATCAGTACGGTGAGGACGGGTGCGCTGGCCGCGAACCGCTCGCCGATCAACGAGAGCAGCGGCTGGCCGATCGCCGCGAGCATCAGGCAGACGCCGCCGCCCAATGCCGCGCCGGCCAATTGGACGCGGCGGCTGAGTGCCGCCAATGCCACATCGTCTCCCAACCGGTGCAAGGCCGCCATCCGCGGCGAGGCAACCGAAGAAAGGCTGAGCAAGACCACCAGCACCAGCAGCGAGGCGCGTAGCGTCACGCTGAACACGCTGACCGCCGCGGCATCGGCGAAGAGGCCAAGGATGAGCACCGGCAGCGAGGCGACGGAAACCTGCACCAGTTCGACGACGTAGAGAGGGCCGGCCGTCCGCCATAGCGAGGGCAGCGGCGACGATCCCGGTGGCAGTGGAAGATTGACGCGCAGCCGGCCCCGATCGCGCCACATCTGGACCGCCGCGAGGAAAACGATCGCGGCCAGCGAGACGGCCTGAACCATCACGAGACGCGCCGCGTCGCGTTCACCCATCGCCAGGCCGATCAGCAGACCGACCGGCCAAACGACGTTTTGCAGCGCCTGCGCGATCACGGGGCGGCCGAGGCCGGTCAATGCGAATGTCAGGGTGAACGCCGCGGCCAATCCGGGAATGGTCAACGCGGCGACGACCAGCGCCGGTGCCGCCGCCGGGTCGTGGAACAATTCCCGCGCCGCGAACGGAGCGGCCAAGGCCGACAGTCCCCCCAACACCGTTCCGGCCGCCAAGGTGATGCCCGTTCCCATCACCAGCGTGTGGCGGGCGGTCCGACCCTGCGATAAGGAAAGTTCGGCGGCGATCAGGCGGGTAAGCGCCCGTTCGATCCCGCAACGACCAAGGGTTGCGGCGAGGTGGCCCCA
>Ga0181520_10009483_pt1 | contig 13431 bp, 17 predicted proteins | sample PEATcosm2014_Bin_29_FD_132451 | JGI IMG/M metagenome (GOLD analysis project Ga0181520, IMG submission 132451) | Peatland microbial communities from MTU Mesocosm Facility, Houghton, MI, USA - PEATcosm2014_Bin02_30_metaG | ecosystem: Environmental > Terrestrial > Soil > Wetlands > Peat | place...
AACGGATGCTCCCCGGCGACACACTCCCCCCAGCCGCTCAGGCCTTCACCGCGCAGCTCGACCAACAGGATGCGCCGATCCTTTGTGGTCCCAAAACTGGTTTGAAATGGCTTGATGAGGGGAAGGCGTAGTTCGCGCAGGAAGATAGCATCTATTCTCATAGAGCTCCAGAGTTTTCCAGTCTTGCGAGTTCGAAAGCGCCGTTACCTTGTGAGTCTACCGTGAACCCCACAACCGCCAGCCCGCCAGCAAACGCATCCAGAAAGCGGTGGCGATTCTCAGCCTGCACTGCCATGGCCCTGGAGACACCCGTAGCTGAAGCCTTCCACTCGCTCACAGCGTTCGGGACCAAAATTGTCTCCTGAATTTCCGGCGGTGCATAGGGGGACCCATTGAGTATGGCCTTCACACGTTCCGAATCCATCCACCATTCGGCATGCAGACGGTCCGTGGGAAGCCCACCCTGCAGACGAGATGAGGATACACCATAAAAATTTTGTGTATAGGACCGAACGATTACGCCGAGCCTGTGGATATTGAGGAAAGCATTCTTGATCTCCAGCGGATCGAAGGTCCACTCCATTAAAGTAATGCCTCGATTGAGTGCCTCATCTCGCTGATAAAGCTTCAGTTTACGACCGATGCCAGCGTTGCGATAATCCGGCTTGACGGCCAGCATGTGCGAGTGGAGGTAGGGGGTCGGTGCATGCCCCGCAGCCGTTGGAGCCTTGATTCCCGGCAAAGACAGGACGAAACCCACCATGTCCCGCCCTTCAAACGCGCCCACAAGCTGCCCGCCAATCCGTTGCGCCACAATAAACATCCGCCGCGGAATCACGTCGCCGTCGTTATAGCCCCACGTTTCGACCTGCAGCCGTACACACGCGTCCAGTTCCTCGAATCCCTGGCATTCTCGCAGAACCACTTCGGTTCCCGCCGGGGTCTGGACGGTCATCGGAGTCATCGCCACGCTTCCGCTTCGGCCTGTTTGCTTTTCGCCCACAGCTCTTCCAGTTCAGCCCCGGAAAGCTCCTCCAGCGGGCGTTTGGTTGCGGCCTCCATCTGTGCAAATCGCCTCCGGAATTTGGCGTTTGCATCGCGAAGGGCCAACTCCGGATCGGTCTTTAAGTGTCGCGCGAGATTAGCAACCGTAAACAACAGATCGCCAAGCTCTTCACTGGCTGCCCTTCGGTCACCTCTATCGAGCTCAGATTCGAGTTCTCCACACTCTTCCCTCAGTTTTTCCACAACCCCCTGCACATCTGGCCAGTCGAACCCGGCCTTCGCCGCCTTCGACCCGATCTTGCCCGCTTCACTCAGCGCCGGCATCGCCCGTGACACAGTATCCAGCCGCCCAGCCAGGGTGCCCCATTCAAGCCCGTCTTTGGCTTGAGCGGGATCTCCCTGTGCTTTCTTGTGATCTTTCCTTTCGAGCTTCTTGATCTCGTCCCAGTTGCGCAGGACTTGCTGCGCGCCGATGCCGTCTGTCTCCAACCCCTCCGCTCGATTCCCCGCGGCTGCCGACGCCTCTTCGCCAAAAACATGCGGATGCCGCCGGGTCAATTTGCGATTCAGCCCGCTAATCACATCGGCAATGCCGAAGTGCCCGGCCTCCTCAGCCATCTCCGCGTAGAAGAGCACCTGCAGCAGCAAATCACCCAGCTCATCGGCCAGATCCGCCCATTGCTCTCGCTCGATCGCATCGAGCACTTCGTAGGTCTCTTCCAGCGTGTATTTCCGAATCGACGCGAACGTCTGCTCCCGATCCCATGGACACCCACCCGGCGCCCGCAGCCGCGCCATGATCGCCACCGCCTCGGCAAACAACTCGCCGACCCGCGCGCCAGAATTCGAGTCAGCCCGCGAGTCGGCCCGTGAATGCAGGCGCAAATCTTCCTCGCGCTCAGGAACGGCGCTGGCCGAGGCTGCGTCCTTTTCAGGGGGCATATCGTTACTTTACAACGGGTCCAGAGGCGCTTTTGGAATCACGAAACTGATCGCGGTAGAGTCGGCTTAAACGTCCCTTGAGGATAGTCCTCATCATCGCCGATACACCGGGCTTATCGAGTGCGACGAAATATCCGTTCGTCCCAGACAACGTCCTGCGGCGCCGATGCCTCGATGCACATGAATTCCGGATGCGCAGGATTCAGGAGCACGTTGCGCTCGCGTCCCATGGTGACGGCGCTCGGCACCAGCAGAACCGCTGTGCGCCGCTCATCGAGCCACCGATCGCCGAAGTCGCGGCTGGCAATCTGATCTTTGGAGTCCCAGCCCGGCAGCGCCGCCCCCGGCACGGTTTCCACCGCGACCTCATCGGGAATCTCGATCTCCACCAGCGCGTGCGTTTTGGGCAAGCGCCCCAGGCTGCTGTGCACCAGTATTTCGAGCACGGCGCCGGCAAAGGTCTCCGCCGCATAGATCGCCCCACGCCCAGGAGAGTTCCATCGCCCCCCGGTGAGTCGTGCACCTGAGCCGTCGAAGATCGGAAATCGCCGGTCCGCGATGCGAAAAGCACGCATCAGGCAGGGATGCCGTAAAAGAGCCGGTCCAGCAGATCTTCAACGCGGCGCGCCCCTAACTCGCTCATCGCCGATTCGAGAGGCGCCCGATTGCTCAGTTCCAGATGTGGCCTGGTTAACCATTCGCGGGCGTCTTCCTGATCGTTCCACACATATTCTGCGGCAGCAATCACCCGCGCCAGCCGCTCGGTGCGCTCGCTCTCCGTGGCCGAGAGGCGCGTGCGCCGCTTGAAGGTGGCCTCCGGTACGATGCGGAACATCGCCCGGCGCGCCTCGCCCGCCGACAGGTAGACGCGCTCCGCAGTCACCCGCAGAGCCCTCTTGGGCAGACCACGAGAGACGGTGCTTTCGAGGTCGTCCATCGACCGGATACGGCGGCCCAGAATCGCCCTCCCGCCCATCACCTCGGCAACTCTCTCCGGCTGGATCACGCCTGTTCACCTCTGAGATCATTATAGCCCTGGTGGAGGATCAATTGATCCATTACCGGCGCGGGTTCGGTACAGTGGTACCGGAGACAACACCTGACCCTGCTCGTCGCCATCTTCGCCGTCCTCTTCGGCCTTGCGTTCGGCAGCTTCCTCAACGTCTGCATCTCACGCCTGCCGCGCCATGAGTCGATCATCCGCCCCCGCTCCCGCTGCCCCCGCTGCGGGGCGAGCATCAGCGCCTTCGACAATATCCCCATCCTGAGCTGGATTCTTCTCCGCGGCCGCTGCCGCCACTGCCATTTGCCCGTAGCATGGCGCTACCCCGCCGTCGAACTCGCCACTGCCGCGCTTTTCCTGCTCTGCTATCTGCGTTACGGCCTCACCGTCGATGGCGTCGGCATGGCTGTGCTCTGTTTTCTGCTTCTCGGCCTGGCTGTCATGGACTCTGAAACGATGCGCCTGCCCGACGTCTTCACCTTCCCAGGAATAGCGCTCGGAGTTCTCTATTCAGGAATCTCACTGGGGATCTTCAAAGAGATTCCCCCCGCACTCAATTTGCCCTGGGGGATAGGAGTCTTCTCTCCAGAGCAGCACTCATCAGCCTCTTCCCTATGGCCGCTGCTCCTTGCTGGATTGGTCGCATCCGCAATTTGGGCTATCCTCGCAGCCCTGCTCCTGCTCCTCATCCGCTGGCTCTACTATCTGGTCCGTCACCAGGAAGGCCTCGGCATGGGCGACGTCAAACTCCTCGCGATGATCGCCGCCTGGCTGGGCCCCATGCCGACCATCCTCACCTTGCTCCTCGGAGCCCTCGCCGCCGGCCTCTTCGGCATCCTCGCCGTCGCCTTCTCCCGCGGCAAACACCCTTTCCTGACCACCCGCCTGCCTCTGGGATCATTCCTCTGCGCCGCAGCAATCTACGTCATCTTTGCCGGCAACCCGATCATCGCCTGGTACCTGCGTTTCTACGGCATCGGCAACTGAAACCGAAATCCCAAAAAAATCCTCGCTGCCCTCTGTGTTCTCTGTGGTGAAGAGTTCCTACACCTGCGTCACGCCCACCACGCCACGGCACTCCCCAAACCCAATCCGCGGATATCCCTCCCGCTCGCACCAACCGCGCAAAATCACCTCGTCCCCATCCTCGAGAAACCTCCGCGATTCGCCATTCGGCAGCATCAGCGGCTCCGCGCCACGCTTGGTCCGCTCCAGCAAACTCCCCACCGAATCCGGCGTCGCCCCCGACACCGTCCCAGTCGCCAGCAAATCCCCCGGGCGCAGATTGCACCCGTTGCTCGCGTGATGCGTCACCATTTGTGCCAGTGTCCAGTACAAATCCTTCATATTCCCGCGGCTCACCCGCACCGGCGCCTCGCCCGCCGCGCGCATTTTCGACGTCGCCAGCCATACTTCCAGGTTGATGTCGAACCCACCCCGCACCTGGTCGCGCTCCGAGTAGAGATACAGCAGCGGCTGCGGATCGCCCTCCGCTCGTTTCGCCGCCGGAACCCGGTACGGATCGAGCGCCTCCAACACCACCACCCACGGCGAGATCGTCGTCGCAAAGCTCTTCCCTAAAAACGGCCCCAGCGGCTGATATTCCCACGCCTGTATATCGCGCGCCGACCAGTCATTCACCAGGCATAGACCGAAGATGTGCTTCTCCGCCTGCTCCAGCGGAATCGTCTCCCCCAGCGCGTTGGCCTCGCCGATAAAGAACCCCACCTCTAACTCGTAATCCAGCATCCGGCTCAACCCAAACATCGGCGTCGCCGCTTCCGGAGGCTTGGTCTGCCCGCACGGCCGCCGTACCTCTGTTCCGCTGATCACAATGGACGAAGCCCGTCCGTGATACCCGATCGGCACCCACTTGTAGTTCGGCAGCAGCGGCGTGTCCGGGCGAAACAGACGCCCCACATTCGTCGCGTGATGAATCGACGCGTAGAAATCCGTGTAGTCGCCGATGCCGCCCACCCCAAACGGCGGCAGCATCTTTACGTCTTGCTGTGGGATCAGATGCGGCTCCACGCGATCCCGAACCTCCGCATCGCTCAGCAGCTCCGCCGCGCGATGCCGAATCTCCCGCGCCCGCCACGGCTCCATGTGCCCCAGCCCGCGCGGCCCGAGGCCCACGATCTGCGTCGCGTTCAGCAGCCCCGCAACGTTGCACCCCAGCAGATCGAGCACCCGATCGCCTATTGCTATGCACGTGTGCCGGCGCTGCCGCTCGTCCTCATACAGCCCGAACGGCAAGTTCTCCAGCGGAAAATCTCCCTCCGGATCGTTCGCCGACTCCACCCAGCACGGTTTTCTCGCGGGCGGATTGCCCCCACCCCTCACAGCCATCCCATCGCCTGACCTCAAATCCCCTGCATCTGCTGCAAACTTAAACCCAACGCATCTGCTTTAAATCTTTTACCGGCTCCTCAAACGAACACGACCCAAAGCTAATTGCAAACTCGCCCCGCGCCTTTTCGATCTGGTCGCTGATCATCGCGTTGTCGTGCCACCGAATTACATCGTCATCGAGCCGAAAGGCATCCACATCCTCTTCACTCAGCGTCCGCACCACCGCCTTTTCATCTGCGCCGTAAAATGCCAGCGCCCCAGCGAGAAACACATTCACGAATCCGTGCGTAGCAACACGCGGACCGCCCGGCAGTAATTCCCGCACACCGCGCAACGCATGATGCAGCCCCGCGGTCGCCTTCCACGCTATTCCTTCCTTTGCGCACGCCAACAGGAAACGCGCCACCGCCTCCGCACTCGGCACCGATTCCGCCGTCACACCAGCCAGACGAATCTTCGCTCGCGCTCCGTACTCCGCGAGCACCGGCAACATCTCGCCGGCCTTCTCCGGAGCAAACTCCACATACCGCGACCGCGCCGCCGGTAAGCGCTCCAGCACTTCCTTCGCCGCGCGCGCATTCGCCGCCTTCGCTTCAAGGCTCCCGATAAACACCGCGCCCTGCTGAAACTCCTCAATGGCGCGCGCATCGTCCTCCGTCTCGCCCGCGCAAACCACTTTCAGCGTCCAGGGCCGCTCCTGCTCAGTGCCCCACGCCCGCTCAAACGCGCCCGCAAACTCCTCCAGCCGGTTGGCCGGCAGCACAAAACCGCCCAGCAGCCAGAACTCATCCGTCTCCGTATAACCCTGGTAATTCCGCAGCGCGCTCTCCATATCGAGCGCGGCCGGCGGAAACAACCCGGCATACTCCAGAATTCTTCCCAGCAAAGCCTGCGCAGCACTCATTGCGTGTCCTTTTGCTCGCTTCTCGCTCGCGTTTCGCTCTTCGCTAACCGCTCTTCAGCTAACCGCTTCTTAGCTAACCGCCTCTTAGCTAACCGCCTCTTAGCTGCCTTTCGCCAACCGCTTCTTAGCTAACCACCTTTTAGCTAACCGCTTCTTAGCTGCTTCTAAAATGTTTCTTCAATCCCTGCCAGCACTCAAAATATTCGTGCTGCAGAATCTTCGTCTCCAGCGCGAACTTCGTTGGCCGCACCGGCAGCCCCGTCTCAAACATAAACGCCAGGGTGTTATCGAGCTTCACCGGCTTCAGCTCCGCCTGGCTCGCCTTCTCAAACGTCTCCGCATCCGGCCCATGGCCCGACATGCAGTTGTGCAGGCTCGCGCCGCCCGGCAGAAATCCCTCCGCCTTCGCGTCGTACTCACCGAACACCAGCCCCATAAACTCATTCATCATGTTGCGATGAAACCACGGCGGCCGAAAGGTACGCTCCGCCACCAGCCAGCGCGGCGGAAAAATCGCGAAGTCCACGTTCGCCGTTCCCACCATCACCGAGGGCGAGGTCATCACCGTGTAAATCGACGGATCCGGGTGATCGAAGCTCACCGTGTTGATGCACTGAAACCGCGCCAGGTCGTATTTGTACGGAGCATAGTTGCCGTGCCACGCCACAACGTCGAGTGGCGAATGATCGATCTCCGCCTCCCACATCCGCCCCAGAAACTTCCCGACGATCCGGAAGTCTCCTTCTTCATCCTCATAGGCCGCCACCGGCGCCAGAAAATCGCGCGGGCTCGCCAGCCCATTCGCACCAATCGCGCCCAGCTCCGGCAGCCGGAACGTCAGCCCATAGTTCTCGCAGATGTATCCCCGCGACGGCCCGTCCATCGTCACGCGCATCTTGATGCCGCGCGGGACAATCGCAATTTCGCCGGGAGCAACGTCCAGAATTCCAAGCTCGGTATGGATGCCCAGCTTGCCCTGCTGCGGCACGATCAGCATCTCGCCGTCCGCGTTGTAGAAATACCGCCCCTGCATCGGCGCGTTCGCCGCGTACAGATGAATCCCCACGCCGATCTGCATCGCCGGATCGCCGCTGCCGCCCATGGTCACAATCCCGTCGACGAAATCCGTCTTCGTCTCCGGCATCGGAATCGGATTCCACCGCATCTGGTTCGGCGGCGTCGGCAGTTCGGTGAACGGCCCGCTGCGAAACAGGCCCAGGCCGAGAGCGGACCCAATCTCCGCGAAAGGCTTGTGCGTCACCGAGGGCCGGATGCGATACGTCCACGTCCGCCGGTTCGTCGCGCGCGGCGCCGTGAACGCGGTCCCGCTCAATTGCTCCGTGTAGAGCCCCAGCGGCGCTTTCTGCGGCGAGTTCTGCCCCTCGGGCAGCGCGCCCTTCACCGCCTCAGTGGCGAATTCGTTCCCAAATCCTGACTGATACTGCATTCCACTCTCCTCCGATTGCTCCGGTCGACGCACAAAACCTTATACGCTACCGAGAACAGCAGAGGATTGGCAACCGCTGGAACCGGTCTCATACACCCGGAATCATCGGCTACGGCACGGATGAGGCCCGCCAGCGAAGCCGGGCTCAGGAATTCAATGTGAGCGTTCACCCTGCATATGAGACCGGTTCTACTCTTCCGCCTTCCACTGAAAACACAGCCCGTACCCATCCGGATCCTTCAGCCCCATCTGCTTCATCCCGTACGGCGCCACCTTCGGCGGCTTCACCGCCACGCCCTTCTCGCGCAGTTCCTCATACGCTCCATCGACATCGGGGCAACCGAAATAGAGCGTGGTGTCTTCGTGCCCCGCCACCCGCGCCCGATCCGCCGGCACCGGCCGCTCCTCGTCGAATTCATACGCCGTGTTCAGCATGATCTCCGTCGATCCCAGCCGCAGCAGCGCCCAGTGGAACCGGTCCGGCCCCATCACCGGCGAAGTGGTCACCACCTCAAACCCCAGCTTGTCTCGATAGAACTTCACCGCCGTCGGCATGTCGTACACACCGAGCAGCGGACACACCCCGCGCACCTCGATTGCCATCGCTCACCTCACGATGGCAACCAGCATACTTCCAGCCGCCAGCGGACGGCTCCCCAGCTCCCCGCTCCCCAGCTCCCCGCTAACGCCTTACTTCGGCATTCCGGCTGCAACCCACCCCTCGAAAACAGCCACATTGGCGGGTGGCCACGCTCCATCGCAGGGCATGGTGCCGTCCTGCAATCGTTCCAGAATGGCCTTCGCATGCTGGCTGACGTCGTCGTACGACCACAGATCGAAGGCGCCTTGCATCGCCTCCCGATCCGAGGCTCGAAACAGGCTCTTAATATCCCGGTCGAAACTCGGTGTCCCTCCGGGGCCGGGTAGCTCTACGGTCATTCCGCGTTCCTCCTCAGAGTTCGAGACCCTGCCTCCGGCCGCGCAAACGGAAATGCCGACGGCTTTGCAGAATTACACCGCAGAAGTGAAAGCCGGGTCAACGTGCTGTGCTCCGCGTGTTCCCATCCAATTTTCGCGCTCGCGCAACTTCTGCTCACCACCGGCGTTTGACCCGTTGAACTACAATTCCCTTCCGTCGAACCCGTGCCGTCTGAGGAGACCCACGATGTCCCTTCGCCTGCCCGTTGCTGCATTCCTTCTGCCTGCTGCTCTCTTCGTTGCGACCCTCACCGCGCCGCGCCTCGCCGCCCAGGCCATCCCCTCGTCCGACGCACCGCCCGCGCAGGAAGCCCCGCCCCCCGACTCTGAGAGCCAGGACCAGCAGCCCCAACCGCCGCCTGCGCCGCTCCCTCCAGGACCTCCTTACGACATCAACTTCTTCGAGAATCGCGTTCCCGCGCCCGCGCTCGCCTTCCTCGCGCAGTTCAACGGCGCGCCCTCCGGCGATCTCTACCGCGACCGTCAGTTCAGGCACGTAGTCGGCGCCAACATTCCCAACTGCATGTTTCATTACGGGAGCGACATGCCGCTCTCCGACGCGCTCGACAGGGTTATCACCGGTTCCGCCGTGCCTGTGCAGATTCGCGACAACCGCTACGTGCTCGTCTCCGGTGAGCGCGGCCCCTACCTCGGCGGCCGCGCGTTTATCTGGGTCGACATGCAGGACGGCATCGTGCTCGGTGGCTTTTTCTTTCGTCCCACCAACGGCGAGCCCACGCCCACCCTCGCTGCGTTCTCGCGTCAGATCAAAACCAGGGACCACGCCATCGCCATGAGCCAGCTTCCGCCGGCCTTCGAGGACGGCCTCATCCAGTGGTCCACGCAGTCCACCGTTGCGCCCGTCACCACGCGCTACTTCCTGACCGGCAACGATAAGCGCATTCTGCTGGAGCACACCGAGGACTATTGCGCCCCCGGCCCCGATCCGAACGCGCCGCCTCCCGCGCCCGATGAGTGCACGCAGGTGAACGCCGACGCGGCCGAGATCGACATGAACGCCGCCTACTACCTCGAACAGGTGAACTATGCCACCAACGCGACGGCCTGGATGATCACCGGCGAAGATCAGATTGCCTGGATCGTCATTCGCGACCGCACCTGCCTCGGCCCCAATCCGATCCCCTGCCGCATCCGCATGACCCGCGAGCGCACCCGCGTCATCGTCACCCGCAATCCCATCGTGCACGTACCGCATCGATAAAGCTGCCGAAAGAGATTGCGCCCTCCCTGGCAATATTTGTGACGCACATCACAGCGCCTTCCCACCGCTGCCATGACAATGCTCCGAAGGGCCGAAGCTGATCCGAAGGACGGCCCTTCCCCGGTGCTTGTTGAACGAATTCTCTGAGTTAGCGGCTGAGCTCGACCAGGCAGCCTCGAGCGTCACCCTCCGCAAAGGAACGGCCCTGTTCCATTGCGGTGACCCGCTCTCGGGCGTCTTCGTGATCCGCAAAGGCGCCGTCGCCATGTCCGTCGACGGTCCGTCCTCCGTCTATCCCTCGCGCACCCTTGGCCCCGGCGAAATCGCCGGCCTGCCCGCTACGCTTACCGGGCACTACAGCCTCACTGCCCGTGTCATCGAAGATTCGGAGCTGGGTTTCGTCCCCGGCCCCAAAGTCACCGAGATGCTCGAGCTCTCGCCGCGTCTCTGTCTGGCCGCAATGCGCCTGATGAGCGAGGAAATCGCCCGCGTCCGCTCCGCCCTCAAAGACACGCCGCCTCTGCAACACGACGAAGACGACGGGGCCGCGGGGTTGGGCGGCCGTAGCGGCAGGCCCGGTGCCTAATCCCTAAACTCCAAACTCTAATCCCTGGCTTCAAACAGTCCCGGCAACACCGCCCCCGCATTCCCCAGCACCACCCGCGTAAAGGCCTGCGCGTTCATCGGCTCTTCCGGACCGATGTAGTATTTCCGCACCCGCGGCCCGGCCCAGCGCACAAAATTCGCCGCCGGATACACCGCGCCGGATGTCCCCACCACCAGCATCACCGTCGCGCGACCGATCTCCTGCTGGATCCGCTCCATCTCCAGCGGAATCTCGCCAAACCATACGATGTGCGGCCGAATCCGCCCGCCGCACGTGCAACGCGCAATCTCTGCCTCGCTCTCGTACAGCGCATGATCCGCAAACGGCGCCCGCCCACACGGAAATTCGCAGCGCGAAACGAACAGCTCCCCGTGCATGTGGATCAGATTCCGCGATCCCGCGCGCTCATGCAAGTCGTCCACGTTCTGCGTGCACAGAAAAAACCGCTCCCCAAGCGCCTGTTCCAGCTCCCCCAACGCCCGGTGCGCCGGATTCGGCTGCGCCCGGCCCGCGCCTTTGCGCCGCTCGCTGTAGAACCGCCAAACGCGCTCCGCGTCTTCCGCCCACGCCTCCGGCGTCGCCACGTCTTCCACGCGATAGCCTTCCCACAGCCCGCCCTGATCGCGAAACGTCTTCAGCCCACTCTCCGCGCTCACGCCCGCGCCCGTCAGCACAAAGACCCGATCCTCCACGCCGATCCGAATCGGTTCCTCGGCCGTGCTCACCTTCCGCGCCCCGGCTTGCCCCAGTCGAAATAGTGCCCGAGGATCCCCTTCACGATCAGGTGATCGGTCGACGCCGTCGCGCCCCAGCCCGCACCCACGTTGATCTCCCACTTCGGCGACACAAACAGATTCACCACCGGGAAAAACTGCTGCTGCTGGTTGTGCAGATTCACGAAATGCCCCCACTCGCCCCAGTATCCGTAATACTCCACGCCAAAGTTGTACAGCTTGTTCGGCTGATACGTCACCGTCGCCGCCGGCCCGAACGTCACCCCATGCGGCGACACGTCACGATAGTAGGTACTCACCGCGGCCAGCGCCGTTCCCGCCGGCAGCGACGTCGGATGGATCCCCCAGTTCATCGTCGTATTCACTGACCAGTACCACTTCCCCGCCGTCTGATCGACGATCGGCATGATCTGCCAGGACCACGTCGGGTTTGAGTATGCCGCCCGCGCATACCCAATCTCATTCGACAGGCTCACCCCCACCGGCCAGTGCCAGCTCGCCGGGATGCGCACTCGCGGACGAATATGATCCCCCACCCACTGCACGCCCGTGCCGTTGTGCTCCTCGGTGAATACGTAGAAGCCAACCTCCGACCACTTCGTTAATCCCTGCGTGAACTCAACCGTCTCGTGTTCCTCACCCTGGGTCGGCTGCACCCCGTAGCTCGGGCTCGTGCTTCCTTCCACTGTGTAGTTGCTGTGCAGCTCCACCAGCAGCGTCCCCGGCACCATCGTCTCCGATGGATAAACCTGAATTTCGTAGTTCTCCTGCGCCTCCGCGGTCCCGGTCGACAGGCAAATCCAACAGCCGGCGAGCATCAGCACTGACCACCCCGCCCGCAACGTTGCCGCACCTCGCAAACTCAGCGTCCTCCTCGACCGCTCTCGCAATCGGCCCGCTCCGAGCTCCCAGCTCCCAGCTAAAAGCTACTCCGCAGAATATCGTCCCAGCTGGCCACAGTTCCCACCAGGCACTGGTTCTATTGTGATGGCATGCTCCCTCAGGGCGATTCACGGCTTGTGCAGATCGTCGACGCCGCCGTTGCCAATGCGGCCCGCCGCTCTGGCCCCTGGCTTCTCTGTGCTCCCGGGTGCACACAGTGCTGCATCGGCGTCTTCCCCATTTCGCAATTGGATGCGGCTCGCCTCCGCACCGGTCTCGCCACCCTCGACGCCGCAGACCCGCAACGCGCAGCCGCCGTCCGCCAGCGCACCCATCAATCCATCGAACGCCTCGCTCCCGATTTTCCCGGCGACCCAGGCACCGGCGTTCTCGACCAATCGCGCGAAGACCTCCTCGAAGACTTTGCCAACGACGAGCCCTGCCCCGCCCTCGACCCCGCCACCGGCCTCTGCGACCTCTACGCTGCGCGCCCCATGACCTGCCGCGTTTTCGGCCCTCCGCTGCGGTCCACCGATCCCGACGGCAACGACGGACTCGGCGTCTGCGAGCTTTGCTTCCACGGCGCACCAGAAGAACAAATCGCAGCCTGCGAACTCCACCTCAACACCGAAGATTTGGAATCCGCCCTCACCACCGAAGCCGAACAATCCACCGGCCGCTCTGGCAGCACCATCGTCGCCTTCGCGCTGGTGCGATAAGGAAGCTCTGAATTAAGCCGCGGTTTTGAAGGGGCACGGCTTCAGCCGTGCCGTAAATATCAGTGAAAAATGGGCTTTAGCCCCTGAGGAATGGTTCTTGAAAGCTCAATCAGAGCTTCCTTTAGCGGTCTTTCAAAATGGAGTCGAGAATCTCCTGCGTCAGCCCGCGAGCCTCAGCCTCGCGCCCAGCTTCGTCCATGATCTCTTCCAGCGAGCGTCGCTTCTCGGACAATACCTCGCGCAGCCACAACCCGACCAGCGCCTCCGCCTTCTGTCTCCCCTGCTCATCAGCGGCTTCCCATGCCTGTGCGACCTGGCTGTCGACCGGGATGGTGATGGTGGTTCGCATACGAGAATGATACGGCAATCCCGGCCTCGCCCTCATGGTAGATTCGTTCTCATTCTCCTCCGCCGGAGCCTTTCCATGTCCTCATCCCGCCGCCATTATCTAACCGCCGTCTCCGCCCTCCTCGCCCTAACCCTCACGGCCTGCCAGTCCGCGCCAACCCCAGCTCAGCAGCCCCTCAAAGTCATCGGCTTCCTCTCCGATTTCGACGTCAAAGACGACGCCATCGGCATCTGCAAAGCCGTGATGGACGGCGTCGCGCCCGGCGTGCGCGTCATCGACATCACCCA
>Ga0181520_10009484_pt1 | contig 13430 bp, 11 predicted proteins | sample PEATcosm2014_Bin_29_FD_132451 | JGI IMG/M metagenome (GOLD analysis project Ga0181520, IMG submission 132451) | Peatland microbial communities from MTU Mesocosm Facility, Houghton, MI, USA - PEATcosm2014_Bin02_30_metaG | ecosystem: Environmental > Terrestrial > Soil > Wetlands > Peat | place...
CCGTCTCGATCGTCGATCCCGCGCATCGCGAGCCGTTCCTGGCCGACATCAAGTATGCCATCGGGATCGCCCAGACGCTCGGTATCACGCAGCTTGTCGTCACCAGCGGTCTTTCGGCCGCGGGCAAGAGCTACGACGAGCAGTACGCCAGCCTGACGGAGGGTGTCAAGCGTGCGGCCGACCTGGTGGGGGCGGCCAACCTGACCCTGCTGGTGGAGCCGCTGAATTCCCTGGTCGATCATCCCGGCTGCTTCCTGACGAGCTGCGTGGAGGGCCTCAAGCTGGTGCGCGAGGTCAACCATCCGCACGTGCGGCTGCTGTTCGACATCTACCACGAGCAGGTGATGCGCGGGAACGTCATCCGCACCCTGACCGAAGCCATGCCGATGGTGGCGCTCATCCACGTCGCCGATAACCCCGGCCGCAACGATCCGGGCAGCGGCGAGCTGAACTTCGCCAACGTCTACAAGGCCATCCAGAAGACCGGGTACAAGGGGCGCATCGCCATGGAATATCGGCCTTTGGGCGACCCAGTCGCCAGTCTCTCGAATTCGCTCAAGGGCTTGCGCGCCACCTTCGCGTAAGTGGGGCATGCTTTAGCTTGCCCGGAAAGCCAAGCTAAAGCCCTCCACGCGCTTGCTTCGCCGTGCGAATTGCCGCAAAATGTCTGAGGGCGTCTCGCAGAAATAAGACCGGTAGATAGCGACCCTCCCGGAAGGAGCGGTTCGATGTCCGATCAGGACAGGCGCAAGTTCCTTGGTACGGCGGCCGGAGTGGCCGCGTTCACGATTGTCCCCAGAGCGGTTCTGGGCGGAAGGGGCTTCGTTCCCCCCAGCGACAAAGTCACCCTCGGCCTGATCGGCTTGGGCACACAGTGCATGCGCGAGCTGCCGGCGCTGCTCTCGATTCCCGAAATCCGCATCGTCTCGGTGTGCGATCCCTCGAAGAACGCCATCGGGTACCACGACTGGTCAAGCGACGAGCTGATTAATTCCATTCGCCTGATTCTCAAAAAGCCCGGCTGGTGGGCCGGCGCCGAGGGCATCATTCCGGGAGGCCGCGACACCGGCAAGGATATCGTCGATACCTATTATGGCGCGGCGGCCGGCGCAGGTTGCTCGATCTACGCCGATTACCGCGAGCTGCTCGACAAGGAGAAGGATCTCGACGCCGTCAAGATAATGACGCCGGACCACCTGCACGCCACCGCCAGCATCGCGGCCATGAAAAAGGGCAAGCACGTCATGCTGCACAAGCCGGTGGCCAACCGCCTCGAGGAAACCCGGCGGGTGATTGAGACGGCCCGTGCCACGCGCGTCGCCACGCATTTCCTTCCCTGGGATTCCAACGGCTACATGGACCAGGTGATGGCCTGGATCAAAGACGGCACTATCGGTACGCTGCGCGAGATCCACAACTGGACGAACCGGCCGGTGTGGCCGCAATACGCCACCATCCCCACCGACACGCCTCCCGTTCCGGCGGGCTTCGATTGGGACCTGTGGCTGGGTCCCGAGGCCGCCCGCCCCTATCATCCCAATTACGCCCACATGGTGTTTCGCGGATGGTACGATTTCGGCGCCGGATCGATGGCCGACATGGGCCACTACAGTCTGTGGACGGTTTTCAACGCTCTGGAACTGGCCGGGCCGACCAGCGTCGAGCCAATGGTCAGCCACGATTGCGTGCTGAACGACGGCGTCTCGCGAACCGTGAAAAACAATTTCTCGTTCCCCAACGCCGCGATCGTCCGCTTCAAATACCCGGCCCGCCGCGCGAGACCGCCCATCGACCTGATCTGGTACGAGGGCGGCATGCGCCCCTGGACGCCCCCGGAACTCGCGGAAGACGATGAGGATCTCCCCGCCGAGGGGATGCTCTTCGTGGGCGACAAAGGCAAGATCCTGGCGGGATTCTACCTGACCGAACCGCACCTCATCCCGCGGAGCAGGATGCGCGGTTATGCGGCCGACACACGGCCGCAGCCACACCAGAGCCGGCCGGGCGCGATCTCGCCGGGGATGCGCGCCTGGATCGGGGCCTGCAAGGGCGGGCCGCCCTCGCAGGGCAATTTCCTCAACGCCGCCGCCATCTCGGAGGCCGTCAACCTTTGCGCCGTGGCGGAGCGGACGCGGCAGAAGCTCACGTGGGACGCGGCCGGCCACAAAATCACAGACCCGCCGGAGGCCAACCGGTACCTTACCCGCGAATACCGAAAAGGATGGGAGATCGAAGCATGAACCGAAGAGAGTTTCTGGGCACGGTCGGCGCCCTGGGCGCGGCCGAAGTGTTGCACGCCGCGCCGGCGGCCGACGTGAAGATCGGGCTATACAGCATCACCTATGGCGGCGTCTGGTATTCCGGGGGTCCTCTGACCACCGAGCAGGTGATCGGGCGCGCCAAGAAGTTCGGATACCAGGGAGTCGAGATCGATGGCAAGCGCCCGCACGGCAATCCGCTCGATATGCCCAAGGCGCGCTGCCGCGAGCTTCGTAAAATGGCCGCCGACCAGGGCCTCGAAATCTACGCCGTGGCGGGCAACAACGATTTCTCGAGCCCCATCCCCGAGCACCGCGAAGCCCAGTTGGTCTACCTGCGCGAGCTGATGCGCATGACCTCCGACCTGGGCGTCTAACTGGTGCGCGTCTTCCTGGCCTGGCCGGGCGTGACGCTGCTCCCGGCTGGCGGTGGAAGCTACGATTTCGCGCGCGGCGTGTGGAAGGCGGAGCACGAGGGCTACACCGCCGAGCAGGCTTGGGCGTGGAGCCGCGAAAGCCTGGTCGAAGCCGTCAAAATGGCGCCCGAATTCGGCGTGACGCTGGCGCTGCAAAACCATCCGCCGGTGATCGACCACGGTTACGTGGATGTGCTGCGCATGGTGCGCGAGATCGACTCGCCGAATCTCAAGGTCTGCTTCGATGCGCGCCTCGAGCACGGCCTGGATGAAGCCGGCGTGCGTAAAGCGCTGAACGAGGTGGGCGCGCTGCAATCGCTCTGGCATTTCGGCGGCGAGTACGACCGCGGCCCCAACGGCATCACGCTGAAGGGCGACGAGAAATGCCTGGGCGAGGCGTTGGGGCTGATGGATATCGGCTATCGCGGCTGGGCGGGCTTCGAGCTGTGCCATCCGCTGCCTGTAGTGAACGGCAAAACCGTGGGCCTCGATTTCGTCGATAAGAACGCCCAACTGGCCGCCGAGTACCTGCGCGGCATCCTGGAGCAGGCAAAAAAGGCGCACGGCCAAAGCTGAGGTGGGGCATGCTTTAGCTTGCCCATAACCCTCATTGGGAGCAAGAGCGCAACCACTCGTCGATAGTGCGCTCGAAGTTTCCCGCGGAGAGGGCCGGATACGATATCTTGCATTGGGCCTTGCGCGCGACATACCACTGGTTACCTCTAAGAAACAGCGTCGCAAGCTGATCTTTCGCCACATATCCGCCGCTCTCCGGAATATGGGCGAGGAACACCAGATAAGACGTATCTGGCTGGAACGGGGGGAGCACCTCGACGGTCAAGCTGATGTTGCCATTCGGCAGTTGGACTGCCCCGCCCCGCCGTGTCACCACGATGTCGACACGCGAGGCTATCGAGGCTCTTAAGTTGTCTTTCAAAACGCTCTCTATCACGAAATCATAATCGGAATAAATGCTGCTGCCGGACTTAGTGAGGTGGGATAGCGAGCGTGTTACGTAGCCGATTACGATTGCATCCGCCGAACAGGCGAGCCGGGTGTAGGCGCGAGCGGGAGTGAAGTAGCTTACGTCGGCAGGCTCATCATGGATGACAAGGCTAAGACCTATCGGGCGAGAGCGGGCGAGCATGTCGTCGAGCTGAGGGCCGGGTTGGTCGTTGTAGCCAAGACTGGCATGGAACTGGAGCGCGGGTGCGGAGAGATCTACCGGCGACGGTGAAGCCGCCGGCGCTTGGGCGAGTAGTTCGGCACAAACCGCAAGCAGCACTGCGATACGAGCCGCACGCGAAAGCCTCGCCATAGCCTAATTATATGAGCCTGGGCGGCATGGGGCGAAGCCGGGCTTTCCCAGCCTCGCCCCACCTTGCTACTTCTTCTTCCCCTGCGCCGCCACGGCTTCCATGGCGGCTTTGACCTTCTCCGCGTCGCCCAGGTAGTAGTGCTTGATGGGCTTCAGGTCATCGTCGAGTTCATACACCAACGGCATGCCGGTGGGAATGTTCAGCTCGACGATATCCTTCTCGGAGACGTTATCGAGGTACTTCACCAGCGCGCGCAGACTGTTGCCGTGCGCCGCGATGAGCACCTTCTGCCCTCCGCGAATCACCGGCGCGATGGTCTCGTGCCAGAGCGGGAGGAAGCGCGCCACCGTGTCCTTCAGGCACTCGGTGAGCGGCAACTCTTCGCGCGTCAGGCTCTTGTAGCGCGGGTCTTGGCCGGGGAAGCGCGGGTCGTCCGGCGTCAGCTCCGGCGGCCGGATATCGTAGCTTCGGCGCCAGATCTTCACCTGCGCTTCGCCGAACTTGGCGGCCGTTTCGGATTTGTTCAGCCCTTGCAGCGCGCCGTAGTGGCGCTCGTTCAAGCGCCAGGAGCGATGCACCGGAATCCACATCAGGTCCAACTGGTCGAGCGCGATCCACAGCGTCCGTATGGCGCGCTTGAGGACCGAAGTGTAGGCCACGTCGAAGGTGTAGCCTTCCTGGCGCAGTACCGCCCCGCCGTCGGTGGCTTCCTGGATGCCCTTGGCGGAAAGATCCACGTCCGTCCAGCCGGTAAAGCGGTTCTCCTTGTTCCACGCGCTCTCGCCGTGGCGCACGAGTACGACTTTGTGCATGGATGGCTCCCCCTTACCGCCGGAACGCCTTGCGTCCCAGGAATTGCGCCGACGCGCCCAGCCGCTCTTCGATGCGCAGCAACTGGTTGTACTTGGCGATGCGATCGGTGCGGCTGGCCGAGCCGGTCTTGATCTGCCCGCCGCCCATGGCCACCACGAAATCGGCGATGAACGGGTCCTCGGTCTCGCCGGAGCGGTGCGAAACCACTGCGCCGTAGCCCGCGTTGGCCGCCATCTGCATGGCTTCTACGGTCTCGGTCACGGAGCCGATCTGGTTCAACTTGATCAGGATCGAGTTGGCGATGCCCTGCTCGATGCCGCGCTTGAAGATCGAGGGGTTGGTGACGAAGATATCGTCGCCCACCAGTTGCAGCTTCTGGCCCAGCGTCTCGGTGAGCAACTTCCAGCCCGGCCAATCCTGTTCGGACATGCCGTCTTCGATCGAGATTAGCGCCGGATACTGGCGCGCCCAGTTGGCCCAGAATTCCACCATCTGCTCGGGGGTGCGCTGGCTCTTGTCGGATTTCTTGAAAACGTACTTGCCGTTCTCGAAGAATTCGCTGGCGGCCGGGTCCAGGCAGACGCCGATCTGCTCGCCAGGCTTGTAACCAGCCTGGCAGATAGCCTCCAGCACGCTCTCGATGGCCTCTTCGTTGGATTTCAGATTGGGAGCGAAGCCGCCTTCATCGCCCACGGCCGTCGAATAGCCCTTCTTCGAGAGCACCTTCTTCAGCGTGTGGAAGACCTCCACGCCCATGCGCAGCGATTCGGAAAACTTGGTGGCGCCGAAGGGGGCGATCATGAATTCCTGAATGTCCACCGAGTTGTCGGCGTGCGCGCCGCCATTGATGATGTTCATCGTGGGGACCGGCAGAATGCTGGCCCCGATGCCGCCCAGGTAGCGATAAAGCGGCGCGTGCTGGGATGCGGCGGCGGCCCGCGCGGAGGCCATCGATACGGCCAGGATCGCGTTGGCGCCCAGGCGTCCCTTGTTGCCGGTGCCGTCGAGCGCGATCATGACGGCATCCAGTTCGGCCTGCTGCGTGGCGTCTTTGCCGTGCAGAGCGGCGGCGATTTCGCCGTTGATGTGCCCGACTGCCTTCAGCGTGCCTTTGCCCAGATAGCGCGATTTGTCGCCATCGCGCAGTTCCACGGCCTCGAACTCCCCGGTGGAGGCGCCGGAGGGCACGGCGGCCCTTCCCATGCTGCCGTCCGCGAGATAAACATCCGCTTCCACGGTGGGGTTTCCGCGTGAATCGAGAATTTCTCTTCCGATGATTTTGACGATAGTGCTCAAAGTATGGCTCCTCTAAGAAATTTCAATTGTAACCGACAGGTGGGGCTTGCTTTAGCTTGCCCAAATCATTCTTCATTTCATCTTGGCAATCTTTTTGCGGATTTCCTGGGCGTTCTTGGCATCCGCGGCGAGCGTCAGATACTTCGTATAAGCTTCCTTGGCGGCCTTGTGGTCCTTCAGTTTCTCTTCGGCCTCGCCCAGGCGCAGCCAGGCGTCGCTCAACCCGCCGTTCCACCGGGTAGCTTCGCGAAAGCGCGACGCTGCGGCGCGGTAGCTGCCCTTCTTGAAATAGTAGCTGCCGGTTTCGAGCTCCTTCTCGGCCTGCAAGGGGTTGAAGGAGTACTCGGTGACCGTCAGCGACTTGTCCTCTTCGGGCGGAATCTCCTCCTCGCCGTTGTTGGCGGGCTGCGGGCGGTGCTTCAGATCCTCCTGCTTGGCGGGAGCGTCCTCCTGCTTGGCGGGGGCCGGCAAATCCGGTGGTTTCGCGTCCTGTGAATAGAGCGCCGGGACGACCCACGCCGCCACCAGTAAAGTCCAGGCGAGCCGCATAAATTCAATTTTAACGCGGCCCCGTGGGGGAACGAATGCGCGATCCCGTTATCGCGCCGGATACTTCTTCTCGAAGCGGTTGCGGCTGTTCGATACGGTGAACGATCCATCCTTGAGCACCGTCACCTTCAGCCATTTGCCCTGGCAGATCTCGTCCACGTTGGCAAGGAACGTATCGGCGGAATTATGCTCCTTGCCGCCCGCCACGGCGAAATGCAGTTGCCATAGATCGAGCAGCCCCGGCGTATCGTGGATTCTCTGCCAGGGGTCCACGTCCCCGCCCTTGCGCGCGCCATTGTTCATGATCGCCACGCGCGGCTGGAGGGCGTGGACGAACGGCAGCGAGTTCGAAAGCGCCGAGCCGTGATGCGAGACGACCCACAGGTCGGCGGTGCCGATCTTGTTGACGGGGCACACCAGCGGGTATTCCCGGTCGGCGGTCAGGTCGCCCATATCCACCAGGCGGAAATTGCCCACCGTTACAAGGATGCCGATCGATTGGCCGTTCTCGGTCTGGTCGGCGGGCGGGCGAGCGAAGCCGGCGCAATCCGGGTTGGGCTGGCCCGCGCCGGCGAGCGGCGCGGAGAGCACCTGGCCGGCCGCGGAGAGCACTCGCACGTCCATGCCCTTGATTGGGATCGTGTCGCCCGGCTTCACCAGAATGTGGTTGCCCTTGTCCCGGAACGCGCTGTAGGCGTTGAAGAGCACCTTCGCGTCCTTGTCCGTCTCGGTTTGGGTCCCGTGATCGACGAAGTTCACGATGGGCAGCTTCTCGGCGAGTTGCGGCACGCCGCCCACGTGGTCCATGTGGAAATGGGTCGTGAGCAGGTAATCGATCTTCTTGACCCCCGCCAGCTTGGCGGCGGCGGCGATCCGGTCGGCATCCCGGTGATTGAAGCCCGGCCAGCCGGTATCCACCAGCAGCGATTCGCCCGAGGGCGAAACCATCAGGGTGGCCTGCCCACCCTCCACGTCTATGGAATAAATCTCCAGATTCCGGGCCGCCGGCAGCGCCGCCGCGCAGGCCAGGAAAAGTACTACAAGAACCGACTTCCGCATGGCGAAATCGTAACACGATGAACGGGTCCAGTTGCCGGAACCTTACCGATTCGCATAACGTATGAAATAGCAGAGATGCCTTTTTGTTTCCAATGCGGAAATCCGGTTGGAGCGGCGGACGCTTACTGCGCCCGCTGCGGCACGCGGCAATCCGTTCCCGCCCGCCCCGCCGCGAACATCCCTTCCGACCCGCTGGCCGGCATACCTCCGCGAACCGCGTCGATCCTCTGCTATATCCCGGTGATTGGCTGGATCGCCTCGGTTGTGGTGCTGGCATCGGACCGCTTCCGCGCGCTCCGCCCGATCCGTTTCCACGCCTTTCAGGGGCTCTACTTGGGAGTCGCGTGGGTCCTGAACGGCTGGGTGCTGGGGCACATGCTCTGGGGCTTGCAGATGCGCATCGTTCACGACGTCATTAGCCTGGCGCTCCTCGCCATGTCTGTCCTGATGATGGTCAAAGCCTCGCAGGGCCAGGAGTATTCTCTTCCGGTTTTCGGAGAATTGGCGCACCGCTCGGTTTCCGAGGAATAGACCCCAGCACAACCCACAGGATGCCCAACGCCAGCGCCAGGCCAGAGATCCAGCGCGCCAGCCGCATTTCCCTGCCCCCGGTATAGACCAGATCGACCGTGCACGGCCCGCTGCACTGCGGCGCGACCACCATCTGCCCCAGTTTGTCGGCCCATGTGCGGCGCGGCGCGCCATTCACGTGCGCACGCCATCCGGCATCCCAAGTCACCTGGACGGAAAGCAAGTCCTCCGGGTGCAAGTCGGCCGATATGGTGGCGGCGCTCTGGCCGAGCCAGCGGAAATCGGCCGGCGGCAGATCGGGGTTGTCCAGCGCGTTCAGGTAGGGCTTCAGAGAGCTGGTGTCGTAGGGCGGCGGGGTGATTGGCGGCAAATCGGCCAGAACCACGGCGTGGGCCAGCGAGGCACGGCGGTGTGGCAAAGCGTAGATGACATCGTCGCCGGAGCGCCACAACTCGGGCAGGCCGGAGAACTTCTCAGGCACGCGATAGGGGTGGTAGGCCTCGCGGCTATGCGGTCCGCCGCCCGCCACCGCCTCGCAGCCGAAGGCCCGCAGCCAGCCCAGCGCAACATCCTGCTTGTCGCCGAAATAGATCTCGTAAACCACCGCAGGCAGCAGGGTGTTGCGCTGGCCGTTATCGAAGCCGCCATTGAGCAGGGGGGTCTCGCTGAAGGTGTCCATCCAGTAGGCGATAGTGCCCGGTGCGAAGACGCGCCGTCCGGGAAGATGCTCGCCCAGCCAGCGCGATTCCTGGTATTCGATGGTGGTGGAAACGTCGATGGGCTTTTCCATGCGCCAGGCTATGCGCCGCTCATGCATCATGATCGGGACTGCCACGAGGAGCAGGACAGCCACGGCCACCCGCGGCCGGGAGACCCGGATCGAGCTCGCGGCCAGCGCCGCTACCAGGCAGACCGCCAGATCCACTTCCAGGTTGTAGCGTTCCGGCTGCGGAACCAGCGAAAAGTGGAACCAGGAGGATCCCAGGCCGATAGCCGCCATGCTCCCCAGGAACAGCAGCGCGAAGCGAAGGCTGGGGGCCGCAATCCAGCGCCGCAAAAGCAGGGTCGCCAGCGCCAGGCCCTCGGCCAGGGCGATGAAGGCCCACCAATGCGCGGCGTCCACGATGAACTTCCCCCCCACCAGAGGAGCGTTGGCCCGCACGGTGGCGATGGTCGAAGGCGGCAACCAGGGCATCGAGATGGCATAGGCCCAACCCGCCATGATGGCCGCGCGGAGGCCTCGTGAGAGGACGTTCGGGAAGCCGGCCAGCAGATAGCAGGCTACCGCCAGAGCCAGGGTCAAGGCGCCGATCCAGTTAGTGAGCGCCACCCCCACCATGGATAAAGTCGCGGCGGCATAATAAACGGGCCTGCGCTTCTCCAGCGCCATGTGCAGGAAGGCGAGCGCGACCGGCAGCAGCAGCAGCGAAGCCAGATGCGGCCCTTCGCCGAAGCGCACCAGGGTCATCAGGCGGCGCGGTCCGAACCAGCCGAACGAAGTCAGTCGCAGATCGCGCACCAGCCAGCAGGCCGGCGATGCCAGCGAATAGAGCAGCCCCGCGCCGAAAGCCGCCGTTAAACCAGCTCCTAGGCGCCTCGCCGCCCACAGGAGCGCAACCGGGGCCAGGGCGTAGAGGGCGGCGGTCAGCGCGTGATAGGCCAGGGCCGGCGGGATGCGCAGGAGCGCCGCCACTCCGGCCACCGCAAAGTGCAGCAGCGGCGGGTAGCTATCCTGGTAGGGAATCCCGCCATACCACAGCGGGAACCAGTTGAAATCCGGAAAATGGCGCAGGATGTAGCCCGCCAGGCCGATGAAGGCGGCTTCGATCGACCCCATCTCGGTCGTGTATTCGATCCGGAAGAGCGGCAGCGTGATGAAGGCGTTCAGCGCAAACAAACCAGCGCAAGCCAGGAATTCGGGGAGAAAACGGGAGGGCCCCCGCTTAGAAGATGAAAGCCAGGCCACCACGGAAGCTGCGCGGCGTCTGGACCAGCATCACGCGCTGTCCGTCGAAAACGCCAAGGGGAAGATAGCCCTGCGCCAGCAGGTTGCGCAGGTCGGCCGTGGCTTCCAGGCGGCGCGGGAAGCCCGGGATGGGCTGGTGGATCATGATGTTCAGGCCCGGCATCGGCCGGTATGCCTCGGTGCTGTAGAGATTGCCGGGCACCGCCCAGCGGCTGTCCGCGGTCCACTGGTAGCTGGCGATCATGTGGGTGCCGGTCCAGGGCGAAGTGGCCGTGATGCGCAGCGTCGCGGCGTGCTTTCGGCCGGCGTGAATCATGGAGCGCAATTCATCGGGATTGTCGCTGACCAGATCGCCGCCCTCGGCCGTCAGCGCACCGGAGCTTCCGTACATCAGCGTGGCGCTCACGTTCTGGCCCACATGCTGCGTCATCCCGGCAGTGTAGCCCATGCTCTGATAATTACCGGCGTTGAAGACCGCGCTGCCTGAGAGCAGGTCCGGAAGGATGTCGCCGCCGTAGAAGGAATCCGGCGCCACCAGAGAAAGGGCCGCGTTGGTCACCTGCTCGTGGAAAAGCGTGAAGTTGAACGTCCGGGAGCCGGCTTTTCGCAGATAGGTAAATTCAGCCTCGGTGCCACGTTGGACCTTGCCCTTGCCGTTGCGCAAAGAGAGGCGCGGGAAAAGGCCCAGTGAATTGATGCCGTTCTGCAGCTCGGCGTCGCCCGAGACCGATCCATCGCCGGAGCTCGATCCGCCAAGGTCCGGCCGTGCATCGCCGCTGGTGTAGGCGAAATCCAGCTCCGTATCCTCATCCGCCGCGTAAGTAAGCCGCGCATACGGGCTGAAGTAGCTGGAATTGTCGACGAAAGAGACCGAATCCAGAGACATGCCGTATTTCAGCGTGACGTACTCGGAAAGCCGGGTCTGATCGTCGAAACCGGCGGAGACCGAGCGGAGCGCCGCCGGGCCGCTATCGAAGCCCCCCAGGCGGCCGGGCAGGAGCAATTGCCGCATGGTGATGGAAAACTCGGGAACGTCGTCGCCGATGCGCCGGCTATAGCTCGTGCGGAACGCCGTGGCGGGCGCGCCGGTCTGCGACCCGTGCCCCACGTTCCCGGCGACCTGCAAATTGTTGCTGCCGTAAAGGGAGGTGGCCAGCGCGAAGGCCGTGCCCATATCCGCCTGGCTGGCGACGCCGATGGCCTGCTCGCCTTCCCCGGCCGAGAGCTGCACAATGCCGCGCACATCGGAAAACACCGTGCCGTGGTCGGACGCCTTGTCGGGAGGGTTGGCTATCGGAACCGGCGTGAAGCGCAAGACCGGCCGCGTGGAAGAGGCGCTGCGCAGCACCCATTTCCAATCGTCCGTCATCAGGCCGTTTTCAAATGGCGGAGCCGCCAGCCGTATGGTGCTGAACAGCGTGTTGAGGTTGACGCTCAGCGCGCTGCGCATACCGGGCTGCACCAGGATGTCCTTCTTCAATGCCGGGACAAATGCGGCTAACGTGATGCGAACGGAATAGACATCGGGGACGATATTCAGGAATCGGAATTCCCCATGATCGTCCGTCATCACCTTGGCGTACGGCCGATCCTGCCGGTTGAGGAGTTGCACCGTGGCGCCCATTTGCGGCACGCCCGTCGAATCGCTCACAATTCCGGTAATGGCCCCCGCCAGACGCCAAGGTTGTGCGGCCGGGAGGTTGCCGGGAACCGCCAGGCATACCACCCCCAGAACCAGCGATCTCAACGTTATGTGCGCCTTCGTTCTCAACATCCGGCGACGCCACTGTCGCGGGCTTGCCCCCGCGCTTTATTAGGTTACCGTAAATTCACCCTGCTGTGTGAGAGTCTGATTCCGGTTTTTGTCCGTCACTTTCAGCCGGATCGTGTATTGACCAGGCGCCAGGCTCTTGAGAGGGAGCAGTTTCTCGATGGTCACCTGGCTGGCGGAAGCCTCGGGGATTTTCCCCACGTCCTCGGTAAATTCAAAAATCTTCTCGTTCGTGCCGGTTCTCACCACTTCATACTGGACCTGGCCATTGGGCTTATGGGTGGTCTCATCGGAGCCCACATTGTAGAGCTTCATGTAAATGCCCATCTTCTCGTCTTGCCGGAAGACATTATCGATGCGCGGCCGGACTTTGGAATCCCCGATCACGAACTGGCCGGTGCCGATGCTCCGCATGGGGACTTTCTCGACCACATCGGCCAGAATGAGCGTGCTGCTGGTGATCTTGTCGGGATCCAGTCGCGGGACGCTCAGCGCAAGCTCATAGTTGTTGAGGCTGCCGCCCACCACGTCTTTCGCCACGATATTAAGACGGTACGTTCCGGGGGCCAGGGGTACGTTCTTCTGATAAATGGACTTCTGCTTGGCGTACGCTTGCAGCATTTCGGCCGGCGCATTGACCTCCACGGTATCTTCGAAGACGTTCACCACCCGCCGCGTCATGGTGCTGATGCGGGCGTAAATGTTGACTACGGCCTTCTGCACGCCCTCTTTGGAGTGGAACTGCAAGTCCTTGTTATCGAATTGCACGGTGAAGTACGTCAGAACCGAGGCATCCGTGACCGGGAAGTAGTCCACCCGCACCTTCATGGGCAGAACGTTGTAGGTGATTTTGGAATTGACCTCGGACTCCAGGTCCTTGAACTTGATCACCGGCGGCGCCTGCAACTTGGCGTATTGCTCGAGGCGCGTGAATTCGTTCATGCTGGCCGGCATCTGATCCACCGGCACGCCCAGGTGCGTTCCATCGGTACGCGTGAAGCGGTCGGTCTTGCTCGAGAGTCCCATTTGCTCCGACATCGTCAAGCCGGCGCCCGGAACGTACAGCAAAGCGTCCTTTTCGGACGGGTCCATGGTCATGTGGAACTCGCCCGTCATGGTGGGATCGACGAACTCGATAATCACGTTGGTGCCCACGCCTTCGATGTAGCGATAGCGCCACTGCTGGAAGGGATAGGTGGAAGTTTCGCCGCCGCCTTCCTCGTAGGGCCGCTCGTAGGTGCCACCGGAGGAGTGATCCTCGATCTCATCGGGCGGGCCGTACTCGATATAAATGCGGCCGCGATCGGTCTTCCAGCCAGGAATGCCGCTAGCGTAGTTCTCGTTGGCGTAAGCGATGCGGCGGTAGTGCTCTTCCTTAAACTCGTTCTCGACGGTATCGGGCGTAGGGTCGCGGCGCAGCCAGAACTGCTCGATGAACTGCTCGCGCTCTTC
>Ga0181520_10009486_pt1 | contig 13430 bp, 9 predicted proteins | sample PEATcosm2014_Bin_29_FD_132451 | JGI IMG/M metagenome (GOLD analysis project Ga0181520, IMG submission 132451) | Peatland microbial communities from MTU Mesocosm Facility, Houghton, MI, USA - PEATcosm2014_Bin02_30_metaG | ecosystem: Environmental > Terrestrial > Soil > Wetlands > Peat | place...
GCGTTGGGGCCGGACTATGTTCTTGGACCGGGGGACACGCTCACCATCAATATATGGGGAGCAATGACACAAAGCATCACCCGAGTCATTGACAGGGACGGCCGCATTCTGTTGCCTGACGCCGGCTCTCTTGACGTCGCGGGTCTACCGTTGAGCCAAGCCGAAAGCATGCTTGCTAACGCGCTCGCAAAGCAGTACCGAAATGCCCAGACCTCGGTAACGGTCTCGCAGTTGCGGTCGGTCCGGGTCTATGTGGTCGGCGACGTGCAGCGGCCCGGTGGTTACGACATCAGCTCGTTGGCAACGCCGTTGAGTGCGCTGTATGCTGCCGGGGGTCCGACATCGGTCGGTTCGCTCCGAATCGCACGACACTATCGCGGCGACCGCTTGATCGAAGAGGTCGATCTATACGACTTCCTTCTCCATGGAGTTCGTAACGGAAGTGCCCGCTTCGAAAGCGGAGACACCCTGCTCGTGCCTCCTGCAGGCGCGCAGGTGGCAGTGTCCGGTGCAGTCAAACGACCCGCTATCTATGAAGTCAAAACCGGCGAAGCAACGCTAGCCTCCGTAATCAGTGACGCTGGTGGCTTAACAGCTGCGGCCTCGCTCGAACATATCACCATCGAACGCATCGATGCGAATCGTGAGCGCGAGACAGTAACTCTGAAGATCGCAGGCACCGAAGGCTCGCAGGCCGATCGCGACGCTATCGCCGGCTTCGAGGTGAAGGACGGAGATCGGATTCGCATCGCCCCAATCCTCCCCTATAGTCAACGCGCCATCTACCTCGCAGGTCATGTGGTGCGCCCTGGCCGGCTGCCCTACACCGACGGCATGCGTCTCAGCGACGTGCTGCACAGCTACCAGGACTTGCTTCCAGAGCCGGCTGCGCGTGGTCAAATTGTCCGCCTGGTTCCTCCGGATTTGCATGCAGAGGCAATTGATTTCGATTTGCCCGAGGTGCTCATTGGGAATACAAACCTGGATCTTCAGCCATTCGATACCATCCACATCTTCGGTCGCTATGAAGTGGACGCCCCCAAGGTCACCATCCAGGGCGAGGTACTCCGGCCCGCAACCTATCCGCTGTCCAAGGGGATGACCGCCGCACAACTCGTGCGCATGGCCGGTGGCTTCAAGCGGGATGCCCTGCTCGACAGTGCGGATCTGACGAGCTACGGGGTTCTTGATGGGAATCGGATTACGGGTAACCTCACGACCGTGAAAATTGGGGCGGCCGTGGCTAAAACGGACCCTGCTGCGGACGTGCCGCTCAAGCCAGGTGACATCCTGACCATTCATCAGATTACCGGGTGGAACGAGATTGGCCAGTCGGTCACGATTACGGGGCAAGTCAGATTTCCCGGCACTTACGGCTTTCAGGAAGGCGAGCGCCTTAGTTCGGTTCTGCGTCGTGCCGGTGGATTCCGCGAAACAGCATATCCAGCGGGCGCCGTGTTGACGCGAGACCAGGTGCGCGCGCTTGAGCAAAAGAGCCGTGAAGTGCTGATCCGGCAGATCGAGACCAGTTCTGCTGCCGCGCGTCTTTCGCCAAACTTAGGTTCGACCGATTCGACGACGGCGCTGAAGGCGATTCAGGCGCAGCAGGACCAGGTTGTTTCGCAATTGAAGAGCCAACCGGCCAACGGTCGTCAGGTTGTCCATATCACCACTGATATTGATAGCTGGGCGAATACCTCAGAAGACATCGAACTGCGCCGGGGGGACGTTCTGACCATTCCGAAGCGCCCCAGCTTTGTCCTGGTCACTGGCCAGGTCTATAACGTCACGGCGTTGACCTTTACTCCGGGCAAGACCGCGCGATGGTATCTACAACATGCCGGCGGTACCAGTGACACCGCAAACCGCAAAGAGGTTTTCGTGATCCGCGCAAACGGCTCGGTGATCGGTCGCCATTCGGGTGGTCTTTTCGATCCGACTGTGTTCTCTACCAAACTTGAACCTGGTGATGTCCTTGTCGTGCCTCAGAAGGTAATTGGAGCTTCTCTCTTCTGGCGAAATCTCCTGACGACCGCGCAACTCGCCTCGTCGATTGCTATCACCGCAGCAGTGGCAAACCTCTAGCGCTTTATGTTCGCACTGCGCTACATAACGCTTTTCTCCGTATGCCTCACGGTCACGACCATGCTTCGAGCCAGCGAACCCGCCAACACGCCTGACACGCACCAGCGCAATACGGCTGACATGGCGTCAACCTACGTGCCCATCGAGAGCTGGGTCTATCCCGCCTTTGACCGTCTCGCCGCCGAAGGATACGTCCCCAACGCCATTGTCAGTCTGCGTCCCTGGACGCGCATGGCCTGCGCTCGCCTGCTGCAGGAAGCCGAGCAGCGTATTGCGAAAGATCCAAAAGCTCCTTCCGATGCCGCAGTGCTCCTGAGCAGCCTGGATGAGGAGTTCGCAGCGGAGCGGAAGCGAATGGATGGACGTCGCAACCTCGAGTTTCAGTTGGAGTCAGTGGACCAGCGGAGCACATCCATCGCCGGCAGGCCGCTCACCGACGGCTATCACTTCGCCGAAACGATTGTAGACAACTATGGCCGCCCTTTCGCCGGGGGCGAGAATGACTACTCCGGATTCTCTGTTCGTGCAACGGTAGGGCCGTTGGCTGCCTATGCACGCGCCGAGATTCAACGCGTTCCGTTCGCGCCTTCACCGGATGCTGCAGCTCAGCAGGCTATCGCTGTGGCGGATTTTACCTCCGCCGGCGCGGAGGGGCCACCATCCGATTTCACCCGCGGAAGGTTGCTGGACGCGAATGTCTCCTATACCTTCGCCAACAATCAATTCACCTTCGGCAAGCAGACCCTGTGGTGGGGACCCGCGCGCAGTGGCACCACCCTCTTCAGCAATAACGCCGAACCGGTGACAATGCTGCGCTATGACCGCGTGCAGCCGATCGTTCTCCCTGGCTTCTTGAAGCTTCTCGGGGCGATTCGACTCCAGGTCATCGCGGGCCGGCTTGCCGGTCACGAGTTCGTGCAGGCAGATGGCGTCGTTGGTACGCCAGGCGTTGCCCTGAAGGATCAACCATTCATCCATGGGGAAAAGGTTTCGTTCAAGTTCACCGATAACTTTGAATTTAGTGTCTCCCGCACCACGATCTTCGGCGGTTCAGGTGCGCCGGTGACGACGTCACGTTTTCTGCACAGTGTCTTTTCGACTTCGACCGCCAATGGGCCGGAAGACGCCGGCGACCGCCGTCAGGCCGTCGATGCAACCTATCGAATTCCGGGATTACGCAGTTGCTTGACCGGCTACATCGACGGATTTGCCGACGATCAGCCCTTCCCGCCCCTCTATCCCACAGAAAGTACCTGGCTTTCGGGATTCTTTCTGCGCTGCATTCCTGGCCTTCCTCGCATGACGTTCCGCGCCGAAGGTCTGCTCTCGCCGCACCGCGACCATGCCTTTCCTGGCTTCTTTTATTTCAATGTTCACTACCTGAGCGGGTACACCAACAATCGCCAGTTGATGGGCAGTTGGATTGGGCGCGAAGGAGAGGGAGAGCAGCTGTGGGCAACCTGGAATCTTTCGCCCCGGTCCTCGATTGAGACCAGTTATCGCGGCATGACCGCCAGTCAGGAGTTTCTGGAAGGAGGAGCTTTGCACGACTATAGTGTGGCTGCCAACCTGCAGCTTCGCCCCGAGTGGCAACTCCGTCTCGAGAATCAAGCGGAATATTGGCGATTTCCTCTGCTTTCGGCATCGCCGCAACACGACGACGCCATCACCATCCAACTGTCCTACAGGCCCCTAGCTAGGACACGACAATGAGCCCTCCGGTCATGACTTCGTCCGTAAACGAGACTGCCCAGATGGTCGCGGCCCCAACCTGGGTTGTCCGTGCCTCCCTGCTTTGGCAGCACCGTCGAATCCTTGCACGGGTAACTGCAATCTCGCTGGTGGTAGGCCTGGGCTTGGCCTGCTTAATCCCCAAGCAGTACAAGGCTGTTACAACCATCATGCCTCCCGATCAACAGGGTTCGGGTGCGATGCTGCTTGCCGCGCTCGCCGGCCGCTCCACCGGGTTGGGCAGCCTGGGAAGCCTGGCAGGAGGCTTGTTGGGGGGGCACCCAACCGATGCGCTCTATGAAGATATGTTGAGGAGCGGGGCGGTCAGCGACCATTTGATTGATAAGTTTCATCTGCAGCAGCTCTATCGCAAACGATATCGATTCACTACGGCCAAGCGACTCGCACATCTTACAACCATCACCGCTGACCAGCAGACAGGCGTCATCACTATCGCAGTCGAGGACACGGACCCCATACGCGCGCGCGACATGGCGCAAGCTTATCTCGATGAGCTGAACAACCTACTCACACGGACGAGCACTTCTTCGGCCCACCAGGAGCGCATTTTCATCGAGAGCCGCCTTCACTCCGTTGGCGCAGACCTCGAACAGGCTCAGCTTGCGCTGAGTGCGTTTTCCAGTACGACCAGTGCGATCGATATCAAAGAACAGACACGAGGCATGATCGATGCCGGCGCGCGTGTTCAAGGCGAGCTTTTGGTTGAGCAGTCCGGCCTCCAGTCGCTGCGTCAAATCTATGGGGACGGGAATGTGCGCGTGCGGGAAACTGAGGCCCGCATAGCAACTCTGCAACACGAACTCGAAATTATGACCGGCTCCTCCGCCCCGCTTCCCGATGCCGCCGCCGATCATGGGACTGTCGACACAGAAGATAAGGGCGAACTCTATCCACCACTCCGGCAACTTCCCCGCCTTGCGGTTCCCTATGCCGATCTCTACCGCCGCGTGAGGATTCAGGAGGCAGTGTTTGAGCTTCTCACGCAGCAGTACGAAATGGCTCGCATCGAGGAAGCGAAGGATATTCCTGTTGTCAGCGTCATTGACCCTCCAGGAGTGCCGGAAAAGAAATTCTTTCCTCCGCGCGTCCTGATCACGCTGCTGGTGACGTTCCTCTCCTTCGTCGCCGCTTCGACCCTGATTCTGCTTCGTGATCGCTGGTCGCAAGTTGACCCTGGTGATCCGCGCAAGAGGTTGGCGACTGAGGTTCTGTCGGTGTTGCATGCACGGATACGGGCAATCACCGCATTGCGGCGAGGAGACGCATGAGAACGCACATGACAAATGCCGTGTACGGCATTCTGGATTATGCCTCGTACCCATTCGGAATGCTGCTGGTAGCGCCAATCGTTTTGCACAAACTGGGCGCGTCGGAGTACGGGCTGTGGATGATAGCAACTGCAGTCGTCAGCGCTGGCGGCATCATCGCCTCCGGCTTCTGCGATGCCAACATTCAACGCGTTGCGCGGCTCCGCAGCAGTGAAGAAACAACCTCCATAGTGCATGCGGTCCGCAGCATGATGGCTATCAATCTTGTGCTTGGCTTTACGCTTGCGGCCACTGTCTGGATAGCGGCGCCTGTTGTGGCACGCCATGTCGCCGTGTCACGCCTGACGCCGGTCAGCGAGTGCCTGATCTGCATTCGCATTGTAAGTGTACTGATCCTGGCGCGGGCTATTGAGAGCGTTGGTGTCAGCACCCATCGGGCATTCGAACAATACCGAGGTACGGTGCAGATCAGTACAGCCGTTCGTCTGCTCACCCTCGCGTCCGCGGCTGTGCTCGCCCTATTGGGGCGCAGAACCGCGAGCATCCTCGTGGCATCCGCTGTCTTTATGGTCTTGGGCACATGTCTGCAGTTTCGTGAACTCCGTAATTATCTCGGGCCCGCTAGGCTGTGGCCGACTTTCCAGCCCGAGGCAACAAGGGCATTGCTGGGTTACGGTGTTTTCGCATGGTTGCAGACATTGGGCAGCGTTGTCTTCGGACAGTTCGATCGAATTCTGCTGGGCATTTCCATGGGAGCCTTGGCGGTCGCTCCCTATGCTTTGTGCGTTCAGTTTGCACAGCCCATCTTCGGTCTTACCGCCTCCGGCCTGCATTTTCTGTTTCCTTACATCTCCGGCCGGGCCGGAATCATCTCGGTCTCAGACTTAAAGCGAAGCTTGCTCAAAGCGTTTCTCTGCAACTTGCTGATGGTTGCCTGCGGGGCAGCATTGTTGCTGCTCGTGGGGGACCGACTGATTCTCGTCTGGGCGGGCGCGGCTGAAGCCAAGGAAGCAGCGGCAATCCTGCCGCCTATTGTGCTTGGCTCGGCACTGATGGGGCTCAGTGTCACCGGCACCTATGCCGCGCAGGCTCTGGGGCGCTTCCGCACAGTGGCTCTCATCAGCCTGGGTGGAAGAACCGGGATGTTGCTGCTCATGATCTACCTGCTGCATCACAGGGGGCTTCAGGGTTTGGCTACAGCACGTGTCTGCTATGGATTCATCGCACTGCTGGTCTATCTGCCTCTATTGCTCGAACTACGCGCGGAGAATAAACGGTCCCAATCCCGTGTGCCTATGGGTATTGCTCGTCAATTAGAGGGGGAGGTGAAGCCATGAAAATCATGGTGACCGCCCCCTCATTCTCGTCGGAAATCTCAGGAATTCAGCGCCAAGCGTTCAATATGGTCCGCTGCCTGCTGCGACGTCCTGAAATCTCCAGAGTAGATCTCGTGGTCGCGCCGTGGCAGACGAAGCTGGTGCAACCCGCAGACTATTGTGCCGGCGACCGTCTCGCCATCCATGTGGCCCCGATGGATCCGAGTTCCCTGAGCCGCAATCTTTGGTATTACCGCGGTCTTCCCAAACTCGCAGCCCGGCTGCAACCGGACGTCGTGCACTTGTCCTATCCTGTGCCCTTGAAAAGGGCTTCGTTCGGCTGCGTCACCGTGGTGACCCTACACGATCTCTATCCTTATGAGATCCCCGCCAATTTCGGCTTTCCCCAGGTAATCTTCAATCGTCTGATACTGCGGCAGTGCCTCAAGAACGTCGATGCAATCGCCTGCGTCTCCGAAACTACGCTGCGTCGACTCCGGCAGTATGCGCCGCTCCCTCGATGGCGAAAGGCTATCCGGATTTATAACTGCGTCGAGCCGGAACCTGTGTGCGCAACTCACTCTCCCTTGCCCGGCTGGCGCGGCGAGCCGTTCCTGCTTAGCGTTGCCCAACACCGGATTAACAAGAACATCGCTCTGCTGATCCGGGCATTTTATCTTCTGCATCTTAGGTCTGAACTCCATCCCGCCATGAAGCTGGTTGTAGTCGGCATTGGTGGCCCGGAAACTCGGCGCATTCAGCAACTGCTCCTTCAACTTGGCATTGAACGCAATGTCCTTTTGCTTCGAGGTCTGTCCGATCCGGAGTTGCAGTGGTGCTACTCACGATGTGAAGCACTCGTGGCTCCATCGAAGACCGAGGGTTTTGGCCTGCCGGTCGCCGAGGGCCTCCTTGCAGGATGCCGCATCGTCTGTTCTGACATATCTGCCTTCCGTGAAGTCGGCGGTCCGCATTGCCGCTTCGTGGCGTTAGGAAGCGAGGAAGAGGATCGCCTTGCGACAGCCATTCGCGAAACGCTGCAGGAACCTCCACGACAACCGCTGTCTCTGCCACACCTCTCGACCGACGTCCTTGCAAAACAGTATTTGCGCCTATACAGCAGCCTTACGCCGACCAACTTGTCCCTGCAAAACACAGAGGGTCTCGCCTCGTCACTCGCAGCGGCTGCGAAGCAGCCGTTTTACGAAGGAGCTAGTCAATCCCGGCCGAGGGGCAGGAGCGATCAACGTGGCTACATCTGACTCCTACATTCCGAGTCTTTACGTCGAAGGGCTCGCAGGCTCCGCGAAGCAGCGCAGGCTCATCTCCAAAGAGATGTTCCGGAGCGCTGTAGCTCTATCGGAAGCTTCGGCTGACTTCCTTACCTGCGCCGGAGCGATCGTTGCGTCCTATCTCCTTCAGCTGCATCTCGGCGCGCCTGTCCAGGTTCCAATCCAGAAAGTAGTCGAGATAAGCCTCGTTCATGGGCTATTCGCAATGCTTCTGCTGCAAAGAGACGGTACTTATGGAAGGGCCAACAGCCTGCTGAGAATCAGGGAAACGGAACGTGCCGCGCGTACTTCGATTCAATCGCTTCTCCCGCTCTCGGCGGTAGTCTTCCTCCTGAAGTTGAATTTCCCAATCATGGGACTTCTTATCAGCCTTGGCTTGTCTCCAGCTCTGCTGGTTGGGCAGAAGCAAATGCTCTCTTCGATCTTTCGGACGTTGCATACGAAAGGTTATGGCATCGACCGCGTCGTGGTTTATGGCAAGGTGGAGGCAGCAAAGCGCATCTCGTCCTCGCTCCTCTATTCCCCGCAATTTGGGCTCAGTCCCGTGGCCGTGGTGGCCGATGAATCCAATCCGGCCGCTAGCTCGATGGTCGTGCCGGGTTGCCGCCGTTACTATTCGGTTCCGGTGCAAGCCGGACCGATTACGGCCGCCATGCTGAAGTCTCTGCGGTGCAACCTGCTGATTGTGGCAATGCGAAATGCTTCCTTGGAGAAGCTCACCGAAAGCATTGCTGTTGCCAGGCAGGCTGGAGCTACGGTCACCTTTCTTCCTGTCGAGGAAGAGGAAAGCCCGTGGACGGAATGGCTTGACTCCGATGGACTGCCGTCAGCATCGACCATCGGGCCAATTGTCCCCTGGCACCATGCCTTGATAAAACGCGCAATGGATATTGCCGGATCCTCGCTTCTGATTCTCCTTCTCTCCCCATTTCTAATATTGATTGCGTTCCTTATTCGGATCAGCTCGAGCGGCCCCGCGCTCTTCGTGCAGAAGCGGGCCGGCCGGAACGGAGAGCTCTTCAATATGTACAAATTCCGCTCGATGTACAACAGCGCACCGAAATATGAAGTCTCTCCCACTCGATCGAGCGATCCCCGAATCACTCGAATCGGAAGAATCTTGAGACGGACCAGCCTGGATGAACTGCCCCAACTCTTCAATGTCCTTCTGGGAAACATGTCGTTGATAGGGCCACGGCCGGAAATGCCGTTCATAGTGGAGCGCTACAACACACAGCAGCGGAGGAGACTTCAGGCGACTCCCGGAATCACCGGGCTATGGCAGCTTAGCGCCGACAGAGCATTCCCCATCCACGAGAACATTGAGTACGACCTCTACTACATTGAGAATCGCACGTTTTTCATGGATGTTGCCATCCTCATTCACACACTGCTTTTCGCGGCATGGAGTGGGATCTGATGAAGCACTTTGCCTCAAGGCGATTTCGTAGGTGCCACTGTGCAGAGGAACCGGCGGCGCCTGGTTCTATCATCGCGCCCGAGTGCGCCGATGTGCTTGGGGTCAAGGTATCCGCGATCGATCTGACAGGCGCCGTAGATATGGCGGACCGATGGATCGCAACCCAGAGGTGCGGCTATATCTGTGTCACAGGCGTACATGGAGTGATGGAAGCTCAAAGGGATTCTCAGTTTCGGAGCATTCTGAATCACGCATTCCTCAATACGCCGGATGGAATGCCGATGTCATGGGTCGGTCATCTTCAGGGACACTCACAAATGGATCGGGTGTTTGGACCGGATTTCATGGCGGCCATGTGCCAGTTCTCAATCGAGCGAGGGTATCGGCATTTTTTGTATGGCGGCGAACCCGGTGTGGCAGACATGTTGAAGGAGAAGCTCGAGCGGAGATTTCCCGGCTTGCATGTCGTAGGGACGTATACTCCACCATTCCGAAGTCTGACCGTGGATGAGGAAGAAAAGCTTTTGGCTCAGGTACGCGAATCAAGGCCGCATATCGTGTGGGTAGGCCTGAGCACACCAAAGCAGGAACAATTCATGGCGCACTACGTCGATCGCCTTCAGGTGCCTTTGCTCGTGGGAGTGGGAGCAGCATTCGACTATCACACCGGACGCACGCGCGATTGCTCTCAGTGGATTAAGCGCGCGGGGCTACAGTGGCTGCATCGACTTCTGCAAGATCCGCGCCGCCTTTGGAGACGCTATCTACGCAATAATCCTGCATTCGTTTGGAACATAACCTTGCAGATGCTAAAGCTGCGACGGTATCCCTGCGGCCCAGAGGTCAATGCCCCCGAACCGCGACCAACATCGAGCTAGATTTAGAGCGTCGGCATGCGGCGTCGGATTGCTACGCTACCCGCAACAATCTCGTGACAATTGACTAACGTACGTATGACAACCCGTGCCGGGTGAATCATTAGGCTGGGGATGGCTGGCAAACGGAGTCGAACTCGGCGGGTGCAGACGGTCTAGCTGCCCCTCGGCTCGACTACCGCTGCTGCACAGCCCAGATCAAAAGGAGAGTCGATGAAGACCAAGTTCCTGTTGCTACTGGCAATAATCGGAGTTGTCGCAGCGGCAACATTTTCAACCCACATGGTCCGAGCGCAAGCCGCGCCTAGGAGAATCGAAGTGACCGCCAAGCGTTTCGCCTATGACCCAGGAGAAATTACCCTAAAAAAGGGACAGCCGGTCGTACTTGTCCTCAAGAGCGCCGATGTAGCACATGGCCTGCGCTTTCGCGAGCTGAACCTCAACGCCAAGATCGACAAAGGGAGCGCAGCCGAATTGAGTTTCACTCCGGATAAGGTCGGCGACTATGTGGGCCACTGCTCGGTATTCTGCGGCTCCGGCCATGGCGAAATGACACTGACGCTGCACGTCGTGGAGTAACGATGCGCCTCCCTCGCTTGTTGAGTGCTGTAATCCTATCCGTTGGAATGGCCGGTTGTAAGGCCAGTCCCCCGAGCAACTTCGAGGCGAAGACGGTGACGTTTGCCAAGCACCACGTCTTCATAGGAAACAAGTCTCAAAAGAATCCCCTGCCAAACACTCCGGAGAACTGGGCGGATGGAAAGGAAGCGTTCTCGCATTACTGTGTGGCGTGCCACGGCATGGATGGCCAGAACACGGGTGTTCCTTTTGTCGATCACATCTCCCCGCCCATCCCGTCGCTGGCCTCAGAGGGTGTCCAGCGATACACCGACGGTCAACTGAAGTGGATTCTGGACAATGGAATTTGGCCTTCGGGGATGCCGGGATCGAAGGGAACACTGAGCGATGATGAACTCTGGGCCATCATCATCTTTCTGCGCCATCTCCCCCCCGCAGGGAGCCAGGGCGTTCCAGATATGTACACGCACTGAGCGAATCAGGTTGAGTAAACCCTCAGGCCTTGAGGAAGGTATGGAGTAGAGCCCGGGACCCACATGGATGACAACACCTACAAACCGACGGGGTCGGGCCTGGCATTTGCGGTTGGCTTCTTCCTCTCATTCCGCATCGTTATCACCGTATTTTGGGTGCGCGTGCTGGGTGAAGAGCCGCAAACTGGATCCGAGATCAGGCTTGCACTTAGCTTTTTCCTCTTCGGATTGGTCTGCCTGGCTTGGTTGGATAGTACGAGCCGAGCCCTCGGCTCCATGCTTCGACACCCTAGCATTCGATGGGTGCTTGTCTTTCTCGTTTTTTCCGGATGCAGTTTGCTGTGGAGCGAGACGGCGTCGCCGCTTGCATCTCTAACTTACTGGTGCGGGACCGCAGCTGACTTTACGACGGTAGCTCTCCTGCTGCTGAAGGGTTCCGTGCCAGGAGTTGCAGGGTCCTTGATGAAGGGTTTTGTGTGGGGCGCATGCCTCGTAGCGGCAATTGCATGGATAATGCCCGCTCAATACGATCTCCGGCTCGGAGACGAAGATTTTCTTAATCCGAATACGATCGGGGGTCTGTGTGCATTTGCAATCTTCTTCACCCAATACTTAACGAGCCGCAAAGAAGGTAAGTGGTGGCCCGTCACAGTGTTTCTTGCCGTCACCGTTCTTCGTACTTTGAGTAAGTCCACGATTGCGGCTTTCGTGGTAAGCGAGAGCTTTCTCCTAATTCAAGATAAGCAAATTAGCCGTAGGGCCAAAGTATTCCTCACCGTTTCGGTGATGCTGGTAGTCCTTGCCTTCTGGGGTCTGCTTGAGGCCTATTACGATTTCTACACCAGCTACGGCAATCAGGCAGAGACTCTGACAGGACGTACGGCCATATGGGCATACGTACTTGATGCGGGGCTTCAACGGCTGTGGATCGGCCACGGTTTTGATTCCATGTGGAACGTCGTTCCCACGTTCGGGACATTTGAAGCGAGACATGCGGAGAACGAAGTGCTCGAGCAATTTTATTCCTATGGTATTGCAGGCGTCGTTATTTTGTGCGGTGTTTACGGCAGCCTCTATCGACGGATTCGCACGTTCGGGCAGGACTCGCAAAGGGTGATCTTCGCCAGCATAGTAATTTTTGTTGTGGTACGCGGGGTTGCCGAAGCTGACCCCTTCGACCTATTGCTGCCGCTATGGGCGATCGTCTTGTTGAGCGTTCTAACAGAGCCGGCGAGCGAGGGACAGGTCGCGGAGCCAGTGAGTCGAATAGCGGAACAGAATCCTCCAATTCAGCTTAGCTCTAGCAAAACCCTCAGGAGCGGTACATTCAAGAGAATCGGTGCCGTTGGAGATTCCATATGACGACCAAACCGAGGAAGATACTCTTAGTGACCTATGGCCGCCCCTTCGGTGGAGCGGAGATCTATACGGGTCGACTGGCGAAGTTGCTAGGCGATCATGCGACCTTCTACGCGCTGTGCGGCGATGCTCACCTCGCATCCTATCTTACTGGTTCAGGCGTGGACGTCTTTTCCTATGTCCCCCGGCTCCGCAAAGGATTATGGTGGAAGTTGGAATATTCACTGATATGCGCTGTAATGCTTCCCTACCTCAGATGGCGTTACGGTCTCGACACCATTTGGATCCAGGGGTTCCGTGAGGCTTTCTTTTTACCGCTGGCTCGGCTTTTTGGCTATACCGCGATTGCAACGATGCATGTCACACTCGAGCGGTCGATTTCGCAGGTTTTCTATCCCTATCTCATCCTCAGTGCACATCGGGTTGTGTGCGTTTCCGCATCGGTCGCTGAGAGCCTACCTTCCATAGTGCCCCGTAGCAAAATAGCAATCATTCAGAATTGGGTCTCCTCACCGGAGAAGTGCGCCGCCGGTCAACATCCTGCTTGCGGACGACTGAGGCTGCTCTACGTCGGAAGGCTCGTACAGTATAAGGGCGCATCGCTGATACTGGAGGCGATGAGGCACCTCAAGGAAGCTGGGTACGGGTACGAGGTCTCCCTGACTATTGTGGGAGACGGGAATTGCCGGCAAGAACTGGAGTGCCAAGCCAAAGGGCTGGATGTTCAATTCTCAGGTTTCATCGAAGATACGTCCGCGGCCTATCAGTCCGCAGACCTTTTTGTGGGTCCGACGTATGGACCCGAGGGATCGTCCCTGGTAGCGCTAGAGGCTATGGCACACGGGTTGCCCTGTGTATTGAGTGATATAGCCGTCAATCGAGAGCTCACGGAGGACGGTAAGTATGCGCTTCTCTTCCGCAGGGGAAATGCTGCTGACCTGCGGGCAAGAATCGAGATGTGTATCAGGTGTCCCGAATTAATGCATCAGTACAAGCAGCTGGCCCTGAATA
>Ga0181520_10009487_pt1 | contig 13430 bp, 9 predicted proteins | sample PEATcosm2014_Bin_29_FD_132451 | JGI IMG/M metagenome (GOLD analysis project Ga0181520, IMG submission 132451) | Peatland microbial communities from MTU Mesocosm Facility, Houghton, MI, USA - PEATcosm2014_Bin02_30_metaG | ecosystem: Environmental > Terrestrial > Soil > Wetlands > Peat | place...
CGGATGAAGTTGATGACCCCGATGATGAAGAGGTTGCCATTGGCTTCCTGCCGGACTTCCTCGCACAGGAGGGAGCATTGCAGATCAGGGAGAATTCGGGTGGCTTGCATATTATTTATTGGTAATCAAGGACCGGGTGGTGTTTGGCTGAGGATTAATGGAAATAATTGGGGTTTCAGAGCCCGCCATTTCGGCGGCGCGCACGGTGTTCTGCATGAGCATGGCGATGGTCATGGGGCCGACCCCGCCGGGGTTGGGGGTGATCCGGCCGGCAATGGGCTGCACGGCGGCAAAATCCACGTCGCCGACGAGCTTGGTTCCGGTTTTGGACGTGGGGTCGGGCACACGGTTGACGCCGACGTCAATCACCGCGGCGCCCGGCTTGACCATGTCGGCCTGGACAAATTCCGGCGCACCCAGGGCGGCGATCAAGATGTCCGCCCGCCGGCAGTGGGCCGCGATGTCACGGGTGCCCGAGTGGCAAAGGGTGACGGTGGCATTGGCGCCGGCGCCCTTCTGACAGAGCATGGCCGCCATGGGTTTGCCCACAATGTTGCCGCGTCCCAGAATCACGACCTCCGCCCCGCTGGTGGCCACCCCGGACCGCGCCAGCAATTCCATGATGCCCGCCGGGGTGCAGGGCCGGAAGCCGGTGGGATCGCCCAGCATCAGTTTGCCCACGTTCACCGGATGAAAACCGTCCACATCCTTGGCCGGCAGCACGGTGGAAAAAACCACGGCTTCGCGGATGGATTTGGGAAGCGGCGCCTGCACCAAAATGCCGTGGAACCGGGCGTCGGCATTGAGCCGGGCAAGCAGGGCGAGAAGGTCCGCTTCGCCGGTGGTGTCGGGCAGCACCCGGGTTTCGGAAAAGATGCCGAGTTCCGCGCAGCATTTTTCCTTGCGGCCGACATACACCTTGGAGGCCGGGTCTTCGCCCACGCGCACAAAGGCCAGGCCGGGGACCAGCCCGCGGTGTTTCAGGAGGGCCACCCGGTCGGCCAGTTCCTGCTGGATTTCGGCGGCGATGGCCCGGCCGTCAATGAGGTTGTTCCCCGTCATTATTTGACGACCTGTATTTCCGAGATGGTCAGCACCGGTGTATGGGGCCAGCGGGCCGAGAGGTTTTCCTCGCCCGTAACCACCACGCGCAACCCTTTGTAGCGGCTGAAATCGAGGTTGGTGGAGGTGGTGTAAAGATAATCAATGCCGGTGTCCGTCTTGGGATCGTAAATCTCATAGGCGGTCGGCTCGATGATGCTGATGACATGGCGCACCACGCCTTCATGGGTCACAATGCGGGGCGGGAGATTGGTGTCCGTCAAGGCCGGGGTGTTGGTGTCGGCCGCGGCCACAACGGGCGCAACCACCGCCGGAACCGCGGGGGTTTCCACCGGCGGAGCCGCCGGGGCCGGAGTCACCGGAGTCTCAACCGGAGGAGTGACCGGCGTCGTCACCATGGGCTGGGGTTCGGGGACGGGCGTGGGCGTGGGCGTCGGCGCCACCGGCTGGGGTTCGGGGGCGACGGCGGGCGCGGGCGCGGGGACCGGCTGGGTTTCGGTGGAGGGCGGCGGGTTGACCGCCAGGCTGCCGGAGGCTTCCTGCTTCAGGTACATGGCGGCGATAAAGGCGTAGGCGGTGGCCGGCGGCTCAATCTGCGTCCATTCGCCCCGCTCGGTGACGGCGGTCAGGGGGGTGCCGCGTTCCACCACGCCGAGCACGCTGTAATTTTCGCCGGGGCCGGCCCGGAGATTCAACTTTTTGGGCAGGACGGTTTTGTTGGTGCCGTCCAAGAAGTGCGTATTCACCCAGACATGGGCGTTGGTGGGGAAGGCAATCTTGGCCCACTGCGCGGGTTCGTCCACCTGGTGTTTGTCCAGATTGATCTGGCCCAGCACCACCACGGCGGCGCCCTTGCTGAGATGGGTGATGTACTCGCCTTTCAGGCCGGCCTGGCCGCGGACATTGACGTTGTCGGCGGCGACTTCCGCCGGTCCGGGCGTCAAGGTGACGGCGGGTTCCTTGAGTTCAATTTTTTTGGCCGCCTCGACGGCGGCGGCGGGTTTGCGCTTCACGGCGGCCACGGGCTTTTTCTTTTTGGCCGGCGCGTTGGTGGCGGCCACCACCACGTTCGGCGCGGCGACGGCCGGCGCGACGGTGATGGGCGCCGGGATGGCCGGGGCCGGGGTCAAGGTGTTTGTATTGCTCTGAGCCACCGCGCTGGTGGCAATCATCAGGCCCGTCAATAACCAACAGTTCGTTTTCATGATTCCGCTAGTAAAGTTTTAATCTCGGCCGCTGTCAATGCCCGCCATTTGCCGGGTTTCAACTCGCCCAGCTTGATTTTGCCGATTTGCAGCCGCTGCAACCGGCGCACCGTCAGGTTCTGCGATTCAAAGAGCCGCCGCACTTCGCGGTTTTTGCCCTCGCTCAATTCCAGTTCCACCACGCTCTTGGCCCGGCTGGAGCCCATCAGCCGCGCTTTCTCGGCCTTCAGCTTTTCGCCGCCCGCAAACACCCCGCGCGTAAAGAGCGCCAGCGTCTCGTGCGTCACCGGCCCTTCCACCGTCACCACATACTTTTTCCGGACGCCGTAGCGCGGGTGCGTCAGCCGCAGGGCAAATTGTCCATCATTGGTCAAAAAAATCAACCCTTCCGTGTTGAAATCCAGCCGGCCCACGGAATTGACGATCTGCCATTCCTTGGGCAGAAGTTCGTAAATGGTCGGGCGGCCGAGTTCGTCCGCGTGGGAACAGACGCAGCCGGCGGGCTTGTGGAGGGCCAGATACAGCTTGCGCCGCTCCGTGACGGGCTTGCCGTCCACGGTCACGCGGTCATGGAGCGGCTCCACTTTGCTGCCCAGCAAGGACACCACATGGCCGTTGACGGCCACGCGGCCGGCCAGAATATACTGCTCGCCGGCGCGGCGGGAAGCCACGCCGGCATCGGCCAGAAATTTTTGCAGGCGCACCACGGCAATGTCCGCGCGGGGAGGGCGGGTCGCCACCCGGCGGCGGTTCAGGCCTCGGGTTTGGTTTTGCGCAGGCCGGTGATCCGGTCGCCGTCCTTGTACTGGCCGCGTTTCTTGAGGAGTTCGGTGCGTTCAAAACGTTTGAGCACGTTTCGTTTGCCGCCCAAGGTGGAGGCGGCGCGCAGACTGCGATGCTGTGACATAAATGATTTTAAGGTTAAAATTGCCATCCGCCAACAATGGCGGAGAGTCCTTATAGCAGACCCCGGGTTGGATGGCCAGCGGATAATTTGGCGAAACGCCAACGGCGCATCCTGACGCTGCCACCGTCTTGTGCGCCGTTGCTTCGCTCTCAGCCGGGCGGAGGCGTGGTTTTCTCCCTCTCCGCCATTCCGAATGGGGGAGGGCCGGCCTGCCCGCCGTCCCGTCCGCCGTAGCGCTTTGGCGAAGGTGGAAGCCTTGGCGTAGGAGGGGGAGAGGTGGCGCTCGTAAAACCACGGAGGGCATCGAACGGGGGCGGTGTCGGGATGCGCCCGCCGCCAACATGTCCGCCGTAACCTTGGCGAAACCCCGCCCTCCGTCCCCCGCGTCGGCGACCGGGAATTAGGGGTATTATGGAAATTATGGGTTTTACGGGGTTTTTCTGGGTCCCAAATCCCGGATTTTACAACAACCTGTTTGCCTGCAATAACTTGCGCACAATATTGGCAACCCTCGGAATTTCAGCGCCCATCCCGCCCGGTGGCCGCCCCCAAACTGCCGGACCGGATGCCCACCGGATTGTCCCCAACCCGATTTAATCATCGTAAGTCATTGGTATTAAGCATGTTAAAATGAATGCCTGGACTCAGCCGGACTCAGCTTGACCACCCTGTTAAACCCCACAGTCTCAAGCCTTTAGCCAGAAAAACTGCCCGGGGAGCGCCCCCGCCCCGGACGCGTCCGCGCGAGCGGGCCGCCGCCCAGGCTTCCGCCTTCCAGCTTGTTGCTTTTGCAAATTCAGCTTTTGCCTTCCACGGCCATGTCAAAGATCAACCGCGGGAGCCGGTCCGCCCCGCAGTTAAACAATATAATATGATATGTAACTCGTGTCAATCCTGGCCGGCCGATTTTAGCGGGCCAAATCTCCGCGTTCAGTTGTGCTTCTTTGGCCCCGCTTTTAAGAAGATGGAGGTTTTTAAGAAACTGGCGTCGCAACCCATCGCGGCAACACCCCTGGTGTATTGGCCTGTACGACCTCGCGAAGCGTCTTGGTGCGGAGGCGGGGAGGCTCGGCCCTGCCCGGAACATCAGCGGCGCGCGGGTCCGTGACCCGCGGCCCTCCGCCTGCACACCAAGCCGGGAAACAGCTTCCGGGTCCCCCGACCACACCGGCCTGCTGCGGCTCATCGCGCCGCGCTCCGGCGTCCGCGCCGCGTGGGCGGAAATTCAGGCGGAAGGCGGTCGGAGGGGGTCAAGGAGCGGAACCGCAAATGATGGTTCAAGTTGGCGGGGGGTTGCGCCGATAGATTCATGTGGTTCTTACTTGAAGCACACCGGTTGATATTTGCCGCCGCATGACCACGACCAGTCACCCGCACACGCCTGAGGGAGGCCGGGAACCGCCCCCGGGCCTCCTGACCGCCTGGCACCAGCTCGCCGGGCGCGCCTGGGCGTGGGCGCGCCTGCGCCGGGGCGCGCGCTCGTCCGCCGCGGCCGCCGGCTGGGCGCGCCGGCTGGCGGAGGAGCAGCAGTTCCTCGGGTCGCTGATCCAGAACATGGAGGGGGAATTTCTGGCCACCGGGGAGGGGCTGGAGCGGCTGGACCGGCAATTGGGCGAAATCCGGGGGGGCTGCCAGGAACTCATGGAATTGACGCTCGGCCGGTCGCCGGATGCCGCCGTGCCGTTCGCCTTTCAACTGCTCAAGAAGGCCGAGGACCTGGTGTTGGGCAGTTATGACCAGTACGACCAGGTGTTCGCCACGTTTGGGGAGCTGTCGCAGCGGCTGGCGGAGCTGACCCGCCAGCACGATGAACTCATGCGCGTCTTGCTGCCGATCAACTTCATCACCCTGGCGTTCCGGATTGAAGCCAACCGCCAGCCGCCGGAGGTGCAATCGGCCTTCTTCGCCCTGGCCGCCGGGATGAACCGGACGGTGAGTGAGGTCCGCGTCACCTTGGAGAAGCAATTTGAAAAAATCGCGGCGAGCGAACTCCTCGCCCGCAGCCTGGTGGGGCAAATCTCGGCCTCCATTCAACAGCACCGGCGGAAGGTGGGCGCCACCTTGGAAACGAGCCGGGGTCTGTTGCGCAACTTGGGGGAGGCGCTCGGCCGTTGCCAGGCCGGGACGACGGACCTGGCCCGGCTGAACGAGTCGGTCAACCGGCACATCGGCGCGATCGTCATGGCCCAGCAATGCCAGGACATCACGCGGCAGAAAATCGAGCATGTGGGGGAGGCGATGATGGAGATGCACGCCCGGTTGGACGGGGCCGCGCCGGGCGGGGCGGCCACGGCGGCGGCGGCGCGCCAGTTTGTGGCCCGGGCCGGGGACATCCAGTTGCAGCAGGTGCGCCATGTCTTCGCCCAGTTGAATGAGGCCGCCGAAAGTCTCAAAGCCGGCTTCCACAGCCTGCACACCGAAGCGGGCGCGGCGGCGGCGGCGGTGGTGAAAGTGGGCGGCGCCACCTTGGACGCGCAGGTGACCCGGCAGTGTCAGACCGGTCTGGGCGAGATCTTGGACATTGTCAAACAAGCCGTGGAAAAGTTCACGGGCGTGCTCGCCGCCTTCGAGCCGTTGCAGGCCAGTTTTGTGGATTGCACCGTGCAGGCGACGACGCTGGCCGGCGATGTGCGCCACGCGGGGTTGAATGCCCAGGTGTTTGCCATCCATGCGCCCGAAGGCGCCACGCTGGAGGTGCTGGCGGGCCGCGTGCGCGTCATCTCGGAGGAAGTCATCCAGCAGGTCGGACAAATGGGCGCGGCGCTCAATCACACGGCGGAGCTGATCAACAATCTCCGGTCGCGGCTGGAAGACTTTCAGTCGCTGGGGGCGGCGGAGGAGGCCATCCTGGCGGAGGAAGCCGCGCGCTCCCGGCAAAAGCTGGCGGCTTTGGAGGAACTCCTCCCGGCGCTGATTCAACGCATCACCCGGCAGCAGGAGACGTTCGCCGGGTCCGTCGGGGCGGTGCTGGGCGAGGTCCGGTTTCCGGAGGCGGTCGCCGCCGCGAGCACGCGCTCCCTCGGTTTCTTCGAAGACCTGGTGGCCTGGAGCCGCGCGGACGGCGCGGGCCCGGACGGCGGGGCGGAAGCGGCCCGCGACGTGGAACGGCTCCAATCGAATTATACGATGGCCTCGGAACGGGCGGTGCATGCGGCGGCCGCGCCAACGGCGCCGGAGCCGGGGATGGAACTGTTTGGCGAAGCGGAGCCGGCCTTGCCGGTGGCCGGCGGGCCGACCGAAGGTCAATCCCCCCCGGCGGTGCCGGCCATGGGTGAAAACACCCCGCGCCCGACGCCGGTGCTGGCAGCGGACCAACCCGCCGTCAGCCAGGGCCTGGGCGACAATGTGGAACTGTTCTGATGAAGACCGTCTTTTTCTTCACCGGCAACGACACTCCCAGGCCCGCCTTCCGGGCCGCCGCCGGACGGTCTGCCGCGGCACAACCGGAGGGAAAATTGTGAAGCGTTTCCTGGTCCGGCTTGAAGTGGGCGCGACGTCTTGTGTGATGCTCGCCATACTCTTTAGCATCGGCTGGGTGGGCATCAGCCATTTGCGGGAGTTGAATCGAAGGATGCAGTACGTCATCGGCAAGTGTTCTTCCAATGAACAAATGGTCGCCGAGGCGTTCCATCTTTCCAATCTGAACAACCACATCACGCTCTCGGTCTTTTTGATGGACGATAGGGACGCGATCAACCGCCTGCTCGTCCAACGCGCGGACAATACCAGGCGCATTTCCGAGTTGATTCTCGACATCAAAGCGCGACCCGGCACGGAAGAGGAAAAGCGGCTGCTCGCGGCCCTGGAGTCCGCGCGGAAACCATACGTCGAGAGCTACGGGCAGAGTTTGAAGAAGCTGGTGGACGAGCACCAGTTCGACGAGGCGCGGAAGGAGATGGTGTCCGTCACGCTGCCACTGCTGGCCATTTATCACGCCGCTTGGGACGCCTTCGCCCAGTATGAACATGACGAGATGGAACAGGCCATAAAACAAAGCCAGGCCGACTTTGTGGTTTTACAACGGCAACTGCTGTTCTATCTCATCCTGGCCTGTGTCATCGCGATCTTTGTCACCATTCGAGTGACTCAACTGGTTGCCCAGCGCCAGAGTGCGGACGAAAACCTGCGCCAATTAAACAACCAGTTGGAACAAAGGGTTCAGCAGCGCACGGCGGAACTGGTGCGGACCAATCAATCATTGCAGGTGGAAATTTCCGAGCGCCAGCGGTCGGAGAACGAACTCCGCAAGTTCTCGCACGCGGTCGGGCAGAGCCCGGCGTCGGTGGTCATCACGGACCTTCAGGGCGGGATCGAATACGTCAATCCGATGTTCTGTGCGGTGACCGGCTACAGCTTTGAGGAGGTGCGCGGGAAAAATCCCCGGGTGCTCAAATCGGGGGACATGCCGGCCGCAGTTTACCGGCAATTGTGGGCCGACCTCACCGCCGGCAAGGATTGGCACGGCGAGTTTCACAACCGGAGAAAGAACGGGGAGCTGTACTGGGAGACCGCCTCCATCGCCCCGGTCCGCGATGCGCAGGGAAAAATCACCCATTTTATCGCCATCAAGGAGGACATCACCGAACGCAAGCGCATGGAGGCCGCCCTGCGGGAACGGGAGGAGCAATTGCTCCTGTTTGTGAAGCACAGCCCCGCCGCCATCGCCATGCTGGACCTGGACATGAAGTATCTGGTCGTCAGCCGCCGTTGGATGCAAGACTACCGGCTTGGGGATCAAGCCATTCTTGGCCGGAGTCATTACGACGTTTTTCCGGAGATTCCGCCCCGCTGGCGGGAGATTCACCAGCGGTGCCTGGCCGGCGCGGTGGAGAAATGCCAGGAGGAAGCGTTTCCCCGTGCGGACGGGACGATCGACTGGTTGCGTTGGGAAATCCAGCCCTGGCACCAAGCGGATGGCGCCATCGGCGGGATCATCATCTTTAGCGAAGTCATCACCCAGCGCAAACAGGCGGAGAGCCTGGTGCGGCAATCGGAGGAACGCTACCGCAACGTGGTGGACACCGCCCGCGACGCGATCTTCACCATTGCGGCGGACGGCACATTCGCTTCGTTGAACCCGGCCACGGAAACCATCGGAGGAATTTCGCGGGCCGAGTGGATTGGCCGCCCATTCGCCCCGCTGGTACACCCGGACGATCTGCGGCTGGCCGAGGAAATGTTCCAGCGGGTGCTCAACGGCAAACCGGCGCCGGTGCATGAATTGCGCGGGCATCCCACCCTGCCGCAACCGGCCGTCCTGGAAATGACGTTGGCCGCCCACAAGGACGAGACCGGTAAAATCATCGGCGTGCAGGGCATTGGCCGCGACATCACCGGGCGCAGACAGGCGGAGGAGCTGCTGCGCCAAAGCGAGGCGCGGTTCCGGAATTATTTTGAACTCGGGGTGGTCGGCATGGCCATCTCGTCACCGGCCAAGGGCTGCCTCGAGGTCAACGATCAGATTTGCCAGATTCTGGGCTACGAACGCGGCGAGCTGCTGCATATGTCCTGGGCTGATTTCACCCACCCGGACGATCGGGCGGCCGAATTTGCGGTTTTCAACCGCCTCCTCGCGGGCCAGTGCGAGGGATATTCAATGGACAAACGGTTTATCCGCAAGGACGGTCGGATTGTTTACGCCACCATTTCGGTGAAATGCGTCCGCCGGGCGGATGGTTCGGTTGATTACATGATGGGCGTGCTGCTGGACATCACCGAGCGCAAGCAGACGGAAGCCGCGTTGCGCGACAGCGAGGAAAAATTCCGCCAGTTGGCCGACAACATCACCGACGTGTTCTGGATGACCTCGCCCGACTTGAACACCATCCTTTACATCAGCCCGGGCTATGAATTGATCTGGGGCCGTTCGTGTGAGAGCTTGCAGGCCAATCCGCACCAGTGGCTGGAAGCCATCCTGCCCGAAGAACGCGGGCGCGTCTACACGGTATTCGCCACCCTCATGGACACCGCTCCGACGGTGGGCATTGAGTATCAAATTGCCCGGCCGGATGGCACGGTCCGCTGGATTCATGACCGGGGCTTTCAAGTGCGGGATGCGGCGGGCAAACTGGTGCGGCTGGCGGGCATTGCCAGCGACATCACCGGGCGCAAACTCGCCGCCCAGGAACTGGCCGAGCACCGGGAGAATGAGGAGCGGGTCCGTTTGGAACTGGAGCACGAACAGGCCCTGAACCGGGTCAAGAGCCATTTTGTGAGCCTGGTCTCGCACGAATTCCGCACCCCCTTGTCCGTCATCAGCATGGGAGCGTTCATGCTGCGGGATTATTCCGAAGGAATGAGTCCGGAGGAGCGGGCCGGGCATATTCAGGAAATCCAGCTTGCCGTGGGACGGATGACCGGGATGATGGAAGACTTCCTTGTCCATGAAAAGATCCAGTGCGGGAAGATGGCCTGCCATCCGGCGCGGATGAAACTGGAGGCGTTTTGCCGGGGCTTGATCGCCGAAGTGGTGAATCACTTCCAGCCGGGCCGGCAGATTGAATTGACGTTTGATCCCGCCGCGCGCGAGGTCGCCTTGGACGAGAAGATCCTGCGCCACATTTTGGGCAATCTCCTGAACAATGCCGTAAAGTATTCCGACGCCGGCCAGCCGGTGCGGCTGGAGGTGAAGCGGGTGGCCGGCCACCCGTGGACTGCGGACGTCCCGCAAACCCCCACGGAAGATCAGGTGCAACTGACCGTCAGCGATTCGGGCATCGGGATACCGGCGGCGGACCTGACGAAAATCTATGACACCTTCCACCGGGCGGCCAACGTGGGCAACCGGCCCGGAACCGGCATGGGCCTGGCCATCGTGAAACAATTTGTGGATTTGCACCGGGGCGTCATCCGGCTGGAAAGCCAGGAAGGGAAGGGCACCACGGTCCGGGTGTGGCTGCCCCTCGGCCCGGAGAGCGTGGGCGCGGCAAAGGCAGGAGGGGGGAATGACTGATATGAGATATTCGCGCATTGCGCCCATGAACCGGCCGAGGACGGGAAACCATTTGGAGTGCGGTGGCAAGCGGAGCGCGACACCGTTTTGGCTGGGGAAGGTCAACCGCGTACGAAAGGGGTGTCGCCGCTGCGCCCTGCCACCGCACTCCACAGGATCACACGAGAGCCGCCGGTTCATGGGCAGTTGCCTGTTCCGATTGGAACTGCTCACGGACCCTGAACTGGGGCCGGAGCGTGCCCGTCTCGGGCACAGCAACGTCCGCTGCCGGGGGATGGTTGGAAAGTTCCAATCGTCCCACCCTGCCGGGCGTTGCTGCGCCCGGGGACGGGCGCGGTCCGGGGCAAAGCCAGGCGCAACACCATGCCTGTCATCGCTGGTTCATGGGCGGGGAGAATCGTCGCCAGTCGCAAAGTTATCCGATAACAATGGACCAATTGATTTATGAACCGAATACTGATCATCGAGGACGAACCCACCCTGCGCCGGCAAATGGCCCGGCTGCTGAAATATGAGGGGTTTGAGGTGCTGGAGGCCGACGGCGGGAACGCGGGCGTGGCGGCGGCCGGCAGCGGCCGGCCGGACCTCATCATCTGTGACATCATGATGCCCGATCTGGATGGGTTCGGCGTCCTGCAGGCCCTGCGCAACCGGCCGCAGACGGCGATGATCCCGTTCATCTTTCTCACCGCCTTGGCGGAGAGCCGGTCGCTGCGCCACGGGATGGAACAAGGCGCGGATGATTATCTGACCAAGCCTTACACTCCGGCGGCATTGTTGGGTTCGGTGCGCCGGCGGTTGGAAAAGCGCCAGCGGCAGCTCGAGGAAAGCCGCCAGCGGGCCGAGGAAGTCAGTCTGGCTGTGGCTGCGGCCCTGCCGGCGGAAATTCTGGAAACCTTGGAGCATATCACCACGGTCACGAATCTGCTGGCGCTCAGGTACGCCGCGCAGGATCCGCAGGTGGAGGCCATGCAACAGTCCGTGGCGCGGGAGACCCTGCGGCTGCGGCGGCTGATGCGGCGGCTGCATCTCTATGCGCAACTGCCCCGGCTCTACGCCCGGCGCTTTGAGCTGGCCGGGACCGGATCGCCGGCCGCGGCGGAGGAGGTCGTGACGCGCGTGGCGCGGGAGGCCGGCCAAAGTTGGAACCGGGCGGCGGACCTGGTGATGGCCATCGAACCGGCCGCCCTGCCGCTGGGTGAGGAATACTTGGCGATGCTCGTCGAGGAGTTGGTGGACAATGCCTGCAAATTCTCCGCGCCCGGCACGCCCATCAACATTCAGGGCGCCCGGCGGCAGTCATTCTGGTCGCTGGCGGTGAGCAACTGCGGCCCGGGCTTGGAGGCGGAGCAAATTCGTCAGATTGGCGCCTTCAAACAATTTTTACACGGCAACCAAAAGCCGCGCGGTCTGGGCCTGGGACTGGCCCTGACCCAGGGCATCGCCCGCCTGCACGGCTGCGAGTTCGCCCTCCAATCCGCCGCCGAAACGACCACGGCCACCGTCCTGGTGCCGTTGGAAGCCTGAGGAACCAACCCCATGAACAACGACAATTCCAATTTCGTGGAACTGGCCCGCCTGCCCATCGTCAAGATGCAGGACGTGCTGATGGCGCGGTTCATCGGCCGGAACGAGGCCGGCAAAATGGGTTTCCCGCCGACGGTTCTGACCCGCGTGGCCACCGCCATCTCGGAAATCACGCGCAACGTGGTGCAACACGCCGGCGCGCCGGGGGAGTTTCAGGTGGACCAGGTGACGGCGGGGACCAGGGCCGGGCTGCGCTTCATCGTGTCGGACCACGGCCAAGGGATGGCGCAGTCGGAACAGTATCTGGACGACGGGAAATTCGGCCCGCTGGGCGCCGGGCTGGCCGGCACCCGCCGGTTGGTGGATGAATTCCACTTGGAATCGTCGCCCGGCGCGGGCACCACGGTGATCATGGTGTTTTGGAAACAAGCGGCTGCGCCCAGTTGAGCTCGGCTATATCTCACCCGCCCAGCGAAGCGGGGTCGCCCACGTCGCCCTTGTTGAACGCCACGTACTCCTCCGTCAAATCCGCCGCGTACATCACCGCCTCGCCGGCGCCCAGGTTCAGGTTGATGTGCAGCACAAATTCTTTGGGCGCCGCCGCCGCGCACAGTTCCGCATACGTCGCCTTCGTCGGCTGCCCGCGCCGGAGGCTCCACAATATTTTCTTGGTCCCCTCCTGGCCGTATCCAATATCCACCTTGTCCTCGACAATCTTCGCGGCGGAATAACCCAGGGCGTCAATGATCCGGCCCCAGTTCGGGTCGCCGCCGTGCCAGCTCGTTTTCACCAGCGGGCTGTTCGCCACCGCCCGCGCCGCCTGGTCCGCCTCCGGCACCGACCGTGCGCCGGTCACCCGCACCGTCACCACGCGATGCACACCTTCGCCGTCGCGCACAATCTTCTTGGCCAGCTCCAGGCAGACGTGGTTGAGGGCGGCTTGAAACACCGCCAGGTCCGCGCCCCGCAAAGGCCGGTTGCCCGCCCGGCCGTTCGCCAGCGCCAGCACCGTGTCGTTCGTGCTCATGTCGCCATCCACCGTGATGCGGTTGAAGCTCCGCGCCACCGCCTCGCGCAACGCCGTCCGCAACGTCTTCGCGTCCACCGCCGCATCCGTCGTGAGAAACGCCAGCATCGTGGCGTGCAAACCGCCCGCGGGCAGCGCCGCCGGCCGCGCCCCGGTGGGCGACATCCCCGGCTGGATCATCCCGGCGCCCTTGCACATGCCCCCGAGCCGCACCGTCCGCCCGCCCAGCTTGAACTCGATGGCGATCTGCTTCGGGCGCGTGTCGCTCGTCATGATCGCCTCCACCGCCTGGTCCGCGTGGGCCGGCGTCGCGCCCAGTTCCACCGCCGCCTGGACGATCCCCGCCCGCACGTTGTCCATCGGCAGTGTCACCCCGATGCGGCCGGTGGAACCCACCAGCACCGAACCGCGCGGCAGTCCGAGCGTCAGCTCCGTGAACAGCACCATGTCTTCGGCGTCCCGCAATCCCTGCCGCCCCGTGCAGGCGTTCGCGTTGCCCGAGTTGACCACCACCGCGCGCGCCACGCCCTGCTTGACGCGCGCCACGCACACCTTCACCGGCGCCGCGCACACCTGGTTGGTGGTGAACAGCCCCGCCACGGTCGCATTGGTATCCGATACGATCAGCGCCAGGTCCCGCTTCGGCCCCTTGTCCGAACCCTTGCCCGTGCCCAGCCGCTTGATGTCGCAAAACACGCCCGCCGCCTGAAAGCCCTGCGGGGCCGTCACGGCGCCCGGAATTTCTGTGAA
>Ga0181520_10009488_pt1 | contig 13429 bp, 12 predicted proteins | sample PEATcosm2014_Bin_29_FD_132451 | JGI IMG/M metagenome (GOLD analysis project Ga0181520, IMG submission 132451) | Peatland microbial communities from MTU Mesocosm Facility, Houghton, MI, USA - PEATcosm2014_Bin02_30_metaG | ecosystem: Environmental > Terrestrial > Soil > Wetlands > Peat | place...
ACCAGTTCGGTCGTCGTCATCGCCGCCAGCTGGACCGAACTCAGGCTGCGCACCTGCGTCGTCGACAAGACCGAGACCGCATCGGAGGTCAGATTGGCGATCTGCGCCGTCGTCAGGCCGCCGATCTGCGTGGTGGTCAGAGCCACCACGTTGTCGGACGTCACGCTGCCGATTTGCGTGGTGGTCAAACCGCCCAGTTGCCCGGAGCTAAAGCCGCCCACCTGCGTCGTCGTCAGCGCCGCCAAATCATCCGAGCCCAGACCTTTCAACTGCGCCGCGGTCAGGGAGCCGATCTGCGTCACGGTCAGTCCCGCCAACTGCGCCGTGGTCAGGCCCGCCAATTGAAGCGAGCTCAGGCCGGCCACCTGCTGGGTGGTCAGGGCGCCGAGTTGGGTTGAGGTCAGGCCCGTCAGCTCGGTCGTGGTCATCGCGTTCAGTTGGACCGAACTCAGGCCGCGGATCTGGGTGGTGGTCAGGGCGAGAACATCATCGGAGGTGAGAACCCGGATTTCCACCGAGTTCAGGCCGGCGATTTGCGTCGTGGTCAGGACGCCGATGGACAGCGAGGTCAATCCGGCAACCTGGGTTGTGGTGAGGTTGCCCAGTTGCCCCGAGGTCAGTCCGCCGACCTGGGTCGTGCTCAGCGCGGCGAACGCGTCGGACCCCAGCCCCTTCAGTTGCACCACCGACAGGGTGCCGATCTGGGTCGAGGTCAGGCCGGCATTCTGAACCGTGGTCAGGCCAGCCAGTTGGGTCGAGGTCAGGCCGGCGAATTGCGACGTCGTCAAGGCCTGAAGATTTGTCGAGGTCAGACCGACCAGCTCGGTCGTCGTCATGACGCCCAGTTGAACGGCGCTGAATCCGGCGACCTGGGTCGTCGTCAGCACCGCCAAGGCGTCCGAGGTCAGGGTCCTGATCTGCGCCGTGGTCAAACTGGCGATCTGGGTCGTGGTCAGCGCGGCGACATTGTCCGAGGCGACGCTGCCGATCTGGGTGGTGCTGAGGGAACCGAGTTGCCCGGCGGTCAATCCGGCGACTTGTGTCGTCGTCAGCGCCGCGACATCGTCGGAGACCAATCCTTTCAACTGGTTCTGCGACAATGATCCGATAATGGTCGAGGTCAGTCCGGCGAGCTGCGCGGTGGTCAGAGCGCTCAGTTCGCTCGAGGTCAATCCGGCCGCCTGCAGGGTGGTCAGCACGCCCACCTGCGTCGAGGTCAGCCCGACCAGCTCGGTCGTCGTCATCGCGTTCAACTGAACGGAGTTCACGCCGCGGATCGCGGTGGTCGACAGTCCGCCGATATCGGCGGAAGACCAGGTGCGGATTTGCGCCGTGGTCAGGCCGGCGATCTGGGTCGTGGTCAGCGCCGCGACGTCATCGGAACTCATCGCGCCGACCTGTGTCGTGCTCAGCGCGCCCAGCACGCCCGCGGTCAGGCCACCGATCTGGGTCGTCGTCAAAGCCGCCAGGACGTCCGAGGCCAAGCCCCGCGCCTGCGCAACGCTCAACGCGGCGAGCTGTGTCGAGGTCAGGCCGGCGGCCTGCACGGTGGTGAGGCCCCCCAGTTGGACCGAGGTCAGTCCGGACAGCTGCGCCGGCGTCAAAGCCCCCAGATTGTCCGAGGTGAGGCCGGCCAGCACGGTTGTCGTCAACCCGTTCAACTGGGCGGCGCTCAAGGCATGAATTTGCGTCGTCGTCAGGACTGAGACGTCGTCTTCGCTCAGGGTCTTGACCTGGGGCGTCGTCAGCGCGGCGATCTGGGTTGTGCTGAGCACCCCGACGTCGCCCGAGGTCAGACCGCTGATTTGCGTGGTCGACAGGCTGGACAGTTGTCCGGAAGACAGACTGGCGACTTGCGATGTCGTCATGCCGCTGACATCGTCGGAGGACAGTCCGTGCAATTGCGCCACGGTCAGGACGGCGGTCTGCGTCGACGACAGAAGAGCGATCTGGTTTGCCGAGAATGCGGCGATTTCAGCCGAACTCAGGCCGCCGATCTGCGTCGTCGTCAGGAGTTCGAGGTCGTCATTGGTCAGGGCCGCCGCGCTCGACGGCATCAATCCGCCCAGCTGCGCCGCCGACAGCACTTGCACCTGCGTCGTCGTTAACGCCAGAACTTCGTCAGACGTCAACACCTGCATCGCGGCGACGGACAGCTGCGAAATCTGGGTTGTGCTCAATGTGGAGATTGGCACCAGCTTCTCCTAAATTGGCACACGGGAGACAAAGTTGACTCCAGCGGACAAACTACAACCACGCGTTCAGAATAGTCAGTGACGGCCATCACGCTCAGGCTCACGCCCTCGCGATCATTAGCAATAACCAAAGCAAATATCAGGCCAACAAAAAAACCGAGGTGGCGCCTTTAAATTCTGTTTTCGCCGGCCGGCAAAAAATGCTTTGCTGAGACATATTTTCCGCCCGGACCGACGGATTTGTACCCGGGAGACTTGGAGTTTCCGTCCCGCGAAACCGGCATTTCGCATTCTCCGACGTGGATTGCCGGGTTATGATGCCGCCCGGTTCGGCCCGCAGGGCCTTCCATCGCCTTAATTCGGTGAAGTATAACAGAAATAGGACAGTTTACCTAAGCAGGAAGAGGTATGTAGTGCCGATAAATTTTGATTTAGGCGAATATGTATCGCATACGTTTGTCGAAACTGGAACTTTTCAGGGTGACGGGGTCATCAGGGCGCTTCACTCGGGGTTTCGAAAGGTCTATAGCGTCGAAATATCGGAGGAGCTTTACCAGACCGCTCAGCAGAATGTCAGTGAGGCGCTGAAGGTTGCGCCCCGGCAATGCGAAGTCGTGTTGTGTCATGGCGACGGCATCTCCGCCCTTCCCCATATTTGCAGCCAGATTCAACATGAATCGGCGACATTCTGGCTTGATGCCCACACCCACTATTTCGACGATGGACGGATATCGGTGGGCGCCAAGCCATGCCCACTCATCGAGGAAATCGCCATCATCGGGAATTACTTCCGCGATTCCCAGTTTCTTCCGATTATTCTGATCGACGACTTGCGTTGCATCAAGGATGCCCACAGTTGGGGCGGGCACGGCGTGACCGTCCATGGCATTATCGACGCCATTCTGGCCATCAGCAGCGACTATCAATTCAAATTCCTCAACGGGATCATCCCGCACGACGTCCTGGCGGCGATTCCCCCGGCCAGGACGGAGGCTAAGGCCTGATGCTGGCCGAATCCTTCGGTGTCGACTGGCTGCGGATCAGCCTGCCATTCGATTGCGAGATCCATTGGTGTCGGCCAATGCGACTCGAGACGAATGACAATTACAAGGTTTTACTGATACATACGGAGCCAAGTCAATTCTCCGTCTCATTTGACGAGCTCGCCAAGATCAACGGCTTTTTTGATCTCATCATCGCCAAGGACCCGAAATTCCTGGCCTTGGACAATGTCGTGCTGGCGCCGTTTGGTGGTTGCTGGGTGTCGAAACTGCCAGGGAAGAAGGAGTTCTCCACCAGTTTCATTCTCAGCGTGGGAAACCATCAGGGCCTGTCCGGATATGCGGAGCGGTTTGGGTTCATTCGGGAAATTGACAAAATACACAATAAACTTGTTGTCTACAAGTCAAAGAGGCTTGCTGACGTGGTGGAGTACCCATTCCCACTGTTGGAGAATGACAGTAGGAACTGTCTCTTCGATTCCATGTTTCATGTCTCCATCGAAAATTGTTGCGAGGTCAATTATTTTACTGAGAAACTCATCGATTGTTTCGCGACATATACGGTGCCTATTTACATCGGTTGTCCGAACGTTGCCGACTATTTCAATATGGATGGGATGATCATCGCCGCTAACCACGGCGAACTGCCGGCGATTATCAACCGCTTGAGTCCCCAGGATTACTGGGGACGTATCGGCGCGATGCGCGACAACTTCGTCCGTTCCCGTAAGTACATTGATTTTGTTGCAAGAGTTAGAAATCTTATCGTCAAGCACGGCGCGCCCGGCCGTTCACCTTTTGGAAACTAGCCACGGCTAATCTCCTCCCCTAGATTGTCGCTCCGCGAATTTTCCCAGGCTCAGCCGTGCGCCGGCGATGCCCGAGGCCAAGGAAGAACAAATCATGGCAGCCTCTCGGAAGCTTTTTGTCACCGGTACCGGCAGTTTCATCGGCGGCGCGGTTCTGCGTTCGGCGGCGGCGCAAGGATATGCGCTCAGCGGCGTCGACGCCGCGGCGAGCGGTCCCGGCTACGACGTCGCCGACATCCGCTCGCCGGATATCGCCGATCTTATCCCCGACGAGACGGATGCGATCATCCACCTCGCCGCGGTTTCGCGCGATCCCGATTGCCGCGACCGCGCCCAGGCCTGCTTCGACGTCAATGTCATGGGCACGCTGAATTTGATGGAGGCGGCAAAGCGGCGGTCGGTTCGGCAGTTCATTTTCGCCTCCAGCGAGTGGGTTTACGAGCGTTTCGAGCCGGGCCAGGAAAAGACCGAGGACGACCCCATCGATGCCTCCCGCCATACCTCCGAGTATGCGTTTTCCAAGTTGGTCAGCGAGATCAATCTGCGCCAAAAGTTTCGCCACGGTTTTTGCGCCACGACGATTCTGCGTCTCGGCATTGTTTATGGGCCGCGGCGCACCAATTGGTCGGCGGTGGAAGCGCTGATCGATGCGGTCGCGCACAAGGACGAGGTTGTGGTCGGTTCGCGGCGGACCGGGCGGCGGTTCATCCACGTCGACGATGTCGCCGAGGGCATTCTGGCATCGGTTGGGCAGCCGGATCTGCAGGTGCTGAACATCCAGGGGCCTGGTTTCGTCACCTTGGGCGACGTGGTGGATTCGGCCAAACGACTGCTCGGTCGCGACACGCCGCTGCGTGAAACGGCGCCCGATGCCCCCAACCTGCGCCCGGTCTCCAGCCAGCGCGCCCAAGAGGTGCTGGGCTGGCGCGCTCGCATCGGCATCGAAGATGGGGTAAAGACGGTAATCGATTATCTGGAACTGGGCCGGTAGGCGCGGCGGGAAAGAAACGAGCATGATGCCAACCCAAGATTTCAGCGGCATGGATGGACTGGCCGGCAATCTTTTGCGCGTGCGCCTTGGCATGCTTCTGGTCAACGAACATCTGAAGGCCAAGGCCTTCCGTGTTCCCGTCCATCTGGCGCTTGGTCACGAGGCGATCGCCGTGGCGGTGAGCGCGGTGATGGGCGAGGACGATGCGCTCTGCCTTACCCACCGCAACATCCACTACAATTTGGCGCGCGCCGTCTCGCTGCGCGCCGAACTCGAAGAACTGCGTCTCCACGACGGCGGCGTGGCGGGCGGTTGGCTCGGCTCGATGAATATGTGCAACCCCGACCGCGGCATCATCTACACCTCGAGCATTCTGGCCAACGATTTGTGCGTGGCGACCGGCGTCGCGCTCGGCACCCGGGTGCGCGCGATGGAGGCGGTCACCTTCGCCGTGTGCGGTGACGGGTCGCTTGAGGAAGGCGCTTTTCACGAATCGCTGGAACTGTTGAAAACGTTCGGTCTTGCCGCCGTTCTCATCGTCGAGAACAACGAATGGTCGCTGGCGACGAAGATTTCCGAACGGCGCTGCCCGATCGATGTGGCGTCGCTGGCCCGCGCCTTCGACGCTCCCTACGAAAAACTGTCGGGCAACAACGTCTTCACCTACGCCGAACACTTGACCCGCCTTCGGGCGCTGGCGCTGGCGCAGAAGGCTCCGGTCGTCGTCGAGGTGGAGCTCAGCACGTTGGGTGATTCGCGCATGCCCCTGCCCGACGGGCGGGGCGACAAGTTCATCAACTACCACCACGGCGCGGCGCCGACGGTGACCGCGTCGGAATGGCCGGTCATCCAGTCCGACGCGCGGGATCCGGTGCATGTGCTGGCCGAGAGCATCGGCAGCGGTCAGGCGAAGCAAATGGCCCGCGCGGTGTGGGCAGCGGCACAGGAAGACATGGGACGATGAGCGCGCCGGTCAATTTCGTTGGGCATGTCAATGCTTTGGTCCGCACCGCCGTCGCCGGCACCGAGCGGATCGTCTGTTACGGCCAGAATATCGCCGCCGGTTCCTGCCTGTCGGGTCTGACCCGCGGCCTGGCGCCGGGCGCCGGGGGGTTGGTGCTCAACACTCCCAATGCCGAGAATTCCCTGGTCGCCATGGGCTTCGGCATGCTGATGCGCGACGTGTCGTCGATCTTCTTCATGAAGCAGCAGGATTTTCTTCTGCTGGGCATGGACCACCTGGTCAATACCTACAACATCGTTCGGCGGCGGGCGCCGGCCGCCTCCTACACCATCGTCGCCATCATCGTCGACCAGGGCTTCGAAGGGCCGCAATCCTGCCTCAACAATCTTTCCGATTTCTGTTCGATGGCCAACGTGCCCGGCTATGTGGTGAGCAACCACGCCGACGCCGACATCATAGTGCCGCGCCACCTCGTCAGTCCCGGCTTCCGCATCCTCGGCGTCAGCCAGCGGCTGTTTGGCAATTTGCCGGCGCCGCTGGCGGAACCGGCGACGGCGTGCGAGCCGGATGGCGGCCTCATCCGCTATACCAGCGGCGCCGGCGCCACCGTCGTCGCCTTCAACACCGCCTTCCCGCAGGCTCTGGCCGTGCACCAGGCGATGGAGGCGAGCGGCCGCAAGGCCTCGCTGTTCTCGGTGAATGCGGCGTGGCGCTGCGATTGGTCTGAGGCGATTGCCGACATTCGCCGCACCGGCCGGCTTGTCGTGCTGGACGATTCAAAGAGCGCCAACCGCACCAGCGACCGATTTTTGCTCGACGTTCACGGGGCGGCGGCGGAAACCACCATCGTCACCGTGCGACGGAGTTTCTCGGAAAATTGGCTCAGGCCCAACCCGGATGTTCTCGAAGTCGATCCGGCCGACGTGATGATAAAATTGTGGCCGCAGGCCCAGTCCAAACAAATCGCCTTTTCCCAGGATTGATCATGAAGATAGTCGAACGCTCCATTCCCGGTCTCTACGACGTCAATCTTTCCCCCTATGAAGACCATCGCGGCATCCTGACCAAGCTGTTCAACGACCCGAATTTTCAGGAACAGGGGTTCGACCTGCATTTCCGCCAAATTCTTCATTCGCAAACGACGCCCAAGAATACCGTGCGCGGCATGTACGTGCAGAAAGAGCCCTCCACCGAGTCCAAGATGGTCTACCCGATCGTCGGCAAGCTGGTTTGGGTGGTGGTCGATCTGCGGCGGGGCAGCCCGACCTTTGGACGATCCGATGTCGTCGCGCTGGAGGGCGGCAAGCCGCGCGCCCTGCTGGCCAGCAAGGGGTTCGCCCATGGCAGCCTGACCCTGGAAGACAATGTCCATGTGCTGCTCGCCGGCAACAACACCCACTCGGAAGAAAACGGCGTCGGCGTGGCGTGGAACGATCCCGAATTGGCCATTCCGTGGCCGCTGATCGAGGGCGCCCCCATCGTCATCGCGCCGGTCCATGCGGCCTATGGCTCCTTCGCCGCCTTTCGCCGGGATGTCGGCGGCGTCTAGTTTTCCCTGAACCGTCGAGGCCAATGTGAAATTCAACCAGTTGCCACTCAAAGGCGCGTTTACCATCGATATCGAGCCGAACGGCGATGAACGCGGGTTTTTCGCCAGGGTGTTCTGCGAGCGCGAATTCGCCGCCGCCGGGATCGACTTCGAGGCCGTGCAGATGAACATGTCGACGAACCGCGAAAAGGGCACATTGCGCGGCCTGCACTACCAGCTGGGCGACAATGCCGAACAAAAGCTGGTCCGTTGCATCAAGGGGGCGATCGTCGATCTCATCGTCGATGTCAGACCGCAATCGCCGACATTCCTCGAACACGTCTTTGTCGAACTGAGCGAAGAGAACCGCCGCGCCATCCTGGTGCCGCGCGGCTTCGCCCATGGCATTCAGACTTTGACGGCGGGCGCCGAAATCCTGTACCTGGTATCGGCCTTCTATGCGCCAGGCGCGGAAAGAGGGTTGCGCTGGAACGACCCGCGGCTTGCCATCGCCTGGCCGCTGGAACCGACGGTAATCTCCGACAAGGACCGCGCCCACCCGGATTTCGATCCGGCCATTCATCTCCAATAGTCCGATGCCGCCGACAGGGAACGACACCATGGCAGAAACCATCCTCATCACCGGGATCACCGGCTTTGTCGGCTCTCACATGGCCGATTTCATCCTCGCCGAGAAACCGAATGTGCGCGTCGTCGGAACCAAGCGCTGGCATCTGTCGCGCCTGGATAATATCGAGCACCTGATCGGCAAGATCGGGATGTACGACGTCGATCTCACCGATCCGATCGGCACCCGCTCGATGATCGAGAAAGTCCGTCCCGACCGGGTGTTCCATTGCGCGGCGGAGAGTTTCGTCAGTCCTTCCTGGGACCATCCACATCGTTACATGGCGGTCAATTACAACGGCACGGTCAACCTGCTCGACGCGCTGCGGATCGTGAAGCCCGACGTGATCTTCCACATACCGGGGTCCGGCGAGGAGTATGGCGACATCGCCGAGGCCGATATTCCGATCCGCCCCGAAACGGCGATGAAGCCGGTCAACCCCTATGCCGTGTCGAAAATCGCCCAGGACCTGATCGGCCTCGTCTATCAGAGATCCTATGGGCTCAAGGTGATCCGCACCCGCGCCTTCAACCATGAAGGTCCGCGCCGCGAGCGGGTTTTCGGCATTTCCTGGTACGCCTACCAGGTGGCGCGCGTCGAACTCGGTCTGCAGGAGCCGGTGCTCAAGGTCGGGTTTCTCGACGATAAACGCAATTTCACCCATGTCCGCGACATGGTCGAGGCCTATTGGATTTCCACCGAAAAATGCGAACCGGGAGAGCTTTACCTGGTCGGATCCGACGACGACCGCTCGGTTTTCACCTTCCGCGACGCGTTGGAACGGCTGATCGCTTCCTCGACGGTCAAAGGCATCACCTATGCCACCGAGCCCGGCTTCGTCCGCCCGACTCAGGTGCCGCGGTTGATCGCCGACATCAGCAAGTTCCACGACCTCACCGGCTGGCGTCCGAAGATTCCGTTCGACCAGATCCTATCCGACACCTTGGATTACTGGCGGGTTTATCTGAAACGGTGCGTCGAGCGGGGACTGACCAAGACCCCGGACGCCTATGGTTTCTTCTAGCGCGACGACGGTGGACGAGGAACGGCCGCGGCAGGTGGTGATCCTCGCCGGCGGTCGGGGGACTCGATTGGCGCCGCTGACCTTGACGCGGCCCAAGCCGATGATCGAATTTCATGGGCGGCCCTTTCTCGAATATTTGATCGAGTTGTTTCGCCAACAGGGCTTCGAGCGGGTTCTTCTGCTCTTGGGCTATCTCCCCGAGGTGATCCGCGATTATTTCGGCGACGGCGCCCGGTTCGGCGTCCGGATAGACTATGCGGTGAGCGAAATCGACGACGATACCGGGCGGCGGATCGCCTTGGCTCGCTCCCTACTCGATCCGGTGTTCATGCTGGCCTATTGCGACAATTACTGGCCGCTCGACTTCGCCCCGATGTGGAACCGCTTCCATGAAGAACAGGCCAAGGCGATGGTCACCGTTTATGCCAACCGCGACGGCTACACCCGCGACAATTTGCGGGTTGAGAACGGCCGGGTCGCCGTCTACGACAAGAGCCGCACGGCGGCCGACCTGCACGGTGTCGATATCGGCTATTTCATCCTGCGCCGCGCGGTGCTCGACCTGCTGCCGGAGGGCAACCCGTCCTTCGAAAAAGCGGTCTATCCGCGCCTGGTCGAGGAGCGATCGCTTCTCGCCCACGTCACCGAGCACCGCTACTACAGCGTCGGCTCGCATGAGCGGCTGGCGATGACCGAGGATTTCCTGGCTCGCCGGCCGACGGTGATTCTCGACCGCGACGGCGTGTTGAACCGGCGCATGCCGCGCGCCCGCTATGTCCGCCAGTGGAGCGACTGGGAATGGCTGCCCGGCGCGCTGGAGTCGCTCGGCCGGCTCGGTCGGGCCGGCCGCCGCATCGTGGTGATCACCAACCAGGCCGGGATCGCCCGTGGCGAGATGAGCGAGGACGATCTGGCCGATATCCATCGCCGGATGAAGGACGATGCCGCCGCGGTTGGCGGACAGATCGCCGCGATCTATCATTGCCCGCACGGATGGGACGAAGGCTGCGCCTGCCGAAAGCCGAAGCCGGGGATGCTGTTCGCCGCCCAGCGCGACTGGAATCTCGACCTTTCCCGGGTGCCTTTCGTCGGCGACGACGAACGCGACGGCGAGGCCGCCCGCGCCGCCGGCTGTCCATTTCATATGGTTACCGACACCGCGCCCCTGTCGCGCATCGTCGATCGCATGCTGGAGCATGAAGATGAAGTTTCCCCATCGGCCCATTGATTCCGCATCGGACTATGCCGGCGCCTATATCAAGGCGCTGAACGAGGCCGCGCAATCTCTCGATTCGGACGCCCTGGCCGCGGCGGCGCGAATGATCTGCGACACGATCGCCGGCGGCGGCGTCATCTATAGCTGCGGCAATGGCGGGTCGGCCGCCATCGCCAACCATCTGCTGTGCGATTTCGCCAAGGGCATCCAGACCGACACGGCGCTGCGGCCGCGCGTGGTCAGTCTGTCGGCGCACACCGAACTGATGCTGGCCATCGGCAACGATATCGAATTCGCCGAGATTTTCGCCTTCCAACTGCGCTCCTGGGCCAAACCGGGCGACATGCTGCTGGCCATCAGTTCGTCCGGCAATTCGGAGAACATCGTGCGCGCCATCGACTGGGCGAAGAACGCCGGTGTCGCCACCCTCGCCTTCACCGGTTTCGATGGCGGGCGGGCCGCCGGCCTGGCCGATGTTTCGGTCCATGTCGCCGCGCACAATTACGGTATTGTCGAGGATCTGCATCAGTCGCTGATGCATCTGCTGGCCCAATATATTCGACAGCGTCACATGGCCGCGGAGCTGGTGGCCGTCCGCAAATTCTGATGTCCGGCAAGGTGGAGGAACCATGAAGGCACTCGTTACCGGCGCGACCGGATTCGTCGGCTCGCGCCTCGCCAGGCACCTCGCCGACCAAGGTTACGCGGTGTCCATTCTGGCGCGACAAACCTCGAATTTCGACCAACTGAACGATCTTCGGGATCGCATCGACGTCCATCTCGTCGACAACACGGGCAAAAGCGTGCGACAAGCCGTCGCCGCCGCCCGGCCGGACGTCGTCTTCCATGTCGCCACCTACTACGTCTTCGACCACCGTCCGGAGGATATCGACAAACTGGTCGAGGCCAACATCACCTTTCCCCTGCATCTGGTCGATGCCATGGCCGCCGAGGGGATCGGCCTTTTGGTCAATACCGGCTCGGCCTGGCAGCACTTCAACGATGCCGCCTATGATCCGGTGTGTCTGCATTCGGCGACCAAGCAGGCGTTTCAGGCGCTGCTCGCTTATTTCGTCAGCGCCGGAACGATTCGCTGCGCGACGCTGCTGCTGAACGATACCTACGGCCCGCGGGACCCCCGACGCAAAATTTTCGCGCTGGTCCACGACCATGCGGGCAAATCCACGTCTCTGCCGATGTCAGGCGGCCAACAGCTGATCGAACTGGTTCACATCGACGATATCGTGCGCGCCTTCCGCATGGCCGGCGAACTTCTCCGCGACGACGACTCGCTGAGGAATGTCGAATTCAATGTCGCCACCGGCCACCCTCTGCCGCTCCGCAGCATCGTCGAGACCTTCATCCGCGTCGCCGGTCTCGACGTCGCCATCGATTGGGGCGCACGGCCCTATCGCGGGCGCGAAGTCATGGTGCCGTGGAGGACCGGCCGGCCGGTTCCCGGGTGGAGTCCGCAGGTTCCTCTCGAAGAGGGGCTGGCCGGATTGTATGGGGAAGATGAGGTCACGAAAACCGGACGATGAAGTCCTCGATGTCGCGGCCATAGAGCAGTGCGGCGTTTTCGACGATTTTTTCCGCCTGCCAATCCCACCAGGCGATACTCAACAGCGATTCGATCTGCTTGGGCGGGAATCGATATTTCTTGACGGTTGCCGGATTGCCGGCGACGACGGCATAGGGCGGGACGTCCTTCGTCACCACCGCCCGCGTTCCCAACACCGCCCCGTCGCCGACGGTCACATTTTCCAGAATCAATGCGTCATCGCCGATCCACACGTCGTTGCCGACGGTAATCACGCTTTTCGGTTCCGCCACCCGGAAGGCGTCGAAATCGACGAACGGAGCGAGGCCATGGGTCGTTACCGCACGCGGATCATGCCCGCCCTTGTGCAGAAAACAGTGCACGCCGGCGATCGAACAGAATTTCCCGATACGGACCTCGCCATTTCCCTGCCAATCACGAATAGAAATATAGTTCGCATAGCTTCCGGCGCCGATGCGCAGGACCGGATGCTCGGTTTCATTGCTGTAAATTGTTTCGCCATGTCGACTTGGGTGATTAATTTTGTAGGCAATATATTCCATCTTCACCGGCATATCTCCAAGGCAAGAATTCGATATCAACGGTCGTGACGTGTATTTGCGAAATTCATGTCAATAAAGTCACGTATTAACATTGCGATGGAAAGGACAGAAGTGGATTTGCCATGATGTCGCTAAAGGCTTATCCCTTTCATTCAGGTTGCCGAGTGTATCCCTAACGTAAGGCGTCATCCCCGCGAAGGCGGGGATCCAGTCGTCGGACGCACACGGTAAAAATTAGACAATTCAGTATGTTATTTGGGCCTTCTGGATCCCCGCCTGCGCGGGGATGACGGCTTTAGGCTATGCGCATAGGGAACCTGATTGAAGGGGATAAGCCTCTGTCGTTATCAAATATGAAGTTAATGATACTTTCTGGATTGCCTCAACAATTCATTTTTTGTTACCAGGCTGTCCTTGACAACCCGGTAGGCTCCGTCAAGGGGTCGATCATTCACACTGCTCCACGTGGCGGCGTCACGTAATTGGCTGTCTTCTCGTCGAATCCGTTCGTTGCACGTGTCCGACCAGACAAGACCTGGGCGATCTCAACCGGTTGAGTCCGGCCGGCGATACGGAGTAACAAAGGTGGTCGCGGTGGCGTGGACGGAGATTCCCCGCTGGTGATATTGGCGGGAAGGACCGCGTCGCGCAAGCAACTTGAGATTAGCCGAAAATGCGCCGTATCGCCGACCGGGGGCTGTCGTTTTTCAGTCTCGTCCGTGGTTCCTGTCAGACGACATGTCGCATGGCCCCTCGTTAACGCTCAGGTATCTTCCGACCTCAAGGCCCATGCCACCGCTTCTCGCATCACCGCCACATTTCGTCTTGGCCGGGCGTGACCCGGCCATCCACGTCTCGGGACCGCACGAACGCCGGAGATTTCGTGGATGCCCGTGTCGAGCACGGGCATGACGAACAAAGAGGACCATCCGGAATCCCAAACGGCAAAGAACCATCAAACACCAAGGAA
>Ga0181520_10009489_pt1 | contig 13424 bp, 7 predicted proteins | sample PEATcosm2014_Bin_29_FD_132451 | JGI IMG/M metagenome (GOLD analysis project Ga0181520, IMG submission 132451) | Peatland microbial communities from MTU Mesocosm Facility, Houghton, MI, USA - PEATcosm2014_Bin02_30_metaG | ecosystem: Environmental > Terrestrial > Soil > Wetlands > Peat | place...
AATAGCGAAGGCGACGCGGTGGTCCCGGCAGCAAATATAATATCCGAAACCTTCACGCCATCGACGTCAGAAATCACCATGGCGGGATTTCCATTCGTAGGCATCAGTGTCGGGAATCCAAGCCCAAGGACGATCGTATCGGGCCGCGTCACAAGAATGCTGTTTGTCAGGTAATATATTCCGGGAGTCAGAATTAAATCCAGCCCGGAACCCAACGCCGCATTGATGGTTCCGGCATTGTCTACACCAGGTTGCGCCAGATAGAACTGGCTGATAGGCACTGAAACTCCGGGGGTTGGCCCGCTTGCCCAGGTGATTCCCAACTGTTGGTCTCAAGATTTGGCACCATGACGAGGAAACTGGTATTACCATCCACATATAAATAGGGCTTTTCCCTGATCAACGGTGTGTTGGTAATAACCGTATATGGGGGACTGGGCCAGGTTCCGGAAGGCGGATTGGAAACGCCAACAAACACCATGTTCCAATTCTCACCGGACCAGTTTCCCCAGACATCATTTCTGGAGAGCCATTGTTGTTGCGTTAAAGAATTAACCACGGAATCAACTTTGGAATCCGCCAGAAAGCCGCCGCTCGAATAGGCTCCGTTGTTTGTGTCCGCCAGATTCAAACTGCCCTTGACATGCATGCGGCGAAGCCATGTGTCCTGCGATACGGCCCAGGTCATGGTATTATTGGCTTCCAGAGGACTGGTTGCTGTTCCGGTTGGAATCACGGCCATGTTTTCACAAGATCTCCAAAAAGTGGTGGTGGCATTGTCATTAGCCAAAACTCCCACAGAGTGAACGTTGCCGTTAATGACAACATCATCCGGCATCTGGCCCAAGCCGATGACCTGCGTATAATAGCCGAGATTCACGTCGAGGTTGCTGTATTGACCCGGTTTGAAAAAATATGCATACCGGCTCGCTCCGAATTGACTATTTTGCTGCTGTGAAAAGACAGCGCTTAACTGGCTTTGAATCGTCGCCATGGACATTGTGGGGTCGAATATGAGAACGCTCCCGCCAAAATTCGGGACCGAATTGGTAACAACGGTGTTTGTTGAAACAAATACCAGTTGCAGGGCATTAAGGTCGCCTTCGTTATTTCCCAAAAGAATGACATTCGGGTTACCCACCCAAGTGAACGTGATTGTCCCATCTGTCCCCACCACCACATTGTTGAACGCCACATAATCAGCGCCAGGTATGAATGTTGTTAAACTGCCCGGTGTGTTAACGGTGCTCTCCGTAACCGGAGACATTACCGACGTAGATACGGTAAAGATCGTTCCCCGGGTGCCGGTGTTATTGATGCCATAAAGATAAAGATTGTAGGTGCCGGCGGGAACATTATTCAACGTGTCCGTCCGAAGAATAGCATTGTTATACTCATAAGGTTGTTGCAACCCGGCCGGGGTGCCCTGTGCGCCCTGGGTTCCATAAGTGCCCCCCAACTGGGATGTCAGCGTAATCGGACTGGCGGTGGCTCCATCTGATAAGAGGCTTGTCGCCACCGTAGTGCCGCCGCCCACGATCGCGTTCCAATAATTATTGCCCGGATCAGGGCAGGCACCTTGACCGGAATAATTCACAGCGCCAGCACCGCCCGGCACATCGAAGTTGATGACTTGAGCCCGGGTTGCATTGCCGCCCAAGCCAATGCACAGGGCAGTCAGGATTAAAAATCTGCAATGGGTGTTCATCTCTTCCAGAACGGTGCCAACTTATTGTTACAGTTTCATATTATAGGCAGAACCCAAAAGCATCAAAACCCGGCAGGCCGGCTGGCGCCGTGCCATTGATCACAAGAAAAACGCGACTTGACCCTTTGGCCAAGTCGCGCTCAAAACCCAATATTCCTTCCCAATCCTAGCCGCGCAGGGCGGTTAAAAAACGACGGCTTCCAAGCAGCAGCGCGCCGACGCCGACCAGTGCGAATGTCCCAGGCTCGGGAACAACCGCTAAATTGTTGAATGCAACGTCGCTGCCATTGCCTGCGGCATTATTGAACACATCAATTCCCAGCAGTGACCCGGAGAACGTGCCACTCCAACTGTCCGTTCCGGCAACTGCACTATATGTGTTGGCGCCAGTGACTGTAAACGAAATGTCAAATGCAGAATGATATTGATACCCCATGCTCCCGGCACTTACATCGCCACCGGATCCTGCGTCGCTATAAAAATATCCGCTGCCCGTATAATAAGGATTGGTAGCATCCGGCTCCGCGCCGTAAATCCCGAATGTGACTGCATCTCCAGAGCCATTTAGCAAATCAACACCGACATCCGTGTGAGGATTGGTGGCGGACATCTCAAAAGCCAGGGAAACAGTTTGTCCGATCGCCAAGGCACCGCCGTCAAACATGTGGGTCTCGGTAATGGTTCCAATCACGTTGTTTCCATCAGGATAGGTATACATCTGCCAATAATTGGGGATCAAAGTCCAAGTACCATACCCGCTTCCCGACCCTCCGGTACCCTGAGTCTGCGTCCATACCTGAACAGGAATGGAATTCTGATCAACCCCGTCCGGATTACTGCCCGGAGCGGCCGTTGCCGTGTAGGAATTCAAGGTGGACGCGGATGCCATGCCAGCGGCACCAATAAGACTGAGAAGAATCAATGCGACTTTTTTCATATTGTTTTGGGTTCGGTTGACTTTCAAGAACCTTCCACTGCCTGTATTACTGGTAGCAGAGGGTTTCTGAACAAATAATAGCTCAATTATAACGGGTTTTACACCACTCTTTCGGGTGGGGAACAAAACGAGGCTTTTGTCAGGAATCATGGACATTAATAAGCCTTAACGTTACAGAACATATTACTTGGCGAAATCGGAGTAATGACTGTCTCAGATGTGTCGTTCCCGTTAAAGGGGCTGCCAAGATTCAGCCAATTTGGATCGGTGACGGCATTCTTATACCACAGTTGATAAGTATGCCAAGACTCGGCAGACAATGTAATGGCGATGTTCGTCCCGGGCAGCATTGTTGTGCTGGTAAGGTTGTTGCAATGCCGCCGGTCTGCCCCAGGTTCCCTGCGTACCATAGGTGCCGCCACCTGAGGCGTCAATGTAATCGGACTGGAAGTGATCCCATCGGACCAGCGGGCGTCGGAACCGGTGGTGCCGTGGCTTACAACCGGGTTCCAATAATTATTACCCGGACAGAGCAGGCGCCTTGACCGGAATAATTTACGGCACCAGCACCACCGGCACATCGAAATTAATATCTTTATCCTAGGTTGCGTTGCCGCACAGCGTAAGGCACACGGCGAACAGGATTAGAATTCTCCAACAGTCGCTCATATTTTTCGCAACCTGCTGGAATAGAAACAGCTTTCTACGGATCGAACGGTTGAAACTGTTGTCGGCGATCATGCGTCATTCTACAAGCCGACTGAAGAATTCACGCCGAATGACGTTGTGGTCCTCCACTGCTGCCAGTCGCTGGAGATTGTGGACAATGAGTCTGAAGAAACATTTGGCGTTGTCGGCCAATAGGTCGGATCATACCAACCCCAGCCATTCGGGACCAGGCCGGCAGTTGCCTTGTAAGCCCACATTGTCCAGCTAATGCCGTCGTTGTCATAGTCGTTAATGGAATAGTCGTAGCAAGCCGCGCCGTTGCCCATGTCGTTCCATTCGCCGATGTAATCAGGAACGTTCCAGGATTTGTGGTTGTTGAAATCCGTCACTTGATTGTCAGAGCCAGCTTCACACAGGGCAAGAGTGCCGCCAAATTGGTATTCGTGCATCGAATAAACAATGTTGGTCCAGCCATACAAGGACGGGTTGGGCAGCATGCTCCAATTCCAGCTCCCAAAGGTCCCCTCCAGAATGATCATGTGGCTGGGGTCCGCGGCGCGGACGGTCGTGTAAAGGTTGGTATAGGCGGCCCAAACAACCGGATTGCTCGGCGCGTTATCGGGTTCGTTGATCAGGTCGTATCCGGCCACCGTGCTGTTACCATTGTAATGGGTGGCAATTTGCGTCCACATATAGGCCGTTTCACCCTGGTCCACACTGCTGGTCCAGTATTGGTTCTGATTTTGCTGACCGGTATCGTCTGAGGTACTTTGGCCGCCAACAACGCCGTGCATGTCAATAACCACATAAATACCGCGTGAAGCACAATTGGTAACCAGCCAATCAAGCACTGTGAACGCATCCGAACGCCATCCTGAACTGGTGGTATTGGTGATGGAATAGAAATTGCCCCACCAGACGGGTACGCGTACACAGTTGAAACCTTCATTCTTAATGTTATCCAAGTCAGCGGTCGTGATCCAATTGGTCTGATATGTTGTGATGAGGCCTTGCTCGGCGGCCACGCCAAAACGGCTGTCAAGCTCCGTGATAATACTGTAGGTGTCCGGCAGGCCGCCACTGTCCGCGGGGCACATCCATGGTTCCATAACGAGCCACCCACCCAAATTAAGGCCCTTCAATTGAACGGTCGTGCCGCTGGCATTGACGATGCTGGTGCCGCTGGTGTGCAACAGACTCAAACCAGCTGCTACATTGGTGGATATTTGCACACGGTAGAAGCGGCTGCTTTCACCGACAAAATCGGCAACCGACTGAACCGCATTATTCCCGGTGAGAGAACTGCCCAGAGACACCCAATTGGCATCTGTTAGATTATTTTTATATACCACCTGATAGCTGAACCCATACTGGGTCAAAAATGAGATAAGGACGTTCGTGTTGTTGTAGGACGCATTGATGGTCAGAGGGTCGGCTTGAATTTGAAATCCATCAATGTCGCCTTCCGCGGTGCCGGCGCCGGTATATGTAATGGTCAGATTCCCCGAACCATCAGACAACGCGGACGCGAAGTCCACATAATCAATGCCTGCAATCAATGTGCTGCTGGAGCCGTTCCACGTACTGCTCTGAGTGTCACCATTGACGGTAAAATAGGTTATGCGGCCAGCCGCGGTAGTATTTGCCGCGTTATACAGCGCCAGGTTATAGGTTGAGTTCGCCGCGAGACCCGAGAGCGTAATGGTCTGTAGAGTGCCGTTGTTATAGAGATAGTTCTCCATAAGGGCATTGTAGGGAGTGCTGGCAAAAGGAGTAGAGCCGCCGTAATCATTCACATTATATCCACCTCCAGAGGTGAACGTCATCTTAACGGTCGAGCTGCTGCCATTCGCATAGACCAGAGGAATTCCACTGCCGCTACTTGTGTTTATTCCATTCCACTGGTCGCCCGCCGCTCCGAGAACCGCCGCTCCGGACATTGTGGGGCTGGGATTGGGGCCACCCGCACCGGTGCTGCTGTTGAGCGTAAAATTGACATCAATTAATTGGGCCTGAAGCAAGCCGACGCTTAAAAAGAAGATTCCCGCCGAGAAAACACCAAACAGCCAGAACGACCGCGCAATCTTGTTCCAAGCGATTGTTGGGTATGAAGATCTTTTCATGACTTTTACATCTTATTAGCCATTCTGAATTAATTTCAGGGCAATTATACAGGAAAACCATGCCGCAGCCCGCCGCGCTCAAAAATGGTTTCCGGAGAGGAATTTACCTTAACGGACAACCTTTTTCAAAAGATTCGATACCACTCTTAAGAGGGGGTGTCATCCTGATTTCTGGCGTACCTGAAACTTGTTAAGGGCGGAGATCTTCACTATTCAACCGGACCTGGGATCACAAAAGTCATGATGGAATGGGCCGGGCTGTCGGCCTTTGCGGCCCGGTTTCCCAGTTGAAGATTAAATGGCTGATCCGTGCCAGTCGGATTCATAACGATCACCGCAATTCTGCCGTCTTTGTTCAAAAAAGCCGTGGTCAATAAACTGTCGGTGGTCGAAGAACTGATGATCCGCCGCGCGCCGGGCCGGATGAATCTGGAGAACTGCCCGATGTAATAATAGGAATTCATATAATGCAACTCCCCGGTTTTGGTGTCGCCGATAATCGGGGCAAAGCAAAAATTGGTAATGTGATTCGGCCCGCCTTCCTGATCCAATAACACATTCCAATCCGTCCAGCCCACCGCGCCGTTGTTGAAATCGTGGATCATGGATTCACCGTAATTTTCCCCCCATTTCCAGTCGTTGATTTGCGCCATGTTAAATGGGCCGTTGCAGCCTTCAGTAAACATTAGATGAGTCTTTGGAAAAGCTTCTTGGACGAGTTTAACGTTTTCAAAGTTGTTTCCCACATACCAGTGGAAGGCCACGCCCCATACGTACTGAGCGGCTTTAGGATCGTCCAAAACCACCTCAGCACGTTGGTACATGAAGTTCCGGTTGTGATCCCAGATCATGATTTTTTCGTCACCCAGCCCCTCCTTCGCCAAAGTTGGGCCGAGATAATTCTTCACAAAATCCCGCTCTTCGGCGGCGGTGTAATTACACGACTCCCATGTCTGAACGGCCATCGGCTCGTTTTGAACGGTCAACCCCCAAATCGGAACTCCTTGTTCCTGGTAGGCATCAATGAATTTGGCATAATAACTGGCCCAGGAAGCGTAGTATTCCGGTTTCAATTTGCCACCGTGCAGCATGCTGTCGTTGTCCTTCATCCACGCCGGCGGGCTCCACGGACTGGCAAACAAAGTGAAGTTCTTCCGGCCGGCGGTCGCCAGCACTTCTTTGATGAATGGAATGCGATATTTCAAATCGTGACTGATGTTGAAGCTCGCCAACATCACGTCGCCGTTCGTAACATAGGTATAACTGTCGCTGGAAAAGTCGCAACTGTTGATGTGCGTGCGGCCCAGCGAATAACCGATGCCCTTTTGCGGATCAAAATAGGCCGTCAGGATTTCCTGCTGTGCGTCGGTGGGCAGTTTATAAAACGTTTCCGCAGCCGCGTCGGTTAATGCGCCGCCGATGCCCACAACCGTTTGAAACGTTTTGGCAGGATCAACAAAAACAATCTGCTGTTTTTCGCCGGGTTGCGATAAATCAACAAAATACAACTCACCAGTCTTGGCAAGCTGCTGCCCCGTATCCTTGGCGGTCACATAAACGGTGACTGGCCTTGCCGTAAAGTCTGCAACCGGAGTTTGATTCACTTCCAATTCCCCAGCCAACATGTTTACGCCTGCAAACAGCCCCGGCATCATTATGCTAATCAATTGGCGTGTCATAAAATCATAAGATGTTTCCCCAAAACTCATTCCCCGCGAAATCACGCAAGGCTATTTTCAGCCTGTTTGAGACGTGCTCACAGACAAAGCCTATCGCATGGCCATGTTTTCAAGGCCATGCCAGACGGCAAAAAATACTACCAATACCTCTATCAGGAGATACAGCATAAGAATTAGCCGCGGCCAACAACGTCAAACTAATTTGTCGCATCTGACAAGCTTGTTGGGGCGGCATCCCATCATGGATACGGGGCGGTGGTCACTGAAATGAACCATTGCAAATCCCCGGAGGTCGGTAAAGCCGTCCAGCCGTCCGTATTGCCGCTGGGCGTCGCTGGTTTTTCGTTGATCATTGCAGTATCCGTCCACTGCCTGACCGCCGAATGTCCGTCGCCATACGCCAGCACACTGCTCGTGCCATGCAACACCGCCGGACTATTAGCCCACGTGGTGGTGCTTCTGGGATCCAAGGCAAAAAAACCGTCGTCAATGCTGTAGGGACTTTCTTCGATAAAGACCCAGGTCTTGCTCGGACCGGGACGCGTCATGTTCGATTGCTTCGTGTAGTATGCCCAGCCCGTAGTAGCACCGCCTTGCCATAGCTGTGTCTTATAGCCCGGATTATCCAAGGGCTGCACAAAGCAATTCATCGAATAGGTGCGAAGGGCTGTCGCTGTGAAAGGCCCGCCGCCACGGGGAACGACGGTGTGGTCGGCCGGGCAGTGGTAAACGGCGATGCTATTGATATACGGATAGAGCAGGCCCGTCTGTATCCACCAACTATACTTGCTCCCTCCCGGATAGGGGCCAGGCTGAACATCTACCTGGTTCGGAGGCTGCATATCGCCCGGACACCAATCGTCCCTTCCCCCTCCGGGTTGGAGGACGGCCTGTTGTCGGGGGTCTCCGGCGTAACTGACGGGACTTTGGGGGCCGCCGCCAGTGGCGCCGTTAAGACCCCGGTTGGGCACCAGATTATCTTGATTGTCGCCGGCATACATTACCCACGCCGTGATCAACTGCCGCTCGCTCGCCAGACATTGCATGGTCAGCGCCCTCTGTTTGGCCGCCGCCAGGGCCGGCAGCAGCATCGCTGCCAGAATGGCGATAATCGCTATGACCACCAGCAACTCAATCAACGTAAAACCTGCCGAACCATGTTCTTGTTTCGCTTTCCGCCCACCTTCGGCCTGCGCCCCGAAGGCGGCCTCTTTCTTCACTCGTTCTGTCTTCATTAATTTTTAATCTTCAATCGGCAGTCGGCACCGGCCTCACACCGGCGCCGACCCGCCAACACCCCAACTATTCTACGGAGAAGAAGCTCTGTAAAATCGTTGTGCGCCACCGGTCGTGCTGTCGGTCACCGTGACCGTCCCACCGGTTCCGGAAATGCCGGTGCTCAACGTCTGCCAACTGGCCGGAGCCAAACTGGTGCTGTAATACACGGTATAGCTGTGCCCGCTTTGGCTCGGGAACTTGATCGAAACGGTGCCCGAGCTCACCGAGGCGCTGACTGAAAACGGCGTAACCGCAGTGAACGGCACAAACATGTAGAAGTGCGCGTTCAGACTTCCCACCGTGGGCCCCGGCGGGGCCGTCGCCTTCAGCGTCTGTGCTCCGCTGAGCGTGACCACTGCTGGCTGGCCATTGCTCATCAAAGGCACCCAGTGCCAGGATTGGAACCCGTTGGCATTGGGATCCGAGAATGTCCCCAATGTCAGAGTGGTCTGACTTGATGTCCCGCCCCCGGCGGTAACCAGACTCATGGTCGCATTGGTATATGCCGTCCCAAAGGCGAGCCGGCCATAGATCTGATATGTGTTGGACGGGAACGTCCGGGTATAATTAAGCCATGTCCCCGGCGGCCACCAGCCCACATCAAAGTCGGTGTTGGTCGTTGGAACCGGTTGACCAGGAACGTACTCAAACGGTGGCACTGCGCTCGGTCCCATGTTAATCAACTTGCTGCGGAGGAAGTCGAAGTTCGTTTCTGTGCCGGCGGCGTCAAATCCACCGGGGCTAGTGCCACTGCCATCAAACCGGTAGTCATATTGCTCAGCGACAGCAACGTTGGTCGTGGTGAAATCCACGCCGTACACCGCGGCATTGGCCAGATTGTTGCCCGGATATTCGAAATAGCTGTTTGTGGCCCCAGTGCCAAGCACCGTTGCATTACCCGCCGTCTCGATCGGATTATCAATCCACTGACCGCCATTGAAATCAAAATCCCCGGCTTCAATCATCAAGTTATTCTGACTGAAGGTATCAAAAATTTCGCTATAACTATGCGAATGACCAGCGGCATCCGTTGCCGTAATGGTGATTGAGTAGCTTCCCTGTTGAGCCAGCGGAAGACCAACCAACCAATTGGTCGCCGAGCCGGTAAAGGCTAATTGCGATGAAACGTTGACGCCATTCAAGGTTACTCGAATATTGTTGGTACTGACGGTGCTGACGGCGGAACTGACCGTGAATGTCAGCCTGTTGGTGATCTGAAAAGGCTGCGAGCCATCAGGATAAATGTTTGCAATTGCCGGCGGCGTGTTAGTTCCGGGTGCCAGCATGAAAAAGTTCATGTTGACCCCTCCGCCCAAAGGCCCGGAAGTTACCCGCAGTGTGGTTTGTCCATTTAACGTCACAGCCAGCGTATTTCCCCAAGCATCCGATAGAGGTATGAAATCAAAACTGTTCCATCCACGCGCGCTGAATTGAAAGTCTTCCAATTGCGTAGTCGTCTGATTGGTGGTGCCCTGGCCGCTGGTGACTAGAGCCAGAGAGCAACTAGCCAAACCACCGTTCCCGTTGGCCAGGCGGCCATAGATGTTATAGGTGCCCGCCGGGAAAGTCCGGGTGTAATTCACCCAGTTCGTCGGGTTAAAATATCCTACTAGATAGTCCGGAACGCCGGCAGCGGTAAATTGAGTGCGGGGTGTATCATTTGCAAGATCGGTCGAAACCTGATCATTGGGGCGCCAGCCGTGAGGTTGATTCGTGCTAAAATTCGACACATATTCGTCCACGTTCGATACGCCCACCCGATTGTAGTAACTGCTGGCACTGTTGGTTGAAACCACCGGGTTATCAATGAACTGGCCGCTACTGAAATCAAAATCTTCCGCTTCCCAGGTAAAATAGTTTGAACTAAAGGTGTCGAACCGGACCGGCGCGCTCACACCTTCGCCGCCAGCGTTGGTGACATTGATTTGACCAACATAAATGGTATCCAACACAAGATTGGTATAACGGGCCGTGACATTTCCGCTGCCGCCACCGCTAACCACCAGATTACTGGAAACATTCACGCCGTTTAAGATCAACTGAATGCCGCTGGCATTGACGGCAGCAGACGGTGAAGTGATACCAAAACTCATCGTGTTGGTCGCATTGAATAGCGATTTGCCATCATCGGGAGAGATGTTGTTGATGGTCAACTCGGGCGCGACTGTTAAATTATTGAACCCCACATCACTGGCATTGCCGCCCGCGTGGTTGAACACGTCTATTCCCGTAAGCGATCCATTGAATGTACCAGTCCAAGTGTCGGAACCGGCAACCGCCAGATAGGTATTGGTTCCGGTGATGGTGAAGGCAATATTAAATGGCGCTTGATATTGATAAGTCATGGCGCCAGCTTTCGCGGCATTTGTTCCCGCATCGTTATAAAAATACCAACCCGGACCACCTCCATAGATATAGAACGTTATCGCGGTGTTGGTACCGCTCATCAGACTGACACCGACCTCGCCGGCTGGGTGTCCATTTGCCGCAGGATCGGTAGCCCGCATTACAAAGTTGATTGAAACGGTCTGCCCGGCTGTCAAAGCTCCACCAGCAAACGTATTGTAGGAGTCAACGCTTCCACCGAGGGCGGTCCCATCGTTCTGGTAGCTATACTCCTGCCATGCATTTACATTGCCTCCAATATCGCTGTTCCCGTCTGGATTATAAAAACCTACTCCCGAGCCATCAGCACCAGCATCGCCCAAGCCATTGGTTCCACCGGCGTAAAGAACATTTGTCCAAACATTAACCGGGTTCGCATTTTGATCTACTCCATCCGGCGTGTTGCCCGGAGCCGCCGTTGCGGTGTACAAGAAATTGCTGGACGCAGACGCTAATCTTACGGCGCTGATTATACAAATTAGAATCAAGATGGTTTTTTTCATAAGGTTTGGTTCCGGTTGATACGCAACAAACAAGACCGCCAACACTAGTATCTGGCGGTGAAAGTACAATGGCACAACTATCACGGCTTGAACACCCCTCTTTCGGGTGGGCACCACCTTCAGGCTTTGTCAAACGACCAGGGGATGTTGCTCATTCACTCGACTAATCACGCTGGCCGCATTGAAGGTATTTCCCGGTTTTTTACGAAGCACACGATCGTTGACTGGTTGAATCCCGGGAAGGACCGAAACGGAATTGTAAAAGAAATCTTATTTTTTATCGTTCGCATTGTATTTCCATTTGCAACGCTGTTTCTTAAATGACTCCATAGCTCCGTTCTAATGGCGGGGGTCGTCCACACTTTTTTCTGGAGTTTCAATATTTTCGTCGTATTTTGGAGTGCTGGCACGGTGTTGATAACGCATTTTCGAGCGATTATTGTGCATAAAGCCCGATGGTTCGGAGGCCAACCTTTTGAAGGGTCGTGTTTTCGATAACCCTGTTTTCGATAACCCGTTAGCTACCTGTGAAAAAGTCTTTAGTACTGCTGTTTTTCGTCGTATTTACGCTATCAAGCGCAGGGCAAGTTGTCTCGCAGCGGCTCCCAGACAAACGTTTAACCAGTGCGTGTGAAGTTCTGGCTCTTTCAAGTGAACAGGCATCGCGTGGAATCGGGATTTCAGTTACAGGTGTTGTCACTGCCGCCGAGTCTGACTGGGATGGAAGATTTTTCGTTCAGGATGCCAGTGGTGGTGTTTTTGTCGAGAACATCGGCAGCACACAGCCCCGCCCTGGCGATGTGGTTGCCGTTTCGGGGGTAAGTGCCCCGGGAGGATATGCCCCCATTATCACCGCGCCGAGCTGGGAAAAGGTGGGAACAGCAGCATTACCAGAGCCCAAACCTGTTCTCATTGAGCAGTTGATGTCAGGTGCTAAAGATAGTCAACGGATTGAAATCTCAGGCATTGTAAGAAACGTGCAAGGTGGTCTCAACACGACATTTCAAATTGAATTGGCTTCGGGTGGATTCTCTGTCGATGTGTTTGGGCCAATTCCAGCCGGCATTGATCCACAGTCGCTGATTGGCGCCAAGATTAAGGTAAAAGGCACTGCCGCGACTTCCTATAACGCACCATTGAGACACCTCGTAACAGTCAATGTTTATGTTCCCCTCGCCGGGGATTTTATTGTTGAACAATTTCCTGCTTCAAACCCGTTTAATAAACCAGTGACTCCCATTAGCAACATTGGCCAATACCGCAGTGGCCTTCCACTCGGCTACCGAGTTCATGTCAAAGGGGTTGTAACTTGTCAAAGAAATGGTGAAGATGTATTTATCCAGGATGCCACTGGCGGATTGGAAGTTACAAGCAGCCAAATTATTTCCCTCTCTCCAGGTGATGTAATTGAAGCCGTGGGATTTCCAGACGTAAAAAGCTTTTTCCCGGTTTTAGAAGATGCGGTTCTACGGAAGACAGACGAACCTCATGCCAGTGTGCTACCGACGAAAGTGCCGACTGCAGAATTATTCAAAGGGTTACACCACGCCGACTTCATCACCCTTTCGGGCACGTTGCTTGATCGTTTAACGGAAGAAGTCCCAGCGTCAACCGGAGGATCTAACATTCTAAAAACGACCTTAGTACTCCAAAACAGCAACCTCCTTTTTACGGCCGAAGCCGATACGGCCAAATCGGATTCCCTCTTACAATCAATTCCCATTGGCAGCACTGTCAGAATTTGCGGTGTATGCTTTCTTCAAAGTGACAAGAACGGAAAAATTCAATCTTTTCATATCCTCATACCGGATTCAAATGACGCCAGCATCATCACCAAACCGAGCTGGCTGAGCGCGCAACACTTGTTGATCATTCTTGTCATAGCATTGGTCACAATCATTTTTGCAGCCAGCTGGATTATCATGGCATCAAAGAGAAACCTGGCTTTGAGACAATTGATGCGTGAACGAGAGCAGGACCAAAGGGAGTTGCAAAAAGCTCACGATACACTTGAGATGCGAGTCGAGGAGAGAACGCGACAGCTGGAATTCAAAATAACGGCGAGAAAAGAGGTCGAGGTGCGAACCAAGGCCATTATAGCTGAAAGTACTCGGCTGGCAAAAGAGCTGCACGATACCCTGG
>Ga0181520_10009490_pt1 | contig 13424 bp, 10 predicted proteins | sample PEATcosm2014_Bin_29_FD_132451 | JGI IMG/M metagenome (GOLD analysis project Ga0181520, IMG submission 132451) | Peatland microbial communities from MTU Mesocosm Facility, Houghton, MI, USA - PEATcosm2014_Bin02_30_metaG | ecosystem: Environmental > Terrestrial > Soil > Wetlands > Peat | place...
CTTTTTTATTATTTACAAGATGGATTTGAATATAAATGAAAATAGTACAGACACCGGTAAGGTTTTATCCATTCATTGGTGGTGTGGAGAATTATGTTTATTATCTTTCCAAGGAATTAGTTAATCGGGGACATCAGGTAGAGGTTATATGTGCTAATGAACCGCAATCAATGAATAATGATAATGTTGAGGGAATACAAGTTAAAAGATTATCTTATCTGGGTAGAATCGCTAATACTAATATTACCCCTAAACTTCCTTTAATATTATCTCAGGAGGATTATGATATTATTCATACTCATATTCCTACTCCTTGGAGTGCTGATTGGAGTGCATTATCATCTAAAATTAAAAATAAACCTTTAGTAGTTACTTATCATAATGATATTATTGGTGATGGTATTGCTGATTACATTGCTCGCTTTTATAACTCCACATTCCTTAAATTACTGCTTAAAAGGGCGGATAAGATTATTATAACTCAGCCTAGTTATATTAAATCATCAGCTTATTTAAGGGGTTATCAGGATAAGGTTGAAGTAATCCCTAATGGTGTTGATGTAGATAAATTCAAGCCTAATGAGAACTTTAATGATGATAATAGTTATACTATTTTTTTTCTGAGTCTTTTAGATGAATTTCACAGATATAAAGGATTAGATATTCTATTAAAATCCCTTCAAATAGTTAAAAAAGAAATACCTAATATAAAACTAGTTGTGGGTGGTAAGGGGGTTTTAGTGGATTACTATAAGAAAATGGTTGTTTCAATGGAATTAGTTGGTAATGTGGAATTTACAGGTTTTATATCTGATGATGATATAGTTGATTATTATAATCAAGCTAATGTTTTTGTTTTACCTTCCACTTCTTCTTTACAGGAGGGGTTTGGAATAGTGGCATTGGAGGCTTTAGCTTGCCAAACACCAGTTATTACTACGGATATTGTAGGAGTGGCGGAGGATTTAGATGCAGTTAATGGTGGATTAATAGTACCTCCTAAAGATAATGTAAAACTTGCAGAAGCTATAATTATTATACTTAAGGATAAAGAATTACAAAAAGAGATGGGTAAACGTGGTAGAAAACTGGTAATGGAAAAATACACTTGGAAGAGCGTGGCTAGTACCATGGAAAAACTTTATAAGATTATCTTACCAAAATAACTCTAAAAAATTTTTTTAATTACTAATTTTTTTTTTAAGTTAAATTTAGAAATAATTAGAATTAAGCTATTAAAACTAGTTATAAATATGAAAACATTTCGAAATTAATGTAAAGAATCAATTTTAGATGAGGAATATTTGATGAAAATGTTGGAAATTAATAAATTTAAGCTTAGAGACTGGATATTATTACTGGTACTCTTACTTTTTCTTACTGATTTATCCATCATTTTCAATATACCTAATGTGAGACCCGATTTATCTTTTTTATTTTTCACTTTCATCCCGGGAATCTTGATTCTCCAAATTTTAAGGTTAAATAAGATAAATTTACTTCAACAAATTGTTTTATGGGTGGGAGTTAGTGTATCTTTCCTCATGATCACTGGTATCCTTTTAAATACATTATATCCCTTCTTAATTAAGCCATTATCCTTAACTCCAGTTTTAATAACCTTAAATATCTTTATACTTTTATTATCGGCTACTGTTTATTGGCGTAATGGTAAAAACTTTAATATAAAAGATATTTTTAATTATAAATTCGCTTTGGAAGGTAAAATATTATCCTTAATTATTTTTCCTTTTTTATTTCCATTATTAGCTGTTCTGGGAACTTATTTTATGAATATAAGCCAGAATAATATTTTAATTTTAACTATGCTTCTTTTAATACCTGTATATCTTATTGTGGTAGTTTATATGAGGGATAGGGTTCATTCTTTAACGTATCCCTTAGCAGTTTGGCTAATTGGTTTGAGCCTACTTTTAATGTATGGTTTAACTTCTTACCACCTTATGGGTATTGATGTTCATTTAGAGTATTACTGCTTCCAACTTACTCAGTATAGTTCACTTTGGGATTTAAACGCTTATTATAATCCTTTTAATGCCTGTTTGAGTGTAACTATTCTCCCTCAAATTTATCAGGTTCTCTCTGGATTAAGTGGAGAGTATGTTTTTAAATTATTCATGGCTCTTATAGGCTCTGTAACACCTCTTATAGTTTATTTGGTGGCGAGAAGATACCTTGCTAGGAAATATGCATTTTTAGGTGCACTTTTATTTATTTTCCAATTATTTTTTATAGGTGAATTAGGCGCGGTTAGACAGGAAATCGCCACACTCTTCTTCTTCCTAGCAGTCCTAGTACTACTTGATTTTGAAATGGATAAATGGATTCGGAAACTTCTTATAATTCTATTCTTATTCGCTACGTTAATTTCACATTACTCAACAGCATATGTAGCATTTATACTTGTACTGTCGATTCTATTATGGCCATTCTTTGATAAGTTAATCAGGGAGAGAAGGTTAGTTTTCACTAATTTTGATATAATTCTTATTTCCTTGGCTATGATTTTAATCTGGTACGTTTTAGTTGCTAAAGTACAGTTTGCAAGTGGTGCTCAAGTTGTGGCTCAAACAGTCCAGACGGCTTCAACGGGTGGTGCGGCACCATCTGCTTTACTATCCACTAGAAGTAATTATGTTTTAGGTATTTTAGGTGTAGTTCTTACATCTCTCCCGAATACTATCAGTGTCATTGTTAATGATTTAATTATCGCCACCATACTAGTAGGTTTACTTGGTATGATAGCGAAATTACATTACTATCATGAAAAATTTAAAATGCAATTTTTCATCGGGATAAGTATCTCCCTAGCATTACTAGTTTTATTTGTAACATTACCGTATATTTCCATTGCTTATGATGCAGTTAGATTATTCTTCCAATTAGTCATATTTTTAGCTCCGGTTTTTGTAATAGGGGGCATAGTAATAGCTAAAGTGATAAAAAAACCTAAATGGGATGTATATATTCTTTTAATCCTATTATTATTCTTATTCTCATGCAGTACTTACTTACAGTATAGTTTACTAGGTATGCCTTATTCACCGGAATTCGAAAATAATAGTATAGTACGAGAGGAACTTTTTATTTATAATAGTGAGTTAATGTCTGCTCAATGGATATATCAAAATAAAGTGGATAATTTAACAGTATATTCTGATGAAAATGCGGTTCCACGGTTTTCAACAGCGTATGGTACGAATATTGGTAATATAAGTTTAAATGATACATTATTTGGATGGGATAAAATGATAGGCAGTGGTTACATTTACCTTGGATATGCTAATGTTAATGATAATGCTGTTATTGAATTGGGTAATAACATTAATAGAACGAATATTAGTTCCTATTCCAATCTATTCACGGGTAAAAGTATAATCTATGATAATGGAGGAAGCCAGATATGGTGGTAAATAAAAATGAAACTAAAATATTATTCGTACATCATACTGCCATGTGGTTTCGAAGACCATTCTTTCAAGCATTAAGTAAGCTTTATAATGTAGAATTCGTATTCACCAATGTTGAAAGTTATAATAAAACATATGACATTAAACTTAGTCAAGTTATACCTGGGATGGATGATGTAAATTATAAGGTGGTAAATAAAAAATGGGGTATATCGTGGGAAGCTATAAGAAGAGCTATGGGAAATTATGACATATTTTTAGGCGGCAGCTGGGACACCTTAACTGATGTGATGGAAACTCTATTATATTTCATTATAGTGAAGTTTAAAAGACGTCCATTTATTTTATGGAGGGAAGATTGGGATTGGAATGTTCAATCCACTAAAAGAATACTAGTTAAAATTCTAGTAGGATTTCTAAGTAGAAGAGCTAATGCAATATTAGTTCCTGGTAGTAAACATATGGAATTTTTCACTAAACTTGGTGTATCATCTGAAAAAATATTCATCATGCCTAATGTTAGTAATTTAACTCTTAAAGATGATGATTATAATAATCAGATTAAATTACGTCAGGAGTTGGGTTTGAAGGATGAAAAGGTTATATTATTTGTAGGGCGCCTTATTGACCTTAAGGGAGTGCAATTTCTTCTTAAAGCTTTTTCAAAACTTCAGCAGAGAATGGATAATGTGGTATTGATTATTGTTGGTGATGGGTCTTGTCGTGGGGAATTGGAGAATTTGTCTCGGAAGTTACATGTGAATGATAAAGTTTATTTCAGGGGTAATGTGGATAATGAATTATTAGGAGCTTATTATTTGCTTTGTAATGTTTTCGTGTTACCTTCAATCACTACTCATCATGCGGATGCTTGTCCACTTGTAGTTAATGAGGCAATGTATTTCTCTAAGCCTGTAATTACTAGTGATGCGGTGGGAACCACCTTTATGATCAAAAATGGCATTAATGGATTTGTAGTGCCTGAGAGAAATCCAGAAGCTCTTTGTGAAGCTTTATGTAAAATCTTATCAGACTCAGAACTTGAGAAGAGGATGGGTGAATCTTCAAAAATCATTATTAATGAAGGATTCACGTATCAAAATATGATTGATGGATTTAATCAAGCAGTAAATTATTTAAATTTATGAATAAGTTAATCATAATAACTTAAATAAAAAAAGGACTCTTTTTTGAGGGGTTAACTTATCTTCTTATTATTACTAATAAATATATTTTAATTACCTGTAGAATATATAAGGGCAGATACTGATAATAATATGGATTATGTGCTTTTAAGAAGGTTAAATTTGATTTAATTTCCATTAATGCTCTCTTAATAGAGTCGGAACTTCGTTTCTTCCTTGATACTCCTTCTTTATGCCATATATGGCTGTTTAAAACTATAATTGACTTGTAACCCTGTTTTTTAAGTAAAATTGCTAAGTCAATATCTTCACAACCAAAAAAGAGTTTTTCATTTAAATATTTAATAGTCATATCACTTATTTTCATCATCAAAGCTGCTCCGGAAACCCAATCACATTCTATAATATTCTCTGAATAATCTCCGGGATTACTCACCTTTATCAAATCATAATATCCGGGATATTTATAAATATCAACTTTTCCACCTAAATTAGCAACCACGTTACTGCGGCCATTCCAATCATAATAATATATAAGGGGACCTAAAATGCCAATATTTACATCTTCTTCGGCGGACTGGATCATTTTAGTTAAAAAATCTGGATTAACCACCGTATCATTATTCAACAAAAATATATAATCCGGATTGAGATTTTGTAAAGAGTATTTTATAGCGATATTATTTCCCTTAGCAAATCCATAATTCTCATAATTTTTAATGAGAGTGAGCTTCTGATTCGATGGTAAATTTAAATCTTTTTCAATTTTAGAATCGAATTTTGACTCTTCATTGGTTATTAATTTTATTTTAATTGGTTTATTATTCTTTTGATATTGGAAAAATGGGGATTGTACTTGTATTTCACCTTGACAGTATTCCTTTATCTTCTGGATGGATTGATCCTGGGAGTTATTATCGACTAATATAACTTCAAAGTTGGGATAATTAATTTGAAAGAGTGACTCTAGACATTCTAGGGTATCAGGCCAGCCGTTCCAGTTTAGAATTATAATCGCCACTAGTGGATTCATAATTTTAATATCCCCTATAATAAATTTTAGAATTTTTTAATTTTTTTTATATTTATTTTTGATCATTTAATCCTAGATTTCAATAGGTAAACATGCTTTTAAAGATTTTTAAATAAGATTTTAAAAGCATATTGAAGTATCCACTTGTATTAACATCATTTCTACTTATTAAACTTCCTACAAGGACAAATATTCCTTCTTTGAATAGTACTATTAGGAATAATAATTTTTGAATTGAATTTCCATAGCGAGTCACGTATTCTACAGTATTTTTAGTGCTTAAAATAGTCATTTCTGGAAGAACGGATTTTTTAGTTATTGATCGACCCCTTTTATGGTAGACTATTGATTTGGGAGCATAAATGGCCTTCCAATCTTTATTATAGGCCCGCCATGATAAATCAGCATCTTCACCCAAAGTAACGTAGCTAGTATCCAGAAGACCAATTTCGAGAAGCATGTCTTTATTATAAAGTACAGCCGCTGCCATGGCACCCATAATCTTATCCTGCTGATCATATTGCCCATGATCCACTTCTCCATGACCTCTGTCTACTATTCTTCCCCATCTAAGTACATGTCCAGTTGAATCAATAATATGTGTACTATAGGCGTTTAATAATTTTGCACCTACAATTCCAGTCTTATCATAGATTTTAGATGCTTTTACCATTTCATTCAGGGATTTTGGGTCTACAATGGTATCATTATTTAGAAGTAAAATATGGGAGGGATTTAAATTTTTAAGAGCAAATTGTATTCCTATATTATTTCCCTCGGCGAATCCGTAATTCTCATCATTTTTGATGAGTATTAGTTTTTGACATGGATCTGAATCATCTTTTTTATAAAGATTATCTTCAGAGTCCTTTATTTCATCATTAGAGTATTCGATTAAAGTTATTGGTTTGTTTTTACTCGTGTAATTGAAGAACTTTGATTCTACTACTAATTCACCCTGACAGTACTCTCTTATTTTTTGGATTGAATTATTTTCGGAGTGATTATCAACCAATACAACCTCAAAATGGGGATAATTAATTTGATAAATGGATTCTAGGCATTCAACTGTATCTTTCCAGCCGTTCCAATTCAATACAATAATAGTAACAGGGGGATTCATAGTTTTTTTTATTCACCATAACCTTTAGTAATTCAAAATAGTCTATATTAATGTTAATATTTTTGTTTTAGAGAGATAGTTGATTCATTGATTTGATTTCAGAATCTATAACATGATTTAAATGCCATAATAATCTTTCTCCCGCTTTTTCTAATGTCCAAAATTCTTGAATTGTTTTTATTGAATTTTTAGACATTGTATATCTTTTATATTTCTTTAAAAGGAGTTCTTTGGTAGCTTCGGCGAATAAAGTTTCGTCACGTTCCGTGTGTAAACCAGTTTGGCGATGAATCACAGTTTCCCTTACTCCACCTTCCTTAACCGCCACTACAGGTGTACCACAACTCATAGCTTCTAATGGAACTAAACCAAATGGTTCCATGTAAGGGGCATAGAGTACTAACTTCGCCTTATTATACAGTAAAACTAGTTCATCATCATTTATAAGTTCTAATATTTCTAGTTCAACGTTTAAATTAGAGGCTAATTGTTGGAGATACGATTTCCATCCGGGTTCAGAATAATTTGAAACTATTACTAGTTTAGGTCGTATATTAGGTTCAATCAATGCAAGGGATCTGATCATGAAATCATAACCTTTAGAAGGTCTACAACTACCCACTGAAAGCACGAACTCTTCTTCTGGGACTTCAAGTGGTCGGAATAACTTAGTTTCAATTCCAAGATATGATACAAAGGAATTAACACCATAAACACGTAATATGGATTCTCTAGTGAAATATGAATTAGTTAAAATATGATGAACGTATGAAATATTCTGTTTATCTATTTTTAAATCCATATTATCTGAATAATCATAAATCAATCTCTTTATAGGATTCTGTTGTTTTTTCCTTTGGGATACAGCTTCTAGAATAGCTTCATTACGTGGTGGTTGTGGACAGTAATAAATCAATGGTTTTGTAACGTATTTAAGAAAAAATGGTGACATAGTATACTGATCCTGTTCACTGAATACTACATCATAATCTCCTGAATTTATTATTTTAGCTATATTTTCCTCAGTTCTTTCCAAGTCCCATAATGATATGGATTTTAATTGGGGTGGCATATATTTGATGGTGGAATATAAGGTTCCTTTGATAGTTTTTTCCACAGGAAAGATTTTTAAACTATTTGCCACATCTTTAAGGGGTAAAAACTTTTCATTAGCTGTTGATGGAACAAAAACATCTACGATGTGTCCTTCTTTATTAAGGTAATCTACAAAACCGTGTAAGGCTCTTTTAGCTCCTCCACTTGGTAAATTATGGAAAACTGCGATTTTCATGGGATAATTTCATCTCTAATTTTTTATTATCTTTTTTTTTAATTAATATTTAAATTTTAATCCTGAATCCTTCAATAGTACCTCTAAATAAAGATTTAAACATAAGCCAATCCCTGCAGTATAGTAATTGATATGCAGATTCTATTAGTAGTTCCTTTAAATAATGATATAAGAATGAATGATAAACTTTTTTATTGGCATGTTTTCTCATGAAGTAAAGTCGGTTTCGGTTGTGATAGTATGTTTTAAAATAACCTTTACTGGAAGTACCATATTTATGCCATATCTTAGATTTAAAAGCATAAACAGATTTATAACCAGCTTCTCTTCCACTGAAGCACCAATCCACATCCTCCCAGTACATATAATAATTAGTATCCAAGACACCTATTTCATCTATTACATTTGTTTTAGCTAATAAACAGGCTCCTCCAACGTAATCTAATTCAAGTAATTGATCATATCTTCCATCATCCTCCTGATTAAAACCCATTTCAGGCGATTCAGCAAGCTTAAAATCTATATTTCCCCCACCCGCTGCTTGTAATGTGTTTATTCTATTATAAAAATAAGTTTTTGAACCTACAAATCCTATCTGTTTATCAGATTCTGCTGTTTTAATCATTTCATCTAAGAATCCTGAATCCACTACAGTATCATTATTTAAAAGTAGAATATATGATGATTCAAGATTTTTTAAAGCGAATCGTATCCCTATATTAGTTCCCTCGGCAAAACCATAATTATCATCATTTTTTATGAGGATAAGTCTCTTTGAATCAATTTTTACTAATTCATGTTCCCTTAAAGATTTTTTCATGTTTATACTTTCATGATTGGTGACTTCTAAAATTTCTATGGGCTTATTATTTAATTGATATTTGAAAAATTGAGATTGCACATCCAGTCTTCCATTACAGTAATCCCATATTTTTTGGATTGATTCATCCTGAGAATGATTATCTATTACTATAACTTCAAAATTACTATATTTTATTTGAAATAATGATTCCAGGCATTCTAAAGTATCTTTCCAGCCATTCCAGTTTAAAATAATCACAGCAACATTAGGAGTCATTTTATTAACCTGATTTTAATAAATATGTTAAAAAATGTATTTCAAAAGAATTTTATTTAAGTGAAATTTGTAATTATTATTCAAAATCATTATTTTGAAAACCAATTATAAGAGAATTTGAATGATTATTTATTTAGATTATATTAATTATATTTAATGAATTCAATAGTATTATACTAATGATTTTTGAATAAAGTTTTAAATGAATGATTGGATGAAAGAAATATGGATGAAAATCGTCTTAAAATCGCTTTTTTAACAGCAACTAATCCCAGAGATAAAAAATCACGTTCTGGAACCCTTTATTATATGGGACAAGCACTCCAGAAGCATTGTGGTGACGTTTATTATCTAGGACCATTAGACACTAAGATGGAGAATTTGACTAAATGGTTTAATGATATATCCATAAAACTTTTCAAAAAAAATTATTCATATGAACACAGTATACTCCTCTCCAGAAGTTATGCAAGAATCATCAAACATAAACTTCGAGAAGAATCATTTGATTTAATTTTTGCACCAGTAGCATCCACGGAAATAGTATTTCTAAACACTGAAATACCTATTGTTTATACCTCTGATTCGACATTTGCTCTTAATAGTGATTATTATCCTGATTATTTCTCTAAGCAAATAGTTTTATCTAAAATGGAAGGAGATTATATAGAAAAATCTGCTATTCGAAAAGCGGATTTAATTTTGTATCCATCCAGCTGGGCAGCACATTCAGCAATAAAGGATTATAAGTCAGATAAATCTAAAGTCTATATCATTCCTTTCGGGGCAAATATTGATGAGTCACCTTCAAAGAAGATTATAATGGATAAGAAAAAATCTGGTAATTGTAAATTACTTTTCTTAGGTGTAGACTGGAAGCGTAAAGGTGGTGAGATAGCATTTGAAACTCTTTTAGAACTTGAAACAATGGGTTTCATCGCTGAATTAACGGTTTGTGGTTGTATTCCACCGAAAAAATGCGTGCATGATAGAATGACTGTGATACCATTTTTAGATAAAAATGATAAGGTTCAAAGTAAAGAGTTGAATAATTTATTTTTAAAAAGCGACTTCTTACTTTTACCCACAAGAAGTGAAGCTTATGGTGTTGTTTTCTGTGAGGCAAATGCATTTGGATTACCAGTAATAACCACAGATACTGGTGGAGTTTCAAGCGTAATTGAATCTGGTAAGAATGGTTTCATGTTACCAATTAATGCTAAAGGGATTGATTATGCTAAACTTATTAAAGATATTTACCAGGATGATGAAAAATATTATGGATTAGTGCTTTCTAGCAGAGAAACCTTTGAAGAAAAACTTAATTGGGATAGCTGGGCAAAAACTGTTTGTAAATTAATTAATAGAATAGTATGAAATAGAAATTTTTATTAACTTAAAGTTTTTTTTTAATTAAAAGTTTGTACGGGAAGATTAAAATTATGGATTATCCTGAAAAAGAATATAAAGAATTATCTGTTATAATTTTAAATTATAAGAATACGCTTTTATCAGCTAAATGTGTTGATTATTTAATAGAATCTGCAAATAAAGCAGATATTTCAATTGAAATTATTGTGGTGGATAACAGTGCCCTTGAAACTGCAGATGAACTTAAAAGGATTTTACCATCTGAAGTTATAATCATTGAAAATAATATAAATCAAGGATTTTCTCAGGCAAATAACCAGGGGATTCGTGTCTGTACTGGAGAATTTATTTTATTATTGAATAATGATGCATTTGTCAATTCTGAATGTTTAAGGGCAGGTATAAATTATTTAAAAGAAAACACGGGTTCTGGCATTTGGTCACCTAAATTGATAGGTGAAGATGGTTCATTTCAAGTATCATGTGCTCGATTGCCATCTATAAAAGGATTAATTGGAGAATACTTATTATTTAGAAATTTTGATTGGTATGATGATGTTAAGGAATGGAGTAAACCTCGAAATGTTGGTAATGTTATTGGAGCTTTCTTACTTTTTAAAAAATCGTTAATAGATCGAGTGGGACTTTTAGATGAAGATTTTTTCTTTAATGTGGAGGATGTGGATTACTGTAAAAGAGTTCATGAAGTAGGATTATCCGTTATATATGATCCTCGTTTTAGTGTAGTGCATATTGGAGGTGCATCTTCTATAGATTCATGGATGAATAGTTCTCATTTACACAATTATCGTATCGTTTATTTCCATAAAAATCATGGTAAAATCTCAGGGTGGATAGCTAGGGTAATTATAAGCTTAGGTTTAACTATAAGGAGAATAAAGTAAAATTTTTATTTGAATTAGGAGTTTATTGGAGGAATAAGAATAAATGACTAAAAATGTTGAAATATCTATTCTAATTCACACTATTAATGAAGAGAGGAATATAAGAAATTGTCTAGAAACCGTGAAATGGGCGGATGAGATTATAATTATTGACATGTATAGTGATGATAAAACAGTGGAGATAGCGAAAGAGTACACTGATAAAATATTTTATCATGAGAGAATGGGTTACGCTGATCCCGCTAGGCAATTCGGTTTAGAGAAAGCTACTCATGAATGGGTTCTTCAGGTTGATGCGGATGAATTAGTACCATTAAAATTGAGAAATAAATTAATTCAGATAATGGGAGAGGATTTAGCGGATATTGTTATAATTCCTCATAATAACTATTTTTTTGGACATTTAATGGAAGAAACAGGTTGGGGAGCCTTACAGGATAGTCATCGTAGATTATTTAAAAAAGATTATATTTTTATAACTCCTAATATACACTCTTCATTCATAGAACGGGATGATGCAAGATATTATGAAATAAAAAATCCAGAGGAAGGATTTATACATTTTAATTATTTAGATGTAGAGCAATTCATGGAAAAATTAAATCGTTACACGACTATTGAAGCTGAAAATTTATTTGAAGATAATGAGGACATTAAATTCAGAACAATTATTAATCAGATATTTAATGAATTCAGAAAACGATATCTAAAATTAAATGGGCGCAAAGAAGGAGTTAGGGGATTTGGATTAAGTTTTTTAATGGCTACTTATCGTGTAGTAACTTATATGAAGTTAAAACTTATGAATGAGTATGATTCAAGGAATCCACAAGAGAAAATCATAGAGGAATACAATAATCTAGCTCGTGAAGTTATTAATGAATATGAAAAATAATTATGCTGATTATATTAAATTCCATGTTTTAATTAATTTTAAAAAGTTTTTTTTATTATTTCTTTAATTTTATTTAAATTAATTATTTCTTTCAAAATAGCATAATCTTCATCTGTAAAGGTTTTTAGAGCAATTATAACAGCGAAATATATTATAGTTGCAATTAAAATATCTAAAAATAAGTTTAATTCAACGGTCTTAATGATGAATAAAGCCATTACAATACTTGCTATAGCTGGCTTGAAGATAACGGAAGGTAAATTAATTTTACAAAATGATCTTGAAAGAATGTAGAAACATAGAATGAAAACAACCAATTCTGTGATTATAGTTACTACAGCAGCCCCTATGTAACTATAAGTAGGTATAAGTAATAAATTTAAGGAGATATTCACAGTCATAGAAATGAAGGTGATTTTAAGTAACAAGTTTTGCCGGTTCATGGCGGGAATTATTGTTCCAAAGATATAATTTAAGAAAGTTATAGGAATAGACCAAATTAAGATCTGAAGGATCAAGATGGATGGTAGAAATTTGGGATAAATTAAATGGATAATTTGAGGGGATAGAAGCGATATTCCTACTGCGATGGGTAATGATAGTATAGTAAAGTATTTAAAGGATTTTTTGTAGGTGTATTTTAGTGAATCTTCCGAGGAGACAAAAAAATTTGAAAAAACAGGGAATATGGCTGTCGTAAAAACACCAGGAAGGAATAAGAAAACCATCATTAAATTATAAGAAGCACTATAATAACCGACCTGTACACTGGTTTTTAAGATGGATAAGAGTACAGTATCTATCCTATAAGCGATCAAAGAGAAAATAGAAACTATTGAAAGGGGTAATGCTGCCATAATAGCTGGTCTCCAGAAATCATAATCGACTTCAATTTTCGGTAATTCAAACTTTCTTATATAAAAAATCAAAGCATAAACGAAAACAACGGCGTTAGCTATAAGATATAAGTAAGCGAAAGCAATTACACTTAAATTATAAAAAATAAGAATTATTACGCCTATAAGCATTAAAATACTATTAACTATTGCTGCCAATGATTGGAATTCCATCTCTTGATAAGATTGAAATATTGAATAGAATACTCCTGAGAATGAATTGAATACTACTGATGCAGTAATGATATAAATTACA
>Ga0181520_10009491_pt1 | contig 13423 bp, 12 predicted proteins | sample PEATcosm2014_Bin_29_FD_132451 | JGI IMG/M metagenome (GOLD analysis project Ga0181520, IMG submission 132451) | Peatland microbial communities from MTU Mesocosm Facility, Houghton, MI, USA - PEATcosm2014_Bin02_30_metaG | ecosystem: Environmental > Terrestrial > Soil > Wetlands > Peat | place...
CCCCGGCCTGTTCGGCTACAGGATGGACACGCCCAAGAACATGATGGAATTTCTCCAGGATTCATACCGGGGCGGCAATTACTGGGGCCTAATCGGCAGCGACTCGGCATGGGACCAGTATTTTGCGGATGGCAAAAAGGGGCCAGCGCCCGACCAGAACATCCATTATCTGCGTTTTTCTGGCGGCGGTAGTTACGCTGGTATTTTGGTGGCGCTGATCGCAGCCTGGGTCATTGCACAACTATTGCGCCGAAACAATTCCGTGTTCGATGACAAGCAACGGCGGATGCTTTGGTTTTGGACTGCGCTGCTGATTGGCTCTCTGTTGCTGGCATGGGGACGGTTCGCGCCATTTTATGCGGTGCTTTACAAGCTGCCGTATGCTTCCGTGATCCGGAATCCAACCAAATTCATCCTGATTTTCTCGTGGGCGCTGGTGATTATCTTTGCCTACGGCATTCATGGCTTGAGCCGACGATATATGGAAGTTCCAAGAGGCAATTCAAAACTGCGCGGTTTCGATCTGGCTTGGACCATGGTTTGCGGCTTCGCCGTCGTCGGCAGCATCTTGGGCTGGCTGATTTACGCGTCTCAAAAGGCAAAGCTCGTCAGCCATTTGCAAGACGTGGGTTTTCCGGACAAGGACACGGCCACGATGATTGCCGGATTCAGCATCGGGCAGGCCGGCTGGTTTGTTCCTTTCTTCGCGCTCGCGGCCGGGCTTTGCGTGCTAGTCATCGTTGGGGGGTTTGCCGGCAAACACGCGAAACTTGGCGGCATTCTGCTTGGCGCGCTGCTCATCGTGGATTTGGGGCGCGCGAATCTGCCGTGGGTTATTCATTGGGATTACGAGCAAAAATACGCCAGCAACCCCGTCATAGATATTCTCCGCGATAAACCTTACGAACATCGAGTCGCCGGCCTTCATTCGGAAACGCTGTTTGAGGAGCTCTACGAAATCGAGTGGAAGCAGCATCATTTCCCATATTACAACATCCAGTCGCTGGACCTCGTGATGCGTCCGCGTATAGCCTCGGATCTGGCGAATTACGAAATGGCTGTATCTCCGCACGGCCCGTCCGATGCTTATCTCCTTGCCCGCCACTGGCAACTGACCAACACCCGCTATTTGCTCGGTCCAGCCAGCTTTCTCGATTCATTGAACCAGCAACTCGACCCGGCGCAAAAGCGTTTTCGCATCGCCGGCCGTTTCGATCTGCTTCCAAAACCGGATGTGGCCGTCCCCAGCGGAATCTCGCCGGAACAATTCGTGAATTATCTGCCGATGGACAAGAACATGATTGACACCCGGATTTCGGCCAACGGACGATACGCGCTCTTTGAATTCACCGGCGCGCTGCCGCGGGCCAGGCTTTATTCCAACTGGCAGTTGCCCATGAACGACAAAGCCGCCGTGGGCGGGTTGACCAAAGCCAATCTGGGCACGAATGGATGGGCATTGCTGCAACAAGTCGGCACCAATGATTTTCTCACGTTGAACGAACTGGCTTCGCCTGCGTTCGACCCGTGGCAAACCGTGCTGCTCGCCGAGTCGCCGACGGTGCCGAATCCTCCGGCCACGGCCACCAACGAAAATGCCGGCACCGTCGAGTTCACCAGCTACTCGCCCAAGGACATCAAGTTTCACACGCAGGCCGCCACGCCGACCGTGCTGCTGCTCAACGACGAGTTTGATCCGCATTGGCAGGTATTCGTGGACGGCAAACCCGCGCCGCTGCTCCGCGCCAACTTCATCATGCGCGGCGTTTATTTGACGCAAGGCGAACACAACGTTGAATTCTATTTCAGCCTTCCAACCCGACCGCTTTATGTGACGCTGTCAGCCATCGTCGTCGGCATTCTCCTGTGCGGCTTTTTGCTTTATCTGGAACACAAACCGCAAACTCCCGCAAAAAGTTAAATCTGCATGAAAATCCTCATCACCGGCGGCGCCGGTTATCTTGGCTCGGTTCTCACGCCCACGCTTCTTGCACAGGGTCATGAAATCACCGTGCTCGACAATTTTTATTTCAACCAAAGCTCGCTGCTCGATTGCTGCCAGTTCGAGAAATTCCAAGTCGTCCGAGGCGATTGCCGCGAGGAATCCATCGTCAAGCCGCTTGTCGCCAGGGCCGATTTGATCATCCCGCTCGCCGCGCTCGTCGGCGTGCCACTTTGCAATACCGACGCCATCGCCACCAAAACCACGAATCAGGAAGCGGTCGAAATGGTTTGCCGCCTCGCCGGCAAACAGCAGTGGGTCATCATGCCGGTGACCAACAGCGGCTACGGCGTCGGCGAAAAAGGGAAATTTTGCACCGAGGATACGCCGTTGCGCCCGATTTCGAGCTACGGCGTCACCAAGGTCAAGGCCGAGGAAGCCGTGCTCGCGCGCGACAACAGCATCAGTTTCCGACTCGCCACCGTGTTTGGCTGCGCGCCGCGCATGAGGATGGATTTGCTCGTGAACGATTTTGTCTATCGCGCCGTTCACGACCGCGCCGTGCTGATTTTCGAGGGGCATTTCAAGCGCAATTACATCCACATCCGCGACGTGGCGCGCGCGTTTTTGCACGGCATGGCCAATTTCGAAAAAATGAGGGGCAGGCCATACAACGTCGGTCTCGACGACGCAAACCTCTCCAAGCTCGAACTCTGCGTCGTGATTCAAAAGCACCTGCCGAAGTTTGTCTTTGTCGAGGCGCCAATTGGCGAAGACCCGGACAAGCGCGACTACATCGTCAGCAACGCGCGCATCGCCGCGACCGGATTCAAGCCTGAGTGGAGCCTGGACCGCGGCATCACGGAACTCATCAAGGGTTTCACCATTTTGCGAAACACGATTTACTCGAACGTCTGACCGCGTGTCACCGTGAGCGCTTCGCCCGAAAAAATCATCGCCGTTGTCCTCGCCGGCGGGTTTGGCAGGCGCATTCAACATTTGCTGCCAGATTTGCCAAAACCAATGGCGACGGTCAAAGGCAGGCCGTTTTTGGAATGGATCGTGCGTTATCTGGCCGCGCAAAAAATCAGCCGCGTAATTCTGTCCACCGGCCATCTGGCGGAAACCATCGCCAAACATTTTCAATCACAGCCGGTCACGGGTGTAAAAGTCAGTTGCGTGCCGGAACCCAAACCGCTCGGAACTGCCGGCGGCTTTTTGAATGCGATACGGAATGCGGCTGAAAAACCGGCGGCATGGCTGGTGCTGAACGGCGACTCGCTCGCACCGACACCGCTGGCGCAAATGTTTCAATCGCTGGGCGATCCAGATTGGGATGGCGCGATTCTCGGCGTTCGCGTCGCCGACGCCTCGCGATTCGGAACCATTCTGCAAAATGCAAACGGTGAGTTGACCGGCTTCAGCGAAAAGAAACCCGGCGCAGGCATCATTAATGCGGGTGTTTATTTGCTTCGCCCGGCCACCGTCAAATTTTTTCCGCAAAAAACACCGTTGAGTTTCGAGACGGAGTTTTTTCCGGCGCTGGTTGCGGAGACAATTCGCCTGAAAGTATGCGTGACTGACGCGCCATTTTTGGATATAGGCACTCCCGAGTCATTGCCGCTGGCGGAAGAATTCATCCGGCGGAATGCGGATTATTTTGAATCATGATCATCAGCCGGACACCATATCGGATTTCGTTTTTCGGCGGCGGGACTGATTATCCGGCGTGGTATCGCCAGCACAGCGGTGCGGTCCTGGCGGCAACCATCAACAAATATTGCTACCTGACCTGCCGTTACCTGCCGCCGTTTTTCGAGCACCGCATTCGTGTGGTGTATTCCAAAATTGAGAGTTGCCAAAAGGTGGACGAAATCATGCACCCGTCGGTGCGCGAGTCATTGCGTTATCTGAAGATTGAACGTGGCATGGAAATCCACCACGACGGCGACCTGCCCGGCCGCAGCGGCATGGGTTCAAGCTCGGCATTCACGGTGGGCCTGCTCAACGCGCTCCAAGCCTTACAGGGCCGCGCAGTTGGGAAAAAGCATCTCGCCGAACAGAGTATTCATCTCGAACAGGAGGTTCTGAAAGAAACGGTCGGTTCGCAGGATCAGGTCTGCGCGACCTACGGCGGGGTGAACCGCATCAGTTTCCTACAGAATGGAGACTTCACCGTGCAACCCATGACCCTCACCCAGGAGCGGCTGGCGGAATTGAATTCGCACCTCATGCTGTTTTACACAGGCATCAAGCGCACGGCATCGGAGGTGGCATCGAGTTACGCGGTGAGCATGGAAGATCGCGCCTCACTGCTGACGCGGATGCACAATTACGTGGATCAAAGCTGCGCAATCCTGAACAGCAGCCAAAGCCTAACCACATTGGGCGAACTGCTGCACCAAGCGTGGCAGGCCAAGCGCGCGTTGAGTGACAAGGTTTCCAACGCGCGCGTGGATGCATTGTATGACGAAGCGCGCAAGGCGGGGGCAATCGGTGGGAAGCTGCTCGGCGCGGGGGGCGGCGGATTTGTCCTGTTGTTTGCGCCGGCGGAAAAGCAGGCCAGAGTCCGCAAACAACTCAACCGGTTGATTGAAGTGCCGTTTGAATTTGAATTTTCCGGCAGCCAGATCATTTTCTTCGATACGGAGGAGGATTTCGCCAAGCACGACAAGGCGCGCAGCAAACGGCAAATCGAGGCGTTCAGCGAACTGGACGCCGGCGCGCCCGGCGCTTCCGCCTGAGCTTCCAAATCCCGCGACAACCCATTTTTACCGCGCCGAAACTTGACTCCAATCGTTCTATCCGGCAGTCTGACAAAACATGACGCCTGAAGATTTGATCGCCTTTGAGACGGAAATCGCGGATATTTTTAACGCTGGGAAAATTCGCGCGCCGGTTCACCTGTATTACGGCAACGAGGCGCAGATGATCGGGATTTTCCGCGATGTGCAGCTGGAAGACTGGGTTTTTTGTTCGTGGCGCAGCCATTATCAGTGCCTGCTCAAAGGCGTTCCGCGCGAGGAAGTGAAGGCGGAAATTCTCGCTGGGCGCTCCATTTCACTTTGCTTTCCGAAATACCGGATTGTTTCGTCGGCCATCGTCACTGGAGTTCTTCCCATCGCTGTCGGCACAGCGATGGGCATCAAACGTCGTGGCGAAAAAGCGCGTGTGCATTGTTTTGCTGGTGACATGACGGCGGAAACTGGAGCTTTCCACGAATGCCTCAAGTATTCGACGAACCATCATCTGCCGATCCGGTTCATCATCGAGGACAACGCTAAATCCGTCTGCACAGACACGCGCGAAACGTGGAATCAGCCCGTGCTCACTTACGAAAACAGCCGCCATCCACTCGTAGCCTATTACAAATACCAATCCCAATATCCGCACGCCGGCGCCGGTCAACGCGTCCAATTTTAATCGTATTCGCATGAAGTATTTTGACGAAATGTGCCGCGCGATGGAATTTCTCGCGCTTGACGAACGAACCATTTTCCTCGGCCAGGCCGTGGCTTGCCCCGGCACGGCCATGAGCAACACGCTCAAAAATGTTTCACGCGACAAGCTTCTGGAGCTGCCCGTCACCGAGGAAATGCAAATGGGCATGTCCACCGGATTGGCGCTCGGCGGCCACGTGCCGGTGAGCATTTATCCGCGCTGGAATTTTCTCCTGCTGGCCGTCAATCAAGTTGTGAATCATCTGGACAAACTGCCGATTGTTTCCAACGGCGGTTACCAGCCCAAAGTTATCATCCGCACCGGCATCGGCTCCGAGCGCCCGTTGCATCCGCAGCACCAGCACGTCGGCGATTTCACGGAAGCGTTTCGTTTGATGTGCAAGACGATTGAAGTCATCCGCCTCGACGAACCGGAACAAATTTTCCCCGCCTATAAAAAAGCGTTGGAGCGCGAGGATGGGCATAGCACCATCATTGTCGAATATGGCGATTACCACAACGAAAAGTAAGGCTGCCGCCGCGGAATTGCGCGACTGGCCGCTGATGAAAAACAACATCGCGCGCGAAGACCTCGACGCGGTGATAAATTTTTTACAGCAGGACGATCCCATTTTGACGCAATCAAAAAATGTCGCCGCCTTTGAAGAAGAATGGTCGCAATGGCTCGGCGTCAAGCACAGCGTCTTCATCAATTCCGGTTCGTCCGCCAACCAAATCACGATGGCGGCGATTCGCGAGCGCTTTGGCGGTGGGGAAATCATCGTTCCGACTTTGACGTGGATCTCCGATGTTGCTTCCGTTCTGCAAAACGGTTTTGACCCCGTTTTTGCAGACATCAATCCGCGCACGCTTGGGATGGATACAAAGCAGGTTGCCGAAAAAATCACCAAGAAGACGCGCGCGGTTTTTCTCACACATATTCTCGGCTACAATGCGCTTGACGATTATCTGCTGACGGAGTTGAAGAAGCGCAACATTCCACTCATTGAAGATGTTTGCGAATCACACGGCGCAACGTTCAAAGGGAAAAAGCTCGGCTCGTTCGGATTCGCCTCTAATTTTTCGTTCTATTACGCCCATCACATGAGCACCATCGAGGGCGGCATGGTTTGCACGAACGATTCCGATTTTTACGAAATGCTGCGCATGCTTCGTTCGCACGGCATGGTGCGCGAAAGCAAATCCGACGCGCTGAAAAACAGCTACAAATCCGAATGGCCGGATTTGAATCCAGATTTCATCTTTGCATTTCCGGCCTACAACGTCCGCAGCACGGAGATTAATGCGGTCATGGGACGATCTCAATTGAAGCGGCTGGATGAAAGGAACCAAATTCGCGCTCGTAATTTGAATTGTTTCCTCGATGGCCTTGACCCGAAACGTTACTTTACGGAGTTCGAGCGCGAGGGCAGTTGCAATTACGCCTTCACGCTGGTTTTGCGCAAACCGGACCAAAAACTTTGGGATCGCATCGAGAAAACGCTGCGCGAACGGAAAATCGAATTCCGTCGCGGAACGTCCGGTGGGGGCAATCAGTTGCGCCAGCCGTTCATGCGCAAGTTGATGCCGGACGAATACAAAAAATATCCGAAAGTGGATCACGTCCACTTTTTCGGCGCCTACATCGGCAATTATCCTGAACTGGAAGTGGAACGAATCAAAACGTTGTGCCAGTTGCTGAATCGGATATAGACTGACAGCGAGCATGAACCGGCCATTGGATGTTCTTTTCGTAAATGCTGATTCCTCGGCGCAAGCGTATCAGGAATTAAGCAAGGATTTTTCCGCCATTGAACCGCCCACTTGGGCGCTGCTGCTGGCACAGGCCTGTCGCACAAACGGTTTTGGCGTGGCCATCCTCGACTGCGGCGCGGAACGCTTGCCGGACGAACAGGCTGTTCAACGCATCGGCGCGGCGAACGCACGTCTCGTCTGCTTTGTCGTCTACGGACAAAATCCCAATTCCGGCACGACGAACATGATCGGCGCGACGGCACTCGCAGGGAAGTTAAAGGCCGCGCATCCCGAAGCAAAAACCTGCTTCGTGGGCTCGCACACCAGCGCGCTGCCCATGGAAGTGCTTTCGTTGGCCGAAGTGGATTTTATTCTTTTGAACGAGGGGGTCTACGCGATTCAGAACCTATTGCGGACGGATTTGCAATCATGCCTTGAACAAGTCAAGGGCATTGGCCACAAACAAAATGGCGCGCCGGTTTTGAACGCGCCGGAGCGGGTCGTGCCCAATGAACGCATGGACTTGGATATGCCGGGCTACGCGTGGGATTTGTTGCCTTACAAAAACAAGCCGCTTGACCTTTACCGCGCGCACTTCTGGCACGCGGAATTCAACCACGATTTACGCACACCCTTTGCGGCGATTTACACCTCGCTCGGCTGCAAGTTCAAATGCGACTTCTGCATGATCAACATCGTCAATCGCACGGATAATGCGGATGGCGTCGTGTCGGCGAATTCGCCGAATATGCGTTTCTGGTCGCCGCAGTTCATGCTCAAGGAATTTGAAAAATTAGCCGCAATGGACGTGAAAACCATCCGCGTCTCGGATGAAATGTTTTTTCTGAACAGAAATTATTTTGAGCCGCTTGTTGAGGGACTGGCTGAACGAGACCTCGGCTTGCGGATGTGGACTTATTCGCGCATTGACACTGTGCGCCCGCAATATCTCGAAAAATTCCGCAAGGCCGGCATCAAGTGGCTTGCGCTTGGTGTTGAGGCTGGCAACCAGACCGTCCGCCGTGAAGTTTCCAAGGGCAGCTTTCAGGACGTCAACATCCGCGAGGTCATCAAGACCGTCCGTGCTTCCGGCCTGTATGTCATTTCCAATTACATCTTTGGTTTCCCCGAAGACACGCACGAAACGATGCAGCAGACGCTCGACCTTGCGCTCGAACTGAACACCGAGATGGCGAATATGTATCCCTGCCAGGCGCTGCCCGGCAGCCCGCTTTACTACACGGCCAAGGCCAACGGCTGGAAACTTCCGTCCACGCCGGGCGGCTACGCGTTTCTTTCCTACGACAGCGAGCCTCTGCCCACGAAATATCTCACTGCTGCGCAAGTTTTGAAATTCCGTGACGACGCATGGCGGACTTATTTCACGAACCCGTGCTATTTGCAGTCGGTGGAAAAAATATTCGGCCCGCAACAACGCAAAAACATCGAGGTGATGGCCAGCATCCGGCTGAAGCGGAAACTGCTCGGCGATTAGCTTCAAGGCGATGGCCATGAACACAAAAGTCCTTGTCACCGGCGGCACGGGATTTGTCGGCATACATCTTCAGGAGGAACTCGCACGGCGTGGGGTCCCGTTTTTTGCGTTCGGCCGGCGGCAGTTCGATCTGACGCGATGGGAACAGGCAGAGGCGGCCTTCAATCAACATCAGGACACCGGTTTGGTTTTGCATCTTGCCAGCTACCAGGCTGCGGGCGAATTTCCCGGCAAGCACACAGCCGAACAATTTTTCATCAACAATCTCATCCACAACCACACGCTCGAAGCCTGGCGCCGATTTCTTCCGCACGCCCAGTTTGTGACCGTTGGCGCGTCATGCGCCTATCCCAGCGCCGTGCAGGCCATGACCGAGGACAAGATTTTTGATGGCCCGATTCATGGCAGCGTTTATGCCTATGGCGCGACCAAACGCCTGCTCTATACAGGCATCCTTGCCTACAACGACCAGTTCAAACTGAATGGCAGCTACGTCGTCCCCGCTGCAATGTTTGGCGAACACGACGATTTTGATGAAGCCACCGCGCATGTCCCCGCCGCGCTGGTCGGACGATTCGTTCACGCCGTAAAAACGGGCGCTCCAGAAGTTGAAATCTGGGGCGACGGCACACAAGTGCGCGATTTCATGGATGTGAAAGATTTCGTCCGCAGCCTGCTCGACTTGCTGCCATGCTTGGAGCGCGACATCGTTAATCTGGCACCGGGCTGCGGTAAAACCATCAGGGAGCTTGCTTTGACAGTCGGCGAAGCCGCGAACTATCGTGGCAAGGTCGTGTTCAACGCCAGCCGTTATTCCGGTGCAATGGAAAAGTTCGTGGATGCCACCAAGTTGCGTGAAAAATACGGCATGACCATCAGCCACGAACTCGTACCCGGCATCCGCCGCACGGTGGAGTGGTATTCCAAAAATTACGAAGCCGTCAAGGGGCGGCGCAAATTTGCCGACGCATGAATGCTTCGCAAATTCATGCCGGTGAAATCTGCCTCATCATGGCCACGCGCGGACGGCCAAACTCGCTGGCACAAGTCTTTGCAGCGCTTAAAGCCAATACAGCACAAAAAGAAAAAGTCTCGTTATGGCTTTATGTTGATGAAGATGACATCGTTACGCGCAAGGCGATTGACGACGGAATGTCGAATGATGCAGGCATCCAACTTCATTGGCACATCGGCCCACAAACGCCGAGCCTCTGCGAAACTCAACACACGCTTTGGCGCATTTCGGGGCGCACGGCGGAAATTTATATGATTATCCCGGACGATCTGCATTTCGACACCCCGGGCTGGGATAATATCATTCGTGAAACAGCTATCAAACTCCCCAACGGCATATTCTTGGCCGGCGCACATGATCCCATGACCGCTGATACTTGCACTTATCCTATTTTCGGCTGGTGCTGGCTCGAAACGCTCCAGCACATTTTTCCCGGCCATTTCCCTTATTGGTATGATGACCGTTGGGTTCACCAAATTGGCAAAATGGCAAATTGCTATGCGGAATTGCCGATTGTCCTGCTTTCCATTGGCGGCAAAGGCCGCACGCGCCGGATGCGTGATGTGCCATTTTGGGCGCGCTTTTTTCAACTCACACTGGATGAACGCAAAGCTTCCGCCAAAAAACTCATTGATGCCATGAACCTCGATCCTGAAAAAAAAGATGCCGCGCTCAAAAATCTGGAGCAACGCGCCGCCGAATTCGAAAAACAACAAGACAAATTTTCCGACCTTTACGCCGTATTTCAAGAGGAACGGTTCACGCTGCACACGCCGGAAGAACGCCGCGCTTTTAATGCGGCTTATTTTGAAAAGGAAGCCGCCGCAGTTGCTCAACTTATGGAATTCGCCCAGCACCGCATCGCGGAAAAAAAATACGAGGAGGCGTTGAAATTTCTCGATGGAACACTAATGTCCAATTTGCGCGTGCGGCAGGCGCAGGACATGAAGGTGGAATGTCTTCGTGCGCTGGGCCGCAATGCCGAGGCCGACAAGCTGGCCAAGGAAACCCTTGCCGCCTGGCCCGAAATGAATTTTTTCCGCCGCCTCTGTCGTCTCTTGGGCATGGTCGCCACAGAAACCAAAACGATGGTCGTCGGTTTCCTGTCAAAAAGTGGCGAAAAAAAGGCCAAATGAATTACGATGCGGTTATTGTCGGCGGCGGTATCGTCGGACTGGCGACGGCTTATTGTCTGCTTGAAGCGCGGCCACAAACCAAATTGCTGCTGTTCGAAAAGGAATCCAAACTCGCCGCGCACCAGACGGGCAACAACAGCGGCGTGCTCCATTCGGGCCTTTATTACAAACCCGGTTCGGAAAAAGCGAAATTGAGCGTCGCCGGCCTTCGGCAAATGATTTCTTTTTGCCGCGAACATGGCATCGCCCACGAACAATGCGGCAAAATTGTTGTCGCCACTTCCGAGGACGAATTGCCGCGTCTCGAAAATCTCTGGCAACGCGGCAATGCGAACGGACTTCAAGGTTTGCGCAAACTCACGCCGGAACAAATCAAGGAAATCGAGCCGCACGCCGCCGGCATCGCCGCGATTCATGTGCCGCAGGAAGGCATCGTGGATTATCCGGGTGTTTGCGAAAAACTCGGTGAACTCATCTGCAAGTCCGGCGGCGAAATCCGGCTCGCTGCGCGCGTTCTGAAAATTGTTTCCGACGGCGGAGGACAAATCATCGAAACTTCCACCGGGAATTTTCGCGCAAGATTTGTCGTCACTTGCGGCGGATTGCATTCCGACCGGCTCGTGAAGGCGGCGGGACAAATAACACCGGCAAAAATCATCCCATTCCGCGGCGAATATTTTCAGATCAAAAAGGAGCGGCAGTTTCTCGTCCGCAATCTGATTTATCCCGTGCCCGACCCGAAGTTCCCGTTTCTCGGCGTCCATTTCACACGGCTCATTCACGGCGGCGTCGAAGCCGGGCCGAACGCAGTGCTGGCGTTTGCCCGCGAAGGCTACCGCTGGACGAATATCAACCTGCGCGATTTGGCGGAAACGCTTTGTTTCCCCGGCTTGTGGAAATTTCTTGCGAAGTATCCGAGCATGTGCGGCCACGAAATCCATCGCTCGCTTTCAAAAGCCGAATTCACGCGCTCGCTCCAGAAACTCGTGCCGGAGATCCGCGAAGGCGATCTGGAGACCGGCGGTTCCGGCGTGCGCGCGCAAGCGATGATGCCGGATGGAAAACTGGTCGAGGATTTTTATTTCCAGGAAGCCCCCGGCATTTTGCACGTCGTCAACGCGCCATCACCGGCGGCAACAGCGTCGTTGGCCATCGGTCAAAAAATTGTCGACCGCATCCTGCCGCGATTAACGTAGGACAGGCTGGATGCCTATAATCCCGTCGGGTGATCGAGAAATTCCCATGGCAACTTGAATTTTTTGGAGAGGTGCGCCGCCAACGCTTTCACGCCAAAAGTTTCCGTCGCGTAATGGCCGCCGTAGAAGACATTCAATTCTAATTCTTCTGCCAGCGCAAAAGTCCATTGAGGTCCTTCACCGGTAATGAACGTGTCCACGCCTTCATCGGCGGCAATTTTCAAATCGCCGCCCGCACCGCCGGTGACGACGCCAATGCGCTCGCAAATGTTTTTGCCGCCGGTAATGATTTTCGGTTTTGTGCCAGTCGCGTTCTCCAGCCGTTTCGCCAATTCGGCGCGTGATATTTTCGTTTGCGATTTGAACCCGATGGTCTGACCGTGTGTCAGGAAAAACGGTTTTAGATTTTTCAGGCCGAGCGCGGTGCAGAGTTGCGCGTTGTTGCCGAGCTTCGGGTGCGCGTCGAGCGGCAGGTGCGAACTGTAAACTGCCAGGTCGTTTTCCACCAGAAGCCGGAGCAGTTCGTGTTTTTTGCCCGTCCACGGATGCGATGGCGACCAGAACAGCCCGTGATGAACAATAAGCAAATCGGCTTTGGCGGCGATGGCGAGTTTAACCGTGGCGAGGCTGGCGTCCACGGTGGCGGCGATTCTGGTGATCGGTCCCCGGCCGGCCACCTGCAATCCGTTGGACGCGCCGTCGTAATCTCCAATGGCACTGGTGCGCAGCAGTTGGTCGCAGTGGACAACAATGGCTTGGAGTGAAACTTTCGGCATAACAGGATGAAAATTACTAGAGCAAAATTGTTTTGGCTAGTTGGCTTTATTTTGAATCAACTGCTGAAGGATGAGCGCAAGCAAAACAATAATGGCAATTGCCACGCCAGCCCAGAAGGAGACGAAACCAAAAGCTATCATTAAAATCCCTGCGATGAGAAACATCGCCCACAATTGCGTTGACCGTGTAGATTTTTCTCGTTGTTTAATTTCTTTCAGAATAAATCCAATTCCACATTGGGGACATTTTACACCACCATGCGAGCGCCAAATTTCGCCTTCAGTTTTATGGTTACAAGCCGGACAAACAAATTCCTGAAGGTCCCGGGCATCAACTGGTTTCATGGCCAAAAAACCGTGAACTTTTTTCAATAACTCGTCAACATGTTTTTGAACGGATTTTAGATGTTATTACGATAATCCTCGCCCGTAATTTTTTTCATTCCGCCTGTTGCTTTCCTCGTGCAGAGTTTTATAGTTCGCTTCGCTTGAATTCACCGAAATGAACCATGCAACCGACGCGGGCTCGCCGTGGAGCATTGACGCGGCGCGCACGCTTTACAACATCCATCGCTGGGGCGCGAAGTATTTCGACATCAACGACGCCGGACACGTCGTGGCGCGGCCGTTGCAGGACGCCGGCGCGACGGTGGACATCACGGACGTGA
>Ga0181520_10009492_pt1 | contig 13423 bp, 15 predicted proteins | sample PEATcosm2014_Bin_29_FD_132451 | JGI IMG/M metagenome (GOLD analysis project Ga0181520, IMG submission 132451) | Peatland microbial communities from MTU Mesocosm Facility, Houghton, MI, USA - PEATcosm2014_Bin02_30_metaG | ecosystem: Environmental > Terrestrial > Soil > Wetlands > Peat | place...
GACCTCTCCGCCGCCGCCTACGAGTGGGACCACGCCCGCCAGCTCATGGCCATCCGCATCGCCGAGGCGACCGGCACCGCCGACCGGCTGGCGCTGGCCAGCGACATCTACGGCCGCGAGTTCCTGCAAGCGCGCCCACTGCTGTCCGCCATCGACCCCGACCTGCCGCCGGCGGTGCTGCTGATCGACGAGTTGGACCGCGCCGACGAGCCGTTCGAGGCGTTCCTGCTGGAGGTTCTGGCCGACTTCCAGTTGAGCATCCCGGAATACGGCACCGTGCACGCCGCCATCGCGCCGGTGGTGGTGATCACCTCCAACCGCACCCGCGAGGTGCACGACGCCATTCGCCGGCGCTGTTTGTACCACTGGGTGGACTATCCCGACGCGCGGCGCGAACGGCAGATCCTGGCCCGCAAGGCGCCCGGCGTGCCGGCGCGGCTGTCGGCGGAAATCGTGGCCTTCGTGCAGCTGCTGCGCGGCGAGGAGCTGTTCAAGCTGCCCGGGGTCGCCGAGACGATCGACTGGGCGGCGGCGCTGATGCATCTCGACCGCCACGAGCTGGACCCGGCGGCGGTCGACGACACGCTGGGGGTGCTGCTGAAATACCAGGACGACATCGCCCGCGTGAAAGGGGCGGAGGCCGCCCGCCTGGTGGACGCGGCGCGGGCCGCGGCCGAGGCGTGAGCACCCCCGCCCCGGCGGCCGGCGGCAAGCTCGCCGCCAACGTCCTCAACTTCGCCCGCGTGCTGCGGCGCACCGGTCTGCCGGTCGGACCGGCCGACGTGCTGGCCGCGCTGGAGGCGATGGAGCGGGTGGACCTGGGCAGCCGCCTGCAGGTGCACACCGCGCTGCGCGCGACCCTGATCCACCGGCGCGAACACCAGGACCTGTTCGACCAGGCGTTTCTGCTCTTTTGGCGCGATCCCGAGGCGGGGCGGGCAGCGGCGGCGCTGGGGTTGTTCGAAGCGGGGAAAGAAAAGCCGCCGGAACGCGCGCCGCCCGGCAGCCGCCGCCTCGCCGAGGCGATGGCGCGGCCGCACGATCCCAAACCGCGCGAAGACAGGCGCGACGAAATCGACGCGGCGATGACCGTGTCCGATCGCGAACGGCTGGCGGAAATGGACTTCGAGGCGATGAGCGCCGCCGAGATCGCCGCCGCCAAGGCGGAAATCCGCCGCCTCGCCCTGCCGCTGGACCGTCGGCGGACCCGCCGGCGCCGCCCCGATCCCGCCGGCCCGCATAGTGACCTGCGCGCGACGTTGCGGGCCAGCCTGCGGCAGGGCGGCGAGATTCTCGACGTTGCCGCGTCCCGCCGCGTCACCCGCCCGCCGCCGCTGGTGGTGCTCTGCGACATCAGCGGCTCGATGGGCCGCTACAGCCAGATCCTGCTGCACTTCCTGCATGCGGTGGCGAACGACCGCGACCGTGTCCACACCTTCCTGTTCGGCACCCGGCTGACCAACGTGACGCGCCCGTTGCGCCACCGCGACGCCGAGGTGGCGTTTCAGCTGGTCTCGCACCTCGTGCCGGACTGGTCCGGCGGCACCCGCATCGGCGAGGCGCTGGGCACGTTCAACCGGCGCTGGGCCAAGCGCGTGCTGGGCCAGGGCGCGGTGGTGCTGCTGGTCACCGACGGGCTCGACCGCGACGGCGCGCCGGGTCTGGCGGAGACCATGGAACGGCTGCACAAATCCTGCTCGCGGCTGGTCTGGCTGAACCCGCTGTTGCGCTGGGACGGGTTCGCGCCAAAATCCCAGGGCATCCGCGCCATGCTGCCGCACGTGGACGAATTCCGTCCGGTCCACAACCTGGCCAGCCTGCGCGCCCTGGTGCAGAGCCTTTCCCGCCCGGCCTCGCCGCGCGAGATGGACCGTTGGAGGATGGCCTCATGAACCCGATCGATGCCGATGACGTGCTGGCCACCGCCGCGGCCTGGCGGGCCGCCGGCGAGCAGGTGGCGCTGGCCACGGTGACCGAGACCTGGGGCAGCTCGCCGCGCCCGGCCGGCAGCCGCATGGCGGTGACGGCGAGCGGCAGGATGGCCGGCTCGGTCAGCGGCGGCTGCATCGAGGGCGCGGTGTCCGACGCGGCGATGAAGACGATTGCCGACGGCAGCCCGCAACTGCTCGAATTCGGCGTCACCAACGAGCGCGCCTGGGAGGTCGGGCTGGCCTGCGGCGGACGGGTGAAAGTGTTCGTGGAGAAACTCACATGACCCCCGCGGTGCTGGCCGCGCTGACCGCGGCACGGATGGAAAAACGGCCGGTGGTGCTGGCGACCAAGCTGCCCTCCGGCGAGCAGGTGCTGCTCCCCGACGCCGCCGCACCGGCCGCGCTGGCCGAGGCGGCGCACGCGGCCTTGCGCGACGACCGTACCGGCACGGTAAGCCTGGCCGACGGAGAATGGTTCCTGCACGCCTATAACCCGCCGCCGCGGCTGGTGGTGGTCGGCGCGGTGCACATCGCCCAGGCGCTGGTGCCGATGGCGGCGCATCTCGACCTGGCCGTCGTGGTGGTCGATCCGCGCCGTTCCTTCGCCACCGCCGAGCGGTTTCCCAACGTCACCATCAGCACGGACTGGCCGGACGAGGCGATGGACGCGCTGGCGCCCGACGCGCGCACGGCGGTGGTGACGCTGACGCACGACCCCAAGCTGGACGACCCGGCGCTGGACCGGGCGCTGCGCAGCGAGGCGTTCTACATCGGTGCCCTGGGCAGCCGGAAGACGCACGCGGCGCGGCTGCGCCGGCTGGCCGAACGCGGCCACAACGCGGCGGCGCTGGCGCGCATCCGTGGGCCGGTGGGGTTGAATATCGAGGCGGTGACGGCGCCGGAGATCGCGCTTTCCATTCTCGCCGAGTTCGTGGCGGTGCGCCGCGGCTCGCCGCTCGGCACCAAGGCGGCAGCGTGAGGGGCGTGATCGTGGTAGGATGTCGTCCGTGAAGCAGGAGAGCACCCGGATGCGACCGTCCGAGGCAATGGAGCGGCACCGCGCCGAAATCCGTCGTCTGACCGAGGCAAACCGCGCCCGCAATCCGCGCGTGTTCGGCTCCGTGCTGCGCGGCGAGGACACCGCCGAGAGCGACCTCGACCTGGTGGTCGATATCGTGCAGGGAACGTCGCTGTTCGACCTCGCGCGTCTCGAAGGCGCGCTGGAGGATCTGCTGCATGTTCCGGTTCAGGTCCTGACGCCCTCGGAACTGCCGCGACGGGCACGCGAGCGTATCCTGGCGGAAGCCAGACCGGTGTGACTGACCGATCGGACCGCGCCGTTGACTACGTGGGCCACATGGCGCTGGCTGCCGATGAGATCGGCGTGTTCATTGCCGGGCTGAGCAAGGCCGAGTTCATGGCCTCGCGTCTGGCAACTGCCGCGGTCATCCGCAACCTGGAGATCATCGGCGAGGCGTCCCGCCGGGTGCTGGAACATTGCCCCGAATTGGTCGCACGCCATCCGGAAGTGCCGTGGCGGGAGGCGTACCGCATGCGGAACCGGTTGGCACACGGCTACGATACAGTCGATCTCGAGGCCGTCTGGGAAGCGGTGCAACGCGACGTTCCCGCACTGGCCGGGCAACTCCGAACGGTTCTCGCGACGTTGCAGTCGCGGCCCGCATGATCTTCGCCGCCTTCCCGCTCGACGAAGCCCTTAGCGCCATTGCCGCCCATTCCCATCGCCTGCCGGGTCGGGTGCTGAAGAAGGGCGCGGTGCTGGACGAGGCCGCCATCGCCGCGCTGCGCGAGGCCGGCCGCACGGAAGTGGTCGCCGCCCGCCTCGAGGCGGGCGACATCGCCGAGAACGAGGCCGCTGAGCGCCTCGCCGCCGCGCTGGATGCGCCCAACCTGACACGCGGACGCGCCGGCACCGGACGGGTGAACCTGCACGCCGGCGTTCCCGGCCTGCTGCGAGTCGATGCGGCGGCGGTGGACCGGATCAACGCGTGTCACGAGGGCCTCACCCTCGGCACCCTGCCCGATGCCAACGCGGTGGCACCCCGGGACATGGTGGCCACGGTGAAAGTGATCCCCTTCGCCGTGCCCGGCGCTGTGCTCGACGATGTGGAACGCATCGCCCGCGCCGCGCCCGTGCTCTCGATCCATCCCTTCCGCCGGCTGCGCGTCGGCCTGGTGCTCACCGAGTTGCCCGGGCTGAAGGAGCAAGTCACAGAAGCCACCATCGCCGCCACCGAGGCGCGCGTCGCCGGCCTGACCGGCACGCTGCTGGCGCCGCTGCGCTGCGCCCACGAAACCACGGCGATCGCCGAAGCGCTGCGCCAGTTGCTCGAGGCCGGCGCGCAGTTGCTGCTGGTGGCCGGCGCGTCGGCCACTGTCGACCGCCGCGATGTCGGCCCCGCCGGCGTGGTGCGCGCGGGCGGAAAAATCACCCATTTCGGCATGCCGGTGGACCCGGGCAACCTGATCTGCCTGGGCCGGATCGGCGCCGTTCCCGCCTTCGTCCTGCCGGGCTGCGCGCGCAGTCCGAAAGCCAACGGCATCGACCTGGTGCTGCAACGCGTCTTCGCCGGCCTCCCGGTGGGACCGGCGGAAATCATGCGCATGGGGGTGGGTGGGCTGCTGAAGGACACCGACGCCCGGCCGCTGCCGCGCGCCCGCGCCGCCGGCAAGCCGGCCGAGCCGCGTCGGGCTCCGGTCGCGGCGGTGGTGCTGGCCGCCGGCCAGTCCACCCGCATGGCACCCCACAACAAGCTGCTGATCGCCGACCGCGCGGGCAAGCCGATGATCGCCCGGGTGGTGGACAACGTGCTCGCCTCGCAGGCCCGGCCGGTGCTGGTGGTGACCGGCCATCGCGGCGAGGACATCCGCGCCACGCTGTCTGGCCGGCCCGTCACCTTCGTCGATGCGCCGGACCATGCCGCCGGCCTGTCGGCCAGCCTGAAGGCCGGCATCGCCGCCCTGCCCGCCGAGGTGGCGGCAGTCCTGGTGTGCCTGGGCGACATGCCGCTGGTCACCGGGCGCGTACTCGACCGCATCCTGGCGGCCTACGACCCCGACGAGGGCCGCGCCATCGTGCTGCCCACCCACCAGGGCCACGCCGGCAACCCGGTGCTGTGGGACCGCGCCTTCTTTGCCGAAATCCTTTCCCTCTCGGGCGACACCGGGGCGCGCGGCCTGCTGAAGCGGCACGAAGAGCAGGTGGCCGAGGTCGAGGCGGGTGACGATTCGGTGTTGCGCGACTTCGATACCGTGGACAGCCTGGCCACCCTGCCGGCCCGGTTGCGGCCGGATAACACTGTGGGCTAACCCAGTGCCCCCGTCCGGACCCATCCCACCATGAGCAGCAGTCCCGAGTACTCCGACGCCAAAATCCGCGGCATCCTGCAACGGGTCCGCACCATCGCCATGGTCGGCGCCTCCGCCAACCCGGCCCGGCCCAGCTTCGGCGTGATGCGATACCTGCAGGGCAAGGGCTACCGGGTGATCCCGGTGAACCCCGGCCTCGCCGGGCGGGATCTGCAGGGCGAGCGCGTCTATGCCGCGTTGCGCGACATTCCCGGGCCGGTCGACATGGTGGACATTTTTCGCATCGCCGATGCGGTGCCGGGCATCGTCGAGGAGGCCATCGCCATCGGCGCGGGCGTGGTGTGGATGCAGCTCGGCGTCCGCCACGACGCGGCGGCGGCGACGGCCGAGGCGGCGGGGATCGAGGTGATCATGAACCGCTGCCCGGCGATCGAGCTCGAGCGGCTGGGAAGGCCCGACTGATGTCCACCCGTTTCCACACGACCTACCACGTGCGCTGCCCGGCCCATGAGATCGAGGCCCGCGCCCAGGGCATCGCCGTCGAGCAGAGCGTCGAGATGCCGCTGCCCGCCATCACCGATGCCCGCGTGCTGGCCGATATCGTCGGCCAGGTCACCGGCATCGCCGAACTCGGCGAGGGCGCCTTCGCGGTGAAAATCGCCCTGGCCGTCGAGACGGTCGGCACGGATGCCGGGCAGATGCTGAACATGATCCTCGGCAACACCTCGATGCATGCCTGCGTCAGCCTGGTGGACGTGGAGATTCCGCTGGCCTTCGCCGCCACCTTCGGCGGGCCGCGGCACGGGCTGGAGGGACTGCGCGCGCGCGTCGGCGCGGGCCGGCGGCCGCTGACCGCGACGGCCATCAAGCCGCAGGGCCTGCCCGTACCGGCACTGGCCGAGCTCGCGCACCGGCTCGCCCTCGGCGGGCTCGACTACATCAAGGACGACCACAACCACGCCGACCAGGCGTTTTCCCCCTTCGCCCGGCGCGTGCCGGCGATCGCCGAAGCGGTGCGCCGCGCCGGCGTGCTGACCGGCCATCCGACGCGCTACGTGCCCATGCTCAACGGCGACTGGGGCCGCATGCAGGCGCAGCTTCGCCTGGTCCGCGATTGCGGCATCGACACCGTGATGATGGCGCCAATGCTCTCCGGGGTCGCGACGTTGCAGGCGCTCGCTCGGGAATGGTCGGAGATGGCGGTGCTGGCGCATCCCTCGATGAGCGGCGGCGGCCAGATCGCGCCGGACCTGCTGTTCGGCACGCTGTTCCGGCTATGGGGGGCCGACGCGCTGATCTTCGCCAATTACGGCGGCCGCTTCGGCTTCCCGCCGTCGATGTGCGCGAGCCTGTCCGCGCGCGCGCTGGCGCCCCTGCACGGGCTGCGCGCCGGCCTGCCGACGCCGGCCGGCGGCATGGAGCTGGCGCGCGTGCCCGAGTTGCTGGACTTCTTCGGCCCCGACGTGATGCTGTTGATCGGCGGCAGCCTGCTGCTGGCGGGCGCGCGCATCGAGCAGGAAGGGGCGGCGTTCCATCGCGCCGTGGAGGCCTATTTCGCATGACCGGTGAGAGTGGCATTCGCGACTTCGGCGACTTCCGCTGGCATGCGGTGGAGCACCGCCGTTACAAGGAGGACGGCAGCGCGCCGTTCCGCGACATCTCGCGCCAGGTGCTGTTCGAGGAAGAAGCGCTGTGCTGCGAGCTGCGCTATTTCGAAATGGCGCCGGGCGGCTATTCGACGCTCGAACGCCACCAGCACATGCACGGCGTGATGATCTTTCGCGGCCGCGGGCATTGCCTGCTCGGCACCGAGGTGCGGGCGGTCAAGCCGTTCGACCTCGTCACCATCCCGGCCTGGACCTGGCACCAGTTCCGCGCCACCGAGGGCGAGAGCTTCGGCTTCCTGTGCATGGTGAACCGCAACCGCGACCGCCCGCAGTTGCCCACCGAGGCCGAGTTGCTGGCCCTGCGCGGCATCCCGGCGGTGGCGGCGTTCCTGGACGGCGCCTTCCCGGGCTGACCGCCGCCGACGCGCTCAGGCCCCGACCGACTCCACCAGCTCGATCACCTGATCCCCGGCATAGATCGGCATGAACGGCCGGCGGATCGAGCCGATCCAGCCCCGCGGATAAAGGCACGTGGTGGTCTCGATGGTGTCGCCCCAGATATCGACCACGTTGCCCATGGGCTGGCCTTGCCGCACGTCCTCGCCGGGCTGCACCAGCGGGTGCCAGAAGCCGCCCGCGCGGGATTTCAGGTGCACCGCATTGCCGCCATAGCGCACGCCGGATGCCGCCGGCGGCGTGCCGGGCAGCATGTCCAGCGCCTGACACAGCCCGGCGAGAGCGGTCTGCATGTTGAGCAGATCCTCGTCGCGCACGCGGGCGCCGCCGCCGCTCTCCACGATCAGCGCCGGCTTGCCCCGCCGCGTCGCGTTGGTGATGAACGACCCGTCCATCCAGTCCTCGTCCGACCCCCATTGCAGCCGCGAGCCGACGCAGCGCGACAGCGCCGCGGCGCGCTCCGACGGCGCCCCCGCCCCCTTCGCATAGATCACGTAGAACGGCGTGATCGTCAGGTCGCCGCCGGAGTGCAGGTCGAGCAGCACGTCGCCGGTGCCCAGCGCCAGTTCCAGCACGCGGTGCGCCAGTTGCTCCGTCACGGTGCCGTCGGGCCTGCCCGGGAACACCCGGTTCAGGTTCACCCCATCCTGCGGCGTCAGCCGGTTGTAGCCGCGGAAGCCCAGCGGGTTCGCCACCATCAGGCAAACGATCCGCCCGCGCAGCGCCGCCATGTCCAGCCCGCGCAGGAACCGGGCGATCGCCAGTTGCCCGGCCACCTCGGGACCGTGCACCCCGGCCTGCACCCACAGGGTCGGCCCATCCCGCGCGCCCGTCGCCACCATGGCGGCCGAGACGATCGGCGCATCGGGATAAGCGCCCAGCTCCACATAGCCGCGCGTGATCTTGCCGGGTTGCGAGTGGGCGGTGCCGAGGGTCATGGGCTGTCTCCGAAACGGATGACCGCGTCCGGCGGCCAGGTGATCCAGATGGTGGAACCGGGCGGGTGGCGCAGCGGCGCCTGGCCGTCCGTCGCCACGGTCAGGGTTTGCCCGCCGGCGGTTTGCAGCACGATCTCGCTGCCGGCCCCCAGGAAGGCGGCCGTGCCGACCGTGCCGGACAGCGCGCCGGCGGTGCCGGGCGCAACGATGCGGATGGTCTCCGGCCGCACGATGCCGCCCGGGATCTTATTGGCCCGGCCGACGAAGCCGGCGACGAATTCGGTCGCCGGGGCGTGATAAACCTCGTGCGGCGTGCCGATCTGCTCGAGCCGGCCGGCCCGCATGATGGCGACCCGGTCGGAAACCGACAGCGCCTCGCTCTGGTCGTGGGTGACAAGGATGGCGGTGAAGCCGATTTCCTGTTGCAGCGCGCGCAGCTCGAACCGGGTGCTCTCGCGCAACTGCGCATCCAGGCTGGAGAAAGGCTCGTCCAGCAGCACGATCGCCGGCTCGATGGCAAGCGCCCGGGCGATCGCGACGCGCTGCTGCTGGCCGCCCGAAAGCGCGTCCGGGCGCCGCTCCGCGAACCCCTCCAGGCGCATCTGGGCGATCAACCGTTCGACCCGGCGCGCGACCTCCGCCCGCGCCACGCCGTGCCGGCGCGGCCCGAAGGCGATGTTGTCGAACACCGTGAGATGCGGGAACAGGGCGAAGTTCTGGAACACCAGCGCCACCCCGCGGCGGTGCGGCCGCTCCCGCGTCACGTCCACGCCGCGCAGCCGGATATTGCCGGCGGTGGGCGGCACGAAGCCGGCCAGCATGCGCAGCACGGTGGTCTTGCCGCAGCCCGACGGGCCGAGCAGCGACAGCAACTCGCCGCGCCGCAGCGCCAGCGAGACCGGACCGATCGTCCCGCCGCCGGGGTAGCGCGTGGTCAACCCGTCCAGCTCCACCTCGTTCATGCGGCCTGCCTCCGCCACAGCAGAATCTGGTAGGTCGCCATGCCCGCGCCGGCGAGCAACACGAGCAGGGCGGAGATCGCCGCCACCCCGGGATCGATGCCAAGCTGAATGGCGGAGTAGATCACCACCGGCAGCGTCGGCGCGCGCGGATCGGCCAGGAAGATCGCCAGGTCGATGTCGTCGAAGCTGACGATGAAGGCCAGCGTGGCGGCGGCGATCGCGCCGGGCCGGATCGCGGGCAGCGTGACCAGCAGGAAACCGGCCAGCGGCGAAGCGCCGAGATTCTGCGCCGCCTCCTCCAGCGCGACGTCGAGCCGCTGCAACACGGGCAGCGCGACGCGCACGACATAGGGCGTGCAGATCACCAGATGCGCCACCACCAGCCGCGCCGTGCCGGCGGTGAAGCCGCTCCGGCTGAACAACAGCGTGAGCGCGATCGACAGCACCAGCGCCGGCAGGATCAGCGGCATCATCAGGGCGGTCTCGACGAAGCGCCGGCCCGGGAAGTCGAAGCGCGCCAGCGCATAGGCGGCGGGCAGGCCGAGCAGCAGCGCGGCCAGCGTGCTCGCCGCCGCCACCACCAGGCTGGTCAGGAAGGCGTGGGCATAGCGCGGATCGGCCAGCGCGACGGCGAACCAGCGCAGCGTCAGCCCATGCGGCGGAAACGCCAGGTAGCTGGTTTCCCCCAGGGCGCTGCCCACCACCACCAGCACGGGCAGCAGGAGATAGAGGAAGGCCAGGAAGCTCACCAGGCCGAGCACCCGCATCATCGCCGCGCCACCCCGTCGGCGCCGCTGCCCAGGCGCGTATAGAGAATGGCGATGAACCCGACGACGGCCAGCAGGATGAACGCGACCGCGGCGGCGAAGGGCCAGTCCGCCAGTTCGGTCATCTGCTCGTAGATGGTCGTGGACATCAGCTGCACGCGTGCGCCGCCGACCAGGCTGGGGGTCGCGAAGGCGCTGACCGACAGCGCGAACACCAGCAACGACGCCGACAGGATGCCGCGCGCGGCCAGCGGCAGGGTGGTCAGCAGGGCCGCCCGCAGCGGGCCGGCGCCGAGGTTCTGCGCCGCCCGTTCGAGTTCCGGACTGATTGCGCGAATCACCCCGTACAGGCTCAGCAGCATGAACGGCAGCAGCACCTGCGCCAACGCCAGCACCACGCCGGTCATCGAGTAGAGCAACTGGAAGGAACGCCCGACCAGGCCGGCGTCGCGCAGCGCCGTGCTGACCAGGCCGCTGCGGGCAAGTAACACGACCCAGCCGAACGAGCGCACCACGGCGCTGATCCACAGCGGAAAGGTGGCGAGCAGCAGCAGCGCCGGCGCCCACCGGCTCTGCAACCGGGCGAGCCAGTAGGCCAGCGGCAGGCCGAGCAGCAGCGTCACCGCCACCACCAGCACGCCCAACAGCAGCGACCGGCCGAGCACGCCGAGATAGTGGGCGTCGCCGAGGAAATGCGCGTAATGGGCAAAACTCCAGCGCGGCGCATCGAGACTGGCGGCCAGCATGCCGGCCTGCGGGAGCACGAACAGCAGCAGTAACAGCGCGCCGACCGGCGCGAGCAGCAGGACGGGCGCGCCGCGCCGCTGGATCAATGGCCGATCTCGCGGTTCCACCTTTCCGTCCATTGCGGACGGGCCTGCGTCATCGTGACCATGTCGAGGGTGACGAGCTGGTCCGGCCGCGGCAGCTGTTTCGCCAGCGCCTCGGTCAGCCGCACGCGGGCGTTGGTCGGCGCCCATTGCAGCGACTCGGCAATGCCGGTCTGCGATTCGACCGAGATGAACTGGTCCACCGCCGCCCGGGCCAGCTCGACGTTCGGCGACTTCGCGGCGACGCAGACCGTGCACGGCGAGGCGACGCTGCCCTCCTCGGGGGCGGCGAAGGCGATGGGCAGGCCGGCGTCCTTGCAACGCTTCGCCGAGGTCGAGTCGTACGGCATGATCCACACGTCGCCCTGGGCGAACAGCCCCGGCACCTCGGACGCCGCGCGAAAGATCGTGGCGCCGGCCGCGAACTTCGCCATCGCCGCAAAACCGGGCTCGATGTTCTTCTCGCCGCCGCCAAAGGCGCGGGCCAGCATGACCAGGAAATCGGTGCCGTAACCGTTGGTGATGGTCGGAAAGGCGAGGTGCCCGTCATAGGCGGGATCGAGGAAATCCTTGTAGCTGCGCGGCGGCGTCTTCACCTTGTCGGTGCGATAGAGGATGCCCTCGGCGATCACCGCGAAGGTTGTCCAGTGCCCGGCTGCATCCTTCATCGCCGCCGGCACGTCGGCGAGGTTCGCGAGCTGGCCGAGCGGCGCCGTCAGGCCCTCCGCCGCGGCCAGTTTTTCCTGCCCGCCGGAGAACTGGTACATGTCGAGCTGCGGCGCGGCGGCCTCGGCCCGCATGCGTGCGAAGGCGGCGGCGGATTGCAGCGGCACCTGGGTGGACTTGCAGCCCTCGCGGCGGTCGAGCACATCGAACACCACGGCTTGCAGCACGTCCTGGGTCGGACCGCCGAAACCCTGCGAGACGAGCTGACGGCCCTGGAACCGGGCTTGCGCGCCGGCGCTGCCGGCGAATGCCGTGGCGGCCAGCGCCCCCAACGCCGCACGGCGACCGATCTTGTGCATGGTCCCTCCTTCTGCCGCCGGGCAGCCGGCGCCCGACCGGTGTCGGATGGCATCCATGCGGAACGGTGTCCCGTACGTCAACCGCTGTTGCCCGGGAGGGGACGCCGGGGCCTTCGCCGCAACGAAACAAGAGCATCCGTTAGGGCCTGTTTCACCTTGTCGCCGTAGGACTCGCCGGGTGACCGCGACTCTGTCCCGACCCGCCCGCTACGACCGCCCTGAGCCCGGCACGTTCGAGGCCATCTTCCAGGCGCTGGACGCCGACTCCGAACCGCTGATCGGGCCGACCCGGCTGCACTGGCTGGTGCTGCCGATCCGCAACGACGACGGGCTGGTGGCCGGCGGCTTGTGGGGCTACACCACTTTCCGCTGGCTGCATGTGCAGATGCTGTTCATCCCCGAACCGTTGCGCGGCCAGGGCATCGGCGCCACCCTGATGGCCTCGGCGGAGGACGAGGCGCGGGAGCGCGGTTGCCTCGGCGCCCATGTCGATGCCTTCAGCTTCCAGGCCGCGGCGTTCTACCGCAAGCTCGGCTACACCCCGTTCGGCGTGCTGCACGATTTTCCGCCGGGCTACGACCGGGTGTTCTTCTCCAAGCGCTTCGACACGCCGCAGGTTACCCGAACGCCCCCACCTCATGGGTGATCGCGGTGGCGATCTCGCGCGCCAGGTCGAACAGCCGGCGCATCGGCGCGAATACCTGGGCGTGCTCGGTGGCGTAGGCCTGCGACGCGCGCGGGCCGGCCGGCTCGGCGTAGTCGCAGTCGGCCGAGGCGTCCGGGGCGGGCGGAAAAATCTCGCCCAGCAGGGTCAGCGCGGCCGGAATCTCCAGCCGCAGCACCGCCGCCTCGAGGTGGCGCCGGGTCACCCCGTGGCGCGGCGAGAACTCCGGGATGCGGGTGGCCAGCAGCCAGGTGCGGTGGATCACCGCCAGCCGCAAGGCGTGCAGCAGCAGCTCCCGCGCGCCCATCACCGGCGCGTCCGGCCAGGCCGCGCGTAGTGCCAGGTGGTCGGCCTGCACGCGGCGGAACATCGACTGCACCATCGCCCACAGGTCCAGCCGCTCGAGCGCTTGCGCCACCGCCACCAGGGCCTCGCGCCGGCCCGGCCGGGCGGTGTGGGCGGCGCGGTCGAGCCACGTGCCGGGGTCGAGCGTGCCCACCACGGCACGCAGCACGTCGAGGTCGGAATGCGCCAGCGCGTGCGCGGCGAGGTCGAGCGCGCGGTGAAAGCGGCGGCTGGTGCGGCGCATTTCCGGAAACGTCTCGGGATGGCGGGCGGCCGCGACCCCCAGCCCCTGCAGCGTGTTCGCCATCCAGCCGAGTTGCTGCAGGATGGCGTTGTTGGGGATCGCGCGCAGCTCGCGCGGATGGCGCACCCGGGTCGCCGCGCCCATGCCGTCGGTCTGGCGCGCCGGCGGGCGCGAGCCGGTCGGGTCGAGCAGGGCCGGCCCGTACGCGCCGAGCAGCGCGCCATAGCCGGCATCGCCCACCAGCTCCTCCATGCCGGCCCGGACGGTGGCGAAGAAATCCGAGGCGAAATCGGGATCGGCGTAGACCGGGTCCTCGATCGGCCC
>Ga0181520_10009493_pt1 | contig 13420 bp, 9 predicted proteins | sample PEATcosm2014_Bin_29_FD_132451 | JGI IMG/M metagenome (GOLD analysis project Ga0181520, IMG submission 132451) | Peatland microbial communities from MTU Mesocosm Facility, Houghton, MI, USA - PEATcosm2014_Bin02_30_metaG | ecosystem: Environmental > Terrestrial > Soil > Wetlands > Peat | place...
CACTTCCAGGTTGAGCGCAGCCAATCTATTAACAATACGTTTAAGAATCTTTATGGAAATTTTTACATAGACGCTCTTCTGTTTCAGGTACGCTTGAGTCAGTAAATCAACAAACCGATTTACCTAAGGCGAATAGCGGCAGATGCAGCGGCTTGCCCGCGAATTTGTTCTCTCTTCGCGCGAATGCCGTATTTCACGAAGTCCAACCCAAGTCCAACCCAAGTCCTACCCAAGTCCAACCCAAGACCTACCCAATACAAGGAGTGTTTCATGCTGCAAAAGACGATAGGAACTGTCGCGAGAATAGGCTTGCTGCTCGCATTGACAGTTTATGGAGATGGCAATCTGACCGGAAGTATCTTTGCCCAAAGCGAGGCAAAGAGTACCGCTGTTGCCGAGCCGACGAATACCGCTGCTGCCGAGCCGACGAATACCGCTGCTGCCGAGCCGACGAATACCGCTGCTGCCGAGCCAACGAGTACCGCTGTTGGCGAACCAACGAGTACCGGTGTCGCCGAGCCGAGGGTGCTTGTTGTCGGCGAGGCGGGCTTTGTTGGCCAGACCCTGTTGCAATCCAAGAAGGTCGGCACGGCCAGCGGTTTCGATCTCTTGGTTGTGGGAGATGCAGACTTGATCGCCCCGGAGACCAGAACCCTGGTCGATCAGGCATTGGCCAGCGGAAAGGAAGTGGTGCTTGACGGGCCAAGCGACGGTTCGTCGCGGATCGTTCATGACCAACTTCTTAAGGAAATCACTGGAATGACCATCGGTTCAGCGGCGGTGAGAATCCAGAAAAACATGAATGGCCGAGGCTATTCTGTAACCCCGATCGACCACGACACCCCTACGACCCCAAGCGAGATTGACGCGGCCGCAAACAACCAAAATCTTCACAACAACGTTTCAAATATCTTCGGCATTTCTGGGAGCGGAAAATGAACAAGAACGCGAAAATTGGTTTGCGATTGGCTCTGGCGGCGGTTTGCCTGGCTACGTCCGCATTCGCCTACGCGAATGAATGCTTGAACGAGAGTGCTTGGCAGGTCGGAAAAAGCACTTCCTGGGCGATTCCGACACAACAGGCCGCCAACACCTGGGATGATTGGATTTGGCGCGGCCCCATTTTCTATTGCACGGCCACGGGCAAGAATAATTGCACTTACGCCTGGGGTCAATCGAACACCACCGGTTATACATGGAGCGTCGGCCTCAGTGTCAGCACCTCTAACATTCCAGTCATCGGCAAACTGGTGCCGGGGAATGCGAGCGGCTCCTACACCCGCCAGGAATCCAGCACCGTGTCGTATACCTGGTCGCAGACGATTTCCAAAGGTTACTACGTTCAGCCGGTTAACGTAGTGAGAAGGCGTTGGACTTCGGGAGTGTTTCAAGGAATGGACCAAAGGACGGGTCAGAGTTGCGTGCTCGGACCCTCGGAGGAGGCCTCCAGCGACGGAAACGAGTACTGGTGGAACGGTTCCGCCACGTATGGGTATTGGGCTGGAAATAACGAACAAATGACCTTCGGTCAGTACAACGTTTGGCGATAGTCGACCGAACCGTGTCTGGAATGTCACCTGATGCGGGTGGACCATCTTCGACCATCCGAAACTGAATGGGCTATCCCAGGTTCCGCTTGCGGAACCTGGGATTGGAGAGCGACAGCGCGAAGAGTTCGTCCAGGGCCTCGATAAAAAGCCATGAAAAACGCCTTCGTTGAAATTGTTGACAGCAATCCCTGCGATCGCTTAGTGGGAGATTTTTTTTGCGATGTCCGATCGGCTGTCGCCTGCCCGGCCAGCTCCGGGCGGACATCCTATGCGAGGAAGAAGAGAAAGATTTGTCCGCGCCGCGCGCGGATGCGCTCGCTGTTACGCCCGCTGCTCAGAAGACTTCCGAAGGGCCCTCCGGCGGGGGAAGGTGTTTGAGCAGGCCCATTTCGCCGGCCAGCCGCTCCAGTTTGGCGCGCAAGGCGGGCGGTGGGGGAACCAGCGGCAGACGAACCTGGTCGGAGATGCGCCCCATCAGGTTGAGGACGGTCTTCACCGGAGCCGGGTTCGACTCCCAGAAGTTCGCCTCGATAAGGCGCGCATAGCGGCGCTCCAGCTCGCGGGCCTCGGGCCAGTTGTTGTTGAGGGCGGCGCGGACCATGCGGCCCACCTCGGCCGGAGCCTCGTTGGCGGCCACGCTGATGAGGCCGTGGGCGCCCACGCCGATGGCCGCCAAAGCCAGATTGTCGTCTCCGCAGAATATCTTGAAGGTGCGCGGCAGGGAGTGAACCAGTTCGGCGATCTGCGGCACCCTGCCGCTGGCCTCCTTGACGGCGTGAATGTTGCGCGCCGCCGCTGCCAGCCTCACTACCGTCTCCGGTTCCAGATTCGCCGCCGTCCGCCCCGGAACGTTATAGAGCGCCACAGGCAGCGGGTCCACCGCCCTGGCCAGGGCCAGAAAATGCTGAAATTGGCCCTCCTGCGAGGGCTTGTTGTAGTAGGGATTGGCGGAGAGCACCGCCCCGATGCCGCGAATCTTGCGCAGCAGCGCTGCCTGGCGCAGCAGAGCGCGGGTCGAGTTGTGCGTACACCCGGCCCACACTGGTACCCTGCCCGCCGCCGCCTCCACCGCCAGGCTCACCGTATGCAGCCACTCTCCCTCGTCCAGAGTGGCCGCCTCGCCGGTCGACCCGCAAGCCACCAAAAAGTCGATCCCGGAGTCGATCTGCCAGTTCACCAGCGCAATCAGCGCCGCATCGTCGATTGAACCATCCGCCCGAAAGGGCGTAACAATAGCTGTGCCGCAACCCGTCGTATCCATAACTGAGAATTTTACAACGAAAGGGCGGCGCTGGAACCCTGGACAATCGCCTACTGATCCCCGCTCAGAATAGACCCAACGATTCCGCCCAGCAGTCCTCCGCCCACCGCAGCCGGAGCCGCCCGGTTCTCGCCGCGCGGCAGGTACTCGCCGATCTGGTGCGCCAGCCGCGAGATGGGCAGGGTTTGCAGCCACACCGTCCCCGGCCCGGTCAGCGCGGCCAAGAAAATTCCATCCCCGCCGAAGAGCGCATTCTTGATTCCCGGCACCGTGGTGATATTGAATCCCACCGAGGCTTGGAACGCGCCCACGTGCCCCGGATGCACCCGGAGCAACTCGCCCGGTGCCAGGTTCTTCACCACCAATTCGCCGGAAAGCTCCAGCCACGCCGTGCCCACGCCGCCCACCCTTTGAAGCATGAAGCCGCTGCCGCCGAAGATGCCCGCCCCCAGCGACTGCTGGAAGCCCACCCCGATGGTCACCTGCGGCGTGGCGCAGAGAAAGCCGTGCCGATGCACCAGATACTCGGCCCCCTGCCCCACCGGAACCGGAACGATGTGCCCTGGAACTTTGGTGGCGAAGGAGACCTCGCCCGGCACCCCGTAGGCGCGGTACTCGGTCATGAACAAGCTGCCGCCGCCGGCCACCCGCTTCAACACGCCGAAGATGCCGCCGCCTCCGCCCATCTGGGTATGCGTGGTCATCTGAATCGAACTGGTCATCCACGAGAGTTCTCCGCTCTCTGAAAACACGCTCTCGTTGGGGTCAAGCTGAACGTCGAGCACCGGCATGGTGGTGCCTTGAATCCGGGTTTGCATGGTGAAGCCTCCTGTCCGCAAACAGTGTACCTGCCGCAGGCCGAGGCGAGTGAAGAAAAAGCCTCGCCGGTTCTGAAAAAATCGGTTGTTCACAAGCCGGATGTCCAAAGACGAAACGTGCGCGCGAACTGCCGCTTCTCCGAGCGGAAGCTCCATTCCGCGCCCACAAGTAATAATGCGTTGCGCATAGGTAACGCATCGTCGAAAGACGAGAACCGCGATTGCGGCATCTGCCGAATCTCCGCCCTCAATGGCAAAAATTCACAAACTATTCGCGCACGCCTCTGATTTGAAGCGTTTATGATTCATTAATCCCTCAATCGGGCGGATTTCCCCAAGAAAATCCGTTCCCAAACGCTCAACGAATGATTACCTAAGTACCAATGGAGAATGCAACGATGATCACCGTTTACTCAACATTGCGCAGACTTCGGAGTTTGCTACCTCTTGCACTGCTCGCCACCAGCCTCGCCACAGCATGGGCCCAAACCGAAAGCACTGGCGTGGGCGGCGGTACGCTGAGCTGGACGGTCGCATATTCCTCGGGAAGATGCGGCGAGGAGGGCGACAACTCCTATCAGTCGTGGAGTTTTTCCGCCTTCGAATTTGCCTACGGAGGCTCGACTTATTCGGTCTCGGGCGGCGGTGTTTACTTCAACTCTCCGGGAACCTCCGCGGGATGCCCGCCCAGCGGCGCGCAGCCAACTGTTCTGCCCATCTCGCTTCCGTCCAACGTCGATAACGGCTGCGTCGTCGACTTCACTCCGGAATCCGGAGGCTCCGGATATGCCACTCTCACCAATAACTGTCCGGTTCAGAGCCTCACCGGCTACGTCGATCCCAAATATGTCGTCGTCGGGGTCACTTACGCTCCTCCGGGACCGGCGTCCTTCGTGCAATATCAAGCCAGCACCACCGTCGGCACCACGAAGTCCCTCAGCAACTCGTTTACAGGCAGCAACACTTCCAGCGTCTCGCTCACTTACAGCGGCGGCATCCCCGGTTTTTTCAGCGGATCTGAGACTGGCAGCTATTCGGCGACCAACAGCCAGTTGAGCAAGAGCACATCGACGGTCACCACGAGCATTCAGGTGCAGAGCGGTGAAAAGACCTTCGGAACGGGCAACTATTACGCTCCAGTCGATAACGACTACGACGTAATATGGATATGGCTCAATCCCGTCTCGGCCTTTACCCTCACCGGCAGTTCCATCGTGTGGAACGGTTACGGGTACGACGAGAACGATCAGAACGGACTGGACATTGTAGGCATCGAGCTGGGTTATCTCAACGGCCACTTCGGCGCGATGCCTCCGCAGTATGCGACAGCGATCGCTCGCGCCTGGGCTGCCAAGCAACTGTTCGCTTCCGGCCAAGGCCCTGGTCTGACCAGTTCCGACCTGGCTCAGATTGCCGCCGCCGACCCGTTCTCCGTCAGTTCCTATGCCACAAGCGAAATCGGCTATGTTCCGCCTTCGCCAGAGACCGGCGACCATCGCTTCACCATGTCGGCTTGCACCTCGGCGCAGAGTTTCGATTACGATCAGGCCTCTCCCTCCCAACCGGCGGAAGTCTATACCTGCACCCTCACCTATACGAACACCTCGACCCAGGCGCAGGAGATTACCAACACCTTTGCGCAAACCTTCTCCGTCGATAAGTCGTTTTCGGGAGGTCCGTTCTGGGCCAAGTTCAGCCTCGATCTGAAAAGCGCATATACGCTTACCTGGGTAACGGATGAGCAAAGCACCATAACCAACACCAACGCTTCAACGGCGGCTCTCTCCGTGCAAGGCCCCACTTGCAACAATGTAACGCAGGGCGTCGGCCCCTGCGTCCCGGTCTACGACGCATCGGGCAACGAACCGACTCAGTTCGATGTATACCAGGACAATATGTACGGCACCTTCATGTTCGCGCCGATCCACTATTTCTAACCCCGATTCAAACGGGCGCGGCTCAACTCTTTCACGAGTTGAGCCGCGCCTCACCCCAGGAAGCATCGATCGTTTTCCCGTCTTTTCCTACTCGACCGCCTTCAACTCCGTCTCCGCCGCGGCCAGCGAACTGCCACCTACCCATATCTTGTAAGTCGTCGGCTCGACCGTGCGCTCGATCTCCGAGTTATAGAAGCTCAGTTCGTCGAAGCCCAGCGGAAACTCCACATGCTTTGTCTCGCCGGGAGCCAGAGTTACGCGGGCAAAGCCCTTCAGTTCGCGGACCGGCTGCGAGACCGAGGCGGCGGTGTTGCGGATGTATAACTGGACGACCTCGGTTCCGGCAACGCTGCCGGTGTTCTTCACGTCCACGCCGACGGTGGCTACCGAGTTGTGTCCCGAAGCCAGCAGCTCGCGCACAGGAACCTCGGCGCGGCTTGCAGTGGGCTGCGAGTAACTGAAGCGCGTATAACTCAATCCCCATCCGAATGGGAACAGAGCCGAGTTTTCCTCGTCCATGTAGCGGGAGAGAAACCTATCCGCGATGCTCCACGGCAGATGGCTTAGGTCGCCGTGCGCGGGGCGGCCGGTGGGCAGTTGGGCATAGTAGAGCGGTTCCTGCCCCACCGCTCTGGGCAGGCTCGCCGGCAGTTTGCCCGAGGGGTTTACGTCCCCGAAGAGAGCGTCGGCAATGGCGTGGCCGGCCTCGATCCCGGGACTCCAGGCTTCGAGGATCGCGGGCACATGAGCGGCGGCCCACTTCAACTCCAGCGGCCGCCCAGCCACCACAATCAAAATCACCGGCTTGCCGGTGGCCGACACGGCCTCCAGAAGCCGCTGCTGCGCGCCCGTAAATCCCAGGGTTGTGCGGCTAGCCGCCTCCCCCTCCATCCAGTCGGCAGGTTCTCCGAGAGCGAGAATCGCCACGTCGGCCTGCTTGGCCCTCTCTACCGCCTCGGCAATGGTCTTGGCGTCGTCGGGGATAGGCGCGCTGTCGCCATCGGCGGACGGAGCGTTGGAGTCGGCCTGGCGGAGCACCTTCGCATCCTCGCCGCTGAGCAGTTCGCAGCCCCGCGAGTAGAGCAAACGCCCCCCCAGGCGCTCGGCAAGCGCCGTTTTCAGCGTAACCGCGTTCTTCGCATCGCCAACTCCGGCCCATGCGCCCAGCATCTCTCGCTGGTTGTCGGCCAGCGGACCGATCAAGGCGACCTTCTTGGCCGCGGACGGCAGCGGGAGCAGTCTTCCCAAGCCCTCGACCGGATCGTTCTTGAGCAGCACGAAAGTCTCGCCGGCGACCTTGCGGGCCGCGGCCCGGCGCTCCGGCGTGGCCTCGTAGGCCGGCGTCTCCGCGGTGTACGGATGGTCGAAGAGGCCCAGCGCAAATTTGACGCGCAGGACGCGGCGCACAGCCTCATCGACTACCGCCTCGGGAATCTTGCCCGCGCGAACCTGCGCGGCCAGAACCGTACCGTAAAGGCCGCCCTCCATATCCATATCCACTCCCGCTTCGATCGCCTTGCGCGCCACGGCGGGGCCATCGGTGCCGACGCCGTGGTTCAGCAGTTCGGAGACCGCCCCCCAGTCGGAGACCACGAAGCCGTCAAAACCCCACTCCTTGCGCAAGATTTGGGTCAGCAGAAACGGATTCGCGGAGGCCGGAACGCCGTTCAAGGTATTGAAGGAGCTCATCAGCGTGGCGGCGCCGGCCTCGACAGCGGCGCGATATGGCTCCAGATAGACCTGGCGCAGCATGATCTCGCTCATATCCACGGAGTTGTAGTCGCGGCCCGCGACAACCGCTCCGTAGGCGGCAAAGTGCTTCACACAGGCAGCGACCGAATCCGGTTTGGAGAGATCGTCCTGCTGGTAACCCTTTATCCAGGCGCGGGCCATCGCGGAACCCAGATAGGGGTCTTCGCCGGCCGACTCGACGATGCGCCCCCAGCGCGGGTCGCGGGCGATATCGACCATCGGAGAGAAGGCCCAGCGTATGCCGTCGGCGCGGGCCTCTACGGCGCTCAAGCGCGCTACCGTCTCAATGGCCGCCAGGTCCCAGCTTGCCGCCAGAGCCAGAGGCGCCGGGAAGACGGTCCGATGGCCGTGGATCACATCCTGGCCGAAGAGGATGGGGATGTGCAGCCGCGACTTTTCGACGGCCAAACGCTGGTAGCGATTGGTCGCCTCTGCGCCCGTCACGTTCAGAAACGACCCAACCTCGCCTTTGGCCGCCAGCTCCTCGTACTTCAGATTGGATGCGTCGGGGCCGGTAGCCTCGCCTGCGGAAAACTGCGCCAGTTGCCCCAGCTTCTCATCCAGTGTCATCTGTTTCAGCAGATTGTCGACGCGCGCATTCAAGGCCTTCGAGGCCAGTTGCGGGTTGGGTGCCGTGCGGGATTGGGCGAAAAGCAGCGGGGCCGCGCAGACCGCCGCAACCGCGAAAGCGGAGAGTGTCCAACAGGTGGGGCCGTGGGCAAAGGAATTCATATCGCAGCAATGATAAATCGTTTCGCGGCGGAAGGGCCGATGTTCTACTCTGGCGAGGATGCCCCCACTTATCTACGTATGCGTGGTCATCTACGAGGTTCGCCGCTCTCTGAAAAGATTTTCACGTGGGGGTCAAGCTGCACATTAAGCACAGGCATGGTGGTACCCTGTATCCGGGTTTGCATGATGAGGCCTCCTGTCAGCAAACTGAGGACCTGCGCCGCCTGCGCTTCGGCTTCGCCGCTATGGGCTGTTTCAAACAGGAGCTATTTCACAAATCGTAGTCCGAAAAGGGCAGTGACGGTGCGCGGGAACAGGAGAGACTCTGTGTTGCTTATCACAAGACGGTAAGCTCCGGGATGGAGTGCCAGGCCAAACTGCCCACTCGTAACACGCCCCGAGTTATAGAGGATTCTGCCGTTTCCTTGTTCCTGTACAAACACGCGAATGTGCCCGCCGACACCACCATAGGACTGAAAGTTCCCTCCGAACTCAGCGTTGTCCATTTCGTTTTCGTCAATAAGGATAGGCAATTCGTAATTTTCGCCCGCTGCAATGCTCACCGTTGAATTTAGCAAAGGCCGTACCACCGTATTTTGTGCAGTCAATTCAGAAAGAGTGGTCAGGGTCGTATACGAGAGGTAAGGTTTCGCCAGATTGATAGGTACAACAAAATTGAGATTTTGCGCACCTCTGACTCCCGAAACTGCAACTCCGATCACCTGTCCCTGCTGATTGAAGAATGGGCCGCCGCTTGAACCTTGACTGATTGGTGTGCTTGTTTGGATATTCACGCCACGCAAAGCACTCACCAACCCATCTGAAATAGTGTTTTGAAGGCCATGCGGCGAACCTATTGCAACAACCCTATCGCCGACCTCTATGCTGTCCGAATCTCCGAGTTCAAGAGGCTCCGCAGAGGTGGCGTTCAAGCGAATAGCAGCCAAATCCTCCGAAGAATCATAGCCCAACACGCCAAGCACTTCAGCAGTGGAACCATCCTGAAATACTGCCTTCTCGAAAGATGCGCCACGTATCATGTGGTAATTCGTGATGACGATTCCGTTCGGACCAGCCACGAATCCACTGCCAGTCTTGGTCATTTGTCCAGACTGATCGAAAACCTGAAGAAGCACCACGCTGGGTGCCTCGAGCTTGAACAATTCCTCGTCGGTCAGATTTTTTGGAGCCTGGGCAGGCGCGCTAGAAGGGGTCTCTTCCGCTCCTGTCGAGCCATGCGTGTCGGGAAAAGCAGCGGAGGGTTTGCTGGCATTCCCACCCGTTCCAGGGATTCCAGCCGGAGTGGTTTGGAGTGGAACTGTAGCCGGGCTGATATGCAGCAACACGAAGATGCCGCTGACAATTGAAGCGGTCGTCAAGACAGCGAATATCAGGGTACGTAAGGAGACGCTGTGCTGTACTCCGCCCCTGGAATCCAAGCTGTCCTTATCCATGCAAACCCCCTGCATCCCGCCCGCCAGCAATCCCACATAAGTGAACACGATGCAAATCTGTTCGGAGTATTTTTGCAAGTAGAGTACTACAACTATTGTGCGGCACCCGTCAAGCGAAACAAGAATTTCCGAGTGTGAAGAACACAGTTCACAACCTTTTGGCAAAAGATTTCATCTCGCAGCAATCAAAAATCGTTTCGCGGCGGAAGGGCCGATGTTCTACTCTGGCGAAGATGCCTATGGTTCGGTTGATTGCCTATTTACGGAAAGCGACAATGCAGGCCATGGCCGACGACGCGCTCAACACGTCGAAAGCCGCCGCCTACTCTGGAATGCTCATGCTCTTCCCGGCGCTGATGGTGCTGACCACCCTGCTCGCACAGGTGCCGGAGGGCACCACGCTGGTCGGCGAGCTGCGCGGCGCCTTCGAGCAGTTTCTTCCCGGCGACTCGATGTTCCTGTTGCAGTCCTCGCTTCTGGCACACCGCATTCATTCTTCGCGTCTGATTCTTTCGGCGGCCAGCCTTTCGGTCTTTGCCGGACTGGGCGTGATGCTCTCGCTCATGGAGGGATTTCGCCGCGCCTACCGCCTTCCGCGCGCGGATTGGGGCTTTTGGCATCGGCGCTTGCGGGCGCTGCTGCTGGTGCCAATCGTGCTGTTGCCGCTGGCGCTGGCCTCGCTGGTGCTGGTCTTCGGCCGTCAGATCGAGGCCTGGATGATCGCCAACGCCGATCACGAGTTGCGCCGCATGGTGATTGTCCTGTGGCGGATGGCGCGCTGGGCGATCGCCGCGGTCGCCAGCGCCACTGTCCTGGGCGCCCTCTACCACTTCGGCGTCAGCCGCAAAGAGCATTGGTCGCGGTCGGCCCCGGGCGCGGTGGCCGCTACCCTGCTCTGGTTTCCGGCCACCCTGGCCTTCGGCTGGTACGTCACCCGCATCGCCGACTACTCGATGTTCTACGGCTCCTTTGGCGCCGGCATCGCCACCCTGGTGTGGCTCTACATCACCGCCTTCAGCGCGCTGCTGGGCGCCGAACTGAATGGCGTCCTTTTCCTGGAACGGCAGGCGCGGGCTTCCGCCTCTCAAACCGCCGGTTGAGGTTGTGCGATCAACCCGATAATCCGCATGAGCTTGGCGCAACAAATCGCAATGGATATGTCGTCGCCACCGAACGCACCGCGAGCTTCTTGCCATCCAATGTGGAGATTTACCGCATCCAGCACCTTGCCGCATAACTCGTGCCGCTGGGAAGCGACCGTTTCGAGGCATAGGAGGGATAGCATGATGGGCTCATCCTGATGATGAACCGGAGGCCAAGCGGGGAACTCCTGCCTGGCCTCCGACGTGCATCGAAGGGATAGTCCCCATGCCTTGAAAATCCAATCTTTCCTTGCCGAAAAATGCTTGACTAGGAAGAGAGAATCTTCGCCGGAAACACGATAACTGTGGAGCGTCCGGCACTTCCAGGCTTCAAGGGCGCGACATCGCGCCTTCATTTGCTTCTTGTCGAACGCGGGCGTCCCACCGCTTGTTTACCCTTTGTCGAAGGTGGTCCGCCCGCCCGAGTTCATGGAACGTTGATGGTTGTGACGCTGTACGCGGGCAAGGTCAGCAACATCGTCGAGCCGCTGACCGGCATCGTGCCGATAGACACCGGCGTTACCGGATTCCCAGCCGTGGTTTGCGCCGAAGCTGTGGCCGCCGTGATTTGATACAAACTGGCCGTGCCGGATAGGCTTAGCCCGCTGATCGCCGCCACCTGTGTGGTGTTCGCCCGATTGATGACCACTAACACAACCCGGCCGGGCGTTGTGCTGTCCGTGCTTGCGTAGACCATCACGCTCCCGGGGTTGCTGGAGGTCGTTTGCAGCGATGTATCTCCGAAGTTCGATCCCGCGCCATCGAAGTTGCGATATGCGCGGAAGCCCGCAAGCTCGTAATCGTACGGTATGTTCGGAGGCCACAACGTGGCCGCGAAGACGCCTTGACTGGCAAAAACGCCCAGTTCATCCGCCTGCCCCACCGTACCGGCAATGTTATTCCATCCACCGACTCCGTACTCGCTGATAGCGAGTTTCATCGTTGGAAACTCAGCGGCGATCTTCGCTTGCATTCTTCCCAGAAAGTTGATGGGCGTGTATCCCAGCACCTGGCTGACCCACGGATTGCTGTTGCCAGGGTCCGAAAAGGTCGGGTCCCAGAGATTGCGCGGAGATTGCACGATCAGCTGCATATCCGCATCCGACAACGTCGCGGCGGACATACTGGTCACCCGAGTGCCGCCCGCATCGTAGTCCTCCGGATACCAATGGAAGTCGTAGACATCCACCAGAGGCTTTCCGTAAGTGGCGGAAGCGGCGGCCACCGCTTTGATATACATATCGGCGAACCAGTTCTCGCCGGTTGGCGTGGCGTTGGTGATCGCGGACCCCCAGCTGTAGATGCCCCCGAAGCCGTAATTGACTGGCCCCAAGATTACCATGTCCGGGAACTGATCTTTCAGCGCCTCGGTCATCGTTATAGTCTTCGCGATGAAGGCGGCAGGCGTAATTTCAGTCGGGCCTTGCACTTCCAAATGAGTCGAAGCCCAGAGGTCCGGTTCGTTGTCCAGGTCCACGAAAGTCGGCGTTGCCGCGGTTTTGCTGAAAATGTTCTGCCCGGGGGCCTCCTGATTCAAGGCCCACACGAACTCGTCCATGTAGACATTGCCAGTGTCCTCGCCATTGACCACAACAATGGGCGGCGTAGTCGTGAAGGGAACGGAACTCACCGAGCTCTTCTGATCGACCACAACCTGGAACCTTGCCAGATCGGGCGCATCGGTGACGCTGACCGGACCGTTCTCGTCCGCCGTCACCAAACCTTGCAGTTGTACCGTCATCAGGGTAGCTTGTCCCCCGGCTATGCCGGCCTTGATGGTCGGCAGCACCGCTGCTCCCGGAACAGTGCTGACGCTCAAGTTGTTGTCGCTGTCGTAAAGCCAGTCGCTCCCTGCGTTGGAGGCGTTCGTCGTCCAGTTATAGGCCGTCCAACGATCCCCGCCAAGACGGTAGAGAGTCAAGTCCGGAACGTTGGGAATGCTCCCATTGTTGCTTCCGTTGTTTCCATAGATCCACGGCGAGATCGGCTGGGTTTGGGCTGGATTGACGATGATCGTAACCGTTGGAGACGCGGCGCCCGGTTCGGCGAAGACCTGAGTTGAGTTGGGACCGGCGCCGACGGAGTTCACGGCCGAGACCACGTAGTAATAAATGGTGCCGTTGGTCAAGCCGGTATCGGTGTAGCTGGTTGTCGCTGAGGAGCCAACCGTCTTGTAGGGTCCGCCACTCGTGGTCGACCGTTGCACATTGTAACTCGCGGCAGTCAAGCTGGGGTTCCATGAAAGCGTGACCTGTTGATTGCCGGATGCGATCGCCGGCCCGGTCGGTGCCAGTGGAGGATCCCCGGCCAGCGGAGCGCAAAGGTTTCCATTCACCGCAAATGCCGTCGGGACCGCATTGCCGACTGCGATGTTGGCATTGAGGCCTATCTGGCTCACGTTTCCGCCCGCTGCAACGGAACCGTTGTAGCTCTCATTGACCACTGTCACCAGCGCGCCGGTCTGTGTTTCAACCCCGTTCCAAAGAGTCTGGATCGTCTGTCCGTCGGGGAATATCCACTGCAGCGTCCAACTGGTCCAGGCCGTGGTTCCGGTGTTGTTGAGGACGATGGTCGCGCCGAAAGAGGTTGGACTCTGCGGCACGATCGTATAGACGACGCTGCACCCAAAACCGGAGCTTGGTGCGGCGGTCACCGAGAGCGCAATGGTGGCGGTCGCGGTGGTTGGGCTGGCGCTGGAGTTAGTGCCGGTGATGGTGACATTAACCGGGCTGGAAGTGACAGACGCCGCGCTGCTGGCCGTAAAGGTAACTACG
>Ga0181520_10009494_pt1 | contig 13419 bp, 9 predicted proteins | sample PEATcosm2014_Bin_29_FD_132451 | JGI IMG/M metagenome (GOLD analysis project Ga0181520, IMG submission 132451) | Peatland microbial communities from MTU Mesocosm Facility, Houghton, MI, USA - PEATcosm2014_Bin02_30_metaG | ecosystem: Environmental > Terrestrial > Soil > Wetlands > Peat | place...
CGACGTGGCGGAGTTGCTGTTGGCCAGTGGGGCCGAGGTGAACGTCAAAGACAATGACGGCCACATGCCTTTGCATTTGGCGGCGATGGGCGGCTACAAAGACGTGACGGAGTTGCTGCTGACGAACTGGGCCGAAGTCAACGCCAAAGACAGTAACGGCGATACGCCTTTGCACCTGGCGGCTCGGCTTGGACAACTTGATGTTGTGGGGTCACTGCTGGCCCACAAGGCTGACGTGAATGCCAAAGATGCGGCAGGCTACTCACCTTTACATTTGGCGGCTGTGGACGGTCATGCGGACGTAGTGGAGTCACTGCTCGCGCATAATGCCGATATTGGCATGAAGGACAAGGATGGCGACACCTCTTTGCACCTGGCCGCGCGCATGGGCCAAAGGGATGTTGTCAGTTTGCTGCTGGCCCACAAAGCTGCGGTCAATGCAATCAACAGGGACGGCGATACGCCTTTGCATTTGGCCGCCTATGACAATCGGCTGGAGATAGTGGAACTGCTGCTGGCCAGCAAGGCCGATGTCAACGCCAAAGACAACCTCGGCAATACGCCTTTGAAGACCGCGGCGCAGAACAACAACAGCGACGTCGTAGAATTGTTGCGCAAGTACCACGGCCACTGATAGATCTCGGGTTCGAGACCTGCACAGCGCCAACGCGAGACTGATCCCCACATAGGTCAAATCAGGAGAGCCCTGACGGCGGCCGTCATTCCGGCATTGGCGTCTGCATGGTCGTTTAGAATCTTTGCATGTGCGGAATTGTCGGTTATGTCGGTCCTAAGAAGGTAGTTCCCGTCATCATTGAAGGGTTGCGGCGCCTGGAGTACCGCGGCTACGACTCAGCGGGCATCGCCGTTGGAAGCCCTTCCAGCTCTACCCTTGAACTTCGGCGTGCGCCGGGCAAGCTGCACAACCTTGAAGAGGTGCTGCGCGAGCATCCACTCGATGGCACCTTCGGCATCGGCCACACCCGCTGGGCCACTCACGGCCGGCCCACCGAAGAGAACGCCCATCCCCATCGCGATTGCTCGGGCCGCATCGTCGTGGTCCACAACGGCATTGTTGAGAACTACCTCGACCTGAAGCGCGAACTCATCGCGCAGGGCCACAAATTCGTCACCGAGACTGACACCGAGGTCATCGCCCACCTCATTGAACAGGTCCAGCAGGATGCAGACGCCGCAGGTCTGCCCATTGCGCTCGAAGTCGCCGTCCGTCGCGCCGTCAAGCGCCTCACCGGGGCCTTTGCGCTGGGCGTGCTGTCGGCTCTCGAACCGGACAAGATCGTGGTTGCGCGCTTCGGTCCGCCGGTGATTATCGGCGTGGGCGAGGGTGAGTATTTTGTCGCCTCCGATGTCCCCGGCGTGCTGCACCACACGCGCAATATCTATTTTCTGGCCGACGGAGACATGGCTATCCTGACCCTGGCCGGAGTCGAACTCACCGACTTTGACGGCAATCCCATTCAGCGCGCGATCACCCGCATTCAGTGGGATCCTATACAGGCGGAAAAAGGCGGCTACAAACATTTCATGCTCAAGGAGATCTGGGAGCAGCCGCGGGCCGTCCGCGACACCACACTAGGCCGTGTTTCGCTCGACTCGGGCAAGGTCTTCCTCGGCGAGATGAAGATCTCCGATGAAGAGCTGGCCATGGCCTCAAGCATCAACATCGCGGCCTGCGGCACCAGTTGGCACGCGGCCCTGGCCGGTAAGTACATGATCGAGCGGCTTGCCCGGCTGCCTGTCGATGTGGACTACGCCAGCGAATACCGCTACCGCAACCCCATTCCCGATCGCAACGCTCTCGGCCTGTTGATCACTCAGTCTGGAGAAACTGCCGACACCCTTGCCGCGCAGCGGGAGATGATCGGCCTCGGCTCAAAGACCGTGGCTATCTGCAATGTTGTCGATGCGATGGTGGCCCGCGAGGCTCACGGCGCCATTTACACCCATGCTGGACCGGAGATCGGAGTCGCTTCCACAAAGGCCTTCACTGCGCAACTCACAGCGCTTTTCCTGTTGGCGCTCAAGCTGGGTCAACTGCGCGGCCGTCTCGACCAGGCTCAGTCGGTGGTGCTCATTGAGCAGTTGAGCCGCCTTCCGGTCAAGATCGAAGAGGTTCTGCGTTCCCGCGCCGGTCAATGTGAGCAGTTAGCCAAGGACTTTTCCAACGTGCAGGACTTTCTTTACCTGGGCCGCGGAATTCACTTTCCCATCGCTCTGGAAGGCGCGCTCAAACTCAAGGAGATCTCCTACATCCATGCCGAGGGCTACCCGGCCGGCGAGATGAAGCACGGCCCGAATGCTCTGATCGACGAGACCTTGCCCGTTGTTGTGCTAGCCACCCGCGACGAATCCGACCCGGCCTCAGTGCTTCGCTATGAGAAGACTCTCTCCAACATTCAAGAGGTGACCGCCCGCTCGGGCCGGGTGATCGCGGTGGCAACCGAGGGTGATACAACTATCGGAGGCCTGGTGGAGCACGTCATTCACATTCCTCCGGCCATCGAGCTGCTCTCGCCGCTGATCGAGATTGTGCCGCTGCAACTGCTGGCCTACTACATTGCCGTTCGCAGAGGCTGCGACGTTGACCAGCCGAGAAACCTGGCCAAGTCGGTCACCGTCGAATAGCCTTTCAGGGCTTTGTGCGCAATGTGTTTCAGCGGGAGCCGAGAAAAGCTTCAGGCGCCGCTTGCCGTGCAGAAGTCTCACACTGCAGGCGTGAATTGTTCAATTCAATCTGTCGGCACTTCACAACGGCGACATTCGGAGGTTTGATGCGCGTGCCCAACCTTTAGATGCCTCGTACAAAATGTGGTGTGAGGCGAGAGCGCATACGAGACTCTGTAGCCGTTCTACTCGCATGGGAGGGCCGTATTCAGAAAATGCGGACTAACCCTTGCGCCGGTAGAGGACCTGGAACTCGTAGCCCTGGTTGGCGGGAAAGAGGCTGGCGACCTGGCGCAACCGTTCGGCGAGGGCCGGAGCGGCGAGTAGCGGGTAATCGCGCTCGCGTAAGTCGTGGTAGTCAAAGTCCACAGCCAGCGACAGCATGTAAATGGCTAGCGCGTCTGAGAAGGCCGACTCGAAGTAGGCACTGCGCGCGCGCTCATCAATGCTCTTTTGGGCGGTTTTGCCTTCAAGAGACTTGTTGTCTTGAGCGCGTCGGCGGGTCTCCCAGGCGTCCTGGCTGGTCTCGCCGCGTACCTGGGCCTCTGCCTGCTGCCACACCAGCGACGAAAAACTCTCCGGTACCCCGGCGGCCTCGACAAAGTTGTGAGCCACGTTGATGAAGAACTCAAAAGCCAGGCCGAAGCGGTCCTCGACCAGGCGCGTCGAAAGAAAGACAGCCTCCGTCGATCCGAATACGGCATTGCGATGGCAGATGGCACGATCACCCAGATCGACGGTGTAGCCGGGCGCGACCATCGTATCGTCCGTGTCGGCGATGGCCAGAGGAACGAAGTAATAAGCGCGGTGGTCGAGCGCGGCTGAGAGCGTGGCCGGCACGGCGCTCACCAGCCGCTCCAGGTCCGCATCCGAGATACGCGTCTCGCCCCACATTGCGTAGTGAATTCCGTTAGGCGCATTGGCCACGGTCACCTGCGTTGCCACCTTCTCCGCTTGCCAAAGCTCGACTTGTGCACTGCTTGACATGAACTTGTAATCTAGACCTCAATGCCCTTAGTGCCCACTATATCAGGGTTTAGTGTCCAGAGGCCTGGCTGTCTCGCCGGTTAAATCGACAGTGCGGCGCTGTGTCGTTTTGGACACTCACACTCTGTCCGAGGCGGCTTCACTCTTGGCTTCTTGGGGGCTGATCACCTCGCCAGAAGTCCGTTGAGATCAGACCGCATCTTTGCGGACAAGATACTCATCGAGCAGTACGGCCACCAGCACAGCCGTAGGGACCGAAACCATTGCTCCGAGAACTCCTTCGAGCGCGGAGCCGAGAATCAAGGCCACGAGGATGGCCAGACCCGGCAGGCCCACTCTGTTCTTCATAATGCGGGGTGTGAGGTAGGAGTTTTCAACCTGTAGATAGATCAAATAAAAGATCGCAATGCCGAGCACCCGTCCCCACGAGTCGATGGCTGCCACAAGCAGCGCCAGCGCGATACAAATGGCAGCTCCCAACACTGGAATGAAGTTGAGCAACCCGGTCAGCACGCCGAGCGCATACGCATAGCGAACGTGAAGACAGAGATAGACGATCGTGCTGACAACTCCCAGGATAAGCATCAGGGCGCCTTGGCCAAGTAGCCATTTGCCCATGCGAATCTCAGCCCGCTGGAGGGTCTGGTCTAGCCGTTCGCGGTTTTCGAGCAGGAAGAAGGAGAGAAACCAGCGGTAAGCGTGATCGCCTTCCAAAATGAAATAAATGGTGAGAACGAAACCCATAATCACATCGAACAACATACCCGCCCAATGGCTGATTGAGAAAAGGAGATAAGTGGCTGTCTGGCTAACAAATCCCTGAAGCCTGGAACTGAGATCTGCAATATCCAGGTGTTGCGCCAGAGGAACATGTTCAAGCCTGTCTAAAAGTCCAGGTAAGCGCGAGGGCATCTCCTGCGAGAACTCCTGCAGGTCGCTGATGACCGGTGGCAGAGCGAGAAACGCGAATGCGGCAAACGCACTGGCCACAACAAACAGGAGGATGAAAACAGCTGCGCTTTTCGATGGCTGCCAACGGCCAATGTGAAGCCGGGAAGTGAATTGAACCATCGGCGTCAGTACGACCGCAAATAGCGCGCTGACATAGAGCATCACCAGTACGTCGCGGATCAGCCACGCCAGATAGCAGGCCAAGGCAAGGGCGAATGCGAAGACAATGTGGCGACGAGGATTGCGGGCGTTGCCCGAGGCTTCAGTCATGAACGATACTCCTGCAAGCCGGAGGCTGAATTGTTCGGCATCGCCTACTGATCCCCGCTCAGAATCGATCCCACAATGCCGCCCAGAAGACCACCGCCGGTTGCGGGTCCCACTTGCCGGTTTTCGGTGCGCGGCAAGTACTCGCTGATCTGATGCGCCAGCCGCGAGATAGGCAGCGTCTGCAGCCAGACCCGGCCAGGACCCTGCATCATGGCCAGAAAGATTCCGTCTCCGCCGAAAAGCGCATTCTTGATCCCAGGAACCGTGGTGATGTTGAAGCCGACAGAGGCCTGAAAAGCTCCGACGTGGCCCGGATGCACACGCAGAATTTCACCCGGAGCCAGATCCTTCACGATCAGTTCGCCCGAGAGTTCCAGCCACGCCGTACCCTGGCCGCCGACCCTCTGCAGCAGGAATCCGGTCCCGCCAAAGATGCCCGCGCCCAGCGACTGCTGGAAGCCTACTCCGATGGTCACCTGCGTGGTGGCGCAAAGAAAGCCATGCCGGTGAACCATGAATTCGTTGCCCGGTCCCACCTCGACGGGCACAATATGGCCCGGCACCTTGGTGGCAAAAGAGACCACGCCAGTGGCTCCGTAGGCGCGGTATTCGGTCATGAAGAGGCTGCCGCCGCCCGCCACCCGCTTGAGCACACCAAAAAGGCCCCCACCCCCGCCCATCTGCGTGTGAGTAGTCATCTGGATGGAAGCAGTCATCCAGGAGAGTTCGCCGCTCTCTGAAAACACGCTCTCGTTCGGTTCAAGCTGCACATCGAGCACGGGCATCGTGGTGCCTTGAATTTGGGTACGCATGGGATAAGGCCTCCTGTCAGCAAACAGTTTACCTGTCCCCGGACGATTGCACGTTACTGTCGTGCGTTTTTCATTACCGGATTGGCCGATAAGAAGAAATCCTGACCAGGAAGGGCCAGATTCCGGGTAGAGAGTACCTAAACTTGACTCCCCTCATCAATCACCGAAGCAGCGAAATGCCCACGGGAAAACGGACTGGGAGGTCGGGCCCGCTTGCAGGATGCGGCCGATTGAAGCTCGGTTTCGCCATCTTCCTACTGTTTGTCGGGACGTTCCTCACCGAGCCGGTCTTGGCGAGCAGTCTAGTAGCTTCGCGCGCCATGCCAATGGATCACCAGCACGATCTGGTGATGATGTTTTTCGTCACCGCAATGCTCTTTCTGTTGCTCTGGGGTCTCCTCAACTATGCCCTGGACCGGCAGCGCGAAGTGGGTCTGTTTGCCATCTACCAGGCCGTTTACACTCTCTATGCCGTCGCCGCCGCCGGCTACCTGGCCGCTTTTTCTTCCGTTGGACTATTGCGGCTGGCGGACTCGGTCACGACCGTGCTCTACTTGGCCATCAACTTCACAGCCCTGCTCTTCTGTCGCGAATTGTTCAAGCTCTACGAACCGCCTCCGCTCTTGATGCGCGGGTTCAACCTGCTCCTGTGTGTGTTACCTGTCCAGATGGTGGTCCTTGCTCTCGGGTACAACACATTTGCAATCAACTCGAACGCCGTACTCATTCAGATCGCGTGGTTCTATCTCGCCGTCACCGCCATCGCCTTCCGTGAGGAAGAAACACCGCCCCGATGGGTCATGCAAACATTTTTCGTGGCTGTCTGCCTGAGCCATGCCGCGTTCTGGCTGTGCAGCCGAAGCGCCAGACTTTCCTCCGCATTCAACCTCAGTGAGATACAACTGCTCGCCGTCAATGGCCTAGCCGTTTCCGGCTTCTTCGTCGTCATTCTGAAGGCGCGTACGCTTCATACCCAGCGAAGGGCCGAGCAGTCCCTCCTCGATCTGCTGCGGGTCCAGAAGAAGTTCGAGATCGAGCGGAAGCTCAAGAAGCAGGCTGAAATTGAGGCCCAAACAGATTTTCTGACCGGGCTTTTCAATCGCCGCAGCTTCGTCGAATCCGCGGATCATGAACTCGAACGTGCGATCCGATTCCAAAGACCCCTCTCGCTGTTGATGTTCGACATCGACCACTTCAAATTGATCAACGACACTTGGGGCCACGCGATGGGCGACGTTGTTCTGCAGGAGATTTCGCATCTGATCCGCGATGCGCTGCGCAATGCCGACATCTTTGGCCGCACCGGCGGAGAGGAATTCGCCGCAATACTCGTTGAAACAGAGGGGGCTTTCGCCGCCAGTGTTGCGCAGAGGCTCTGTGCAACCGTGGCGAAGGCCAACATCGCGCCTCCAGGAGCCGGGCGCATCCCGGTTACTGTTTCCATCGGACTGACTCAATTGAAGGGACGAAGCATGTCATTCGACGAATTGATGAATGAGGCGGATCGCGCAATGTACGCCGCCAAAGCAGCCGGGCGCAACCGGATTTCAATCAACGCATCGGAGCTTCCCGGAGCCGCCGATGAAAGCGATCAGCAAGTGGCTACAATCTAGCGAGTTCTGATTCGTTCCACTGAACTTCAGGTTCATTCGATGTTTCTAAAGGCAGGACCTTACAGGCTGCGGAAAAACGCCTATTCCCGAGGAAACTCGACAAAAGACATCCCGCAGGGGCTGAAGCCCATCATTTGTTTTGTTGCATTTGCGGCACGACTAAAGTCGTGCACTGACACTTGCGAGCGTTCCCAATGAGTTTATCCGCAGCCTGTTTAGTCCCCCGCAAACTCGGCATGAGCTTTACGGGCAGCGGAAAAACTCGACATGGAGGGAGGCGGGGGTTTCAACCCCAGCGAATAGCCTGCAAAATGAGTGCCGGCTTTAGCCGCAGAGGAACATTTTCCGCCGCTTTACACGATAGGCGCGAGTTGAATTCCCAACTTCCGGGTGCTTCCAGAGCCTCTTCCAGCATCTCAAGCCCGCTCGCTGGCCCGCGTTTCTCTATCCTTTCATCATCCGAGAGCAGCAGCCTCTCGCCCCAGCCCCCCGTCATGCTCTACTCTTGCCTGTGGGGCGTATGACACTTTTTTTCCGTCGCTTTAAGAACGCGATCTGGCTGGCCCTCGAGCACGACGTGCTCAATACGGCCAAGGCAGCCGCTTATTCTGGAATGCTGGCGCTCTTCCCGGCGCTCGTGGTTCTCACTGCACTGCTGGCTCTGGTGCCCGAGGGCACTTCGCTGGTGGGCGAGGTGCGCGCCTCCTTCGAGCAAATTCTGCCTGCGGACTCCATGTCCCTGCTGCAGTCCGCGATGCAAGCCCGCCGCTTCCACTCCGCGCAGTTGATCTTCTCCGCCGCCAGCCTGTCGGTCTTTGCCGGCTTGGGCCTGATGCTCACCTTAATGGAAGGCTTTCGCCGGGCATACCGGCAGCCGCGCGACAACTGGGGCTTCTGGCAGCGGCGGTTCAGGGCTCTGCTGCTGGTGCCCATCGTACTGGTTCCATTGTCTCTGGCCACTTTGGTGCTGGTCTTCGGCCGCCAGATCGAGGCCTGGATGATCAATAATGCCGGCCACGAGTTGCGGCACTTTGTGCTCTTTGTCTGGAGAATGGCGCGATGGGCACTGGCGCTCATGACCGCGGTCAGCGTGCTCGGTGCCCTCTATCATTTCGGAACACGGCGTAAAGAGCACTGGGCCTGGGTCGGTCCAGGCGCATTGGCCGCTACGCTGCTATGGTTTCCGGCCACGCTGGCCTTTGGCTGGTACGTCACGCGGATTGCCGACTATACGATGTTCTACGGCTCATTCGGCGCAGGCATCGCCACGCTGGTCTGGCTCTACATCACTTCATTCAGTGCGCTGCTGGGCGCGGAGCTGAATGGCGTTCTCTTTCGGGAACGCCAGCAACAAGCCTCTGAGTCCGCAAGCCCTGAACCTGACCTCACAAGTCAGTGACAGTTTTCACATACTATTGCACCTTGCCGCCCGCATAATAGTAGTGGGGCTGTTGTGGTCCCACTCGCCACGCAAAGTGCTCCGAGCCGCTCACACATTCAATCATCCAGTCGTCTGATCAACTCAATAGCTTCCCCCGGAGCAGCCATGTCATTCGTACCATTGAAGTTGAACGATCCATCGACCCAGCGCCGCGCCAAAATCGTTGCGACGCTCGGCCCGGGCTCCAACACCGAGCCCGTCATCCGAAACTTGGTCCGCGCAGGCATGGATGTGGTCCGCCTGAACTTTTCCCATGGCTCCCACGAAGGAAAGGTCGCGGTCATCCAGATCATCCGTAAGATCAGCCGCGAAGAAGGTAAGCCAATCTGCATCCTCGCCGACCTCCAGGGACCGAAGATTCGCACCTCCGATCTGAAGGACCACCAGCCCGTGTTGCTCAAGGAAGGCGGACGGCTGGTCATCACTCCGCGCGAGGTTCCGGGCACGGCCGAGCTTGTAGGCACCACCTTCAAGACCCTGGCTGAGAACGTCGAACAGGGCTCGCGCATTCTGCTCTCCGACGGCCTGATCGAGCTGCGCGTCCAGCAGAGGAACGGTGACGATGTGGTCTGCGAAATCGTCAACGGCGGCATGTTGGGAGAGAAAAAAGGCATCAACCTGCCCGGCATTCCGGTGCGCGTGCCTTCGCTCACCGAAAAAGACGCCGAGGATCTTGAGTTCGCGCTCAAAAACGGCGTCGACGCGATCGCCGTCTCCTTTGTCCGTACTGCGGAAGACGTCCGCCTGGTCCGCAACCGCGTCGCGGCACTGGGCTACGAAACCTGGATTATCGCTAAACTAGAAAAGCCCCAGGCCATTGAGGATCTCGACGCCATTCTCAACGCCGCAGATGCCATCATGGTGGCCCGAGGCGACCTCGGCGTTGAACTGCCCCCCGAGCAGGTTCCCGCCATTCAGAAGCACATCATCCGCCGCGCCGCCGAGTTCCGCAAGCCGGTCATCACCGCGACCCAAATGCTGGAGTCAATGATCGAGAATCCGCGCCCCACCCGCGCCGAGGTCTCCGATGTGGCCAACGCTGTCTACGACGGCACTGATGCCGTAATGCTCTCCGGCGAGTCGGCCATCGGCAAGTATCCGGTGGAGGCGGTCGCAATGATGGCGCGGATCGTCGTCGATGCCGAGCGCCATATCAAAGAGGAACGCGGCGATCATCATCAGAACAGGAAGAGGCACTTGTCGATCGCCGAGACGATCTGCGAGGCCACAGCGCACGCAGCCGACGACCTGGACCTGCGCGGCATTGCGGTCTTCACCGAGTCGGGAAAGACTGCCCGCCAGATCTCGAAGTATCACCCCATTTCGCCGATCTACGCATTGAGTCCGTCTGAAAACACCATCAATCGCCTCAGTCTGCTTTGGGGCACCACCCCTATTCTCTGCCCCAAGGTCAACACCACAGAGGCGATGGTCCAGTGTGTCGAGAGCCTGCTCGAACAGGGCGGCTTTGTGAAGCCGCGCGAAGTGATCGCCATCGTCGCCGGAACGCGCACCAAATCCGGCTCCACAAAATTCCTGCGCCTCCATGCAATCAGCGATCGCGGCGTGGAGGATGTGCGGTTCGTTACTCCGAAGGTCAAGCGTCCGGCGGCGGAGCCTCCTGTCAAAGAGGCCAATGCGTCAGAGCTTGCAGAAACGTCTCCGGCAGCGCCAATGGTAACCACCACCAAGCCTGCCAGAAAGTCCCGCGCAAAGAGCAAGTAATCTGGTGTCGTCGCTCAACAGCGAACGGCGCTACTCCGAGCCGTGGACGGTGTCGGTGCCGTCGGGATGTATATGCAGAGCGCTCCTAGCGGCCGATCTCCGGGACCGACAATCCCCGGCAAATCTTCCGCGCAAGTAAGTCGGCGATCTCGGTGTGGCGAGGAACAGCCTCGGTTTGCCCAGTATCTGGGTTGCACCACAAGGAATGCGAGCCACCTTCGCGCTTAAGGTAACACCCATGCAAGCGCAGATGGCGCAGAAGCGATTCGCGCTTCACTGGACCGTGACCGTCTCGCGCAGAGCATCAGGCGGAGCGCCGCGAAGCCCGTCCTCTCGGCGATCTTCCAGAATCAGTTGGATGGCCGCTCCCAGATTCTCACGGCACTCTTCCACGCTGTGCCCCTGCCCGTTGGCGCCGGGAATCTCTGGTGACCAGCCTACAAACCATTCGCCGTCGCGCTCAATGACTGCTGTGAATTCGTTGCGCATGGGATGAGTATAGATCAAATTAAATTTTCTCCAATACTGAAGGAAAGAAAATCACGAAGGGCTAGCTTTCCAGGTCCAAGAATCCTGACCTGGACACCTTGCCTTTGTGGTGGAATTGGCGTTCCATACCGGGACCACAACCCGTCTCATATATCAATCGCAGCTGTGATAAACCGATACTACAGAGCATGACCGACAGAGATGGAATACGGTCTGCACGCCTGAGTTGTCTACAAAGCTCTCGCTGGCGCTTTTAGCATCTCCATTTCCACGAGTGTTATCGGCGATTGCGGCGAAGGTGGGCATATCTTTTCCACATCGCGGGCAGATCTCGGATTGAGGATTGTAGATCATCGGATCGCCTCCCACTTGATGCCTGGGAAAATCGAGACCGGAAGACAACTCCTCTTCCGCCCCTTCAGAACGCGCCCGCAGTGAGCGCTGTTCCTCTTCGGATTGAGGCTCCAAGCAGAAACTCGTCGAAGGGAATTGGCCGGTGTATCCGTCGTAGGGTCCATCCGTTCCAAAGGCGTCTTCATATTTGTTTAGAAATGTCAGGATTTGAACCGATCCATCCGGCTGGATGGAATATCGGAACTCGCCGTACGGAATGGCGCATGTCCAGCAATACAAGAGTGGCAGTGATGGAACCCGCGCAGGGTCAAGCGCCACCGCAGGGTCAGCCGCCGAGAAGACAGCCAGTTTCAGCAAGAGCCTCTTGCAGTTTGGACAGTCAGCCTCCGGGATGGCGTTGGGACCGCAAAGCTCGTGGAGATGCGCACCGGAAGGTGGCGCAAAATTCAGCCAATAACCCGTTGCCGGATTACCTGCGGATTGCTTGTTGAATTCCATGAGTTCTACCTCGCAGGCCATTATAAGACTGCGAGGTGCAAGGTTGATCCCAGATAAGTTACTTAGCCGCCAACTGGCGCAACACGTATTGCAGGATGCCGCCGTGCTCGAAGTACTCAATCTCCTGCGGTGTGTCGATGCGGATCTTGGCGGTAAAGAGTTTCACGGTGCCGTCGGCGGCCGTAGCCTTCACCGTCAGCGTCTTGCCCGTGGCGAAGCGGCTCGCAAGCAGCGCGGAGAGATCGGCGAAGTCATAGACTTCTTCGCCAGTCAGCCCGAGCGACTCAACATTCTGGCCGTCGTCGAATTGCAGCGGCAGAATCCCCATCCCTACAAGATTCGACCGGTGAATGCGCTCGAAGCTCTCGGCAATCACAGCGCGCACTCCGAGCAGCTTTGGCCCCTTGGCTGCCCAATCGCGTGAAGATCCTGCCCCGTATTCCTTGCCCGCCAGAATAATCAGCGGCACGCCGCGCTCGTCGTACTTCGCGCTGGCGTCGAAGATCGACATCGGCTCACCCTCAGGCAGCAGACGCGTGACGCCGCCCTCGGTGCCCGGAGCCAGCTTGTTGCGCAGGCGCACATTGGCGAAGGTGCCGCGCACCATGACTTCATGATTGCCACGCCGCGAGCCATACGAGTTGAAGTCCGCCGCCTTCACTCCATGCTCGGCGAGATACTTGCCCGCCGGCCCGTTTGCCTTGATGTTACCCGCCGGAGAGATATGGTCGGTCGTCACAGAGTCACCTAACACCGCCAAGACGCGCGCTCCCAGAATATCTGTAACTGGCGCTGGAGTCGGAGTTATCCCGTCAAAGTATGGGGCCTTGCGGATATAAGTCGAGTCCGGCTCCCACTGATAGACATCGCCCGTTGGAAACTTAAGCCCCTGCCAGTTAGCATCACCCGAGTTGACTGTTGCGTATTCGCGGCGGAAGCCCTCGCTGGAGAGTCCCTTGTCGATTGCAGAGGCAACCTCGGCTTGCGTAGGCCAAATATCTTTGAGATAAACCGGCTGTCCTGCCTTGTCTGAGCCTAGAGAGTCTGTCTCAAAGTTATGCCCGATTCGACCAGCCAGCGCATAAGCAACCACCAGTGGCGGGCTCATTAGATAATTCGCCCGCACGTCCACATTCACGCGCCCCTCAAAGTTACGGTTGCCGCTCAAGACGCTCACTGCAACAAGGCCGTGCTCATCAATACTTTTAGATACATCGGAGGGCAACGGCCCCGAGTTACCGATGCATGTGGTGCAGCCATAGCCCACCACGTTAAAGCGCAGCTTTTCAAGATAAGGCAGCAAGCCTGCCTTGGTGTAGTAGTCAGTAACAACACGCGAGCCCGGAGCGAGCGAAGTCTTCACCCATGGCGGAACTGTAAGGCCCTTTTCGACCGCCTTCTTCGCAAGGATTCCCGCCGCCACCATCACCGATGGGTTCGAAGTATTCGTGCAACTGGTAATTGCGGCAATCACCACCGAGCCATGATCGAGATACTGATCAGGATCGACGCCAAACCGGCTCTTGACAGTCGTGACCGCCAGACTTGCACCGTGCCCCATGCTTTCGCCTTCATTCTGGCGTAAGGGTGGGAG
>Ga0181520_10009495_pt1 | contig 13418 bp, 14 predicted proteins | sample PEATcosm2014_Bin_29_FD_132451 | JGI IMG/M metagenome (GOLD analysis project Ga0181520, IMG submission 132451) | Peatland microbial communities from MTU Mesocosm Facility, Houghton, MI, USA - PEATcosm2014_Bin02_30_metaG | ecosystem: Environmental > Terrestrial > Soil > Wetlands > Peat | place...
ATCTCGGCGGCTGAGACGCTCAAGGGGCTTATCGTGGCTATTCCACGCGCCGAACGAGCCGCTCTGGCTGATGACGAGGTTTATACCGGCGACCTGATCGGCTGCACGCTGGTGGATGTGGCCGGAACTGTGCCGGTGACGGTGGGCGAAATCGAGGGCGTGGATCGGACGGCTGGCCCGGTGGCGCTGCTGGTGGTGAAGGGCGCGGCGGGAGAGGTTCTTATCCCCTTTGCCAAGAACTACTTGCGGAAGATTGACCTAGATGCCAGGCGCGTTGAGATGGCCCTGCCTGAGGGGTTGGTGGAGCTGAACGCGCCGGGAAAGACTCCCTAGTTTTCTATCCGATTTCCAAACGGATCGCGTCCAGCAGCTTGCGGTCTTCGTTGCTGAGCGCGGCGCCTTCCAGCAGATCCGGGCGGTTGGTCAGAGTCTTGCGCAATTGCTGCTCGCGGCGCCAGCGGCGAATTTCGGCGTGGTCGCCATTGAGCAGGGTTTCGGGGACGCGCAGGCCGCCAAACTCCGCCGGGCGGGTGTAGTGCGGGTAGTCGAGCAGGCCGCCGGCGCCGTGCTGCGAGCGCGGAACGCCATCTTCGGCAGAGGCAATCTCGGCATCGGCCACGCCAAAGCTTTCGAATTCTCCAGAGGCCTCGTTACCCAGCACGCCGGGCACAAGACGCATGGTCGCATCCACCACCACGGCAGCGGCCAGTTCGCCCCCGCTCAGCACGTAGTCGCCGATGGAAAGCTCCATGTCGCAGTAGAGCTCATTCACGCGCTCGTCAACGCCCTCATAGCGCCCGCAGATCAGCACCACGCGCTCCGTAGTGGCCAGTTCGCGGGCCAGTGCCTGGGTAAAGGGACGGCCCTGCGCGGAGAGCAAAATTACGCGCGTGCGGGGCTGAGTGGATTCCTCTGGAAGACTTCCCTCAGGGGCTAAAGCCCCCGGCTCTGTTTGCTGCATTTGCGGCACGACTGAAGTCGTGCCCTGATACAAAGCGGAGCTGGAATCAAGTTTATCTCCGGCCAGTCGCTCGGCCTTGGGTTGAATTCCCAGCGTGGCCAGCGCTTCAGCGAGAGGCTCGGGCTTCAGCACCATCCCTTCGCCGCCGCCAAAGGGACGGTCATCGACGGTGCGATGGCGGTCGTGGGTAAAGGCGCGCAGATCGTGCACTGCCACCGTCACCAGCTCTTCAGCCAGCGCGCGGCGCAGAATCCCGTTCTCGAAGATGCTGGTGAAAAACTCGGGGAAGATGGTGACGATCTCGAAACGCATACTCATTGATGATACGGCGGCGGCAGCGCCCTCGTCGCGAGTGCTGGTGCGGAGTGCCCGCGCGAATCCCTTAGAAGCCGTAGTGCTTGAAGGGAATATCCACGTTGAAGTAGAAGGTCTGCTCCGTTCCGTCTTCGGCGTTCTTTACTTTCATCACGTCGTAGGAGTGACCGTTCTTATTCACCAGGCTCTGCTGCGAGGGTTTGAATCCGAGAGCGCGCAGGACCACATATTCTTCATGGACGTTGATCACCACCCAGGCTGTCTCCAGCGACTTGCCGTCGCCCGAATTGCGGATGGAGTTGATCAGCCCGCGAAAGATGGCTCTGTGGAACGCTGCTTTGTCCGCCGCACCCATCTCCTGGTTCGCAACGAGAGCCACGAAGTGCGCATCGATATTCACGTAATTGCTCTCGAGCACGGCTTCGGCTGCTTTGAGGGCCGCGGGATAGTCCTTCTTGTTCAGCGCATCGGTCATGGCCTCCTCGGACTTGGAGACATCCTTGGCCGCCTTGTATTCGGGCGAGTCCATGTAGCTGAGACGCAGGCGCGCGTAGTCGATAGCGGTGTTGCCCGCCTTCAGCGAGGCGAGCAGCGTGGCGTATTCGGAGGGCTGATCGGGAGCGGCAACGGCGGGGGGCAGAGCAGCCACGGCAAGCAAGGCAAGAACTAAAAGTGTTTTGCGCATAATGCGGGAATTTTACTCTGCGTGCAGGCCGGTGTCTATCGATCCATGTTGCAGACTCTCTTCCGACCGCGCATCCAACCCTCAATATTTTCTGCCGCGAAGTCCGCCAAAATGTGTTCTACTTTTGGCAACTGCTATGGCTGACTTTGAAACGTTGTTAACCCGCTGGCAAACGGCCGGCATCCTGGATGGGGAGACCGTGCGCCACATCCGCGCCTGGGAATCGAAGCAGAAAAAGCCTGCCGGGTTGCGCTGGCAGGTAATTGTGGTGCTGATTTTGGGAGCCATTCTGCTGGCTTGCGGCGTGGCGCTGTTTGTCTCCGCCCACTGGGACAAGATCGGACCCGGCGCGCGCTTTGCCGTAGTGCTGGGGATGGTAAGCGTCTTTCACCTGAGCGGGAGCTGGGCGCGCAAGCGCTTCCACGTGCTTTCGACGGCGCTGCACGCCGTGGGCACCCTCTCCACGGGCGCGGCAATTTACCTTGTGGGGCAAATTTTCAACATCGAGGAGCATTGGCCGGCGGCGGTGCTGATGTGGGCTTTGGCTGCGCTGGCCGGATGGATTCTGCTGCACGACGAGGCGCAACAGACGCTGACTCTGCTGCTCTTCCCGGCCTGGCTGTTTTCGGAATTTTCGTATTACGCCGAAGGACATATCGGCGAAAGTGTCTACGTGGGCCGATTTTTGGTCGTTTGGGCGGTTCTTTATTTGACGTTTTTCCTCGGCTCCAAGCGCAGGATTGTCCAAGGGATTCTCTTTGCCATCTCGACGATTGCATCTTTCGTTGGTGTCTTCATTTTGCTTCAAGGCTGGCGTTCGGAGAGTGATGTTTTTCTGCCTCTCGGACTGCGCACCTGGGGATGGCTTTTCATTGCCGCAGTTCCGCTTTTGTTCGCCGTCTTCAAATTCTTCAAGTGCGTGATTCCCGTGGCAACTGCGATCTGCTTCTCGATTGCATTGCCTTGGTGTCAAAAAATCTGGAATGCATATTATGACTTCGGCGACGGTTACTATCACCACTTCGGCGATAGCAACGGCTATTTCGCGCGCAACGAACCCAGCCTCGCCGCTCACGCGATGGTGGCGGCCTTTGCCGTGTTCATCATCTGGTGGGGCGTGCGACAGACATCGCAGGCGCTGGTTAACCTGGGGATTGTGGGCTTTGCCATCGCCGTAGGCTGGTTTTACTTCAGCGATCTTTATGACAAGCTGGGCCGCTCACTGGGCTTGATCGGGCTGGGCGTTCTCTTTTTGGCGGGAGGATGGGCGCTGGAAAAATGGCACCGCAAACTGCTGGCCGGCATGGGAAAAGCGGATGTTGCCGAGGAGGAGGAGCTATGAAATTCTCAAAGACATCTATCGTTTTATTGCTGATTCAACTGGCGCTGGTCTCCTCCATTGCGGCCAAATATCTCTACCAGCGCTCCACCTGCCCGCGAGTCTGGACGCGCGCCGCGGCATACGATCCCAACATGGTGATGCGCGGCCGCTATCTGAGCCTGCAATTGGCCGTGGACGGCTGTCAGAGCACGCTGCCCAGCGCCCTGCGCGCCGTCTTCCCGCGCAACACGGACGGCACCACCAAGCCGACCGGCTTTACCGTCAATTCGGAGTACCCTGTCTATTTCCGCGCCAAGCTCAAGGTGGAAGGCAAAAAGCTGGTGGTTATCCGGATTCCGGAGGCCGACCTCACCACGAAGGGCGTGAATGTGACGGCCATGCCGGGATCGTCTTGCGATGCGTTGCGCCTTGACGAGCCGGTGGATTTTTACATCGCCGAGCATGCGGCGGACCCGACCCGGCTCCGGCCCGGTCAAGAGTTGTGGATGGAGGTCACCGTTCCGCCCAAGGGACCGCCTCGGCCGCTGCAGCTGGCGCTGAAAGACAATGGCGTCTGGAAGCAGCTGGCGATTCAATAAAAGCGTGCGTTGAGTCTAGCGGTTTCCCCGGTCCCCAAATGCGAGGGACCGGGGGCACCCATACTTTTTTAAAAATCCAAGCGGCGCTTTGTGCATGAGGTTCGTATTATCCCACCCATCCGCAAAGTGCGCGGATGGATGGGGCACAATCATTCAATGAAATTGCCGGCTACTTCTGTTTGAATGGCTTGACCGCCGTGGGTTGTGCCGCGCCCACCTGGCCGGCCTTGATCTCGGCAACGAAAAAATTCTCTCCGAGGGCAGGGCTGCCGGAGAGGCGGCGCAACATGGCCAACTGGCCCACGTGGGTGAGCGCATCGGCTACGGGGCCCTGGAAGAGCCGCTCGGCCGGGGCGCGCAACGGCGCATCGGAGGCCAGAAAGGCGTCCAGGGTCTGGAGCGACTGGAAGAAACGGCGCTGCTCCTCGGCCCAGGCGCGCGGCTGGGCGGACTGCCAGCGCTCCTCGCCGATGGCCATGCTCAACGCCCAGTCGAAGAGGTCGCCCATGTGGGCCAGAATCTGCACCGGCAGGCGTCCGGCGGCGGCAAAACCGGCAAAGTGGTCGGGGGCGCCTTCCAGGGCGCGGGCGGCCCGGTAGGCAACTGTAGCCAGAGTGTGGCGCAGCAATTCGCGTTTCTCGTCCATACGGAAAACTATAACGCCTGAAGGCCTCGGCGCAAAACCCTCTACTTTGTAGTAAACTAGAAGTTCTGACTCCAACAGCAGGAAAAATCCAATGTCCATACATCCCGTAATGCAGCGCCTGGCAGACAAGCTCAAGCGCACCGACCTCCCTGAGTTTGTGCCTGGCGATCAGGTTCGCGTCCAAGTGAAGATCAAGGAAGGCGACAAGGAGCGCTTGCAGGCCTTCGAGGGCCTGGTGATCGCCATCAACAAAGGCCCCCAAGGCACCTTTACCGTGCGCAAGATGAGCTTTGGCCAAGGCGTGGAGCGTATCTTCCCGTTCAACTCCAAGGTGGTCGACAAGATCGACAAGATTCGCAGCTACAAGGTGCGGCGCGCCAAGCTGTTCTACCTGCGCGAACTGCGCGGCAAGGCAGCCCGCCTGAAGGAAGTGGGCCGCGTGGTGGCCAAGGCGTAAGCCGCTTCATCATTTTTCGACAACAGCCCCGGCTTTGGCCGGGGTTGTTGTTTGGTGAGACAGCCATCAGCAGTCAGCCATTAACGGACAGTTGACTACAGACAGCTAGCATCCAACCTCATGAAGTTTCAAGCGGACAGCTCGCAGTACAGGCTGATGGCTGACCGCTGTAAGCTGTATTTATGAATCCGACCGATCATACCCGCCATAATACCTTTGAAGAGACGCTATTGAGCGCCCGCCGCACCATGGTGTTCAGCGAGATTCTCAAGCTGTCCGTGGACAGCTTCCGCTCTAACAAGATCCGATTTGCGCTGACCGCGCTGGGCATGGTCATCGGCACCGCCTCGGTGATTCTGGTGGCGACCATCGGACTGACGGGCAGGCAATTCATCCTCGCGGAGCTACAGAAGCTGGAAACCAACTCGGTGGAGCTGGAGTACAACGGCGGCGGGGCCATGGGCGCTGAGCAGACGGTCTTCAATGACTACCTGACGCGCGAGGACGAGAAGGCGGTGCTGGCGCAGTTGCCCAATGTGATGTACTCCTCGCCGATTATGGAGATGCACACTCCGATCAGCTTCAGCAGGGGCGTGGTCAAGGACACTTTGGTGCTGGGCGTAAGCCCGCAGTACCAGCAGATTCGCAATCTGGTCGTGACCTCTGGCCGCTTTTTGGACGAAACCGACGACTTTGCCCACATCAAGTGCGCCGTAATCACGGAGAAGTTCGCTCATGACCGTTTCGGCGGTAACGATTCAGCCGTGGGGTCGAGCTTCGAGATCAGCGGGATACCCTTCACGGTAATCGGCGTCTTCCGGCAAAGCGTGGACGACTTTGGCATGTCGGAGATCCATGAGCAGACCATCCTGGTTCCCTATTCGGTGGCTCGCTATTTTACGGGTACGGAAAACGTGAAGCAGATTTACTTTTCCATGCGCACCATGGATGAGGTAACGGAAGCCGCCAGCGAGATCATGCGCATCGTCCAGGCGCGCCACCGTCCCGGCTCCGTTTATTCTGTACAGACCTTGAAGGTAGTTCTGACGACGGCCGCGAGGGTTGCCGACATTTTGACCGCGGTGCTGTTTCTGGTTTCCGCCGTCACGCTGATGGTGGGCGGGGTGGGCATCATGAATATCATGCTGGCCAATGTGCGGGCGCGCACACGGGAGATCGGCATACGCAAGGCGCTGGGCGCCACCAATCGCGAAATTAAATACCAGTTTCTGGCTGAGGCTGTCATCATTTCGCTGATCGGCGGCATCGTGGGTATTTTCGTGGGGCTGGCCCTGCCGCTGTCGGTGCGCGTCTTCACCGACTATGACTTGCCTATCTCCTTCTGGTCAGTGACCATCGCGCTGGCAGCAGCTACCGCAGTGGGCGTTTTCTTCGGCACTATGCCGGCTACCCGCGCGGCCCAGCTGGACCCCGTCGAGGCATTGCGTGATGAATGATGCAGAGCGTCCGGCATCCGGCAGCAAGCCGCCTCAAACCCTGCCAGAAGACCCGCCTGCCCAGGGCCCGAGCCTCACGCTGCTTTTTGGTCTGCTGGCCCTGGCATTGGCCGCGGCGATTGGCTTTGCCCTGTTGATTGTGCTGCCGTTTTATCACCGGCGGTAGTAGCTTGATTTTTTGCCGCCACCGGATGTGTACGATTGAATATATTGGCGACTATTGTATAAGTCTGCAACGTCGTTGAAAGATCGTATGAAAGAGAAGAACGAACTATGACAAATCCAACAGATCTGCCAGTATTCACATACAATGGCATTCCCATCGGCGGCGCAAAATGTAGTTGTGAGATTGAACTGTACGACGATGGAGGCGTCATCTTGAGCATCCACAGCTTCTGCCAGCTACACGGAGACGGCGTCTACCATTTCCCCGACGATCCGAGCAAGATGAGTACACGGTTCATGGTTTCCATTGCCAAGCCGTATCTTATGAAAGACTACTTTTCGTCCTAGCCCGGATAGAGGTCAATGCGCTTTTTTGCATCCTTCCGATCTGGCCCGCTCGCATTGCCCAACCAAACCTATCTCCCGCCCGGCAATCAGCGCTGGAATCCCGTCGATAATGTGGTAGGCTTGGCCGCAGGCATGGCAGATGAGCTGGGGCTCTTCAAGACGAAGAGAGCCGAGGCAGGCCGGGCAGGCCAGTTGGGCAGTCACTGACGGGTCGAATGCGGGAACAACTCTGGGATGGGCAGCCATGTGGCTCTACTGGATGCTCTTGCCGTGGCCGACGGCCGTATCTGAAGGAGCTTCCGCGCCTGACACATGATTGTTCAGCTTGGGGATGTTGGCGAATTCGGCTTCGATGCTCTGGATGATGCCCCCCTTGGCTGCTTCGTAGGCCACGCGAATGCCGTTGTAAATGGCGCGGTCATTGGAGGAGCCGTGGCCGATGATGCACACTCCACGCACACCGAGCAGATGCGCTCCGCCATATTCTCTGTAATCCAGGCGATGACGGAATTCGTTGAAGGCCTTACGCGATAATAGCGCACCCACCTGGGCGGTGACGGTGCGGGTGAGCGACTCGCGCAGCACATCGCGCACGAAGCGGCCCACGCCCTCGCTGGTCTTGAGCGCCACGTTGCCCACAAAGCCGTCGCAGACAATCACGTCGGCCTGGCCGCTGAAGATGTCGCGCCCTTCCACATTGCCCACAAAACGAATAGGCAGCGCCTTGAGCAGCGGAAAGGCCTCGTGGGTCAGTTCGTTGCCCTTGGTCTCTTCTTCGCCGACGGAGAGCAGGCCGACACGGGGCGAGTCGATTTTGAGCACGCTGCGCGCATAGATTTCGCCCATCACGGCAAACTGGGCGAGATTGGTTGCCTTGCAATCCACGTTAGCACCCACGTCCAGCAGCACGCAGGGATTGCCCTTGGAACTGGGCATCGGGATGGCCAGCGCGGGCCGGTCGACGCCGGGCAGCGCGCCCAGCACCATTTTGGCCGAGGCCATGGCCGCGCCGGTGTTGCCGGCGGTCACAAAACCGGCAGCCACGCCCTCGCGCACCAGTTTGAGCCCCACGCGCATGGAGCTGTCCTTCTTGGTGCGCACCGCATGTGCCGCCTTCTCCTCCATGCCGATGCGCTCCGAGGCATGGTGAATGACGATGGGCAGGTCTTCGTTTCCCAGCATTTCATCGAGCAGATCGCGCAGCTCCGCCTCCGGCCCAACCAGGTGGACGCGGACGGGCAGAGCCTTGCAGGCGAGGATAGCCCCGCGAATCTCCGCCTCAGGAGCTTTATCGGTGCCTACGGCGTCAAGCGCAATATCGATGAGCATGGGCGCGGTAACTACTTGGCTTCTTCCTTGACATCGAGCACGGCACGGCCCTTGTACTCGCCGCACTTGGGACAGGCGCGATGGGGCAGCTTCTTCTCGTGGCAGGCCGGGCACTCGGAGACCCCAACAGCGGTCAGAAAGTCGTGTGAGCGGCGAAGCGCGGTGCGGCGCGTTGAGTGGCGCCGTTTCGGATTAGGCATAACTAAAATTCCTTTCGTGACTCGGCCCGTTATAGTGGGCGTAATCGGCCGGTTTCAGGCCATGCAACACCCCGGCCACGGGCTTCGGCACCCTCAAATGATCCAGATGTAATCTGGGGGCTTTCTTATTTGGACTCGATCCGGCCGCGGAGATCTGCCAGCGCCTCCCAGCGGGGGTCGTCCCCGACACAGGTACAGGTCTGGCTGTTGCGGTTCGAGCCGCAGCGCGGGCAAAGTCCCTTGCAGTCGGGCTTGCATAGCGTTCTGAGCGGCAGGGACAAAAGCACCTGCTCGCGCAGCACATCCTCAAGCGCAAGACTGTCTCCTTGATAATAACCGATTTCGGTCTCCGGCGCAGTAATGGAGCGTTCCGTGGCTTCGGCATCGGCTTCCGCAGGCCGATAAATGAGGTCATAATCGGCCTCCAGCGGAATCTCAACCGGCTCGACGCAGCGGGCGCAGGGAACCTGGAATCTGCCGTGAAAGCGGCCCTTGAGCCGGATGTCGGCCACGATATCCCTGGGGCCACGGTGCTCATGCAGCACCTCGGCATGGCCGGAGGCAGCCAGCGACCCCTGCTGCTCGGCCTCGGAGCCTAGATCGACCGCTCCAGGAGCCAGTTCCAGGTCAAAATCGAAGGGCTCTTTTTCTAGATCGCTAACTTTGAAATTCATAGTATGAGCATAGAATAGTCGCGTGGACACGGAAAGCGGAATCCGAGACGGAGAATGAGAATGGTTACACCCCGCGTAATGAACCTGCGGCCATCTCGCCGAAGCAAAATATATTGTCATTGCCGCATGGAATTGAAGCAGCTAGGAACCACCTGAGGATTTCACGCGTACTCCATGTCATGCATTGCCGTGGAGGTATGCCTTGGATGCTGACCGGGCTCAGAAATACGCGCGAATCACGGGCGTTCTCTTTGTTGTAACGCTGTTAGCCGGAGGATTCGGCGAGTCCTACGTTCCCAACACGCTGCTCGTTGCCAACGACCTGGCCGGAACCGCGCACAGAATGGCTGCTTCGGCCTCTCTCTTTCGGGCAAGTTTTGCAGCCTATCTTGTCGAAGCTACATGCGACATATCCTTGACGGTGCTGCTTTACCTCCTGCTGCGCCCTGTGAACCGCACCCTTTCATTGCTGGCGGCTTGTTTCGGGATCATTTCCACCGCAACCTTTGCCACCGCCGAGATCTTCTATTTCGCGGCGGCTCTTCCCGCGCTGGATTCCAATGTGGCCCGCGTGATTCCACCAGACGCCGAGGCCACGCTCACCTACCTCTGCCTGACCATCTACGGCTACGTTTTCGGCGGCTTTGCCGTATTTTATGGCACTGCGGCTATGATTCGCGGCTTGCTCATCTACCGCTCCGGCTATCTTCCACGCGCCCTGGGCGCGATTCTTATCGCCGGTGGATTGAGCTTCATTACGCAAAATTTTCTCTTGCTCTTGGCGCCGAAATATAACCTTCCTTACGTCGTTGCGCCCATGATGCTCGCCATGATCTCATTGGCGATATGGATGCTGGCCAAGGGGATTGATTCTTCTCGATGGAAAAACACGTTCACAATTGAGGCAGATTGAGTTTGTCGCTGCCTGCAACGCCGCCGGCTGCGGCTTGTGCTTCTGGGCTCTCATGGCTGCATAATATGTAAGAGATGACCAACGGCCTGAAAGACGCATCACTGAATGAGATTTACATCCGTCCAGCCGTGGCCGCCGACAGGCCGCGCCTGATTCCGCTTATCAACTCCGCCTACTCTATCGAAACCTTTTTCGAGGGAACGCGCACCGACGAGGAGCGCCTGTCCGCGATGATGCAAAAGGGCGTCATCCTGGCAGCCGAAAACGGCGACGGCCAGCTTCTGGGCTGCGTTTACACTGAAGTGCGCGGCAAGCGCGGCTACCTGGGCCAGTTGGCCGTCGATCCTGCGCATCAAAGCCGGGGCCTGGGCATGCGCATCATGGAGGCGGCCGAGGAGCATCTGCGCCGCCAGGGATGCGAGGCCATTGACATTCTGGTCCTCAGTCTTCGCCCCGAACTGCCGCCCATCTATCGCCGCCACGGCTACATTGAGACCGGCACGGAGGAATTCCACAGTTCCCGCCCGCTCAAACCCGGGGCCGAATGCCACTGCATCGTCATGTCGAAAAAGCTCTAATCCACTGCGCACTATTTACTCGATTAACGCATCAAGAATGCCTATTTTGAGGCATGATCGCATTTTATACGTGCGCCGGTTTCTCCCTGACGCAGCCGACATCGGCGTTTCTTTCTTCAGCATTCGGAAACCTGTCACACGAAATGACTCAAGTCAGGCCGGATTTTGCCGATGAAACCCATGAGTCACTCGTGAAAGGGTTAACCGTATGCAATGGTTGCGCAATCTCTCAGTCTCCCGCAAGTTCACCACTGCATTTGGCATCGTGTGCGGTCTATGTATCGTGCTCGGCGGTTACACGTTCATCACTTTTCGCGATATTGCGGTGAAGAGCCAAGACGTGAGCGTAAACAAATTTCCTGCTCTGGTGCATCTGGCCGACATGCGCAGCAGTATGCTCCAGTTTAGGCGTGAAGACCTGAACATACTGCTCTGCCCGACGAAGACCTGTTCCACGGAGCACAGCGTAAAACTCAACAAGGCACTCAGCACCTTCAAAGATGCCGCGACAGCTTACGAGCCGTTTATCCGTACTACGCATGACCGCGAGGTCTTTCAACAGATGTCAGAGTCGTTCTCAAAGTACGTGGAAGATAGCGATCGCGCTTTGGGATTTATCGCCGCCGGCAAGGTCGGCGATGCACTCGATCTTATGCAATCCGAAGAAACGATGGCTAAGGTAAACAATGCCATTGCAATCGCATATCAAGCCACGGATGAGTGCGCCAAGAACGGCACGTCCACTTCTCAAGATGCCACAAATGCCAGTACACGCGCTACCTGGATCAGCACTGGGGTCACGCTGCTGATTGTGCTGCTTTGCGCGCTGACCGGCGTTCTGCTCACCAGGGAGGTTGCGCCGCGTGTCAACAGGCTCAAGGACGCCGTAGAGTCCATGGCCGCCAAGGATATGACAGCCAGCGTTCGCGTCACCGGCACGGATGAGATCGGCCAATTAGGAGAGGCATTCAACAGCGGCATAGCCTCAATGCGCGGTGTAATGCAGTCAGTGGCCATGGGCGCGGAGACGCTTTCCGCGGCCACCACCCAGATGAGTGCCCGCTCAGTCCAGGCCTCCAGCAATGCACACACCCAGTCCAGCATGACCAACCAGATTGCCGCGGCTACGCAGGAGATGACGGCAACTATCGGCGAGATCGGCCACAACGCGGAAAATGCCGCCAACGCCAGCCGCGGGTCCGCTCAGACCGCCAATCAGGGCGGTGAGGTTATGCAGGCAGCGGCCGTGACCATGGAGAAGATCGCCGCGGCCACCGGCATGGTTTCATCAAAGATGACCTCTTTGGCGCAACGTTCCGAGGAGATCGGCAAGGTAGTCAGCGTCATTCAGGAGATCAGCGAGCAGACCAACTTGCTGGCCCTGAACGCGGCCATTGAAGCGGCCCGCGCCGGGGAGCACGGCCGCGGATTCGCGGTGGTCGCCGGCGAGGTACGCCGTCTGGCGGAGCGCACCAAGAGCGCCACGGAAGAGATTGCCGGCACCATACGCAGCATCCAGGATGAGACCCGCGAAACCCTTCAGGTAATGCAGGACAGCCGCGCTGCCGTGGAAACCGGGATGGAAGAGACCGCCCGCGCGCGCAGGAGCCTGGAGGCCATCATCGAATCCTCCAAGGAGGTGGAGCACCAGATTCACCTGATCGCCTCTGCCGCCACCGAGCAAACCTCAGCCTCCGGCGAAATCTCAGAATCTGTCGGCAAGATATCTCAGTTGTCGATAGAGAATGCGCAGGGCGCCGAGGAAGCTGTAGAAGCTCTCAAGAACCTGTCCTCTCTGGCCAGCGACCTGGACGGCATGATCCGCCAGTTCCACCTGGAGAGCGACGAGCAAGCCGGCGCAAAATTATCCGGCAAGAACCAACGTGCGAGGTTGCCTGCGTTGCGGAGAGCGCACTCGTAATTTATCAGCCGGGTCAGCCACGCACAATGGCTGCCGTAACCGAGTTTTTCACGCTGCCGGGGTCTATTCCGGCAGCGTTTTTTTGCCGCCAGTGCCTCCCTCAATAACAGGCTTTCTGACCCGCGCGAAGGACTGTGTAGACTATTCACCCCAGAACTGCCCTGGAGAGGCCGCCAGCGGCTCTGGAAGGGCCTCTGGGATGGCATTTGGGACAGTGCCGGGCAAATAAATCTCCCGGCGGTGCAGGGCATCCGGCCAGCGGGCAGCTATAGCCCGGAACTGGGGATTAAAGCAGGGTCGAAACCCTCCGATTCTAGCCTGTTGCCAGGGCTGCGCGGCGCTTGCCTGATGCCAGAGCGGCCTGTTTTGCTATGCTGACCATGGTCCCGGAATGCGCCTTCGCAACTTTGTATTCATCACGATGCTGGCCCTCTGCCTCCCGCTCCTTAAGGGACAGGCGCTAACCAATGCGGCACCCCCGGCTGTGCAGGAGGCGGGCAGAGCGGTCGCGCCCTCCTCTGACAGCACCCGCGGAGCCGGGCTTTCCACTTCCCTACCGAACGACCCCGGCCAGGAGATTCTGCCCATCGCTCAGCCGGAACCGGGAGCGTCAAGCGGCATTCCGGTGGTGTGGGAAGCCCAGCACCAGAGCCGCGCGGGGAACATCTGGACTCTCACCGGCGCGGTGGTGGTCCACTACCGCGACTACATTCTGCGCGCCGACAAGGTGGTCTACGATCAATCCACCACAGAACTTGACGCGGAGGGCCACTTGCAGGTTTCCGGCGGCCCCAACGATGTGCTGATCGACGCCGATTACGGCAATATGCGGCTGAACATGCATACTGC
>Ga0181520_10009496_pt1 | contig 13416 bp, 12 predicted proteins | sample PEATcosm2014_Bin_29_FD_132451 | JGI IMG/M metagenome (GOLD analysis project Ga0181520, IMG submission 132451) | Peatland microbial communities from MTU Mesocosm Facility, Houghton, MI, USA - PEATcosm2014_Bin02_30_metaG | ecosystem: Environmental > Terrestrial > Soil > Wetlands > Peat | place...
ACCGGACTTGCTACCCCATCATTCCGAGGGGTAGCGCATGATGGGGTGAATGATGGGGTAAATCCGTGCCAAAGATCACCGATTTTGGGTAAAATAGGTTAGTATAGAGTCGTAAAGAGCCACCAATGACTTTTCGATTCCGTTCTGTTAAACTCGTTTTATGAAAACAGTAGGGATTATCGGTGGTCTAGGACCCGAGACAACTTCTGAATTTTATTTGGAGCTTATTTTTTCATGTCAGAAACTCGATAAGTTTCATAGGCCTCCAATTTTGATATATAGCGTTCCGCTGCCGTATGATTTTGAGGAAGATGCCATTGCGCGCGGGGTAGGAGAAGAACGGCTCATTCCCTTGCTCTTGGAGGCAGCAAAAAAACTGGAGAAAGCCGGAGCTGATTTTTTGGTTATGCCTTGCAACTCGCTCCATGCTTTTATCGGAGAAATTAGAGATGCGGTGAAGATTCCTGTATTGAGCATCGTCGAAGAGACGACCAAATTCTTGGAAAGGGAAAATATCGCCGAAGTTGGTATCATCTCTACGGCGATCACACTTAATAAAAAACTATACGAAACATCGTTTATGGCGCATGGAATTAAGCAGATTGCGCCAGATGATTTTCAGCAAGCTAAAATAGGGAAGATGATTCACAATCTAGTTTCGAATCGGCATAACAATAAAGATCGCGAAGAACTGATTAGGGTCATCAATGATTTCGAAACAAAAGGGATTGAGTACGTGATTTTGGCCTGTACGGATTTGCAATTATTGATACCCCATCACCCCCGACTGAAAATTTACGATACTATGAAAATCTTTGCCGAAGCGACTGTCGCGGAAATTCTCAGAAAGTAAAAGAACTTGCCGCTTTCAAGGAATTAAGAGAAATAGGTTCGAACCTGGTCCAATACCCCGCACCCCGTTGTTAACCCTTTGCTTCCAATGCGTCGAACTGGGTCATGGATTGTTGTGCCTGGTTGTTGAAATTGTTGATTGCATTCACATCGGTATTGATCTGGTCGACGATCGTCTGTACGTCGCCGGGCTGGATAGATGTTCCCGTGAAATGGCCCTGAAGCGTAACGAGCAGTTTGTCGAGATCGCCGCTGTAATTGATAAGCTCGCTCACGAGTGCAAGCCGGCTTGAGATTGCATCAAGTGCGGCCTGCTGTGCTTCTGATGATGAAATATTCGGCAGTGATCTTGCCATGGTCTCAATCTGATCCGAGAGAGCAATAGCCTGATCGTGCAGAGTCTGATTTTTCGAAATGATATTCGTAGTGAGGGACAGTGCTTCGGTATAATTTCCTGATTTGTCGAGGTCGTTGACCTGCGCAAGGTCATTCGTGGACTGGTTGGAAAGATCGACGATGTTTTGTGCGATGATGGCTCCCTGTTGCCGAGCATCCGAGAAGTCTTTGGGGATACTTGCTTTTTTGCTTGAGAACCAAGCCGTGGCGGTGCCAACGGCAATAAAGGCAAGGAAAACGGCAATTATCTTAGTCTTTCGGGACAGGTTCGGCATCGACGTAGTGCATTAGTTCTATCAAAAAAAAATCAAATGAGCAAGAGATATTTTGATTTAATCTCCTCTTGAATATATACTTTAAAAACCGTCGATTAGTTGCATTGCGGGTATGGTATAACGGTATTATGTCACCCTTCCAAGGTGAAGACGCGGGTCCGACTCCCGCTACCCGCTCAAATAAAAACAAGCCGTTTAGATGTCGGCTTGTTTTTATTTGAGCGAGGCTCGCCGAAGGCGGCCCCCCCTGATATTTAATTCTTTATTCTAAAGAAGTTTTTTTTCCCAATACGGAGAACTGCACCATTGTTAATGGCGAGCATTTTCCGCACATCTTTGATGGCGATTCCGTCGTATTCGAAGCCGCCTTGTTCGATGAGGCGCCGAGCTTCGCTCTTGCTCTTCAGGACGCCCGACGTGACGACGAGATCAAGTGCGGAAAGTTCCGTTTTTTTTACTTTCAATTCCGGAATATCCTCGGGAATTTCTTTTTTTGAGAATATTTTTTCGAAATTTTCCTGCGCACTCTGCGCCGCTTTCTCGTTGTGATATTTTTTTACTACCTCGAACCCGAGGCGTTCCTTGAGGTCTTTTGGTCCGAGCGTTTTCTTGAGCGAGGTTATTTCGTTTTCAGAAAGAGCCGTACAAAGCAAGAAATATTTTTCAACCAACGAATCGGGAATAGACATGATCTTTCCGAACATGTCTTCCGGCGGCTCGGTTAGTCCAATATAATTTCCGAAGCTTTTGCTCATTTTTTTCACGCCATCAAGCCCTTCGAGGAGAGGAAATGTAATGATGTCTTGTTCGGCCACCCCGAAATGGCGCTGGACACGCCGACCCATAAGTAAATTGAATTTCTGATCGGTCCCGCCGACTTCGACATCGGCTTTTATTTTTACAGAGTCGTATCCCTGAAAAAGGGGATAGAGCAATTCAAGAAAAGTGATATCTTGGTCGGCGTCGATGCGTTTTTTAAAGTCAGCGCGGCGAAGCACTTGTTGAAATGTGCCGGCCATGGCGAGTTGAACGAATTGATCAATGCCCTCTTTGGCGAACCATGAACTGTTGTAGGCAATCTCAACCTTTTTTATATCGAGAATTTTTCCGGCTTGAGCGAGATATTGCTTCATATTCTCCTTGATTTCTTTCTCGCCGAGCGTTTTTCTCGTTTCCGATCGACCGCTGGGATCGCCGATGCGCGCCGTAAAGTCGCCGATGATAAGGACTATGATATGACCCGCATCCTGAAATTCCTTCAATTTATTCAGGATGACGGCGTGCCCCAGGTGAAGGTCGGGCGACGTTGGATCAATGCCAAACTTCACGCGGAGTTTTCTGCTGGATCGAAGTGCACTTGCGAGATGTTCCTTCTCTATAACCTCTTCGACGTTTCTCGAAAGCAGAGACGATATTTTTTCTTCCTGAGTTGTCATAATTCGTATCGTAGCACGAAAGCAGTGCACGAAAAAGCCCCGATACGGGGCTTTTTCGTAAATTGTCATTCCGAGTTCGGCCCGACATTCACGCTGATAAAGCAATTTATCAAGCATGGATTCCCGCCTGCGCGGGAATGACAACTTATTATTGTTTCTTTACGATTTCATCCACGACGCCGTATGCTTTCGCTTCTTCGGCGGAAAGCCAGAAGTCGCGGTCGGTGTCGTGCTCGATCTTCGTGAGCGACTGGCCGGTATGCTTGGCGAGAATCTGATTCAGGCGTTCCTTGGTCTTTAGTATCTGTTTTGCGGCAATCTCGATTTCCACGGCCTGGCCCTCGGCGCCGCCCATCACTTGGTGAAGCAGAATATCGGCGTTCGGTAAGGCAAATCGCTTGCCTTTCTTCCCTGCAGCCAGGAGAAACGCACCCATCGATGCTGCGATACCGACACAGATGGTCGAGACATCCGGCTTGATGTACTGCATCGTGTCGTAGATCGCCATCCCTGCCGTCACCGAACCGCCAGGGCTGTTGATATAGAGCTTGATATCAGCCTTCGCATCTTCGTGCTCGAGGAATAAGAGCTGGGCGATAACCGTGTTTGCAACGGTATCGTTGACGCCACCGCCAAGAAAAATGATCCGTTCCTTAAGCAGACGGGAGTAAATGTCGTACGCCCGTTCGCCATATTGCGATTTCTCGATGACCGTGGGGATAAGATATTGGTTTTCTGGATCCATAGTTTTAGTAGTGCATAGCCACTAGTGATGGTTTATTTTATATCTTTGACATTTCTATTGCTAGCCTGCAGTGGCTAACCACTAGTGGCCAGTGGCTCATTAAATCATAAGAACGGGACCAAGAGCAGAGCGATGATACTGATGATCTTGATGACGGGATTGATCGCCGTGCCAGCGGTGTCCTTATAGGGGTCGCCGACCGTATCGCCGGTCACTGCTGCCTTATGAGCGAAGGAACCCTTCCCTCCCAAATTCCCCTCTTCTATGTATTTCTTTGCGTTGTCCCACGCCGCGCCGCCGGAGGTCATCGAGATTGCGACGAAAATGCCTGTCACAATAGAGCCAACCAGGAGTCCGCCGAGCGCGATAGGTCCGAGGAGAAACGCCACGACGATCGGCAAGACGACCGGGAGAAGCGCCGGAACAACCATTTCCTTGATGGCCGCGGACGCGACGATGTCCACACATTTTGCATAATCAGGTTTCGCCGTCCCTTCCATGATTCCCAGTATCTCTTTGAATTGGCGCCGCACCTCTACGACAACACTTCCCGCTGCTTTCCCGACCGCTTTCATAGAAATGGAAGCGAAGAGATAGGGGATCATGCCGCCAAGGAGAAGGCCGATGATGACACGCGGGTCGCTGAGGTCAAAACTGATGACCGCACCGCCCATCTTGGCCTGAAGCGCTTCGACGTATGCCGAGAAAAGAACCACTGCAGCAAGTCCGGCAGAACCGATTGCGTATCCTTTTGTGACCGCTTTTGTAGTATTGCCGACCGAATCTAATGCGTCGGTTACGGTTCTGACCGAGTCAGGAAGTCCCGCCATCTCGGCGATTCCGCCAGCATTGTCCGTGATCGGTCCGAACGCGTCGATGGCGATCACGATGCCCGCCATGGAAAGCATGCTCATCGCCGCAAGCGCGACGCCGTAAAGGCCAGAGATCTCATATGCGGCAAGAATTCCTCCAACGATCACGATAACCGGTAACGCCGTTGACTCCATGCCGACCGAAAGGCCAGTGATGATATTTGTGCCGTGCCCCGTTTCTGATGATTGCGCTATGGACCGGACCGGACGGAATTTTTTTGATGTGTAATATTCAGTGATGAGAACGATGAGCGCGGTAATGAGAATTCCGGTGAGGAGTGGGCAGAAGATCTGGCCAAAAGAAAGAAGCGCGAAAGAATTGTTCGCGGCGAGCCATGCGAAACCCGCGAGCGCAAGGATGCTTGCCGCGGCAAGACCCTTATAAAGCGCGCCCATGATTGCTTGCGACTTTCCTAATCTGACGAAGAAGACCCCGAGGATCGAGGCGATGATCGAAACGCCGCCGATCAAAAGGGGGAATGTTACTGCGTCGCTCGAGAATGGGAATACCAAATGTCCCAAAATCATCGCCGCGATCGCCGTAACGGCATAGGTTTCAAAAAGATCGGCCGCCATGCCTGCGCAATCGCCAACGTTATCGCCCACGTTATCTGCGATAACCGCAGGATTTCGCGGATCGTCTTCGGGGATTCCTGCTTCAACTTTCCCCACAAGATCCGCGCCGACATCAGCTCCCTTCGTAAAGATGCCGCCCCCCAGGCGGGCGAAGACCGATATCAAGCTTCCTCCGAATCCAAGACCGATGAGCGCCGTGACGTTTTGCGTGATCCCATAAAACACGGAGACTGAAAGCAATGCAAGGCCGACTACGAGAAGTCCCGTGACGGACCCTCCCTGAAATGCGATCGCGAGTGATTTTTTTAATCCTGATTTCGCGGCCTCGGCGGTCTTCACATTCGCTCGAACCGAGATGTTCATGCCGATGTAGCCCGCGATAGCGGAAGCGATCGCTCCGACGAGAAACGCGAACATGGTCGTGAGGCCAAGTCCCCAACCGATGAGCGCCGCCGCGATAACCGCCACGATGGCAACAGTTTTGTATTGGCGGTTCAAATAGGCCCGTGCACCGATCTGGATCGCGCGAGCGATATCCTGCATTTTTTTATCTCCGCCGGGCTCCTTCGCGATTTTCATGATCAGACCCACCGCCACCGCGATCGCCGCCAAACTGGTTATTATTGAAAATAATATAGTAGACATTTTTTTGATATTTTTTCGACTCTCTTTGTTTTCTATCCTATTATATCTTCTTTTTCGCCATCATCCACCTCAGTCGCGCTTTCCGCGGCGGCTGCTACTGCCATGCCGCCCTCCTGAACCTCGTCGGGATGCGATTGCGAGCGAACGTCGATCTTCCAGCCGGTCAGTTTTGCCGCAAGGCGGACGTTCTGGCCGCCTCGGCCGATCGCCAAGCTTAATTGGCTCTCGGGGACAAAAGCGCGCGCCTCGCGGCGGGGAAGAATATCCACTCGTTCCACTTTTGCGGGCGACAGTGCATTCGCAATAAAATTCTCGGGATCGGTCGACCATTCGATGATGTCGATCTTCTCGTTCCCTAATTCGTTATTCACTGCCATGACGCGCGTTCCGCGTTGGCCGACGAGCGCTCCGACCGGATCAATGCCTTCCGTGCTTGATCCGACGGCAATTTTTGTCCGGTTGCCGGGTTCCCGTGCAATACTTTTGACCTCGATCTCTCCTTCGGCGAGTTCCGGCACCTCCACCTTAAAGAGTTCCGCAACGAACTGCGGGTTGGCACGGGACAGGATGATGCCCGGCATGCGCGTATCTTCCTGGACGGCAAGCACAAGAAAACGGAGGCGCTCGCCGGCGCGATAATGTTCGTTCGGAATGGATTCGTTCGCAAACATCACGCCGATGGCGCGGCCGAGATTTATGAAGACATTGCCCCGATCAAATCGCTGAACCTCGCCGCTTACGATCTGGCCGGCCTTCTGCGTCCACTCCGCGAGAATCGATTCCCGCTCCGACTCGCGAAGTTTTTGGAGAATAACCTGTTTCGCCGTCTGCGCCGCAATTCTGCCAAAATCCTCTTTGGTTTCAAGAGGAAACGTAAGTTCTTCGCCGACCACCGCGTCCGGTTTTATTTTTTTTGCGTCTTCCAGAATAATATGCCGTTCCGGATTGAAGCGGGGCAATTTCTGTTCATCGTCGTCCTGATAGTCTCTTTTTTCAACTTCTTCATCGGCCGATTCATCTACGAAACGGACCGTCGTATCATCAACGACCGTTTTTACCTGCCAGAAGGTCAGCGCTCCGGCTTTTTCGTCGAGTTTACACTTCACGATCCCGCCGCGGTCCGCGTAATCTCTTTTATAGGCGGCCGCAATGGACGATTCGATGGCCTCAATGATAGTTTCCGGTGCGAGCCCTTTTTCCTCGGCAACCTGCCGAACGGCTTTCGATAATTCTTTTATGTCAAGCATATTTTTATTGTTATTTAATTTTTATTAACCTTTTTATCTTTTAAAAATCCGCGGCAAGCGCGGACTCATCACTCCGAATCATAACCTTCTTTCTCTCGGTTTGTCAAATGCTCGCTCTCGCCGTCTTTCATGAAACGTTTTGTTAGTAATTTAACGCCATTGGCGACGGCGTAGTCGAGAACGACAAAAAGAACGAATCCTCCCAGAGCGACCCATCCAATCATTTTTAGGTTGGCAGCGGCAAGTGGCGCTAGCCCTGAGATAATAGCGTAAGCCAATCCCGTGAGGACGGGTAACCAAAGCAGTATGGACAGCACGGAATTTTTGTAGAATCTTTTAAAATCTACGCCGATCCAACCTATGGAAAAGGTGATCACGGGAGCACCGCCCTCGATAAACTTCGAAAGGTAGAGCCATTGCAATCCTTTTTCTTTGACCATCGCCTCGGCCTTCGCGTGTCCGGGGATATGTTTTTCTATCCATAATCCGAAGCGCGTGCCGCGAAGAGATCGGCCCAGGGAATACCAGACGAGATCCTCCGTCATGTCGGCGAGAAAAATAATCAATATCAAAAAAAGAAACCCGACGAACCCGAAGTTCGCCTCAAAAACGATCCAGAAGCCAGCAAAAGAACCGATGTTGCCGAGAATCACGGAGGCGAAATAAATAACAAGATATGTTCCAAAGGGATTTTTCCCTGCCGTCGCGGCGATCAACATGGCTGTATTTTGCATCACGTAAGTATATCATGCCGGCATTCGGATGCCTGCTGTTGCCCCTCCGTCCAGATTTTTTCTTGTAAAAGGGCGCGAAATCGGCTACATTGAAACGTGTTCATCGTTCTGATGGTGCCTATGGTGTAATGGTAGCACTGGAGTTTGTGGCACTCCCGGTCCGGGTTCAAATCCCGATAGGCACCCCTTACAGAATTTTGAGCGTACAATTCGCGCAAAGCCCTTGTGTGGTCTGCGTTTTTCAGAGGTCCGATAGCCTCATTTATCCTCTTTACCTCAGGAGCCATTTTTTTGATCAAAATGAGCGGTTCAGCCAATGAAACGCTGAGTTTTCCTTGCTTTATCGAGAGGTCCGATCCTAAGAGCGTTAACATCTCTCGTTTCTCCTCGGACGTCCCGTTTTCGAACGTTTGTCTAGCGTTTGCCGCGAAGCTGAAGTACTTGTCGGCGGTCTTCAGCCAATCGTCTATTCCTTGATCCGTGTCCTCGAAGAGCGCCTGCAGGCGACACTTTTCTTTTGTGAGGTCAGACCTTCTCCCCGCAAATTCCTCCTCCGTAATCTCGCCCCTTGCTCTCATGTCGATTAATGCGTCGAGGACTTTCACACATTTGTCATACTCAACCCGCTGGCTCGCTGTGATTTTCTCACGGGTCACGGATTCCGTCTCGTTCGATTCCCTGAGTACATCCATGGCCCACAAGTAGAACTCCTGCGGAATCTCGATGCCCGCGAGAAGTTCCATGGCCTGCTCGTGCAAGTCATTTTCCTTGACGCCCATCTCAGGGCACCGTTGCTTCGTCCGCCGCTGCGAGCAGTGGTAATAGACATACTCATGCCGGTTCCCGTTTTTCTGGACTTTGATTTTCACGTCGGCCGTGACCATCGATCCGCACCCGCCGCATCGGATCGGCCCCCGCATGGAGACATCGTGGCTTATCGCATGGGGCTTCCCGCGTCCTGCCGTGATTGTTTGTACCCGCTCGAACTCTTTTTTTGTCACCATGCGTTCATGCTTCCCGTGATGCCAGATGCCGCTCCGCAGAGGATACTCGAACTCGCCGCAGTAAAATGGATTGGCGAATATGAGGTACATATTACTCAGATTGAGCTTCTTGCCCATCCGGCCGGTAAGACCCCAGCGGTTCACGGCAACCTCCCATATCTGCGGCACCGTATGCGCCCCCGTGAGCATCATGTCCCAGCACTTACGGACAATATCGAACTTCAATTCGTCTTTCAGCACTTCCTTCTCGCCCTGCTTTTTAATCGGATTGTGCAGGTACCCGACGGGAGCCGGGCCGGGACACCATCCCCGTTCCGCTTTGGCCCGCATCCCGCGCTTCGTGTCCACACTCAAATCTCTTACGAATTGGTTCGCCATACCGAGTTCCACCGCCATCATTAAAACGTTATCCGTGGGATAGTAGCTTCGTCCGTAGGTCTGGACATGCCTGATGACGTTCTGTTGGAGAAGCCAACTGATCTGCCCGCCGTCGATCGGGTTGCGGGCAAGCCGGTTCAGTTTCCAGCAGACGATGCCTTGCGCTTCGCCCTTCGCGATCCGCATGAGCATTTTATTGAACACGGGTCGTCCCGGTTCCTTCGCCGATTGGGCCTCTGACAGAATATCCACAACCTCAAGGTTGTTCTCCGCAGCGAGTTTTTTCAGTTCGTCGATCTGCGACTCGATGGATGCCATCTGGCGATCCTCGGATTCCGATGACTTTCTTGCATAGAGGAAATACTTTATTTTATCCACCCGCTGTTCCACGGGGAGACGATTCCACTTTGCATCATCCGCGCTTCTTTGCGATAATTCGATGGACGAGGACGGAGCAATCCGTTCCACGCCGACTGAAGGCTCCACTGGTTTGACGCTTGGGGAGCCTTCTGCGTTTCTTATGTTTTTCATTTTGTTTATGCGTTAATTTCTTGATGTACCCTCTAAATCCCGACCTTTTTAGCCCAAGACAATGATGCCGCAACGGTCGGGGTTATCCAGTTTAGGAAGGAGACAACTAAGTCCCCGATTATGCCCATAAAACCTGCTTAAATTCGACCTTGATTCGTTTATCTCCATTTTTTCGATTTCCTTATTGTTAAATGTGCCAACTTTGGGAAGGTTAACAATTAGCCGTCCTCTCGCCCTTCTCGGTTAAAGAAATAATCTGGATCGTCCCGCTAGCACTGGTTAATTCTTCAAACTGCACCATCCCATTTTTCCTGTTCTTACGGGACTCTTTCGCCTTTTCATATAAGGAAATTGTTTCATCTTCTTGATCGGTATCTTTTTCTCCCGCGATCACTTTCATGGTGCGGCGCATCTTTGCCGTCTGCGCGTCCTGTTTCAGTCCAATACGCAATAAAAGTTCTGGGGTCTGGTCGATCTTGAAAATTCTAATAAAGCCCTTCGTGAATAGATTTCTGATGCTTCTGGTTAGCGCAACGTTAAAGCTATTTTCCATTTTCTCGCCGCCGTTTTTATCGGGAAACCGATAATAAACTAGGTGTTTTCTGAAAATGTAAATGCCGATATCTTCGCTCCTCCCGCCCCTTTCAATGGTGGTTTTCAGAATCCATCCCTGAAGCTTGCTTAACCTTTCTTTGGCCATATTGGTTGATGTGCGGCGGCGTGATTTTCCTACCCATCATTCGGAGTTTGTGTCGCGCCTACCTTCGCGACAGAAAGTCCGAATGTGGGGCATCGGTCTCGTCGGCGGGCTGATCCAATGGGGGTTCTGTGTCCAATGAAGGAAGCGGATTCCAGTCGTCCGTGTCGCGCTCGCCGCCATAGGCATTGATGAGGGCGCTTTTTATCGTTCCGTTGAGGAACCATTGGTTCGCGGACGAGTCCGTTTCTTTTTTTGGAGCATCGACAAGTTCCAGCGCTTGTAGTTCTTTCAGCAGCCGTTGGATAGTCCGTTGCGAACGGTGCGGCAGCCGCTCGTGGAGGTCATGCGCCGTAAAGAGTGCGTCCGATTCCCAGAACATCCTTGTAACGACCTCAGCGCGGTTCGGAGGCATGGAGGAAAGTGCGATATTAGCCAAGGCTTTCGTTTCTCTCGTCGTGACCGTTCTTTCGCCGCGAACCGCCGCCAGACACCTTCCCATGCCGCGAAGCTGGAGCAACGCCCGCCACGGTTCCTCGCGTTGCATGTCTTCGATTTCATAGTAGGTTTTTTCATTCCCATCATCACCTTTGAATGATTGCGAATGAGAAATGACAACGCCGCGTCCCCGCGACACGAGCTTGGCAAGTCCATTGATGATTTCCTGAATCTCTATTTCTTCCGGCTCGACGGTAGGCTTCGCGTTGGCCAGTTGCGTCACGTACGAAATAAGCAACTGCCTCGCGTTCCGTATGAGGGTTGAACGCTTGCCGGATTGCCACGCTATTTCAAAACCGCGCACTTGCCGCTCAGCCGTGAGTTCGGGCACGCGGATAAATAGGAATCGGGGGCCGATCATGTCGATGTACCGACGGTGATTATTGAGCGCGGCGGGCGTAATGCAGCCAAGAAGTGAAAAACGCGCCTTGTACGACTGCCTTCCCCTTGTCGCGCTGAATTTCGCGAACTCTTGGTCATAGATCGCGACGAGTTCTCCGAGGAGTTTTTTCACCGTATCTTCATTCAAAGAAAATAGCGTGGTCATATCCCGGATGACGAGGCATTTCCCGTCCAACTCGTCGAGCAAGTCGTACGCCTTACGTCCTTTTTGCGGAACATAGCCGGAGGCAAACGGATTGCTCGTAAGAGTATCGAGATAGTAGATATGCGGCAGGCCGTTCAGGGCCTTCACCAGTTCTGTTTTCATGGATGATGGCGGCCCTACCAATACGGTCCACAATGGGACTTCGACCAAATCCGTCCGAAGGGATGAATATGCTGATGCCATCACGATGTCGAGAATATCCCGACTCACTGCGCCGATTTTCTCGAACGCCTCATGGACTTCGGTCAAGGTCACGGCGCGATCCAGAATCTCGATCGTTTCCTCGACGGGCTGGACGCGCTCGTCCGGTTCCGGTGCGCTTTTGGGCTGTCGTTTCTTGGTTTTCGAAGCTACACTCCTATTGTCTGTCACGCCGTTGGCGTCGTCCTTGGGAGGGAATTCAGGAACCGAACCGATGCCAAGCACTTGGAAGATTTCATAAAGCGGAGCCGTTTTGCCGCAACATCTGCAATTTCCCGATCGGGTCGAGCCATTAAGGAGAAGAGTGGAAATATCATGGCTGATTCCGCCGCATATCGGATCAAAAAAACAAACGATTCCAATGTCCGGGCCAAGCGGCTCGAATGGTATGTTGTGTTTCTGGAGTTCTCTGATGATTGCGTCTCGTGGTTGCATATTAGTGATTGATTGGTTTATTTTGTTCGGCCGTTTATTTCTTTATCATCGTCAGATTTCTTTGATGAGCTTTGGGTGTCTTTACTCTTATCCATGGGCTTGCAAATAAGCTGCACGATGCGTACCAGCCGACTACCCTCCCGATCCGCGTCCTCGTCGGGAATCTCCCGCCCGAAGCGTTGCTTCCATATTTCCCGGAATTGTTTTTTTTGTTCGTCGGTAAGCATGATGAGTTTTCGGAAACTAATCTCCGCTTGCCACGGGAGTAACAAGCGGAGAACAGTTCCCGTGAGTGCTGCTTTATTGCAACACCCTAATCGTCCCATGCCGCACGGACTCTTTTAATTTCTTGTCTTTGCTTGTCGCAACAAAAAATATCGATAAAATCGAACAAAAAAAGCCCCGTTGTGGGCTATCCACAAGCGAAGGCAAGAAAAGCTACTTTAAGATGGATTATTCAATTGCAGACCATTGCCCCGCGCTGCTTCTATGAGGGGTCTCCCGTCGAGAATTTTATTTTTCATTACGCTACTGCCGATTTTTGCGTGCCTAAAAAATCCCTGCTGTTCATTTAGGATTGCGTTTTGTATGCGCTTATTCCGCTTTCCCCCGTCTTCAATGTGTGGGTGTTTCCGCTTGACGAGATAGTTCTCGATCTGCTCGTAAGATAAGAAACCGTCTTGGTCGGATTCTAAAAATAAAATATCAAATACATCGTAGTATAGGGTTCTCTTATTTACTTTTATTCGCTTGTCTTGACGAAAATAATCGCCGTCATCTGGGTGCTTGGTTATTAATCGAATGACTGGCCTCGGCGATTTCCCTGTTATCGGCCGTTTCATCAACGGAGCTTTCCTGTCGGCGTCGTGGTCGGCGTTTCTACCAGAGATTGTTTTAATGTTTTTGTAAGCCTCCTCAAGCTTTTTCCCATCGACAACGAAAATAATAATGCGATCCATAGAGAAAATCTCGCTTTGTATTTCTTTAACCTCAGCGAACGAAAGATTAGCCATCTCCATCTTGCGATTTAGCTGTTGGTATCTCTCGCGATCTCTAATGCCTTCGAAGCTAGGCAGGAATGTAAACGGACTCTCTTTCAAGATACCCTCCCGTCCTAATCTGCGACAAATCATAGATACAAACTCGCCGAGCAAATCAGTATCAAAATCATTCTTTTTCAACACCGAACTTGCGATGCGTAGACGCTCGTTTTTCCCGTCATAGTAGCCATGAAGAATCTGAATGGCATTGTTATATTTTTCGTCAATGGTCATGACTGTTTTAATC
>Ga0181520_10009499_pt1 | contig 13411 bp, 15 predicted proteins | sample PEATcosm2014_Bin_29_FD_132451 | JGI IMG/M metagenome (GOLD analysis project Ga0181520, IMG submission 132451) | Peatland microbial communities from MTU Mesocosm Facility, Houghton, MI, USA - PEATcosm2014_Bin02_30_metaG | ecosystem: Environmental > Terrestrial > Soil > Wetlands > Peat | place...
AGCTCTACGAGATCGGCGCCGGCACCAGCGAGATCCGCCGCATGCTGATCGGGCGGGAATTGTTTGCGAAGACGGAATAGGCGGAAGCGCGTCGGCCTCGACGCGCATTACGGCGCGGCGACGCCGAGGACGGCGGCGAAGGCGTGCGCGCCGTCCGAGAGACGCCGTCCCTGGTAATGCAGGGAGGTTTCGCCGTTCGTCGGCGCCGGGAGAGGAACGCTGTCGATCGCCATGGCGTCGCCAACCTGAACCTCGGCGAGAAAGTTCACTTCGTAGCGGACGACGCGGCGAGCCCGATAGGCTTCGGGCGACGCCGAGTCGAGAATCCATTGGGCGTAGCGCGTATTGTTGACGTGTCCGTTCATATCCAGGTCGCTGTTGCGCACGCAAAATCGCGCCGCCTCGACCAGATCCTGGCGCAGGGCGATCTTCTCCGGCGTCAAGGCGAGCGCGGCGTCCTGTCGACAGCGCAATGGCGCGCCGGCGACCGCAGGCCGAACCGGCCGGCGCGTCCTCACGTCTAGAGTGAGCCAACTGGCGCAGCATTCCCCGACCTTGCGCTCGCCGACGAGAATTTCGCAGTCGCGATGAACCAGCGGCCCTCTGATCGGCCTGACCCAGGTGCGGACCGTCAGACGATCCCCCCATATCGGCCAATCGGCGACGACCAGCTTTTGACGGCTGAGAATCCAGATCGCGCCCTCGTCCATCGTCGCTTCGTAGCCGTGGCCGAGATGATCGGCGTGCGCCCACGCGACGTCCTGCAGGATGCCGAGCAGACCGACGAGGCCGAGCCGCTTCTGCGCGTTGACGACAATCGTGTTGACGGCGTAGCTCTGCGTCCAGATCACCTGCGTCATGCCCTTCCCCTAAACTCGAGCCTCGCACGCGGCGAGACGGTCGCCCTGCGGTCATTCGTCGCCGCGCCGGCGCGCCGCCCGGCCCGCTCGGCCACGGCGAATGCGAACCGCCTGCGCCGCGCCGACGCTGGGGCGGCGGTTGTTTGTGAAGACCGGAGGCGGCTAGTCTGCGCGCGCCGCCGACGGGAGCGATGCGCGGCGTAGCGGAGACGAGTCATGCACCATGCCCTCAAGTTCGCCCTCATCGCCGCCTGCGCGTTTGCGCCGCTCGAAGCGGGCGCGCAGACCGCCAACAATCTCGCGGCGCTGAAGGGTCTGGCGCCGTTCGCGGCGTTGCCCAACTCGGCCGCCGGCCAGGCGGCGCTCGCCGCCAATTTCGCCGTCACCGGCGGCGTCCAGAGCGGTCTCTTGCGCCGCCCGACCCTGCTGCCCTTCGCCGACCAGCAGCAGCAGGCGCTCAAAGACGTCTTCATCACCGGCGGCGATCTCGCCGATCTCGCCGACGGGCTCGGCGCGACGCTCGGCGGCGCCTATGTCGCGCGCGCGCACTATCTCGACCGCGCCCATTTCACCAACCTGTCACAAAACCTCGCCGACGTGATCGCATATGCGTTGGCGACCAGCGGCGCCGATTCCAACTCGGGCAAGTATTTCTTTGCCAACGCCACCACCGACGGCAAGACGCCGGTCTCCGACCAGGCGGCGGCGATTCTCAAGGACGAGAAAGGCGTGACCGACGTCTACGGCGTCGCCTACGGCCGGCCGCGCGGCGGCCCCGGCGCCGACGCCTACGGCGACTCGCGGCCGTTCCAGACCGAGCCCAATTTCGCCGCGATCGCCGGGCCCGACTATTTCAACGTTCCTTCCGACAATTTCGTTTACAACCACGGGCCGGCGATGAACCTCGTCGACAGTCCGTCGTTTCCGAGCGGCCACACCACCTACGGCTACACCGGCGCGCTGCTGCTGGCGCTGCTGACGCCGGAACGCTACCGCGAGATGATCGCGCGCGGCGCGGAATATGGCGACGACCGCATCATCGTCGGCGCGCATTACGCGATGGACGTGCTCGCCGGCCGGACGCTGGCGACCTACGACGTCGCGCACCTGCTCGCCAACGATCCCGCCTTCGCCGGCCAAACGCTGAGAGGGGCGCCGGCGATCGCCGATTTCCCCGCCGCGTTGAAAGCAGCGCGCGCCGACCTCGTCGCCGCGCTGCAGGCGAGCTGCGGCGACACCGTCGCAGCCTGCGCGCGCGCGGACATCGGCCGCTTCAACGATGCCGCGGCGGACGCAGCCTTCGTCGCTGCGACGCAGACCTACGGCCTGCCGGTCGTCTACCCCAAGGCGGCGGAAACGAGGGAAGACGTCGCGACGCTCGCCCCCGAGGCGGGCTACCTGCTCACCGTCGCGTTCCCGTCGCTGAGTCTGGCCGAGGCCGATCAGATCCTCACCGAGACCGAGGGACCGGGCGGCGGCTTCCTCGACGACGGCGTCTCGCCGTTCGGAATCTATTCGCGGCTCAACCTCTACGCCGCCGCGAGTCTGGCGGCGGAGCGCGCGGCGCGCAAGTGACGCGACGCCGGGCGACGCCCTAAAGCGAGCGGCGTTGGGTCTACGCGGACCTCATCCAGAGGCGCCCTCGCGCCGGCGGAGGGCCTCGAAGGATGCTCCGGCGATCGGGTTAACGCGCATTCCGGAGCGTTCTGCGAGGCCGCTGCGCGGCGCCTGGGAACAAGAGGCGTAGTCGGCAAGCCATTCGAACCAAACGCCGCGCGCCCCGGCTTGGACGCCGTGGCGGTTCAGCCTCAAATCAGCTTGAAGCGTCATCCTGGACTTTGCGGCCCGGCGCCGCCCGCGAACCCAGAACCGATGAGATTGCTTCTTTCCCTAGCCTGCCTGGAGATCGCCGCCGGCGGCGCCGCCTGGGCGGAGTGCCGACTCGAGCAGGTGAGCGCGATGCCGCTTGTGTCGCTCGGCGCGCATTACGCGGTGATGGTCGAGATCGAGGACGTCACGCGGCCGATCGAAGTCGACACCGGGGCGGCGACGACCGTGCTCAAGGTCAGCGTCGCCAAAGAGCTCGGGCTGAAAGAAGATCCGCAGCACGCGAATCAATCGGTCGGCATCGGTCAGACGACGGGCGATTCTCACCTCAACGTCATTCCGTCGCGGCTCGCCTTCGGCGCCCTGGCGCTACGCGATCGCAGCACCGCCGTCGCGACGATGGACGACGGCCAGACGCCCGAGCAAGACTCGATCGGCCTGCTCGGCGACGATATTCTGTCGCAGTTCGACGTCGAATTCGACATTCCCGGCCATCAGCTCACTTTCTATCGCGAGGACGGTTGCTACGGCACGTTCCTGCCCTGGACCGGCGTCTTTTCGACGGTTCCCTTCGACCACCGCGACGCCAAGGTGACGATCGACGTCATGCTCGATTCGGAGCGCACGCGCGCCATGATCGACACCGGCAACAATCTGTCGTTCGTCTCGCTCAGCGCTTCGGCGCTGTGGGGCGCGGCGACCGCCGATCTGGCGCCCACCGGAATACACGCCAAGAGCCCGCTCAACGGCGGCGAGGCGATGCCGGTGAGCGCTTACTCCTTCACGCAGGTGAGAATCGGCGACGATCTATTCCACGACAAGAAGTTGAGCGTCATCGACGTCAATATGCCGCTCGCCTCGGCCAATTTGGGGCTCGATTATTGGTCGAGTCGCAAGATGTGGATCTCTTATCTCCACCAGGAGCTGTTCGTCGCCGACGATCCGTCGGCGGTCAAGCCCGCTTATCCGATCGAGCCCACTTCCGTCGCGGCGCGCGGCGCGAAGCCGACGCAAATCGCCGGCCCGAACTGAAGCGGGCAAACAGGCGAAAACAGGCGGCGCGCCTTGGCGACGCCGCCCGTCCAGAGCGCTACTTCGCCGCCAGGCCGGCGCGCAGTTCGTCGGGAGTCATGCACGGGGTGAGCTCGATCTCGGCCCCGACGGCTTGGAACATATCCTCGAAGAGCACCGGCATCATGCTCGACTCTTTCATGTCGAACACAAAGACGCCGCAGCGCTTGCCGTTTTCGAGGGTGAAATAGACCGCCTCCGGCTTGGCTTTCGCCATGAAGTCGCCGAGCGTCTTCTCGACGATTCCGGCCTTGAACACCGCGTTCGCCGCCGCGGTTTCAAAGCGCGCGCGCAACATCATTCGCATGGCGTTTCTCCCGTCTTTTGGTCGGAACCACAGCGTTCCGCCGCTCGTGCCGAGCGGGGCGATCGCGCGCGCCCGCCGGAGAGACCAAGAACCAAAGAGTGATTTTCGCGCGCCCGTCCTCGCGCCGTACGCCACAGCTTTCGACGATGTTAGCCCGCGAGCGTCGGGGGCGCTAGGCGTCCCTCGTTCTTCGAAGCGGTCGCCCCGTCAACCGCGAATACGCCCCCCGCTTCGTCCACGAGCGCGATCTCGACGCTGGCGCTGCTCGCCCGCGCCGCCATTCGCTTCGCCCATTTTTCAGTCACCGATGTTCGCGGCGCAACCGCGAAATGTCTTGTCCCGGAGTCCGCTTGCGCGCAAAGCGATAAGCCGACTGCCTCGCAGAGTCCTTTCTTGAGCCGAGACGTCTGGCCGGGATGCTTGGTGTTGATCACTCCACCTTTGCATTCGGCGACAAAGCGTCTTCCGGCGATTTCCGCGATAACATCACCGACGCCGCTGGTCACCTCCACGACGATCGACTGACCTGCAGCGTTTCGATACGTCCCAGCGTAATCGGTTTTTCCGCCGCTCGGAGAATGTTCGAACCCGTTTCCGTTGAGCCAATCACGAAATTTGAATCGTTTGCCGTGTTCGCCGTCAGGATGGATTTCGACGCTCGTCAGCCCAGGAACGACTCGTAGCAGATGCATCCCAAAGGCGATCATCACCGCGCCCTCGCTGAAGTGGCGCTCGAACTCCCCTTCGCAGCCGCGGATGCGCTTCGACGGCGGAGGCGAGGTCGTAATCAAACCATCGAGCATTGTTTCCTCACGCCGCGCGCTTGCGCACCGGGCGGATCAGCACCTCGGCGGAAATGCCCAGGCGCTCGTGCAGGCGCCGGATCATCGCGATCGAAAGATCGCGCTTGCGATTGAGCACTTCAGCGACGCGGGCGCGCGAACCGATAATCGGCTCGAGATCGCGTCGAGTCAGCCCCTGCTGCTCCATCCGAAACTTGATCGCTTCGATCGGATCGGGCGGATCCATCGGTTCGTGTTCGCTCTCATAGGCGTCAATCAGGGTCGCCAACACGTCGAGCCGATCGCCGTCGAGCGTGCCGACCTTGCCGCCCCACAGACGGCCCAATTCGATCAGGGCGGCCTGGTAGTCGGCCTCGGAGCGGATCGGCTTCACCTCATCGCTCATGCTGCACCTCGGTCACGTCGATGCGATCGTAATCTGCGTGGGAACCGATCCATTTGATCCAGACGATTCCCTTCTCGAAGTCGACGGCGGCGACGAGACGGTAGTCGTTGCCTTTGATGTTGAACACGATGCGTTCCGCCGTGACCACGCTTGCCGTCCGATAGAGGCTCTTGACCTCGGCCGCGCTGCGCCAGCTTGCGCGGTTGACTTCCCAGAACCAGGCGTCGAGCGCCGCTTTCAGCGCCGCCCGGTCCTTCCGGCCGGTCCGCTGGTCGACGAACTCGCGCAACGTGCGCCGAGCGATGATCCTCATGGCGGAGGCCAAGCCTATCGCGATCCCAAAATGGGAGCAAGCGCCCTCGGCCAAGCCGCCGCGCTTGACAGGCGCGGCGCGGCGCGCGCCTTTGCCCGCCCGTTCTTCCCTTCGTTCGGATCTCGCTGTGGCCAGCCCTCGCCTCGCGCTTCGCGCCCCCTTCCCCGCCGTCGCCGGCTCGCCGCCGGTCGAATGGCGCGTCGCGTCCGACCTAGTCGAATACCCGAACGCGCTCGCGGAAATGGAATCGCGCGCCGAGGCGATCGCCGAAGGGCGCACGCCAGAGCGCGTCTGGCTGATCGAGCACCCACCGCTCTATACGGCGGGGACCAGCGCCAAACCGGCCGACCTGCTCGAGGCGCGTTTTCCTGTCTATCGCGCCGGCCGCGGCGGTCAGTTCACCTATCACGGGCCGGGGCAGAGGGTGGCTTACGTCATGCTCGACCTCAAGCGCCGCCGCCCCGACGTGCGCGCCTACGTCGCCGCGCTCGAAGGCTGGCTGATCGACGCGCTGCGCGGACTCGGCGTCGAAGGCGAAACGCGCGAGGACCGCGTCGGCGTGTGGGTGGCGCGGCCCGACAAGCCGCCGGGGATCGACGGCTCGCCGGCCGAGGACAAGATCGCAGCGATCGGCGTGAGGGTGCGACGCTGGACGACGTTCCACGGCGTGTCGCTCAACGTCGCGCCCGACCTGTCGCATTTTTCCGGCATCGTTCCGTGCGGCATCGGCGCAGCGCATTACGGCGTGACCAGCCTCGCCGACCTCGGCCGCGCGGCGACCATGGCCGACGCCGATCGCGCGCTGAGAACCGCGTTCGAAGCGCGCTTCGGGCCGACCGTCGACGCCTGAACCGGCGTCTGGCGCGCGCGCGGCGCTTCGCTTAAGAACAGGACCGTCGGCGCAGCGCGCCGTGAAGCGAGACCCGTCCATGTACGCCGCCCCCCATCGCGACCGCGAGCGGATCGACGGCCTGGCGACCTTCGTCGCCGCCGCGTTCGTGACTGCGCTCGGGCTGGTGGCGGCGCTGGCGCGGGTCGGCGCCCCCGACCGGGTCGTCGCCGCGCTCGGGCCTCTCGTCACGGTGATGGGCCTCGTCACCCTCGGCCTCGTCAACCACACGGCGCGTCTGGGCGACTTCCTCGCCGCGCGCCGCGCCATTCCGCCTTTCTATGCCGGCATGGCGCTGACGGCGACGGCGGCGGGCCTGGCGTTCGCTTTCGGCGGCGAAGCGGCTGACGCCTTCGCGCCCTGGCCCGCGGCGGCGGCCGGCCTCGTCGGCGCGACGCTGATCGTCGGGCCGCTGCTGCGCCGCGCCAACGCCAGCGCCGCCGCCGACGTCCTCGCGACGCGCTTCCGGGCCGCGCCAGTCCGCCTTCTCTTCGCGCTCGCCATCTTCGCCGTCGGCGGACTGACGGCGGCGGCCGGCTTCGCCGTCGCGGTCGACGCGCTCGCCGCCGCGGCCGGCCTCAGCCGGCGCTTCGCCGAGATTGCAATCGCCACGACGCTCGTCGCCGGCGTTGTCCCCGGCGGCCTCAAGGGCCTGCTGTGGAGCGACGCCGCCAGCGCCGGGGCCGCGCTGGCGGTCGCGGCGATCGGCGCGGCGTTGGCTTGGAGCGCCGGCGGCGGCGGCGGCGTAGCCGCCGAATGGCTGGCGATTCCCGCCGAATCGAACGACGCCGACTTCCTGTTGCGCTCGACCGCGGTCGCGTTGGCGCTGGCCGGCTTCCTGCCGTTCGCCTTGCCCTCGCTCGGCGCGCAGCAGGGCGAAGCGCAACGGGCGGGCGGGATCGGCCTCATCCTCGCGCTGATCGCCGCCGCTCTCGGCGCGGCCGCCTCGGTCGGTTTCGCCGGCGGCGAAGCGGCGCGATCGCCGACCGCGACCGCGCTCGTCGGCGCCGCGGCGTGGCTGCCGGCGGCGGCGCTCGCGCGCGCCGGCGTCGTCACGGCGGGGCGCGGCTTCGGCGTCGACCTGTCGGCCGCCTATGCGCGTTTCGCGGTGCTCGCCAGCCGTCGCATCGCGTTGTCGCGCCTGGCCATGCTGGCGGTGATCGGCGCGTCCGCCGTCGCCGTCGACCGCGGACTCGTCGACCCGCCGCGCGCGCTGGCCTGGGCGCTCGGCGTCAATCTCGCGCTGATCACCCCCGCGATGGCGCTGGCGCTCGCCAAGCGCGGCCGATCCGGCTCCGCCGCCGTTCTGCTGGCGAGCGCTGCGGTCGCCTTCGCCGCCGCGATCGGCCCGGCGTGGCGATCCGCGCCGCCGCAGCAGATCCTGGTCGCGGGGTTGGTCGCCGGCGCCATCGGCCTCATCGCCGGCGCGCTCGGCGCGCTGTTCGAACGGCGCGAAAAGCCGACCGGCTCGAGGCGGTTCGACCCCTTCGCCGATCTCCCCTTCGCCGCGCCGGAGTGAGCGCTCAGGCGGTCAGCAGCCGCCGCGCCTCTTCGTAGACGCGCGCGTCGCCAGCGGCGATGATCCGTCCGCCCGCGGCGACGCCGCCGCCCTCCCAGCTCGTCATGATCCCCCCCGCGCCGGCGACGATCGGCGCCAGGGCGACGACGTCGTGCGGCTTCAGACCGGTCTCGATGACGAGGTCGACGTGGCCGAGGGCGAGCGCGCAATAGCCGTAGCAATCGCCGCCGTAGCGCGTGAGCCGCGCCTTGGCTTCGACCCGGCGATAGGCCTCGCGATCGGCGTCGGCGAGGATCAAGGCCGGGCTGGTCGTCATCACTGTCGCCTCGGCGAGGCTCGCGCATGCGCGCGTGCGCAACGGCCGCGTCGCCCATTCGCTCGGCGGCGCCTCGCCGCGCGACGGAGCGAGGCAGCGGAGCCGCGACCGCTTGCCGTCGCCGAAGAACCGCTCGCGCGTGAAGGGCTGCGCCATCATGCCGTAGACCGGCTTGCCGCGATGCATGAGCCCGATCAGCGTCCCCCAGGTCGGCAGGCCGGAAATGAAGCTCTTGGTGCCGTCGATCGGGTCGAGCACCCAGACGTACTCGGCCTCGGGCCGGTCCTGGCCGTATTCTTCGCCGATGACGCCGTGGGCGGGGAAGGTCTGGGCGATCAGCCGCCGCATCGCCGCCTCGGCGCCGCGGTCGGCCTCGGTGACGGGATCGAAGACGCCGCCGCGCGATTTGTCCTCGGCGCCGATGGTCGAACGGAAGAAGGGCAGAATCACCTCGCCGGACACCTGCGCGAGACGGTCGACGAAGCTGGCGAAATCAACTGCGGTCATGCCGACCGCCCCAAACGACCAAAAGAGTTTTGCGTCACTTGCATACCTGTCATGCCCAGAGTTTGGAGGTTGCGCCCGTGGCGAAAGCGTCGCCTCGCGCAAACCATTGTATCGTATGATATTATTGAAACGCCCGCTTTTGCCGCTTCGAAATGTGTGTTGCAGAATCGCCGCACCAATTGGAAACACCGCAAACTGCCCTAGAAAAAGCTTGCCTTCACCGCGTCGCACGCACATATTGTTGCGGTGCGGCATGACCTGCCGCATATGCCCTCCTTGGGCGTTTCCTCCCTAGACTCAGGCCGCCGTGGCGACATGGCGGCCTCCTTTTTATCCGGCGGCCTTTATGCGGCCGGCGCATGCCGGCTTGCGCCGATCCCCCCCTCACTCCGCCGCCCAGCGTCCGCCGCCCAGTTCGGCGAGCGCGCGCGCCGCCAGCGCCGACGCGGCGGTCTTCAACGATTCGGCCAGCCCGGCGGCGCGGTCCAGCTTCACCATGCGCGCCTCGTCCATGTAAAGGGCGCGGTTGACCTCGATCTGCACGGCGTGGCGGCCGGCGGCGGGCAAGCCGTAATGCTCGGTGATGTAGCCCCCCGCGTAGGGTTTGTTGCGGCGGACGCGATAGCCGCGCGCCAGCAGCGCCGATTCGAGCGCCTCGACCACCCAAGGCGCCGCGCTGGCGCCGAACCGGTCGCCCAGCACGATGTCCAGCGCGCCCGCCTCGGCCAGCGTCGAGGGCATCGAATGGCAGTCGACGAGGATCGCCACGCCGAAGCGCGCCCGCGCACGCTCGATCAGGCCGGCCAGCCGCTGGTGGTAGGGGCGATGCAGGGCGGCCACGCGCTCCAGCGCGTCGGCCACCGGCACGCGCTCGCGGTAGATCGGCTGGGCGTCGCCGACGACCCGCGGGATCGTCCCGAGGCCGGCGGCGACGCGCAGCGAGCGGGTGTTGGCGTAATCGGGGAGCGGCCCGTCGAACATGCGCGGGTCGAGTTCGAACGGCTCGCGATTGAGGTCGAGAAAGGCGCGCGGGAAGCGCGCCCGGAGCAAAGGCGCGCCGAGCGCCACGCAGGGCAGAAACAACTCGTCGACGAACGCGTCCTCGGAGCGGCGCAGCGTCAGCGGGTCGAGCCGCGAGGCGGCGAGGAACGCGGCGGGATAGCGCGAGCCCGAATGGGGCGAATCGAACACCAGCGGCGCAAGCAGGCGCAACGGCTCGATCGCCTCGAAAGGCGGCTGAATGTCGGGGTCGGCTCGCCAGCCTGGCTCGTCCAAAAGCGCCTCGATCCGCGTTAACCCGCCGCGAGCGCGGCCAGAACCTTTATCATAATCGCATTGTCGGCTTACCCGCCAACGCCGACTCGCATAAAGTCACGCCGCCTTCACCCGATTTTTACTCGCCGCGGGCGATTATTGTAGCGTTGCTGGGGACATTTGATGACTGCGTCGGCTGAAATTCCCGCCCGGATCCTGCTGGCGGAAGACGACAACGATATGCGCCGCTTTCTGGTCAAGGCGCTGCAGAACGCCGGCTATTCGGTCGCTTCGTTCGACAACGGCCTCTCCGCCTACAACCGGCTGCGCGAAGAGCCGTTCGAGCTCTTGCTGACCGACATCGTCATGCCGGAGATGGACGGCATCGAACTCGCCCGCCGGGCGACCGAGCTCGATCCCGAGATCAAGGTGATGTTCATCACCGGTTTCGCCGCCGTCGCGCTCAACCCCGACAACAAGGCGCCCAAAGACGCCCGCATCCTCTCCAAGCCCTTCCACCTGCGCGACCTCGTCAACGAAGTGCAGCGGCTGCTGCAGGCGGCCTGACCTACCCCGCGGTTATCGCCGTGCGCAGCTTCAGCGGGTGGTCGATCATGCGCAAGCTCTCGAGCGTGCTGCCGGTGCCCTTGATCGTCACCGTGCCGTAGTTGAACAGCCGGCCGAGCTGGGTCTGGTCGACGTCGACGCTCTCGACCTTCTGCATGTTCATCTCGACCGTGTGGCGGCGAATGAAGCCGCGCTTGAGCACGACGCGCCGGTCGGTGACGGCGATCTCGGTCGTCCAGCGACGGAACCACGCCCGCACGAAACTGAAGAGCGCCGCCAAAGCCGTCAAAGCCGAGACTGCGTAGAGGGCGAAGCCGAAGACGGGAACGCCCACGGCGAACGCGGGAACGACGATAGGCGACAGCGCCGCCGCGACCGCGATCAAGGCGTAGACGATCGCCCGGCCATAGAGGGTCCACGACAGCCTGGTCTCGAACACGACCTTCTCGCCGGGTTCGAGGATCCCGTCGACATAGCCCATGGCGAAGCCCTCAGCTGCGCGCCCGCGCCGGCGCTCGCCCATCATTCGTCGGTGAAGGGGCCGATGACAAGCCGTCCGAGCTTCATCCGGTTCGCGCGCTGCAAATAAGTAAGCTTGACGCCGGCAAGGCGGCAGGCGACGCCCGAATGGTTCGGGCCGACGCATTGGCTCTCGCCCTTGTCGTCGATCGAGTTCTCACTGTCGGCCCTGCTGTCGGCGCGGTCGAGGCGGCCGTAGAGACCGGCGGGTCCGCGGCGCGCCTGCGCGACGGGGCCGCGCCGCGGCGAATTGCGAAGGCGAAAGGCGTCGCGCGGCGTTGCGTTCGCGCCTTCGCGCGCCACATGAGCCGGAGCTGTCGAGGAGGCGGAGGCGCCGAAGATGCGAAGCGCGATTGTTCTCCTCGTCACGCTCGCCGGCCTCGCCGGCGCTTCCTGCGGCTTCGCCCGGGCTGACGAACCGCCGGCCGGAGCGGTCGCCGGCGCGAGCCGCGACGCCAAGCCGGAGAAACCGGAAAGCTCAAACCCGCCAGCTGATTCGACGACGGCCTTCACCTCGAACATCGGCGGCCGCAGCCTCGCCTTCCACGTCACCGCAGGTTCGCTTCTGCTCAAGGACGAGGCCGGGACCCCGCAGGCGGTCGTCGCCTATGTCGCCTACAAACTCGACGGCGCCGACCCGGAGCGCCGCCCGGTGACCTTCGCCGTCAACGGCGGTCCCGGCGCCGCTTCGGCCTGGCTGCATCTCGGCGCGCTCGGCCCATGGCGGCTGCCAATGGGCGGGCTGTCGCCCGCGTCCGCGCCGACGCTGGTCGATAACGCCGAGACCTGGCTCGACTTCACCGACCTCGTCTTCGTCGATCCGCCGGGGACCGGCTACAGCCGCATCGTCGCCCCGGGCGACGAGGCGCGCCGGCGCTTTTGGTCGGTCGAGGGCGACGTCGACGGCCTCGCCGCGGCGATCCGCCGTTGGCTGGTCGCCGAGCGACGGCTCGCTTCGCCCAAGTTCATCGTCGGCGAAAGCTACGGCGGCTTCCGCGCTCCCCGTCTCGCCGAGTCGCTCGCGACCGACCAGGGCGTCGGCGTCGCCGGCGTCGTGCTGATCTCGCCCGCCCTCGACCTTGCGGCGCTCGCCGGCGGGCCGGACGATCCGTTCCCGCTGCTGACCCGCCTGCCCTCCTATGCCGCGGCGCGCCGCAGCCGCGCCGGCCCGGTCTCGCGCGCCGACCTCGCCGACGTCGAACGCTATGCGACCGGCGACTATCTCGCCGATTGGCTGCGCGGCCCGGGAGACGCCGTGGCGGTCGAGCGGATGGCGCAGCGGGTCGCCGAGTTGACCGGCGTCGATCTGCAAACCGTGCGCCGGCTCGCCGGCCGGGTCGACGAAGAGGCCTTCCTGCGCGAATTCGAGCGGCCGCAGGGCAAGGTCGTCGCCTTCTACGACGCGACGATCGACGCCTACGACCCGTTCCCCGCCGCCGGCCGCAGCCGTTTCCACGATCCCGTCCTGCCCGGCTTCGAGCCGGCTTTCGCCAGCGCGATCGTCGATCTCTACGAGCGCCGCCTCGGCTGGAAGGTCGACGACCGCTACGAGCTGCTCAACGACGCCGTCGATCGCGATTGGCGCTGGGGGGCCAAACTCGCCGCGCCGGAATCGCTGTCGGCGCTCCGCCGGATGCTGGCGCTCGACCCGAAATTCCGCGCGCTCGTCGTCCACGGCCTGACCGACGTCCAAACGCCCTATTTCGCCACCGCCCTCGAACTCGCCCAAGTTCCCGACTTCGGCCCGGCGGGCCGGCTGACGCTGAAGGTCTATCCCGGCGGCCACATGGTCTACGCCGACGACGACAGCCGCCGGGCGCTGCGCGAGGACGCGCGGCGGCTGATCGAGGGGAAGTGACGCCGAGCCTGCCGCGCCGATCAACCACGCCGCCGAAATCGCTCTTCACGTGACGTTTTTTAGCTTCAGCCGCCCTTGACGCCCCCAGCCGCGCGACCTATTTCAGCGCAGCCGTTAGCACTCGCCGTAGAGGAGTGCCAACCAGGCTCGATGCTCTTCAACCAACCGGCGCGCTCCCCCAGGGTCGCCGGCGAAACAGGAAGCTGAGACTCATGAAATTCCGTCCATTGCATGACCGCGTCGTCGTCCGTCGCCTGGAGGGCGAGGAGAAGACGAAGGGCGGCATCATCATCCCGGACACCGCCAAGGAGAAGCCGCAGGAAGGCGAAATCATCGCCGCCGGCCCGGGCGGCCGCGACGAGAACGGCAAGCTGACGCCGCTCGACGTCAAGAAGGGCGACAAGGTGCTGTTCGGC
>Ga0181520_10009502_pt1 | contig 13409 bp, 11 predicted proteins | sample PEATcosm2014_Bin_29_FD_132451 | JGI IMG/M metagenome (GOLD analysis project Ga0181520, IMG submission 132451) | Peatland microbial communities from MTU Mesocosm Facility, Houghton, MI, USA - PEATcosm2014_Bin02_30_metaG | ecosystem: Environmental > Terrestrial > Soil > Wetlands > Peat | place...
GAATTCGCATTTACCAGGCAAGTATGGGGCAGTCCGGCACACCGAAATCGCTCACCTTTACGGCAACTTCCATCGCCGGGGGAGCGGCTGCGGAGGTAGTGGTTCCCTTGGGTGGCAAAGCATTGCTGGCGGATGGCGAAAGTCTCAGCGTGCTGCGCTGGGTTCCCGATTACTACGTGCAAGACAACGAAATCTACAAAAAGTCTGACGAGCCTGACAATCCAGCCGTACAACTTGGCCTGACCAATGCCAAGGGCGAGACCAGGAAACTCTGGATTCTCTATTCCCAGATGAACAGCACCAAGGGACAGGATGCACCCTACGAGTTCGCCATCAAGGACGCGGCCTGGGTGAAATACACCGGCCTTGAAGTTTCCCACCAGCCCGGCCAGTTCGACGTGTGGATCGGCGTCGTGCTGATGGCCTGCGGATTGGTGATTGCGTTCTACACTCAGCACGTACGCATCTGGGCCACGGTTACTGACGACGATAAGGGTGGAAAGCTATTGTGGGTCGGCGGCACCACCAACAAGAATCGGGATCGCTTCCAGGCAAGATTCGAGCAGATCAAGGCGGCTCTGCAACAGGAGCTCGCTGCCCCCGTCGGCAACCAAAAGACTGAAGAAAGCACGCTGGCCAAGACATAAGCGTCCACGGTCAACGCAGGAGTCATAAAGATATGTCAGAAGCACGAGTGGAACAGCAGCAGCCGGCCAGCGGCGCCGCTCTGCTGGTTCTGGTAGGACTGGGAGTTGCCTTTGCCCTGCTGGTTGCGCTATTGGCGGCTGCCAAGGCGCACACCGGGCCCATCTATGGTGAGGCCAACATGCTCTATGCGGCACTGGTTCTTTATGCCGGCGCAGCAACCCTGTACATGGGCTATGGCGTCACCGGCATCGAGCGCTACGTCAAGTCCGCCTCCCTGCTGACCGTAATCGGCTTTGTGGCGAACACCGCGGCCGTGGCGCATCGCTGGTCCATAGCCGGCCGTCCGCCATTCTCCAATATGTATGAAATGCTGTTGAGCTTTGTCTGGACCCTCGCCCTGCTGACCTTGATCGCCGAGCGGGCCTACAAGGTAAAGATCATCGGCTCCATCACCATGCCGATCACCGTGGTTTCGGTGATTCTGATGCAGCTGTTGCCCAGCGATGTGCGGCCGCTGGTTCCGGCCTTGCAATCCACTTGGCTGCAGGTGCACGTGACCCTCGCCATGCTCTCCTACGCGGCCTGCGCCCTCAGCTTTGCCCTGGCCATGATGTTCCTGATCCAGGACAACATGAAAACCGAATCCTTCCAGGCGCTGACCTCGGCAGGAATGGTCGCGATCTACGCCTCCATGCTGCTGACCCGTTTCCGCTCGGGTGCCTTGGCCGTCACCGCCTATGACCTGCAAGGCAAGCAGGAAGTGATGATCTCGCGCGGGCATCCCCTATTTCTCCGGATTCCCGACCTTGGCTGGCTCTACCTGCTGATTCTGCTCTCGGGCGCTGTGCCCCTGCTGCTCTACATCGCGGGACAGGTGAAGAAAGACAATGCGCTCTTCGACTTGGCCAGCAAGGGAATGTTCGTCACTCTGATGCTGCAGATTGCGGGCCTAGCGATCTTCATCGCGCGGGTCAAGAACGGCGTGTACGGCGCGCCTGAAGCCGAGGGCCTCTACGCCACGGCGCTTCCGGCCAATCCCTTCCTGCTGGCCGGTATTGTCGGCGGCATTGTTGCCGGTCTGCTCTACTTGTTGCTGTTGTGGCGGCGCGAGGGGCTGCAGAGAATGATGCCCCCGGCCAACGACCTGGACCGTGTGACCTACCGCATCATCTGCATCGCCTTTCCGCTGCTCACCCTGATGATTGCCGCCGGAGCCTACTGGGCAAACCAGGCCTGGGGAAGCTATTGGAGCTGGGATCCAAAGGAAACCTGGGCGGCCATCACTTGGCTGGTCTATGCCGGATATCTGCATATGCGCGTCACCCGGGGTTGGCGAGGGCGTCGCGCTGCGTGGTTTGCCATCCTGGGCTTTGGTGTCGTGATCTTCACCTTCTTCGGAGTGACATATTTACTGCCCGGCTTGCATGCCTACGCCGCGGGCTGATCTGGCAGGTTGATCGAGGCCGCCGCGCTCATCCGCGTCGGCCTTTTTCTTTGTCGCGGCAATCCGGATACAGTGTTGCCTTTCTTCCAGAGGTTGCCTCCGGGTGACTGGATCAGTTGCATTTCGTGGCTACTCCCGATAAATTTGTACCCTTTGAGGGAGGCGCGGGTGAGCCCTATCCGGCTGAATTGGCAATTTAAGACGTTGCTGCCGGTAGCCTTGGTGCTGCTCAACGGACTGCTGCTGTTCGTGCTGGTGACACTGACCTTGCAGGATCCATTGCGCAACCGGGTTCTGGCCGTTGCCGTTGCCGGAGCCGTCGCCATCTGCACGGTGCTCTTCATCGTGCTGGCCGTGGTCATTCACCGCCCCATCCTGGAGCTCCAGAACAAGATTGCGCGGGTGCGTGAGGGCGACCTGTTTGTCAACGTTGGCTTCGCCGACCGCAATGACGAGATTGGCGATCTCGGCCGTCACTTCAACGAGATGGTGCAGCAGTTGCGCGAAAGCCGCGAAGAGATTGAGCGCCTGCATCGTACCCAGATGTCGCGTGCCGAGCACCTGGCAACCCTGGGCGAGATGGCGGCCGGCTTAGCCCACGAAATTCGTAATCCCCTGGCCGGAATTGCCGGGGTTATGGAGATCGTCGGGCGCGACCTGCCTGCCAAATCCGCAGCCATTGGAGTACTGGGCGAGGCCCGGCACGAGGTAGTTCATATCAATAAGATTGTGAGTGAGCTGCTGGAAATCGCCCGTCCCAAGCCTCCGGTGTACCGGCTAGGAGATCTGGTAGCGGTGGCGGAACACGCATCGTTGTTCACGCGCGATCAGGCCTTGGCAAAGCACGTTATGCTAGAAGTGATCAAGAACCGCGAAGTCCCCACGCTGGAGTTCGACGGTGGGCAGATTCACCAGGTCCTGTTGAACCTTTTGCTGAACGCGGTGCAGGCCTGCAGCGAAGGCGGCAGTGTTCGCGTGGAGTTTTCCGTGGGCGAACAGACGGTGACCGCGACCGTCACGGACAACGGCAAGGGCATCCCTCCAGATGTGCTGCCCAATATTTTCCGGCCATTTTTCACCACCAAGGGAAACGGCACGGGATTGGGACTCTCACTGGCGCGCCGCATTGTAGAAGACCACGGCGGACGCCTGGATGCCAGCAGCGAGGCGGGCAAGGGAAGCCAATTCGCTCTGATTCTCCCGAAACACAGACCGGCAGAGTAAAACCGCAGGGCGAGACCGCGAATGCATCTAACAGAGGTGCTGGTCCATGGTAATCTCAAAGGCCGTTAGAGCAACCGATATTAATGCCGAGTGAAAAAGTTTTAATCGTCGATGACGAAAAATTAGTGCGTTGGTCGTTACGCCAGAAGTGCGAAGAGTGGGGATACCAGGTATCGGAGTCGGAAAACGGCACGGACGGGCTGCGTCTTGCCCGCAATGAGTCGCCCGATCTGGTCTTGCTGGATGTGCGCCTGCCTGACATGAACGGATTGCAGGTGTTGCAGCGCCTGAAGCAGGCGGGCGACGCCCGCGCCATCATCATGATCACGGCCGACCCGCAATTGGAGGACGTAAAGCAGGCCCTCAAGCAGGGCGCTTACGACTTTATCGGCAAGCCGATCGACTACGACGAACTGCGCGTTGCGGTAAAAAACGCCTTGGAAGCCACCAAGTTGCGCACCGAAAACGAGACCCTTAAGAAGGAAGTTCTGCAGCGCCGTCGCGCCGCCTATCACGACGTGGTCGGCGAGTCGCAGCGCATGCAGGATCTGATGTCCTTCGTCAATAAGGTCGCCTCCAGCGAGGCCACCACCATCCTCATTCAGGGCGAAAGCGGCACCGGCAAGGACCTTATCTCGCGCGCCATTCACTTCGAGAGCCGCCGCAAGGACCGGCCGCTGATCGTCATCAACTGCTCGGCCATTCCAGAAACCCTGATGGAGGCCGAACTCTTCGGCCACGAGAAGGGCGCATTCACCGACGCCAAGGCGATGAAGAAGGGACTATTCGAGCAAGCCGACGGCGGTACTCTCTTCCTCGATGAAATTGGCGAACTCTCCGGCCTGTTGCAGGCCAAGCTCCTGCGTGTGCTGGAAGAGCAGGTGATTCGCCGTGTGGGTGGCGTAAAGGATCAGGAGGTGGATGTGCGCGTCATCGCCGCCAGCAACCGCGATCTGGAACGTGCTGTGCGCGAAGGTCAATTCCGCCAGGATCTCTACTACCGGCTGGCCATCATCTCTTTGTTCCTGCCCCCTTTGCGTGACCGCCGCGAAGACATTCTGCCGCTGGTACATTTTTTCATCGAGCGCTACAACAAGCGGTTCCGCAAGTCCGTGCGCGGCATTACCCCGGAGACGCGTGATCTGCTCACCAGCTATGAATGGCCGGGCAACGTGCGCGAACTCAAGAACGCCATTGAGCGCGCCATGATCCTGGAAGACGATGACATGCTGCGCCCGGTCTATCTGCCATTTTCCGTGGGTTCACCGCTCAGCAGCCTTACCGCCTTTGAAGTCTCGTCGGGAGGCAACATTGCGGCCGGCGCCCATCACAGCACCCCAGCGGAGGTTCAGGTAGTCAACGGCAAGAACCTGCCGCGGCTCTCGATTCCCGAAGGCGGCACCAGCTTGGAGGAGATCGAGCGCAGCTTTGTCGAAATGGCCATGCACCAAGCCAACCGGAACCAAACCCAGGCGGCCAAACTGCTTGACATCAGCCGCGACGCGCTGCGTTACAAACTCAAAAAGTTCGGCCTGATGCACTCCGAAGAGGAAGAGCTGGGAACCGCAACCCCGCCGCACTGATCCAGCGTAAGTCGCGTGCCGCCATGCCAGAGATGCGGAATCGTCCCCACTTCTGGGTCAATTCCCACAGGGTTGGCGGCGGGTCTTGCACAAGCACTCTCGCCGCATATCATAAGTACCTGAATAGACGAGAAATTCGCGGTCAGCGGATGTACCACGTTTGGCCCTCCATGTGCCTCTACACAATTGACACTAGGAGAACCTCCGTGGAACCGACTCTGGTGGTGATCGGCATCAGCCTCCGCAGCGCCAAGCTGGCCATGCGCGAGCGCTTCCTGTTGAGCTCCGGCCAGAAATCAGCGGCGCTCTCCGCCCTGGTGCATGCCGACGCCGTAGATGAGGTGATCGTCCTCTCCAACTGCAACCGTACCGAGTTTCTGGTTTGGACGCAGAACGCCTCGGAAGCCGCCAACTCGGTCCTTCGCTTTCTTACCCGTTCGAGCAACCTGAAACTGGTGGAGTGGTCAAACTTCTACCGCCTGGTGGGCGATGCCGCCGTAGCCCACGTTTTGCGCGTAGCCTCGGGAGCCGATGCCGCCATCTTCGGGGAACCGGAGGCAAGCAACTCCATTCTCGCAGCTTGGCAGCAGGCCCAGCGCGCCAGCACTACCGGGCGCTTTCTCGATGCATTGATGGCCAAGGCCTTCAGCGTCGCCGGCCGCGTACGCCAGGATCTGGGTGCCCCCGCCACCATGACGACCGTGGCCGCAGCAGCCGTGGCCGCATGTCGTGAATCGCTTGGCGATCTGCGTCAGCGGCACGTTGTGATTCTTGGCGCCGGACAGATGGCGCTGGCTGCGGTGCGCGAATTCCAGGGCGCGGATGCCGGTGAGATCACGATTGTGAATCGTAGCTGGGAGCACGCTCAGCAACTCGCCAAACAGTGCAGGGCAAAAGCTGCTCACATCGAAAGTCTTCGGGAACAGGTTTTGTTGGCAGACGCGGTGATCTCGGCGGCCTCGCAACGGGTGTTGCTGACAAGCCTGGAAGTTGAAAAGGTGTTGCACGAGCGCAAGGAACGGCACCTGGTGATTGTGGATCTGGCCGTACCCCGCACCGTGGATCCGGACGTGCGCATGCTCGACGGTGTGATCGTGCACGACCTTGACGATCTCTCTGCTGCAATGGAACGGCGCGAGGTACGCCGCGCTATGCTGCCATCGGCCGAGCGGATTGTCGCCGAAGAAGCTGCCGGCTTCCGTAGCAAGCTGCTCTCGGAGTCGATTCTGCCCACGATTGCCGTCATGCGCGAGTGCCTGGAACTGATCTGCCAACAGGAGATGGACCGCTTGAAGGAGCAGTTCGGTCCCTTTACGGAAGATCAGGAAGTTGCGCTGGAGGCGCTCTCGGCGCACATCACCCAGCGCATCTCGGCGAGCCTTGCGCGGCAATTGAAAGAGTTGCCAGGCAGCCCTGAACTGACCACCGCAATTCAACAGCTCTTCCAGGTGGAAGAACGCAGCGCAAATCTGGATGCGAAAGTTTAAGTTCATCTCGACTTCTCATCTCGAATCTCTGAAGCGCAATTCCCAGATCAATCATCATCGCAACCCGTACTGATACGGGAACCAATGCGTTCATTGATCAGGCCAACCTGCCGCGGACCAAGCCTCATCTGCCGTTATGATCAACAGACTCTTGGCAAACCTGCCAGGAGTTCACGTTGCCAACCCTCGGGAGTTTTTGGGAAGGGTGAGATGAAGCGCAGTCTTCTTTTTTTCTATTTGTGCGTCTTTCTATGCAGTACCGCCGCGCTGCTGCAGGCCCAGGCGCACTGGTCCTTCAAGGGTACGGTGGTCAAGATGCGGATGACCGAATGCACCGTGAAGAGCTTCATGGCCGCCATGTCTGGGACTGCGACACAGCCTGCAAGCAGTTGTCCGGAGTACACCGTGGTGAGCGACAAGGTGGTGTACGTAGTGCGGGGACATCATGCGGAAGATTTCATCCCACTGGCGGAGAACATGGACTTTCTGGTTCGCAAGAACGAACTGATTCTCTTCTCCGACGACGAGAAAACCAAATCACACTTTGTGATTCAGCAGATGACGCTGCGTGCCGACTGGGAGCGCGAACAGGCGCACAAGGAGCTCGCAACAAAATGATGGGACACGGCGCGAATTTCGAGACGCGCAACCCGCCGCTTGGCTCCCTGGTCTCTGCCAACGCGGCTTCTCCGCAGAGCCAAACCACGCAAACCCAAGTTTTCCTTTTCCTGCTCGCACTGTTGGTGGCCTTGGTGCTGTCGTCGATTCCGCTCTATTCGGAAAGCGAATACACGATCCGCGCCAGCACCACCGAAGTGCGGCTTGCCTTCGCGGCCTCGGATCGTCAGGGCCACGTGGTCCGCACGCTGCAGGCTTCTGACATTGCGGTGGCTGACAATGGCTGGATCATCCGCCATTTTCGCAGCTTCCGGCCAGCCTCTGAGAGTCCACTGGACTTGGTGATTCTGCTCGATGCCAGCGCCTCGGTTGAGGCGCAGATACCGGCCGAAATTGCCGCTGTAAAGAACTTCGTTGAAAGCTCGGCGTGGGGAGCGCGCGATCAGGTATCGATTCTGGCCTTTGGTGGATCGCGCCCGCAACTCATCTGTGCGCACAACTGCACAGAAGCAGCCGCACGGGTGCAGCTGAACAGTCTGCGCGCCAACGGCTCGACTCCGCTGTACGACGCGCTGTTTGGCGCCGCGGAGGTGCTGAAGGAGAACCGCGAGCCGGAGCTGCGTCCGGCAATCATCTTGTTTTCCGATGGGGTGGACACGATCAGCATCCACTCCGCGTCTGACGCTGTGGCGGCCGCACAGAACCTGCAGGCGGCGATCTACTGTGTCAATTCGCGCTCTGGAAAATCTGCGCCGGATCGGGGTGACGCGGTGCTGAACGCTTTGGCCGCGAGCACCGGCGGACTGAGCTACGCTTCGGGACAAGATGTGAGTACGGCGCTGCGCGCGGTGTTGGATGACCTGCACAGCAGCTACGTGCTGACCTACGATCTGCCCGAGCAGTTAAGCGGGCAACACTCGGTGCGAGTGCTTCCTACCAGCGATCCACAATTGCAATTCCGCTCGCGCACGGCGTACGACGACCGGCTGGGCCGGTAAGAGAAGCTCGTCGCCGAGGAGATTCGGCAGAGAACGCGAAGGGTGAAAGCCGTCGCGGCGAGGCTACACGATTGGCGAAATAGATAATCGTTTGAAGGCCGGCGTTTACGCACTTGCCAATCGTCGTGCGTACTTTCCAACGATTGGCGGGTTGGTAACCTTCCCGCCGCAAAACCATTTGCACAAAACGCAATGGTTGGGGCGGAACCGCCCGCCCGTTCGGGTAGCCTCAGAGTGAGCGCAGGTAAACTTCCTTCAACTCCTCCACGGATAGCACGACGGGATTTGCCTTCATGCTGCTGGCGCGCGAGGATTTTTCTACGACTTCAGCAGCATGGCTGGCACTCATTCCGAACCTTGCCAGCGAGGGAATCTGCAAGCCGCGGCTGAGGCTCTGCACGAAGGCTACTCCGTCCTCGGGCTCCGCAGCCTCGCGACCGGTGAGCAGGCGAGCGACGACACGGTAACGCTGCAGGGTAGCGGCGGCATCCGGCTCTGCACTGGCGCGGAGGTGCGTGATATTGGCTTCCATGCCGTGGGGAAGGATGGCGGCGCAGATGGCTCCGTGCGGCGCGTCAAACATTCCGCCCAGCGGACTGGCGAAACCGTGAACAACACCGAGTCCGGAGTTGGCCAGCGCGAGACCTCCGAAGAGGCTGGCCAGCGACATTGCGGTGCGAGCTTCCATGTCACAACCATCGCGAAAGGCGCGAGGCAGAGCACGTGCGGCTTCGGGGATCGCTTCGCGGCAGAGCGCATCAGCGAAGGGGTTGGCGCGCCGCGAGACGTAAGGCTCAATGAGCTGAGTGAGCGCGTCCATGCCACTCCACGCGGTGGTCTGCGGGGGCACGTCGCGGGTGAGGTCGGGATCGACGATGGCAGCGACCGGCAACATGGAGGCCGAGCGCAGGCTGACCTTCACGGCGTGCTCGGGCGAGAAGAGCACGGCGTTGCGGGTGACTTCCGCGCCGGTGCCGCTGGTGGTAGCCACGGCGATGCAGGGCGCGCTGGTGTGTTCGAGCGGGCGGCCTCTGCCGATCACTTCGAGGTAGTCGAAGAGGTCTGAGGTGTTGCGCATGAGCGCGGCAATTGCCTTGCCAGTGTCGAGTACGGAGCCGCCACCAATGGCGACAACGCCGTCACAGTGGGACTCAATGGCGAGTGAGGAAGCCTCACGCAGCAGGGCAACGCTGGGCTCGGCGGCGACGGCAAAGCTCACGACCTCGACTCCGGCCTCAATCAGAAGATCGACAACAGGCTGCACACGCGCGGAAGAGTTTCCGGTGACAACCATGCAGCGGCGCAGTGCGTGACGCGCAGCGAGCGCGGCAAGCTGCGTGACCTTGCCGCGTCCGAAAAGAATCTGCTGCGCGGTGGCGAATTCGAATGATTGCATTAGGGCGCTCCTCGAGCATCATCATACAACTGGCCAAGGAAGCGCGAGCCCGATCTTCCTTTCACTCGAAGAACCTCCGCCGCGCAGAGCATCGAGCTGCGTAAAGAGTATGCTTAATCCAGAGCTGCTTTTTTTCGGGCGCCAGAGGATTCAGTGCGCCGGAATGCCGTATAAATCATGCAGGCAGCTTCTCTTTCGATCATGTCTATTCGAATTAAGTTGTGGGGCTGTTTGTTATTCTGCTTGTTCTGCTGTGCTCCGGTCTGCCAGGCCGGACAGTTCAAAGTTTCTTCCAATGCGCTGGAGCGCACCCTGAAATCGCGCCTGTTCAGCACTCCCGACGGACGGTATTACGTCCGCGGCGACGCAGACTCAGCTTGCAATCTTTACGTGGAAGATCCGCACCTTAGCTTTGCGGGAGACCGCATCCTCGTGCGTGTCCATACGGGCGGCAGGTATGGGAAGCAGATCGGCGGACACTGCATTGGATTCCCTGTGTCCATGAATACGGTGATCTCACTGGCTCCGGTTGCCGAAGGCGAAACCGTCGGCGTGACGGACGCGCGGCTGGACCGGGTCAGCGATTCGGCGGAATTGAACTTTATCCTGTCGCCATTTCTCAGCCGGAATGTGCCTGCCAATATTCAGATCAACGCGGCAGTGATGCTGCGGGAAATCCTGACGAAATCGACGGAGACCAGCGGATATCCATTGACCCTCGAACGGCTCGATGTTCGCCATGTGCATGCGACGGACAAGTTTCTGTCGGTAGAGTACGACAGCGATATGCGAGTCGAGTAGGCACGACGCAGAATGGTGTGCGGCGAACCGTCGCATCCGAGCGGCAAGAACCCATTCGCTTGCCGGTCCAGCCAGATCAAAGACAAGGGTAACAACCTCAGACTAGCCAATGACAGGCCCCCCCGGGCACACCGGGGCATCAGTGCGGACTGCCGAAGAGGCTGTAGGCGAGGACGGCAAGGACCGCGAGAGTGAAGGCCACGTAGAGGTAGTCACGTTCGCGAAGGAAAGCGACGGCGGAGAAGACAACGCGGGCGATGGGGGTAGCGATGAGCAGAAGGAGTCCGAACTGGATGATGGCTCGTCCGCTCAGTTGCATGGTGCCGCGGAGGATTCCGGCAATGGTGCGTAGCGGGGACTGGTCTCCGTGGAAGACCCGGTAGTTGGCGGTGGTTTGGCCGTGACGGGCGAGGTAGACGAGGCCGCCGAGGATGACGACGCTGGCCGAGAGCAGGACTCCGAAGCGCAGCAGATGCCCGATGATGAGCTCGATGCGCTGATCGTTCCAGGAAGATGGTGGGGAGTTCCTGGCGGTTGAACTCATAGGCGTCCCGTAAAGCCGTTGTAGATCATCTCGATTCCGAGAGCTACGATGACGGCGCTGAAGACGATGCGCAAGGCCTTGGTTCGGGTGTGGACGAGAACCCGTGCGCCGAGCATGGATCCGGCGAGTGCTCCGAGGACGACCGGCATGGCGATGCCGGGATCAATGTAGCCGCGGGCGAGATAGAGTCCGGCGCTGGCAGCGGCAGTGACACCGATCATGAAGTTGCTGGTTGTGGTGGAGACCTTGAAAGGAATGCGCATGGCCTGGTCCATGGCGAGGACCTTGACGGCTCCCGAGCCGATGCCGAGCAGGCCAGAGAGAGTTCCGGCTCCGAACATGAACGAAAAACCAAGCGGGATGCTATGCACGGTGTACGGCTGCGAGCCTTTGGTGGTGGGGTAGGCTCCGTCGAGATGCAGCGCGCGGGCGATGGCGTCTTGTTTTTCGCCGATGGCATGGGCGGGTTGGGGACGCAGCGAGAGATAGGCGGAGTAGAGGAGAACGAGGCCGAAGATGATGGCGATGGTCGAGGTGGCGACGTGGGTGGCGATGAGGGCTCCGACGATGGCTCCGATGGTGGTGGCGATCTCGAGAAACATTCCGATGCGCATGTTGCTGAAGCCCTCACGGACGTAAGCGGCAGCGGCTCCCGAGGAAGTTGCGATCACGGAGACCAGCGATGCTCCGATGGCATAGCGCATGTCGACGTGAAAGACGAGTGCGAGCAGCGGAACGATCACTACGCCCCCGCCGAGACCGGTGAGCGAGCCGAGGAATCCGGCGATCAACGAGCCGAGCAGGACGAGGAGGGTGAAGAGCAGAACGGACATTACAGATAAGTAGATTCAGAAACCAAGGGGAGTGCAAGGAGAAATTGACGGGAGAAGCGTTGCTGAGCGGCGGACAGATGCTCCAGTAGCGCGACAGTTCACCGATATAAACAGGGGCGGAATGGGGCCGGCCAGGCGATCAATCTTCCCAGACGAAGGCGTCGAAGGTGTGGAGGTGGTGGAAGCCGAGGCGTTGGTAGAGGGCGAGGGCGCCATGGTTCTCCTCGGTGACCGTGAGCGAGAGCTCCGTGAAGCGGCGGGCGGTGAGGTCAGCGTGGCAGTAGCGGAGAAGATGCTCGCCGATGCCGTGGCCGCGATATTCAGGAAGAGTGCAGACCTGGGTGATGTGGCCAACATCGTGGCGGACGCGGGAACAGAGCAGGATTCCGATGCGGGTGCGGGTGGGACGATGCATGGCGACGAACGAGGCCGAGGGGTCGAAGACTCCACAGCCGGGGAAGCGCACGATGTTGTTGAGAAAGCGAAGCGATCCGGCAATGGTGCGGTACTGGTCGTTGACATCACTATCGATGTGGCCGCGGTAGGCAGAGGTGATGATGTTGGCGGCAGGCTGATAATCGGCTTCGGTCCAGCGATGAATCTCGAGCTCGGACGAAAGCAGGCGGTCGGGCTCGGAGTAGGAGTCGCTTACGGGGAGGCTGAGAAAGAGCCGGCGATAGCGGCGGAAGCCTTCTTCGAAGAAGGGCGCGGTGAGGTGGCCGGTGGGATGGATGAGGAGTTGGGCTTCCACCCGATGAACACCGGGAGATTGCTGCAAGGTGCTGATAGAGTGCCGCAGCAGCTCCTGCTCGATGTTGTGGCGGCGATCACCGATGGAGTTGGAGGCTTCGACAAAGATGTCTCCGATGACGCCCTTGGCTCCCTCATAGACGAAAAAGCAGTAGCCGTGGACGCCTCCGCGCTCAATGGCGGCAAAGCCGGGAAGGATGCGGGAGTCGGCGTAACGGAGAATCATGTCAGCCGAGGCGCGGTAGTCCCAATGGAGAGCACTTCGCCAGACTGCAACCTCCTCCTCAACGAGGGGACGAAGGTCCGCTGACGCAAAATGACGAAGATCGAGAATCTCCACGAGAGGTGAGGCCCCATGGCGGCAGGTCCGCCCGGCATAGTGTACGCCAGCTTAGTGTAACGGAAGCGGCGCACGAACGGGTGCTGGATGGCGGTGCATGGGTTGGCAAGAGGAGTTCTCCCGGGGTGATTTCCACCGTGGTCAAGGTGCGGGCGAGACCTGGTAGATTTCGATGCGCTGCGCCCGGTAGGAGCCGAGGAAGCGGATGCTGCGTCCGGTGAGCAGGAGGCTGAGCGCGGGGAGGGAACCTTCCCGGGTGATCAGGACGTGAGCTGAGTCTGGAATGGCGGCGGGAAGTTCGTAGATGGCGGGAGAGATTTCCAGGCCCTCGTAGGGTGCGACGCGGTGGTCGAGATAAAAGGCGAGGCCGAAGGCGGTGTTGCGGCTGAGCGCGAAAGTCGCGAGCGGCAAGTCGCCGGGCTGCTCGATCTGCTGTAGGAGCTCGGCAATGGGACGCGCCGACTGCGTGGCGTCAACGGCTGGGGCGAAACCGCGCAGGAGGAATCCGACGGCGAGAATAAGCGGCAGCAGGGTAACAAAGTGCAGCATGCGCCATCCCGCAGTGAGCAGGGGCAAGGCGGCGATAAGAAAGATGGCGGTTCCGGCAAAGGCGGCGATCATCAGGCTGGCGGCTGAGAGTGGCAGCCTGAAGGCCAGGCGCGGCGCAATGCAGAGAGCGGCAGCGATGGCAGCCAGCAGCGCGGAGTGGATGCAGATGGCGAGCCAGCGCGGACGCTCATCGC
>Ga0181520_10009503_pt1 | contig 13409 bp, 12 predicted proteins | sample PEATcosm2014_Bin_29_FD_132451 | JGI IMG/M metagenome (GOLD analysis project Ga0181520, IMG submission 132451) | Peatland microbial communities from MTU Mesocosm Facility, Houghton, MI, USA - PEATcosm2014_Bin02_30_metaG | ecosystem: Environmental > Terrestrial > Soil > Wetlands > Peat | place...
CGACTAGCGCCGCGGCATAAACTGAAACCCGGCACAAGAGAGTGAAGGTCAGATCCGAAGCGTGCCCAGCAGATGGATTCTCCATATCTTTCATACATTCCTATTCTTTTCTGCCTTCTGTAATCCCTGAGTTAGTCATATGCAGAATTCTTGCCCTTTTTTCTTCAGGGGCTATTGACTCGCATCATCAGTTTCGGCTTGGATACGGAATATTTTAAGCGCCAGTCTTGCGGGAAGGATGTTTTATGCATTCGTTTCAATCGGCAGCCCGCAGACGTGGGCGCATTCCCCACTTTTTGTTCGCATCTCTTCTCACCCTGACCTCATGGGGCGCTGCACCCGCACATGCGAATGGTGTCAGCGGCAAGATCAGCAACGGCCGGAGTGCTACTGGTACGGTCACGGGCAATGGCTTCGATACCTACGAGTTCACGGTTCCTGCCGGCGGCGACTCCTTTGTTGTCTCCGTTTCCGAAACTGGCGTTCACGACGAAACCTTTGTGCCCAGTATTACCCTCACGCCTCCCGGCAGCGCTATGGGGCACCTTCTCGGGCGCCCGCTGTACACGATCCTCAGGCAGAGTAATGCCGCTGAAGGCACCTGGAGCGTGAAGGTCGACCGCAAGGATCTCGGTACGAGCGCCGGAAGCTACGCCCTTACGCTCATACAGCTTCCCGGCGCTATTCCCTCCGGTGGCGGTGTAACCAGTGCTGCGCTTTCGCCGGGCGTTGCCAGTTCCGGCACGAATACCCGCGGCAAGATCGATGCCTGGACATTTACAGGTGTGGCAGGCCAGACGGAAACCCTGACACTCAACCAGACCGGTGGTGCCGGGTTTTCACCGGAGATCGCCGTGGTTTCGCCGACCGGCGGCATTCTCGGCGACAATAGCTGCGAGTCTACTTGCTCTCAGGACATTTTCTTAATGGCAAGCGGGACCTATACCGTCCTGGCTTTCAGGCACGATGACAACGATGTCACAGGATCGTATTCGCTGTCGGCCAATCTCAAGAATTAAGGTAACGGGGGGATATTTCATGAATTCATTTAAAGCTGCGGCCAGCAGATACAGGCGCATTTTCAGTCTGCTGCTTTTGTCCCTTCTCATCCTCACCATGCCGGGCATCCACGCCGCGCGTGCCGATGGTGTCACCTCCACGATCGGCAACGGCCAGATTGTGTACGGCAATATCAGCGCTTCCACCAAGCATGACACCTACACGTTTTCGGCGGGAACCAACGATTACATCTTTTTTTCAATTGGCGAATTCGGTGCCCACGACACGAACTTCTTTCCCGAGATTTATGTCTACAAGCCCAGCAGTGCCTTGTGGTCGGATACCGGTGATTACTACAACTCATGGCTCCATGGAAGCACCTCCATTTATTCAGGCACCTGGTCGATAAACGTCACGCGGGGCGACGGCTTTTTTACCGGTGGGAACTATCAACTCCAGATGTACATACTGCCGGGGACTCCGGTTTCAATTTTCGGCGGTTCCGCCGGCGGCATGATGTACCCGTCGACGAGCTATCCCGGAACGATCAATCGCGCCGACACCGGGTTTTTTACTTTCAACGGTGTAGCCAGCTCAACCTATACCCAGACAATTACAGCAACCGGCGGAAGCGGATTTACGCCCTATATACAGGTCCTCAAACCGGATGGAACGAGCGACGGGGTAGCCTGGACCACCACAAACACCACTGTTTCTCATACAGCCGTTGCGGGCGAATATTCCGTCGTTGTCGTCAACGAGTTCGCCGGCTGGAGTAACACGGGCACGTATACCCTAGAGCTTACCGGCTCTGGCGGTGGCATGCCTCAAAAAGGTAAGCAGGACGGCGGGCGCTGCATCGCCTGTGAGGATGCTGCAAAAGCGCAAGCTGCAGGTGTGCAGCCGGCGGCGCAAAGCGGCGAGATTACCTCCACAGGGGGAACCAACGCCGGTACTGACCCGATCAACATCGCCACCGGGAACCTTTACGAAAAGGTGACCGACTATACGACGGTCGGCACCAATCCGCTGGCCCTCATTCGCTCCTATAACAGCCTGTCCTATACGCGAAACGGGTACGCGACTCTCATGGGGCCGAACTGGCGCACCAACTACGACCGTTATCTGCGCGCTGTCTCATCGACCCAGCTCGCGGCGGAGCGCCCGGACGGACAGATGGTGAATTTCGCCCTGTCTGGTGGCGTGGGGACGCCGGACACGGACGTGGACATCAAGCTGACCTATTCCGGTTCGACCTATACGCTGACCGATCTCGACGACACCGTCGAGACTTACACGGTCACAAGCGGGAAGGGGATTCTCAGCTCCATAGCTTACCCCAACGGCTACACGCAGACGATGAACTATACCAGCGGCGTGCTGACCTCGGTGTCGGATTCCTACAGCCGCTCGCTGTCCTTCACCTACACCAGCGGTGTATTGACCGGCGTGACGACGCCCGATAGCGCGACGCTGACCTATGGCTACACGACCACGGCGGGCAAGAGCCTGCTGACCTCGGTTACATACAACACAAGTCCCTCGACCAGCCAGACCTACGTCTACGGGAACAGCAGCTTCCCCTTTATGCTGACCAGCATCACCGACGAGAACGGCCACACCAATTCGCAATGGACTTATGACGGGGAAGGGCGCGCGACCATGGCCGAGCACGCCGGGGGCGCGGACGAGTACCAGGTTTCATATGATGATTCCACTGGCAACCGGACAGTGACCGGCCCGCTTGGTGTTGCGGAGACCTACAAGTTCACGACATACCAGGGCGTCCCGAAAGTAACCGAGATCGACCGCGCGGCATCCTCGCCGGTCGCCTCGGCCACGCGCACGTTTACATATGATGCCAACGGCTACCTGGCCACGGCGACCGACTGGGACGGCAACTCCACGCACTGGACCAACAACAGCCACGGCCAACCGACCTCGATCACCGAGGCTTACGGCGCAGGCGTAGCACGCACCACCACCATCTCCTATGACTCGACATGGGCACACCGACCCTACACGATCACCAAAACCAACGTGACCATCGATGACCGCTACAACGCCTCGACCGGCACGCTAACCAGCCACACGCTGACCGACACGACCGGCGGCACGACCAACGGCGACACCGAGATCTGGGCCTACACGTATAACGGCACCGGCGAAATGCTGACCGAGACATTCCCACGCACTGGCACCACGGTAAAGAATACCTACACCTATTCAAGCGGCGCGCTGGCCAGCATCACCGATCAGCTGAGTCACACGATCACCATCAACACGGCCAACGGAACAGGCCAGCCGACCAAGATCACCGACGCTAACAGCGTTGAGACAGATTTTGTCTACGACAATCGGAACCGGCTGACCAGCAAGACCGTAAAGGCCACCCCCTCGAATGAGGTCACCAGCTACACACATATTGGCTCCGGCCAGCCGCACGTCGTCACGCTGCCCGATTCCAGCACCATCACCTACGGCTACGACAATGCGCAGCGCCTGACCACGATCACCAACACGGCCGGTGAGACGATCAACTACACGCTGAACGCGGCTGGCAAGGCCACAACGACGACGATCAAGGATTCCGGCGGCACCACGAAGCAATCCTGGACCGCGACCTACGACGTACTGGGCGACATGCTGACCCGTGTGGGATCAGCCGGCGCGACGCAGACGACCACATATTCATATGACGGCATGATGAACCGCCTGTCGGTCAAGGATGCGAACAGCAAGACAACGAGCACGGCGTTTGATGCTCTCAATCGTCCTTCGACCGTCACCGATCCCAACTCGAACACGGCGGCGCCGACATACAACAATCTCGACCAGGTAACCGCGCAGACGGACTTCAACGGATACAGCACGTCGTATACCCGTGACGCTTTCGGCAATGCCATCAAGCGTATCAGTCCAGACACCGGGACGGTCACCAACACGTTTGATGAAGACAACAACCTGACCGGGCGCACCGACGCCCGCAGCGTGGTTTCGGCGCAGACGTTCGACGCCGCCGACCGTCTGACCGCCACCACCTTCACCGGCTATTCGGGCGAGAACATTGCGTATACGTATGACAGCACGAGCGGCGGCAATGTCGGCGTTGGGCGGCTGACCAGCCTGACAGATGAGTCCGGCTCGACAGCGATCACTTATGATAATTTCGGCAACATCCTCAAGGAAGTTCGCGTCATCGGGACGCAGACCTATACGACGAAGTTCAGCTACGATCTCGACAACCGCGTCACCGAGATCATCTACCCGTCAGGTCGCTATGTTGATTACACGTACGATAGCTCCGGGTATCTGACCACGGTGACCACGAAACCGACTTCGGGCGGAACCGTCACCACTCTTGCCTCCAGTATCGTGCACAAGCCATTCGGCCCCTTCGCGTCGTTCACGTATGGCAACTCGGAAGCTCAGACGCGCACGTTCGATAACAATTATTGGCTGGACGATCTCGTCACCGCATACAGCGGAACAGACATTCAGAACCTGACCTACGGCTTCGACTATGCGGGAAATCTGACCAGCATCACCGATAATCTGGCTGCGGGCAGGGACGAAACCTACACGGTGGACGCCCTCAATCGCCTGCACACAGCCTCCGGGGCTTACGGGTCGAGAACGTACACGTATGACAACAACTCAAACCGCTCGACGCGCGTCTACGGCGGCACGACCCAAACCTCGACGCTCACAACCAGCACCAACCTGCTCGCCAGCATCACCGACGGCACCAACACGCGCCATTTCACCTACAGTGCGTCCGGCAACGTGCTGACCGATGACAGGGCGATGGACGGCGGGATTGCGGTGTCAAATACGTGTGGCGGCCGCGATCGCATCGAATCGATGACCGTCGGCACTCCGACCATTACCTTCAAGATCAACGCGCTCGGTCAGCGGGTGCAGAAAGCGACGACCGGCCTGACGACGGATTACCACTTTGATCTCGCCGGCCACATCATCGGCGAGTCGGACGACTCAACCGGAAACGACATAGTTGAGTACGTGTGGGCGGAAAACATGCCGCTCGCCCAGATCGACTCATCGGGCAACATCTTCTATATCCACACGGATCAAACCGGTAATCCGCAGAAGATTACCAACGCCAGCCGCACGCTCGTCTGGGACCGGGAGCAGGAGCCGTTCGGCGAAACCTACGCCACGCCGACGAACACAACTCCGACCAATTTGCGCTTTCCCGGCCAGTACGCGGACGCAGAGACTTTGCTCAGCTACAACGGGGAACGAAACTACGATTCTACGTTGGGCAGATTCCCCGAGGCCGATCCTTCAGGTCTAGCAGGCGGGCTGAACCTCTTCGGATACGCGAATCAAAATCCGGCCCGGTGGACGGACCCGAAAGGGAAGAGTCCTCTTGATCTCGCATGCCCGGTCGGTGGCCCCTTTGATCCTGTCTGTGATGCCGGTGTTATTAGCGATATTTACACATTGTACAAACTCTATAACGTCATTCCGTTTCCGGTGCCCAAAAAGGCCCAACCGGCTGAATCTGCCGGACCAGACGCGGCCAACGACAATAACTGTCCCTATCTTGATCAAAAAGAATGCACGAATGGCAACATTACCTGCATTTACCAATGCGGCAGCGGCCAGAAGAGTTTGGACATTGTACCGAGCGAAGTGGGACCCGCGCAGTGCCGTCCCTTCATCCACCCTGATGAAGGTACGCCATACACGCCCGGCGCGCAGTAAGTGGTGCGCTCATGTCCGGCTTTATGGTTCGTTCGACGCTTGGAATTCACTTCACTTCCAATTCGATGGAAAAGTTGCGCGAAAGCGTCGAGAATGCCAGCAAGAGAAGTCTAGTGTTGTTCCTCAACGTCGCTCCTGATAAAGAAGGGCGACCCAACGTAGATTTCTGCTATGACTTTAAAACAGGTAACCCGGGTATTCCTGATCAACTCCAGGATGTCGTTTTCAACTGGTCCACCAACCAGCGGACACTCGATATCCTTCGCAAAGGGTATTGTGTAGATTCAGAAGCGGGAAGAAAGACGCGGGTGATTCCTCTTGCCAATGTAAAGGACGAGTGATGTGTGCAAACGTGAGTGGCGTAGCGTTAACGGATCTCTCGGCGCCAGGGATCGTCACCGGATGGCCGAGACGGCCCGCAAGCTCTTGCGCGGGGCGGCTCGGGGAGACACACCATCGCGTCTTTCTTGCTCGCGATGGGGGTTCGAGTAGAGCCCGACCGCCGGAACGGCGGGGGCGCAAAGACAGCAACATCACCTGCATTTACCAATGCGGCAACGGCCAGAGGAGTGTGGATATTGTTCCGAGCGAAGTCGGTCCTGCCCAATGTGCTCCGTCCATACACCCTGACCAAGGTGTCCCATACACGCCCGGCGCTCAGTAATTGGTGCGCTCATGTCCGGCTTTATGGTCCGATCCAAATTGGAAATTCACTTTACCGCGACCTCGGTCGGTGAGTTACGCCGTCAAGTCGAAGATGCGCAGAAAAGAAACTTCTTGCCATTTCTCAACGTCGCCCCGGACAAGCACGGCACACCTCAAGTGGATCTCTGCTATGACACCGAGGCAGTCCGCAAGTATATCCCCGATCAACTCGAAGATGTCGCTTTTAACTGGTACACCAACCAGCCAACCCTCGATCTCCTTCGTAAAGGGTATTGCGTCGATTCAGCATGGCACAGAAAGACGCTGGTAATTCCTCTTGCCAAAGTAAAGGACGACTGATGTTTGCTAACGTGAGTGGCGCAGCGTTAACGGATCTCTCGGCGCCAGGGATCGTCACCGGATGGCCGAGACGGCCCGCAAGCTCTTGCGCGGGGCGGCTCGGGGAGACACACCGTCTTTCTCGCGACGGAGGTTCGAGTAGAGCCCGACCGCCGGAACGGCGGGGGCGCAAAGACAGCAATCTCACTTGCATTTACCAATTAGGCTGGGTGGATTCGCCTGCTCCCGAAAATGACATCGTCAATTCGTTTCAGGAATTTATCGTGTCCTGCGATGGGAAGCCCGTAAATACACCGACAGTGTTTCAGCATCTCAGCATATCCACTAACGGCACAGTGACCAATATCGTTAGGGATGTCACTAAAGACTTTCCTGTGACTTCCCAATGATAGTTCTTACTCGTAATGTTATATGGCGATCTTTCTGTGTTCCGGCTCTTGTAGTGGGGTTCTTCTTGGGATTCCAGAGAGTAAACACAACTGCCTCTGCCCGAGAGATTGACCAAGCCAAATATGACGCGGGTCAAAGTAACAGATACGCTATGCTGCAATATCTTGTGCCCGCACTGCATCAAGCTGGGAAGGCGGGGCGCATTTATTACGCGGCATCTTGTCCACCGGACGAGGGCTACCCTTACTATCCTTATCCGTTTCCGAAACTCAATGTGCAACCACCGTCAAAAGACGTTTCCGGTCTGGCTGCAGTTCGGGACATATTTCGGGGGGATACGAATGTTGAAGTGGAGGAAAGACCGGTTGGAATCATCAGAATCAGAATTGGAAAAGTATTTGATACACTCCTTCAGACACAGATATCTAGCATCACTTTGAAGCCGGAAGAACAGTATGATTTCAAAGATGCGATTCGTGCTATCAAGGCCAGCGAAGAAGTGCAGATTAATATGAAGAAGCTCGGTATCAGCTATGATGCAAGGGCTGGCTCATGGATGTCGATAGAACCAGCGGAGGGACTTCCTCATCTTCCTGATTCCCTGACGAATGTAACTATGGATCAAGCGCTCGACTTGGTTGCACAGCGCTTCAGTGGAATTGTCGTGTATGGCACCTGTACAAGCCAGCGCTATGTTACGCTTAGCTTCACAGGCGGCCCCGGTTTTCACCTGCCGGGTCTTCCTCCTCCTTAACATTCAGGTTGATATCGACTTGAACAGTGCATCTTTCCACCCGTGTGAAGTTACTATTGATCCACCGTTGCGTGAACACAGGCAAGTGCTGCGGAGTTTGTTGGCACGGTTATCAGAGGAAGAGTCTACTGTGGGGTTTGCAGTTGATGGGCCTTCCGGGGCTATCGTTCTCCAGGGTATTAGCGAGCTTCATCTCCAATCCCTAATCGCTCACATTCAAGATGTGCTTCACCTAACAATAGCTGTCGGCATTCCAAGAATTGTCTATCGCCATGGGCCTGTGATCGAGGGAGGCCCTTCGAAGTTGTTAGAACCGATCATGAGTTGTGAGGTGACGGCGCCTGAAGCTTACGAGGACGAACTAATACTTGCGCTTTACCGTCGTAGTGGGGAGAGGCTTCACCAATCGGTTGCCGGATCGACTAAGGTAATCCAATGCTTCGTTCCTCTTAGCAAGCTATTCGGCTTTGGTGTAGAGGCGAAAGAGATATCAAACAACAGCGCGCAGCTAAAACTGCAGTTTGGTCACTACGGCCAAGCGCCAGCAACGGCTGTGTCTACTCTAGGCGTGTGCTTTACAACGGAGTCAGTCATCTCCATGCGTCGCTTTGCCGCAGATATCCCGCTGCATCAGCATTATGTTCTCCAATGGGGCGTTCAACGTAATACTAAAGGCGAGATTACAGTGGGTTTAGGCGCCGGTGATCTTCCCAAGACTTCTGCTGGTCTATTTGAAGATAAGGTCGATGGAGTTCCGTTCTATTGGCGTACGCAACAATCTAACGTTGGTATACTTCGGAAACAGTATTGTGTCGACTATGAGAACGGAAAGCGGACGCGGGTAATCCCTCTTGAACAATGACGATTAGATGCTCTTCGACGCCCTGACATCGCAGCCTACCGCCGACCATTCACTCCCTGCGCCAGGGATCGTCACCGGATGGCCGAGACCCCAAAAAGGGGGCTCGGGGAGTAACGCCATCGTTCTGTCTTGATGGCGGTCGAGTAGAGCCCGGCGGCCGGCCCTCGGCGGACACGCCGAAAACACTTCAAAGGACCGGCCGGGCGCTAATATCGTTCTCGTTTTGTTCTTGACTCTGTTCCTGTCCTGAGTCATGAATCGGCGATGAGCGGGAAGCATGTCTACAGCAATATGGTCTTCTGTCCTTACAAGGACGATATGGCCGCTGCGTGCGAGCTGCACGACTCCGTCATGATCCTGCGCGAATACCTCGACGGCGCGTCCCGGTCCTACGAGGTTCTGGACGCCCTGCGGCATCTCGAATATGTTTGTGGCCAGCCCATCAAGCAGGCGACGATGCAATTCAGGCGCTGCCTGTCCTGGGAAGACGAGAGCGCCCGAAACGAAGTGGCGCGGGATTGCCTGATAGAAATCGGCGGCTGGATCGACCGGAACAAGAGGTATAGCGGAGAATGACAATCCTGCCTGACGACAGGTATCTCTCAGTGTGGCAGCGCGCGAAAGGCCGCCTGCAGGCCCTGATACGCGACTTCAAGGACCTCTGTGCGGATGACATTGTCCGCTTGCCCGACGGGTGGAAACCGAAACAGGTTGAAAGAGGCGGCCGGTCGGATGGCTAGGCGAAAGTCAGGATATATTGTCAAGGAAGGCGGTAAGAAAACGCTTCGCGGCATGAACATCCAGATCGGAAAGCTGCGGACGACCGTCAGGATGTCGCCGCTTGTCGTCAAAGCCGTTGAAAGGATCGCCTCACGTGAGCGCTGCGAACTCGATGAGCTTTACAGCCACATCGACCGGACGAAGGAGAGAGGCGTCGCCAGGGCTACGGCCATCAGGGAATTCGTCGTCAGGTATTTCATGGACGCCGCCACCGAAGCCGGGCACCGGAAAGCGGGACACGGGAAATTGATCGGGGGCGCGAAAAGGCGTCCGTGATTACTTTGAGAATTCGTACCCGCCGTCTCTGTCGAGGCCCTCTTGCGCTTCACGTTGTTCGACCTCGCGGTTGAACGCATCGAGGACGGCACTGTCGGCGCTGGGAGAGAAGTAGGATCGTTCAGGTGATTGCGCGCGCTGCTCCTCAAGCGCCTTGAGGTCGCGTTCATGCGCATCGTGGATTACCTGGGAGATATCGACCTGCATTGCCGACTGACTCGTCTCAAGTTCGGCGAGGTAGTTGCCGTCGATTTCACACTTGGCCCAAAACCAGGATTCGGACACCCTTTCGGGGAGATCCTCGTGATCGTGGGCCTGACGCCGCGTAACAGCGCCGTTGATTTTGGCGTCACGCATCTCGACAAACCTGTCGTGTGACTGACGCCTGTCGTTGTCCCATGCCTCCACGCGTTCCGCGACGGCGCGGGAGGCACGCTGCCGGATGGCCTGATCCTCGATCTTGGCGAGCCGCTGTTCCGCATTTCGCACTAACTGGTCGCGATGGTCCTGGCTCCGGGCCTTGATGCCGATGCGGGCTTCCGCGCGCAGCGCTTCATAGTAATGGGAAAGCGTCTTCTGGGGATACTCTCCATCCTTTTGCCGTTCAAGCTCGGCACGCCGCAGCAGGGTTTTATCGCCGTTCTTGATGGCCTCCCGAAATTCGAGGAAACCTTGTCGGTCCGGCCCCTGCTTGCGGTCCATGAGGGCATCATAGCGCCAACTCCTGCTCGTGGAGAAGGAGGCCGCCTAAGCGGCGGCCTCGATGTGCTGCGGTTGCAGCTTGTGCAGGTAATCGACGGCGCGCTGCGCGTGGGCGGCGGCGCCGAAGATCGCGCGGTTATCGTTCTTGAGAACCTCCAGCCACGAGGCTAGGTAGGAGGCGTGGTCGTCACGGACCTCCGGCGTGAGTTCGAGATCGGCGCACAGGAACGCTGACCCCAGCTCGGCGACGAGTTCTTCGTGGGCATAGCCGGCATCGCCCCAGCTCTTGCGCCCGAAATCGCGCTCCAGCCGCGTCGGGTGTTTCGTCCAGTGCGTGGTCTCATGCGCGAGCGTGGCGTAGAAGCTTTCGGCGTCGCGGAAGCTCTCGATCGGCGGCATCTGGATGTAGTCGGGTTCCTGCGCGTAGTAGGCCCGGCCGCCCCGATAGCGGATATCGGCCCGCGTGCTGGCGAAAAACGCTTCGGCGTGTTCGGTGCGCTGCACCGGACTGAATTTTGGCTCCGGCTTCACGTAATACTGCTCGGGCAGGCCCTCGATCTGCTCGACGTTGAACACCGTGTAGCCTTTCAGGAAGTGGATATCGCGCTCGACATCCTCGCCGGCATCGTTCTGCTCGGTCTTCGTGACCGAATTGGCATAGACGACCAGTGAGCCCTTCTCGCCCTTGCGGACGCACGCCTTGAGTTCAAGCGCCTGCTTGAAGGTCATCCAACTCGGTGAGCCGAAGCCCTGTTCGATCGCCGATGCCCACAGCATCAGGATGTTGATGCCGGAATAGGGCATGCCGTTGTGGCGCAGGGGGCGCGTGATCCGGCCGGCGGCGTTCTCTCCGCTCCACGGTTTGATCCAGGGACGGACGCCCGTCTCAAGCGAAGCGACGATCTTGTCGGTGATGCGGGTGTAGATGTCCTGCCGTTCTGTATTCTGCATTGTCTGTTCTCCTTTTCTTGCGTCGCGGTTTCTCATGACGCGGGAATTAAAAGGGCAGGCGGGATAGAGGGCCTTGTCACCGAAGGGGAACGGCAACACGGGAGACACCCGACCGCACGGAGGGCGGCGAAGGGAGCGGGCCAGCCGTTGACAGGGACCGCCGCCGGCCCATGATCGCGTCAGGGTAATGAGAAAACCGTGCCGCTAGCGGGAACAGACAAGGGTTGCGGAAGACGACAGGATATGGCCGCGCTAAGACGGCAATCTCGCGGTGTTCCTCGGCGGAACCTCCGCACTGTGGGGAGCAGTGGACGGGCTGCGATTGTCGCGGGAATCAGGAAAGCCCGCCATTAGACAGCAGCCAGGCATGACACTATCCTGAAGGTCAATCGGCCATCAGCAACGAGACAGAGGTGCAAACGTGCGGTTGATCATCTACGAGCCTGCCGGCGCAGACGCCAGGGCATTCATCGAATTCTGGTCGGCCCGCTACATGGGCTACGACGACGATTTCTACGAGGCGAATGTCGGGCAGGAACTTACTGAGGCCCGCATTCTGGATTGGTTCGCCTGGAAGAACGGCACGCCCCTGTCAGCACTGAAGCGGAAATCCGTGTTGAGAAACTTCGTCGCTCGCCGTGATGAACTCGCCAGCCTCCCCGACGAAACGCCAACGCAGCTGCTGGCACACTTCAGCGAAGGCGGCGTCATCTGGAGGATCTTCTGGCTTCATTGCTGGCAGCCCAAGCGCTTTCCGATCTACGACCAGCACGTTCACCGGGCCATGCGGTTCATCGAGACAGGCGTGAGGGAGGAAATCCCCGGCAAGGACCCGGAGAAGATCCGGGCCTATGTTGAGAATTACATGCCGTTCCACGCGCGCTTCGACGGTCTGGCTCAACGGGCCGTGGACAAGGCTCTGTGGGCTTTCGGGAAATTCATCGGCGAGAATAACTTTCCGCTGAAGGCAGTGAGGTAGCTAACGCCGGTGCCGCTCAGCAACATTTGGGCGTGACGGCTAACCATACTTTGTCCATAAATACCTCCTAGTTAACAGGTCGTTTGAGCTCTGCCCTCAACTGGGATGGTGTCGTCCCTTCCCACGTTCGGAAAGCTCGATAGAAGGAATTCGAATCCTCGTAGCCGAGCAGGTACGCCACCTCTGCGACATCGATATCCGGCCGATTGAGGTACTCGCGCGCAAGTTCCTGCCGCGCCTCCAGAAGCAATTTACGAAAAGTCGTCCCGTCATCGTCGATCCGCCTCTGCAGGGTCCGATCGCTTAGCCCAAGCTCACGCGCCACCGCCGAGATGTCGGGACGAGCCCCGGCCAGCAGGCGTTTAAGAATCCATTTCACGTGCTCGCTGATCGAACGTTGCGCACGTTGCTCTTTCGAAGCTTTGTCGAGTTGTGGGTCCAACATTTCAAGCAACTCGGCATTGTGGGTGAGGAACGGCCGGTCGAGATCGTCCGTGCGCAGGACGAGGATATTCTGGCGCGCTCCGAATTTGACCGGGCATTTGAAATAAGCCTCGTGGACCCCAGTCGCTTCCGCTTTGCGCTTGAGTTCCGCCCTTTTCGGATTCACCGGATGCCCCGTGCCACGGCGGCCAAGCTCAACGAATGAGGCAAAGGCAGCGTCCGTTAGAAGGGGCGGCGTTTCCTCCTGCGCGTGTTGCCACACGGGCTCTATTAAGCATTCGTCTTTGCTGATTTTGATTTGCAGTTCCTCGGGCGTACACAGTTGCTTGAAGCGAGCAAGGCGCGCGAGAGCGTCGCGGTAGTCGCGGGCGTAGTAGGCCGCCATTGTTGACGGTGGCCGATTTCCAACGTCGATCAGGGTGGCAATTTTCAGACCTGCGGCGGCATCGGAAGAAAGCTCGCCTACGGCACGCCAAAGCGCGAAGAATTGCGCTGTGGTCACAAGGTTCTTCTTGCCGTCGTAGACGGTCACGGGC
>Ga0181520_10009507_pt1 | contig 13405 bp, 12 predicted proteins | sample PEATcosm2014_Bin_29_FD_132451 | JGI IMG/M metagenome (GOLD analysis project Ga0181520, IMG submission 132451) | Peatland microbial communities from MTU Mesocosm Facility, Houghton, MI, USA - PEATcosm2014_Bin02_30_metaG | ecosystem: Environmental > Terrestrial > Soil > Wetlands > Peat | place...
CGCAGACGCAGTCGAAATTTTTCAGCGCCTCCAGAAATTTCGGCAGGTCCTTCGGGTCGTTCTGCAAATCGGCGTCGAGCGTGAAGAGATATTTGCCGCGCGCCGCCTTGAGGCCGGCGAAGCTCGCCGCGCTCTCGCCGCAGTTGAACGCGAATTTCTGCGCGCGGATGCGCGGGTCGCTGGCGGCGAGTTCCTTGAGGATTTCCCAGGACTTGTCCTTGCTGCAATCATCGGTGATGACGATTTCGTAGGAAATGTTCAGCGGCTCAACCGCCGCCCGGATGGCCTTGACGAGTTCGCGCAAATTGCCCTCCTCGTTGTAACAGGGAATGACGAGGCTGATTTCGGGAGTGTCGTTGGCTGGCATTAGATTTGAATGTCGCGCTCCGCCCTGGCGATGCGTTGTTGCTCTTCTGAAACGATTTTTTTCAACTCATTCAAATCCGCCGGCAGGATATGCGGTTCGAGCAGCGTGAAAAGCGGCTCTGTCGCCGGCTTGTGAAGGGCCAACAAAGTCTTGACGTCGCTTTCATAAACGTGAATCCGCTCCCAATCAAACTGCCGATAAAGCGACGGCAGCGCAAAGAGCTTTAACAGAATCATCCCTTCAACCGTCGCCGTGGGAACGGTCAATTCCTCGAACGGATGCCCTGTCACAAACCGGTCCGCGACAATTTTGAACAGCAAATTTTTTGTCAGCAGCAAATCCACCTGGACGCTCTTGAATTTCCCGCGCGCAAAAAAATCGTTGCGGTCTTCAACCGCCAATTCGGGGAGTCTCCCCAGCGCGGCGACGGACATGAGCAAAGCCACGTCCTTGGTGTTGCGGCCCTTGACATAGGTGAGCATCGCCATGCCGCCGACGAGCAGATAATCCACGCGCCGTTCCGCGAGCAGACGGAACAAATCCAGCGCGTCCTGCGGCGCGGGCATCGCCGACGGCTGCGGGCCTTCGCGCAATTGCGACGGCGCGTTCATCCAGCGGCGCGGGGCGGCTTCCCACGCGTCCAGCAGCACCTGCGCCACCCGCCGCAAACTGACGCCTTCGGGCAGCGTGACTTCGCGTTTTTCTTTGGCCGTGGCAGTCATTTCAATGGCCCTATTTTATCAAAAAAGACTGCCAAAAAGAAGCGGATTAAAGCGACCGCTTCCGCTATTTTCCGTAAAACTCCCCAACCGCGCGGCAACTTTCTGCCGCGCGGATGACCTTGATGAGTTCGCGCAGATTTCCTCCCCATTTATAGTGGAACAAATTTTCCTTGAAAACGGTGCTCCCAACCCAACTTGCCATCCAGTGGTATCACTTTGGCATTTCCGACTTTGATTCCCCGATCTTGCATTTCTTGCAGAAATACCGACCCGGCTGATTGTGTAGCTCGTTGTATTTGGAATAGACGAATCGGAGAAAGCTGGCCCAGACGGCGGCAGTGTGAATAATGGATATTTTCAGCCAGACCATGCTCCAAATGATGTTTCAATCCAGCAGGGTTGGTAATCGAATCAACTTCAATAAACAAAGTGTAACTTGTGCCGAGTTGGGCGTCGGCAACCGGAGCCAAAAGAAAAAACCGTGCGTCACTGTTCTGCTGTGCGATTGCACGTCGAATGACTTTCTCCACAAAGTCTGCCTGTAACTTTTCACCGAAGAGGTCTGACACCGAACCCTCCCGGTTGATGAACTGAAAACACGGTGCGCCGTGAACAAAACCGGTCACGCAAATGCGGTCTCCCAATGGGTAACGATAAAGACCGCCGCCCGTGGTGACAATTACTTGATATTCCCTTCCAGCGATCAACTGATGTGCCAGAGAAATTGCGTTGGTGTCCGGGTCTTGAAATTCAAAAAAGTGAGCAGTGACGGCCAAAACTGGATCGGAGTCCTTCAGAAAGGGCAATGAAACAAAGGCTTCAGTGGCGACCAGTCCCTTGCCTTGAATTTCCACACTTGGAAAAAATCGGCGCAGGTTTTCAGCGAAGATTGCGCTTGAGCCGTGGGACCAACAACTGATGACTTTGAGATTCGGCCACACTTGTTCAAATGTGAACGAGCGCGGCCCTTCTCGCACAATAGCCTTGAGAAATTCTGATCGCCGCCTCGCCTCGGGCAATCCACATTGAGGCAGAATTTTGAGAATTTCGTCCTGTCGCGCAACGAAATCTTCGAGCAGCACCGTCAGAAATGTCGGACTCCAAACCGAGATGAGCCGTAGGTTTTCATCCGCCAGCATATTCAAAAGTGTGTGGGTTCTGAACTCAACCATGTCTCGGCAGTGAGCTACTTCCGGCGGCACAGCGCTGACTAGCGAAAAAAACTTTCGTCCCCAAAAGCCAAGATATTCAGCGTCATGCTCAAACCCGACGCGCAACCGACCGCAGGTTCGTTGTGGAGTGACCGGGGGAGAGATTGACCAATAAGAGGTTCCATCCAGCAGCGCCGGCTGGCACTGGTAGAGCGAGGCCAGCCAAGGATTGATGCCGCAGCGAAACTCCTTCGCAACCGTATCCGTCCATGGAATCATCTTGGTGCCGGAAGTCGAACCGCTGGTTGGCTGGAACAACCGGACCGGATCGGCGGTCAGGACTTTGGTTTCGCCGCGCGCAATGGCTTCAATATACAACGTGAGCATTTCATAAGAATTTTGCGGAACACGCTGCTGGAATTCCGCCACGGTGCCGATTTTGGAAAAGCAGTATTTTTTACCGAACTTTGTTTGCGCATTGCGTCGCAACAAATTGAGCAGGTAATTTCGCTGTGTTCCTTCTACCCGCTCCAAGGCATCGCTGAACCGGGCGTGTTCGCGGGCACAGGTCGCGATCCAAGCCCGATTGATAATGCGCCGGGCGAAGGTTTTCACAATTGTCGGCGGATGTAAGGTTTCAAGTTCTCGGGATAAAACCGGGCGAGGCAGACCAGTTCGTCGCCTTGTGCGTGGCCCGGATTTCGTGCCTGAAAAAATGCCACATGCGGATCGCGCAACCGCTGTTCGTCAAGGTCGGCTATGCCGTCGCGCAGGCGTTGGTCGCCCTGCCGTGCCCGCAAAATTCCGGCGACCGGGTCATAGCGAGTTCCAAAGCGGCGAACAGCCACGCTTTGCAACAATTTATTTTCAAAGGCCGGTGTTTCTCGGTTGCGACACGGATAAAATTCCCGAAAAAACACCGGCAGGAAACGGTAAGTCTTGTAGCCTTTGCTCGTCAGCAGCCAGTAAAGGTCCGTGTCAGGATGTTTCGCCAGCAGCGACAGCATCAAGCGTCCCCATGCCACGGGCAAGGCCAGCGAACCCCAGCGACTTTTTTCAATGACAGTATCGCCGGAAAACAAAATTTTCACCGTGATACCCTCGAATGGGTGATCTAACAAAATCTGCGTCGAAAATCCGCACAGACGGCTTTTGTCCCGTAGCAGGATGGCCCACTGTTTCGCGTTGAGATCGGCGGCAAATTGGTGTTCCGTCACGCCTTCGTAATGCGCCTGCATCAGGCGGCACATTTGGGTGATGTCTTCCGGGCGCAGGGCGTTCACCGTGACGATTTGTGATTGAAGGTTCATCAGAGCGCTCCCAATTCCAAATAAGGAACCCGACGGCGATCCGGATTTTGGATGACGCGATTTCCGTTTTCCCAATCAACCACATAAAGCCGGCTGTCCAACGAAACATGCGGGCGGGCCAGTAATTCCGGCAGCAACGGATCGCGTTCGTGAAGTCCCGCCAGGAAAAATGCATGATGGCTTCGTTTAGTGCGAATCACCTCGTCAAGTAAGGCTCTGAAAATAGTGCGGTCGCTGTCGCGAATGCAAACGAGGGCGAGATTGAATCCATTCAGCGGCAACCCGGTTGGCGGCAGAAGCGGCATCTGGCGAAACCTCGCCGCAAGGTTAATTAAATGGCGTGACAGTCGCAGCCACGGAGCGTATCCCGTCACGCGCCAGCGTCGAAACGCCTGCTGGTTCCATGCGGCCAGCACGCCAGCCAATTCCGTGCCGCGAAGCGCAAGAAATACGTCATTCCATTCCAGATGCGACAACAGGCCACCGGGACAGCCAAAATCTTCCACGCGATATTCCGGGAAAAAATGTTTTGTGCGGCCTTCGTGATGGAGGAATTCAATGACATCGTAGGCATCTGCTGGCGCGGCGCGGCGCACGGAGAATTTTGTTTCGGCGACCGGATTGTGTTTTTCGTGCAGCCCGAAGGCCATGCAGCAAAACCGGCCAAAATCATGATAATCAGGCAGGCCGAGCCGGTTCGAGAGCAGCACCTTTTTGGCCGGCAAATTGTCCTCCATGATGGTTGTCAAATCGAATGACGCCGGGTGTCCGGCACGGAGCGCGCGAAGCTGTGCGTATCCGCGTGCGAGAAACAGCGCGCTGCGAAATTCCGGTTCCACGCGGAGTCCGCTTAAGTATCCAACCGTGGTTGCGTCTCCATTCACAAAAACTTTTTTGACGGACCGCTGGCCGGTGGCGACCAGCCGGCCTGTTTTGTTTTCACGGCAGACCAGCACATCTGAATGACAGCCCTCGACGTGGAGAGCGGCCAGATAACTTGGAGAGCGGTCAAATGAAAAGCGAATTGCACCGGGCATTTCCGCTCTGACGCTGAATTGAAGAAGTTCCGCGTTATCTTCCGGTTTGGCAAGACCGAAGCGGAAATTACCGGCACAATTCGCCGATTGCAGACCATCGGCCAGATTGACGGGCGGGACTAAACCACCGTCGGATGTCATGGTGCGCCTCCCAGCGGAATGCCGGCTTTTTGAGACAATTCCCGCTTCAACATCCAGTTCAGCATCCAGAAAGCCCAGGCTCGGCCAAGGGATGGACTGTTGGTCCGAAATTCCAAACTGCGGCGCAAGATTGATCCCCAAGTGTAAAATGTGCGTCTTGCCCGACGGCAATTATCTTCGACCGCCGTAGCTTCCAAGGCCACCGGTTGGAACGGAACCTGGCCAAAGCGATAGTCGTCATGCAGCCACCACTGCGGATATCGCAACCTCCCGTCCGCCTCCAGTTCCCGGTAGAGCGGCGTGCCGGGAAATGGGACGAGATGGTTGAATGCCGCCAGAAAAAGATTTTCTCTTTTGGCGAAACGAACACTCTCATCAAAAGTTTCTGGCGTGTCGTAGGGATAGCCAAAAATAAAAGTTCCATAGACAAACACGCCGGCCCGCCTCAGACAATCCAGAGCGGCGCGGTATTCGTCAACCTTGTTGATCCGCTTGCCCATCGCCGCGAGATTCCGATGGTTCAGCGACTCGAAGCCGACCAGCAAACCCATGCAGCCGCTTCTGGCCATCTGGCGCACGAGTGATTCGTCCCGCAACGCATGAAGGCTGCCCTGGCTCATCCATTGAATTTTTAATGGCGCGATGGCTTCAAACAGTTCGAGCGCGCCGGTCGGATCACCGACGATGTTGTCATCCACAAAGAAAACGTATTTGTCGCGAACAGGCCGCAATTCCTCGACAATTTCCTGAACCGGACGCCGGCGGTAGGTGCTTTGAAACACCGCGCCAATCGAGCAGAAGTTGCATTGAAAAGGACAGCCGCGACTCGTTTCAACCAAGGCCACCGGCAGATAATTTTTGCCTTTGAAAATGCCGCGATTCGGAGTCAGTCCTTCCAATGGGCGTGAACGATCCCCGCGATAGAATGGTTGCAGTTGCCCGCGTGCGGCGTCTTGAAGAATCGCCGGCCATACGGATTCCGCCTCGCCAATGCACACGGCATCGGCGTGCTCCTTGGTTTCGTCGGGACAGAGCGTTGCATGGTATCCACCGATCACCACGGGTATGCCGCGCTTGCGAAATTGTGCGGCGATGTGATAGCCGCGTTTGGCGGAATACGTTTCGATGGAAATGGCTACGAGGTCGGTGGCTGCGTCGAAATCAATCACGTCCATCCGGTCATCGAAAAAATTCGCTTGCCAGTCCGGAGGTGTCATAGCCGCCAGCCGCGCGATGGCCAGAGGTTGTAATTGCCACGAGCGGACAAAGGGCTTGCCCGGTTTTCGACCGATGGCGGGATAGATGAACGTCAGGCGACGCATACTTCTTCCAGTTCTTCCGGCACTTTCCAATGTTCAGGTTCGGGCGGCCGGCCGGGATCGTGCAATGAATACGGCGTGGCAAATCGCGATTCGCTGTAAAGCCGCTTTACAAAAATCCGGTAGCAAAGATTGCCCACAAAATTGATGGCGCACCGGATGTCCAGATGGCTGACGCGCCTGACCACACGGTTCATGCGGAAGGTTTCCTTGTAGGCCCATTTGAATCCGCGGTACAACTCATCCGGGGTCATTTGCACCGGCTTGATGACGACGTGCATCGTGTCGTAATCATTCCAGTTGTAGCTCAAGATTCGATTCTCCGCCTGCATCCGCGTGAATAACTGCGTGCCGGGATATGGCGTGTAAAGCGAGTAACGCGGAATGTCCAAGCCCAAGTCTTGAACAAGTTGGACGGTGGATTCAAAAACGCCCGCGTCGTCATGGTCAAAACCGAAGACGAAGCAGCCCTGTACCGTGATGCCACGATTTTGCAGCGAGCGAATCAGGTGATGATAGTCGAGCGTCTTGTTGAAGTTTTTGCGGATGCCTTGCAGGGTTGCCTGATTGCCGGACTCGAAACCCACCAACAAATAGACGCAGCCGCTGCGCGCCATGAGGTCCAGCAATTCGGTGTTTTGCAGACTGTCCGCCGTGACCAGACCGCCCCACTTTTTTTTCAGCGGGGCGATGGCGGTGAACAGTTCTCTGGAGTATTCCACATCATCCACCAAACTCACATCGTTGAAGGCAAAATGTCTTCCGGGAATGGCGCGGACATCCCGGACGACGTCCGCGACGGGCCGTTTCAAATAGCGCGGCCATACGGCGTTCACGGTGCAAAAATCGCAAATGCGCTTGCAGCCGCGCGTGGCTTGAACCGTGTTGGGCAGCATATAGCCACTGTGCCGTTGCAAATCCCGGCGCGGCAGCGGGACATCCTCCAAAATGTGGTTGTTCAATGCGTGTTCACGATAGACTCGCTTGAGTCTGCCGACGCGAAAATCTTCAATGAGCTGTGGCCAGGCATCTTCGCCACGCCCGATGACGATGCTGTCGGCGTGTTGGATCGCCTCGCCGGGGAGCACTGTCACATGGACCCCGCCCATCACCACTGTAATGCCGCGTTGCCGAAAATGTTTTGCGAGTGCATACGCCGGGCGCGCACAGCCGGTGATCACACTGATCCCAACCAGGTCGGTCCGCTCATTCATGGGAATCGAATCCACGCTGCCATCCACAATTTTCACTTCCACGTCCGGCTGCGGCGGAACCAGCGCGGCCAGCGTCGTCAATGTCAGCGGCGCTTCGCGCATTGAGCGGATATACGAGCCGAAGCGCAGCTTATGCATGTGCGCGTCGGGCATGATGAGTAAAATGCGCATGGCTAAATTGAAGTTGAAACCAAAGTTGTTTTCCAGTTGCCAGGTTTTTCTTTCACCACCAAATCCGAAATGCAGAGCGGCACCAGATGCCCGTCTTTAAGCACTGCGTCCGGGCAGCACTGGCAATGGATTAAGCGGCCAGATTCATCAACCGCGGCAGGCCATTGAAACAACAACCGCTTAGCGGCGAGCCGGACCCCGGGCTGCATCGCGCAGCCGAGAAATTTCAGCCTTTTGTAAATACAGCCGCCAGCCAGTCCATTGAACAACAGGTGCAAGCCGGTCTGCCAGAAATTCTGCTTTTGATAAAACGGATAACGCCCCGTCAATTTTCGCGATGCTTCCAAAACTGTCTTTTCGACCCAAGTCGGGCGGAGGCTGTGTTGCTGAATCAATTCATCCTGCCGATGAACCGTTGCCGTCAGGTAGGACATCCAGCGCGGTTCAGCTTCATCGAGGTTTGAGCCAAGAAAAGCAAAAGGCGTAATTCCAAATCGCCGTTCCAACCACTGGCATAATTCTCCGGGGCGAGCTTCGCGCTGGACAACGGGCTGCATTTTTTCAGAACCGGAAAACATTCCTGTCGTCAAATCGCCTGCGATGGCAGGCATCCGGCTGACATCCCGCCACAAAGTCACCAGCAGATAGCAGACATGCGGTGATTCGAGCGCGAAGGTGACAGCATATTCAACCTCCTGCGGTTTGTCAGGATAGGCCGTCACCGTCAAACCAACTTCAATGCCGTGGGCTGCTACCAGCGACGCTTTTTCATAGCGCAGGCGTTTCAATTCCTTATCAGTAGCTTCGGCTGACAGATCGGGACGGCGTTGCTGCGGTTCGATGTGGAGGAAAATAACGTTAGCTCCAGCCTGTTTCAGCCGCGAAAGCAAATCATCGTTCAACGCCACTCCATTCGAGAACAGTTCCACAAACAAGCCGCGCTGCCGCACGCGTCGAACGATTTCCACCAAGTCGGGATGCAGCGTAATTTCCCCGCCGACGATGGAAACCGATTGCAACCGGCGCAGACGCATGAGCGCGTCGAGTTGCTCCTCGATTTCCGCCAGCGGTCGGACGTGGTCGGGTTGAAGATTGTAGCAATCGCGGCAGCGGATATTACAGCCACGCAAAATGTCCAGCACCGCGTGCGGAACTGTGTCTGAAGTCCAGGGAAGTCGTATCGCTCCGCTTTTCATGCGGTGATCTTTCCCCTCGGCAAGGAAGCTATCGTCGGTTTCGCATCTAGTAAACGCAGAAGCTCGCCGCCACGCGAAAAAATGTCATCAGTCACTCCGGCGGCCTTCATCAGCGCGACCGACTGGTCGAAGAAATTTTGCGTCCGCTTGATCTCCAAAGTATTTTTCAAGCCTATCTTTCCGACACAACTCAAAGGCCAAGGCGGCACCGGGAAATCCGATCCAAACACGCATTTCGCCGCCAGTTGAGGGGAACGAAGCAATGTTCCCAGCCGCCAGATTCGGGTGATGACGCCAAACGCGCTGATGTCGCCAAAAAGATTTTCGTGGCGCAAAGCCATTTCCTGCCACACGCGGAAATAAGATATTTCATGGAGGAACAAGCTGGTGCCGCAATGCGCGGCGATCACCGTCACGCCCCTTTCCAACGCAGGCACCAAGCGGCGCGGGTCGCTCAACGAATCTGGAAACGCCTTCAACGTGTGTTCCCCGCCGGTGTGTGAAAGCAGCGGAACTTTGTGCTTTGCCAGCAAGTCGTAAAATGGAAAACAGCGCGGATGATCTGGCCGAATGTTTTGCGCGCTGGGCAGCCATTTGACCAAACAGGCGCCTTTTTGCATAAGCCGTTCCAGTTCCGCCAAAGCGTCGCGGCGGTAAGGGTGAACGCTCGCACCAAATAGAAATTTTCCGCCGGTAGTTGCGAGTCCCGCCACAAAATCGTTGTCCGTCACCATCAAGGTTCGCTCCTCATCCCGCGTTCCGCCTTCGCGATAAGCCGCGTCGAAGGCCAGCAATACCGCCCGATCCATGCAACTGGCATTGATCTGACCCAAAATCAGGCGGGCAATTTGCTCATCACAGTCCGCCGTGCTTAAGACGCCCGCATCCAAACCCAGACGGCGCATGAACAGGCGGCAGGGCAGACTGCGCTGAAATTTTGGCGACAAATAATTGCCGTTGTTTCGTTGCCCGACACCGGCCACATGAACATGAATATCCCAAATCATGTTTCAGCCTTTTTATTGGTGCGGCCGCCATTTTCCCACTTGCTGAATGGTGCCGAAATTAGGCAAGCGCGGGTGCATTCATCGGAGGCAATCTCGGTTCCGGCGGTCAAAAGTGAATAGCCCCCAACCATCGTCCGGTCACCGATCACGATGCTGGCCAGAATCAGCTCCATTTCTCCCTGCTCATTTCGGTGCAGGACATGTGGATTCAGCCTCACCGCCGCGCCGAAAATGACGTCGTCCCCGATGTGCAAGAACGAGCGATCCAAGATCCGCAGCCCGGCTCCCCAGTAAGTCAGCCGCCCGATCCGCGCCCCCCAAAGGCGCAGCCACAGGCTGTAAAAACCCGGAATCAGGCGGATCATTTCCTCGAGGACGGGCAGACGACAGAATAGCATTTGAAGATTGGCCAGCGCCCACCAGGCGAAAAACGCGCGAGTTCCCAGCTGGATGCGCCCTTCGGGAATGGGCGAAATGGAATTCACAACGCGGGCTGCCAAGGCGGGGGCAAGATAAAGAACCGCCACGCTCGCGACAATTCGCCATCCCGCCGACGCCCAAGGAATTCCCACCACCGCGCCAACGGCCAGCGCTTGCAGCAATGGCAGGCAATTCAGGCCGAGCATCAAAAGTCGTTGGACCGGGCGGAATTGAAAGCCATCAACTTTTGCCTTTTCATTTTCCGAGGTTTCCATAATGCGGTGCCGGCATAGATTTCAATTGCGTGGTCATTATGAGGGAAGGCAGCCCAAACACATAATTGAAAAAACAATTCGCATCATCGCTTGGTTCAATAACCCGCAAGCAAACCGGGAATGCTCGAAATTTGCGGCAAGCCACTCCGCCGTTTTTCAAAGGCATCAAGCCGTCCGTTTGCCACGGCCAAGAAGCCGGCCGATCAGGAATCCGGCCACGAGTCCGCCAATCCCGGCACCAACGGCAGCTATTTTTGCGAACTGCTTCATGCCATCCAACACCGGATTGTCGAGGAAGTCGGTGCCGACGTGGGCGATGGCGACTTTCCATTCGCTGTTTTCCTTCACCACCGTCGCGCTCCAGCGGACATTCATTTCAACCACTTTCCCGGATTTCATCGTATAGGTGTCCTTCGAACTCCCGTAGCATACCCCGGTGTTGGCATCCACAAACCGCGTCATGATGTCCGCCTGGGGTTCTGTTTTCATGCTGGTGACCAGCGCATCGCCCGACCGGAACATACGATCAAAAAAATCCTGCATCTGCGCTTCGTTCGTCACGGTTGTCTGGTTGACTGTGGTAAAAGCGAACTCCTTGGCAAAGCAGGATGACAGCGCCTTGATGTCCTGGTTGTCAATTGCCTGGGTAACCTTATCACGCAATGCACGCAACGCCGCGTGATCGGCTTCACGATTATCGTCGGTGGCCAACACATGAATGCTTCCGCCCAGACACAAGCACAGGGTCAAAGCCAGACGGAATTGCTGAAGATTTGGTTTCATATAATGTTTTCCGGTATTCAAGGTTGAATGGAATTGCTCGTTGGATTTTCGGATAATCCACGCCTGAATCAAGTGAATATTTGGACTCCTTTTTTTCGTTCCAATGCCCGGTAGGCCAGCGACGGAACGGAGAACATAAGCCCGATTCCAGCCAGGAAAACCCAGCCGACGGAAACCGGGTCAATCTTGTGCTGAATCACGAACATCTGGAAGGCAATCAGGGACGCCGCCGCATAGGTCAGGCCAATCAGGAAAAAGCAAACCGGTGCGTAATGTGTCACAATTTCCTCCGGGCTGCGGCCGTCGGTTGCGGGGCGGTTGTAAATTTCCACAAAACCGTGCCGCACCATGAGGATGTCGTTGATCCAGTAGAAGAAACCATTCAATGCACCAGTGCAAAGAAGAATGCGCAACGCGGTTTCAAGAGAAAGATTTTCGAGCGGAGTTCCGAGATAACTGATCAGGAGCAACGGACTCATCTTTGACGCATACAAAAATCCGTGGTGGGCATAATAATGGCCCGCGAGCCACGCTCCTTTGAACCGCCACTTGTGCAAAATATTGGTTGCGATGCCCGGCACAACGTAGCCGTAAAAAAGTGGCAGCAGCATTACGTAAAGCGCGAATGTTCGGTTATTTGACCATGCTGCCCACAGGAAATACATCGCAATGGCCATCGGCAGCGACAGAACATATATCCAGATACGAATGATGAGGCGGCTCATGTTTTGGATGATCGTGCCGGAAAACAATAGTCTTTGGCCAGTCGCGGGGCAATTCCCGCTTCTGAATTATGGGCCAAATCAGAATATTCAGGCAAAGTCGGACAGATTTTGTTCTGATTCCAAATTGATCGGGTTTGTCAGGGGTTGATTTTTGAAAGGGTAGAAGATCATTCTGCCCGTCATCGGTGCTGGATTGTCACCAACCCGGCCTCCTCCAATTCGACGATTAATCGAGGGACACACGGTCGGATCAGAGCGGATGCAGGAAGTTTGAAAGCCAGCGGTGATTGTTCATTTTAAGGATGCCTATTTCCCATTGCACCCCGCGCGCTTAAATAGTGGCCCAAAATAGGCTGAAACAGGCCATTTTGATTTTTCAATTTTTCGCGCTAGGCCATTGCTGTCCAAGTGGTTCCACAGAAGTCCAAAATCGTGGTTGTGATTTCGAGATTTTCGACGTTCATCGGCGGGATATGAAATTACGAAATCCGCCGACTCGCACGCTTTTCTTTGATCTGCCGCGTCTGCTACGCGCCGCAACATTTTTTGTGTTTCTTGCCGCTGCCGCAGGGACACGGCTCGTTGCGCCCGATTTTGGGCGGGGCAAGGTAAGGCTCCGGCGGCGGGCCAAACGGCGGTTCAGATGCCAATTCATCGAGAGTCGCTCGGAGTTCGGCATTTTCGTGTTCAAGGGCGCTTAGATTTCCGCCCGCTTCGGCATATTCGCCGCTCATTTCCGTGAGCCGGTTCGGCTTGCGCGAATATTCGCGCTTTGTTTTCAATCCGAAATGAATCTGCACATCTTCCAAGTCGCCGTTGACCGATTCATCCACGCGACCGGAAGCAAAGGCGCGTTCAATGACCGGCATGGCTTCCACCGCGCGCAAATCCCACAACGCCGACACCAGAAATGCGTTCAGCGTTTCCGATTGCTCCGCGAATTTTCCCAATTGCGCCACCAGCCGCGCCACGCATTCGGCGCGCAATTCCGGATTTGCTTTGCCGACGTGACCGAGTGTGTCCGCCGCCGACACACGCGCCCATTCGCCGTGCGTAGTGTCGGCGAGATAATCCGCCACCGGCGCGATCGCTGGCGCGCCGATTTGCGCCAGCGCCTTAGGCAAATCCGATTGAACCCAATCATCGTCAAAATCGTCAACGCGTTGAAGCAGCGCGAGCAGTGGCGTGATGGCTTCCGGCGCGCGCATTTGTGCAAGCGCCCGCCACGCGTGAACCGGCGCCCAGACCAGGTTGCTGCCCTGCGGGCCGTTGTTCAATTGCTCATCCGTCGCCATGCGGATCAGTTCCGGCACCGCCTCCTGCGAGATGCCCAGCGCGGTGTAATCGCGCCGCTCATGGCGTCGCGGCTCGCCGAACGAGAGCAGTTGATTCACCGGCGAGTTGTAAGACTTTTCGATGGACTCGGAATTCACGCCGCAAATTTATCAAACCTGCCGCTGCGGACAAAACCCAAACCACGTCTGAACGCGTGGCAAGCCTCAATTGGAAAACGCCGCGCTCTTGTGTCGTGGCTGCAATTCATCAAAGGGAAACCGAAAACGCTAGA
>Ga0181520_10009509_pt1 | contig 13405 bp, 15 predicted proteins | sample PEATcosm2014_Bin_29_FD_132451 | JGI IMG/M metagenome (GOLD analysis project Ga0181520, IMG submission 132451) | Peatland microbial communities from MTU Mesocosm Facility, Houghton, MI, USA - PEATcosm2014_Bin02_30_metaG | ecosystem: Environmental > Terrestrial > Soil > Wetlands > Peat | place...
AAAATATGTTAAAGTTAGCATCAAAAATTCAACAAAAAAGAGAAAAGACAGAGTTGGTTTTAACCAATATCTATAATCTTCCGCCAATTCCCAAAGCAATGACCGAGGCTATGGAATTATTAGATAATTCTTCTGCTAGCATTTCTGCACTAGCAGGTGTAATTTCCAGAGACCTGGGTCTTGTTACAAAAATACTCACAATTGCCAATTCTCCGCTTTACGGTCTGCAAAGAAAGGTTACTTCAATTGATTTCGCCGTAATGGTACTTGGCTTTACCGAACTTAAAAACATTATTTCAGTATTATCCATGGCTGAATCATTTAAAAATAAAACAGATAAATATCTAAACCAAAAAGAATTTTGGCTTCATTCTTATCTAACAGGTAGCGCTGCCAAAAGGCTTTCTGAAGACTTGGACTTTCCGAACAGCGGCGAAGCTTTTGTTGCTGGTTTTCTTCATGATATGGGAATTACAGTAATTCATAAATATTTTCATACTCACTTTATTGAAATTCATAAATTAGTTTCCGAAAAAAACATAAGCTTTATTGAGGCTGAAGATGAAGTTTTAGGTATGAATCATCAGGAAATTGGAAACTTTCTTGCCGAAAAATGGAATTTCCCGGAAATCCTTTGTGATGCTATCCTTACACATCATAATCCGAATAGATCAACATTAAATAAGGTTTTATCATCTATTGTTCATCTTGCTGACTATATGACCCAAAAATTGCAGATTGGAAACTCTTATTGGGATTCAAAAATTGAGGTGAATCTTGAAAGTGCTGAATTTTTAAGATTCAGGGACCCGGAGGAATTAGATCGTTTTATTAAAAGTTATGAAGAATTGTTCGCTTTCCAAGCAAAAGTAGTTAGGTTTTTAAATTGAGAGTAATAAAACAAAATACTTTAACTTATGAGTCTTTTCACAAATCTCTTCCTTTCTTGACTAAATCAAGCGGGCCTGGAGGTTTATGCAGATTTATTAATTCGGCGCTGGAATCTGAAGAAGATAAGCCATTCCTAAAAAGCTTAAAGTTTATTCTTGATTTTAAAGATAGTGTAGCAAAATCGAGAACAAATGCTCAAATTTTTATCTTATTTAAAGAACTCCTAAAAAATATTTTAAATATTAGTGAATTAAATATTTTTTTCCCGGATTATGATCGTAAGAGACTAGCATCTATTTTCCAAGTGTTACCGGATCGATTGTCGCTTTTCATTAACAAATCATTTAAACAAGGAATATTAAAAGAAGTAACTTCTGCAGGCAAACCGAAAATTATTTTTGATTCATTAGTTTATAATATTAATGGTTCAAGATCGTCTTATTTGCTGATACCTTTTGGAAAAGAAAAATTAGTTATCAATGGATATACTTCAAACGAAGGTATTTTAGTTATTTCATTGGCTTCAGAATATCGGGAAACTTCCGTGCAAATTCCATTAATTCAGTTAAGCTTACAGTTCGTATTTGCTCAGATATCATTTGTTAATAAACAAAAAGAATTAATAAATAAAATCGATGAGCTTCAAATATACCAGTCGAAATTAGCAAATGATTATAAACTTTCAGCTATTGGTGAAATGACTTCCGGTATTGTGGAAGAAATTCTTTCCCCCCTGCAGGTTATTACAAGCACAACCGAACTTCTCCGTACCGATAACAATCAGGTTGACGGCGAAGTGCTTGATGCAATAAACACACAGGTAAAAAAGGTCAAATCAATTATTAATAACCTTCTGAAATTTGCCGGTAATGACGATGCAAAATCAAAAGTTCAACCGTGCAGCATAAATATGTTAATAAATGAATTTTATGAACTTACTGCTTCGTCACTTAGTAATGATAAATATGAGTGTATTACCGATCTGGAAGAAAATCTTCCTCCGGTTATTACGCAGCCTAATTCTATATATCAACTGTTGACCAATGTTTTTTCCTTTATCAGAGCAGGAAAGAAAAATGAAGGCGGCATCCTGATACAAACAAAATATTGGAATGAAAAAGTTGAAATTAGATTTTTAACAACGGATTATAAAGAAAATTTAAAAAAAGAAAATCTAAAAAATATTAAAGATATAAATTTAAGAATCATCAATAATATAATGGTTAATCATGAAGGCAAAATATTTATCGATTCAAATAATACCAACGGAACTGTAATTATTTTATCATTTCCAACAAAAAGGGATATTGGCTAATGAAAAAAAATATTGTTACAATACTTTTTGTTTATTTTAGTTTTGTTGCATTTGCCGGCAGCAGTAATTATGAAATTGCCAAAGATGGTTTGTACGCTAATCTTTCCGGTGCAGTCGGGGATAGTATTGATATAAAACGGATGGTGGATGCGCAAATTGAAAGCGTAAGAAATAAACAGATTCAGGATTCAATAGCTTTTTTGAAAGACAAAAATATTCAGAGCGCATCCGTAAAAGCAGTTGTGTTATCTCATGAAGCAATCACCTTAAAACCCCAAAGCCAAAAAACACAGTGGGATACATTCTTTTCTTATATAAAACCGATTATGCAGCATGTCGGCACTCCTAATGAAATGACTATTAAGTTATCTATAATGGGGGGAGCTTCGTTTTTTGCATCCCTTTTAGTTTATGTAAGGAGAAAAAAGCTAAATACAAAAAAAATAACTAAAAGTGATTTCAAAAATGGTATAAAACTTATAAGAGAAGAAAAAGTCAAAGATAAAAAATATGACAAATTATCTCTTATTAGAAATAAATTAATTGGCAGCACTCCGGCATTCCAATTATCTAATGACTCGGTAGCAAAAAATGCTCGAGAGTTAAAGATTGCAAAAGGTGAAATTTATTTGGCTGCAAGGATTAAGCTACAAGAATTAAAAAAAGTTAGTTATTAAGAAAAATTAGAAAATACAATTATACTCGACTATTTAAATGATAAACATTCGGATAAAAAAGAAATATTAGGATTTAATAATGATTAGAGGAATTTATACCGCAGCACGGGCGCTCGATTCAAGGATGCGAAATCTTGATATTGTCGCCAACAATTTGGCAAACGTAAATACGGCAGGGTACAAAAGAGAATTGCCGTTTTCCGAAGTTATTGATCAGTACGGAAATACTCAAATCCAACAGGCGAGTGATTTTCGTCCTGGAGATTTAGCACAAACTTCAAACCCTCTTGACATGGCGGTATCTGGTAATGGTTTCTTTGTTGTACAAAACGAAAACGGGCTTGAAATAACGCGTAATGGTAAATTTAGTATTTCAAGCGATGGCTATCTTGTAAATCAACAGGGTTATAAGGTACTGGGGAAAAACGGAGCAATAAATATTGATAAACTCCAATTAAATGAACAAGGTGCAATAACGGTTTCTAATTCTGGAGAAATTAAGTGTGGAGATCAAATTATTGATAATTTATTAGTTGTCAAACCTGAAGATCCCCAAGACTCAGCTAGAACATCAGGTGAAAATTTTATTGTGGGCACAAATGGTTTTAATACGACCCCGGAAAGCGAATACCAAATTAGACAGGGCTATGTCGAAGAATCAAATGTCAATCCGATAAAAGAAATGCAGGATATGATTCTACTTAATAACCAGTATGATTCTGCCCATAAAATGATAAATTATCTAGATAAATCACTTGATGAAGCTAATCAAATTGGAAAAGTTTAATAAGAAGGAGTCAATTTATGTCGACTAGAGCATTAAGAACAGCAGCTTCCGGTATGTATGCACAAGAGTTAAATATTGAAGCAATCTCAAATAACATAGCAAATATCAGTACAACGTCATATAAAAAGAATATTGCTCAATTTCAGGATCTTATGTACCAGCAGGTCAGTGTAAGCCCTATTAATTCAAGTCAAAGTTCTATCGCTGCTACTGGCAATATACTGCAAATTGGCAACGGTGTTCAGCCAACATCAACCGAGAAAATATTCACTCAAGGAGACATGACACAGACTAATAATCAGCTTGATTTAGCAATTTCCGGCGAGGGTTTCTTTCAGGTGAAAAAACCGGATGGAACTTATGCTTATACTCGAGATGGTTCTTTTAAAGTCGATTCTCAAGGTAAAATAGTAACGAGCAGCGGATATTATTTGGATCCCAGTATAACTATTGATGAAAATACATTGAGTGTTACCATAGGTACTGATGGTTCGGTTACCGCCACTAAAGTAGGGGGTACTACAAGTGTCATAGGTAATATTGAATTAGCTAATTTTGTGAATCCCGGCGGGCTAACATCTATTGGGGACAATTTATATGATCAAAGCGAAGCCTCCGGCACACCTATGATTGGAACTCCTAACTCCAGTACATTCGGCACTATTAACCAGGGCTACCTGGAAGCTTCAAATGTAGATATTGTTCAAGAAATGGTCTCAATGATCGCTGCACAACGTGCTTATGAAGTTAATTCTAAAACTATTCAAACCGTAGAACAAATGATGCAAATGGCTAACAATCTTAAAACAAGTTAATTTAAAATGTTTTCTTTTATCTTAATTATATCTTCTCTTTTTATTCATAACGGTGATTCATTAAAAACCGATTTGGATAATTATTTGAAAAAAAACCTTTCTCAATTTGAAAGTTTTGATTACAAAGTTTTACAAATTCCTGTCGATTATATAAAAATTGAAATAATCGAGGACATAGATTTCAACCTTTGCGGAAACTTAATTTACATCCCGGTTCAAATTATTACTAAAGGCGGTAGAGCAATAAAAGAAATTGTAACTGTCCGCGTTAAGCTTTACAAGAATATTTTAATAGTTTCAAAACAAATTGAGAAAAATCAAAATTTTAATACATCGGATGTAGAACTAAAAAAGACAGATATCACACAAATTAAAGGATCGCCTTTAACTTCTACTAAAGGCATAGAAGCCTTTAGGACAAAGATATTTTTAAAACAGGGTGCTCCGGTTATACAGGAAAATATTGAACCAAGACCTATAATATTAACCGGCGATAAGATTGAAGCCAAACTTACGACTGGTAATGTGATCGTTTCATTTGATGCCTTTTCCCGTCAGGATGGAATACCCGGCAATACCATTACAATTATATCAAAAGATAAAAAACAATATAAAGCAAAAGTAATTGATTCTCTTAATGTAACTATAATAGAGTAATATCATGAAAAAATATTATATATCGGTATTCCTTTTTATGGCAATAAACCTTTATGCACAAGATATGAGGCAGAATGCATTTTCCTCGTTGTTTTCCGATCAAAAAGCAAGCAAAGTTGGAGATGCTATTACAATCATAGTCCTTGAATCATCACAGGCTTCAAATAATGCACAAACTACCACGGGAAGAATCAGTAACATTGGTCTCACTGGAACGATTCAATCTTTACAAGGGACCGCCAGTAATCCGGCTTTTAGTTTGGGAACGACAAATAATTTCAGTGGCACGGGTTCAACGCAGACACAAGGTGCTGTTAGCACTACCATTAGCGCAACGGTGGATTCTGTGCTGGCAAATGGAAATCTAGTAATTGGAGGAAGTAGACAAATTACAATAAATGGTGAAGAACAAACAGTAAATATAAAAGGAATTGTAAGATCAGCAGATATTAGCTCTGATAATTCAGTTTATTCTTACAATATTTCCGAAGCGCAAATAGTCTTTAAGGGTGATGGAAAAATTAATGATTCTCAATCCCCGGGCTGGTTAACAAAATTTTTACACTGGATATTTTAGGACTAAGCCGGAAACTTATAAAAAAATGAAAAAATTTTTTCTTTTAATATTAATACTAATACTAATAAGCAGTTCTTTTAATATATTCGCACAAAGAATAAAAGATATAGCTTACATTACCGGACAAAGCTCGGAACAAATAATCGGCTATGGTCTCGTTGTTGGTCTGGCTGGTTCGGGTGATACCCAACGTTCAACGTTTACTCTCCAATCTATTACAAGTATGTTAAAGCGGTTTGGAATTACGGTACCAATAGATAATTTGGAAACAAAAAATGTTGCGGCAGTTATGGTAACGGCTACACTGGATTCTCACCTAAAACCCGGTGCTGAATTTGATGTTACTGTATCTTCTATGGGTGATGCATCAAGCCTTTCCGGCGGTACCTTATTAATGACGCCTCTTTCAAGTATGGCGGGTAAAGTTTATGGTTATGCGCAGGGCGCTCTTGCTGTCGGTGGATATGATATTAGAACAGAATCAGGTAGCAGGGTTGCAAAAAATCATGCGCTTGCGGGCCGCGTACCTATGGGAGGTATATTACAGCAATCGCTGGATGTAGATAGTCTTTCTACTAAAGAGATCAGCGTCTATCTTAGAGAACCTGATATGAATACCGCTAGTAATATTATGGCTGCAATAAATACTAAATTCGGTAATCAAGTAGCGATGGCTAAAGATCCTGCTGAAATTAGAGTTAAAGTGCCAAATGATAAGCAAAATAATATTGTTGGTTTCTTAGCCGATCTTGAAAGTATAAATGTTCAAACTGATCAAGCTGCAAAAGTTGTACTAGATGAAAGATCTGGTACTGTTGTAGCGGGAAATAATGTCAGAATTCTTCCTGCATCCATAACACATGGTAATTTAAATATTACCATCAGATCGTATCCAATAATTTCACAACCCGGTTCGTTCTCTAATGGAACTACGCAGGTATTTAATAATTTAATCCCTTATGCTTCTCAGGATTCTACTAATACTATTGCTATTCAAGGTGCATCAACTGTTCAACAGGTTGCTGCCGCACTTAATTCACTTAAAGTTTCACCGCAGGATATAATTGCAATTTTCCAGGCGCTTAAAAAAGCCGGAGCTCTAATCGGAGAATTAGTGATTATATAATGAGTAATATGCAATTAAAAGTTACAGATACAAAGCATATCGATCAGATACAGGATATTAGTAGTCGCTATACTGATACTCAAAAAACAAAGATAGCAAATGCTGCTAAAGAATTTGAAAGTTTATTAACTTCTATGATGTTGAAAAGTATGGATAAAACTACTGACAGTATGTTCGGAAGCGAGAGTACTGGTGGAGATTACTTCGGAACTATTTTTGAAAACCAAATGGCTTCCATGATATCAAAAAATAAAAGCCTTGGTATAGCAGATATGTTATTTAAGAAAATTACCGGTGAAAATATTGATCAAAATTCGTCTGATTCGGATTTATTGCAATTACTTAACAATAATAAAATAGAGCTGAAAAAATCTGCCGGGGATAACAATTCTGTTACTCCAAGCACTAAAGCCACCGATAGATTAAACCAGTATGAAAATATTATTAATGAGGCAGCAAATATTTACGGAGTTGATAAAAATTTAATTAAATCTGTCATTTTGACAGAATCTGCAGCTAATGAAAAAGCTCAATCCAGCGCAAAAGCGAAAGGACTGATGCAATTAGTCGATTCTACAGCGTCTAATATGGGAGTTAATAATGTTTGGAACCCTAAACAGAATATTTTTGGCGGAACTAAATATTTATCCGAAATGCTTCGAAAATATAGTGGTAATATAAATCTTGCTTTAGCTTCATATAATGCTGGTCCTGAAAATGTTGAGAAATATGGCGGCATTCCGCCATTTGAAGAAACACAAAATTATATAAAAAGAGTAATCGGATATTTTAATCATCTAAACGGAGAAGATTATGGAAATGAAAGATCTCTTTAATTCACTTAAGGAACAGCATGAATTTTTACAGACATTTTTAGACACTATCGTTTTGCAGCAAAAAGCAATTATTAATAATGATATTGGAGGACTTGAAGAAACAATTAGGACCGAGGGCGCATTGCTGATAAATATTGACCGTTATGAAAAACAGATGGCTGAGATCATCAGTGAATTATCTGAAAAATATTCAATTAATGCCCCTTCGAATAAACTTACTGATTTTGTTAATGCTCTCCAGGGCAAGAAAGAATTTAACCCGAATAATATTGTGAAGCTTCATTCGTCACTTAAAAAGCTGGTTTCACAAATAAAGAAAATAAATGATCAGAATAGAATGTTTATTGAACAAGCAAGAAATTTTGTTAGGCAAACTGTTTCTGCTTTAATTAGTGATAATCGATCACCAATCTTTGATAGGAAAGCTTAAATGAGTGTTAGCAGGACACTAAATATTGCTCAATCAGGGTTGCAGGTTTATCAGGAAGCACTGGATGTTACATCCAATAATATTTCCAATTCCTCCAATCCTAATTATTCAAGACAACAAGTGAACCTCAAATCTGCTATTCCTACGAGTTCAGGTAGTACTATCTGGGGTAATGGTGTCACTTTAGCAGATATTCAAAGAGTTAGGGATAATCTGACTGATGGGCAAATAATAACTAATAACTCAGCGTATTCATATAATAATCAATTAAGTAATGAACTCGGTGATGTCCAGAGTCTGTTTAATGAACCCTCTACAGACAATACTTCGGGCACAACTTCGGTCAGCAATTCAACCGACAGTCTTTCGAATTCAACATCTGCATTTTTTACGGCTTGGCAGAACCTTGCGGTTACACCTAATTCGGTATCACTTAGGAATAATGTGATTCAGGCAGCACAAGGATTAAGTAATAATATTACTACTATTAATGAAGGAATAGCTACCGTCAAATCTAATACTTCTACCGCACTTGATGGCGATCTGACAACTCTTAATAGCGATTTACAACAAATTCAAAGCTTGAATGTCCAAATTACGGCTTCTGAAGCTGCAGGTCAAACACCTAATGATTTGATGGATACTCGCCAAGGGCTTATTAATAGTGTCAGTAATCTGGCAGATGTAAATGTAACTTATAGTTCTACCGGTGCGGCAGTTTTAAGTATTGCTGGAACAGTTGCTGTGGATCAAAATACCTATAATCAATTTTCAGCAACGGAAGTTAATGGTAACTTAACAATTAACAATGCAAATAGCTCAAGTCCTGTAAACCTCTCTGGAGGGGGCACTATTGGCGCTGAACTTGACACTTATAATAACTATATCCCTGAATATCAAACTTCACTGAATAACTATGTCAACAGGTTAATGACTTCTGTTAATTCATTACATGAAACCGGTTATTCCATTACCAACCCGACCCAAAGCGGTACTGATTTTTTTAGTAGTTATGCTGATGGTACTCTAACGATTAACCCGGCTTTAGTTAATGACCCAAACCAAATTGCTATATCGTCTGACGGTACTTCAGGCAATGGCAATGTTGCAACAAGTATTGCAAATTTACAAAATCAACAAGATTCTTCCGGTACTACTTTAACCGATGATTATGCTTCACTGGTTTCCAAAATTGGAACCGATACTCAGAATGCTACTAATCAGGCAGATAATTATAATACATTGCTTACATCATTAAATAATCAGGAATCCTCGTATTCAGGCGTTTCGCTTGATCAAGAAATGACAAATGTAATTCAATATCAAAGATCCTATCAAGCATGTGCGGAAGTAATTACTACAGCTAGCGCCATGCTTGAAACACTTATAACAATGATGGGTGGCTCATGAGAGTATCAAATTTAGAAACTTCACAGACTTTTATAAGTAATTATAATAATATAAACTCGCAATTAAACACGCTGCAAACACAAATTGCCACGAATAATAAAATACAGAAACCGTCAGATAACCCAGCTGGCACTGCTAGTTTGATTGAATGGAACACTCAATTGGCTCAATCACAAGCTTATTCAAGCAACATTACTAATGCTTCTAGTTTTGTATCTGATACCTCAAGCGCTTTGCAAAACATCCAAACGGATGTTTCAGACATTATGACCACGCTGACTGATCTTAGTAATACTACTGAAACCAGTAATTATTCTAATTATGCGGACCAGATACAGCAGTCACTTAATGATATATTGAGTTTGGCAAACACTCAATCAAACGGCCAGTACATCTTTGGTGGAACAAATGACTCAACTGCGCCTTATGGATATTCTGCAGATGGTTCTTCCATTGAGGTTAAATCTTCAGGTGTCTCGGGTACTCAGATTATCAAAACTTCCAGCAGTACATCACAACAGATTAATATGAGCGGAACTCAGGTTTTTGGAACTATAGTAAATCAAAATGGAAGTATAGACTCTTCAACAAGCGTCGGCAATACCGTCAGCAATCAAACCACAGTATATGATACATCCGGTAATCCATATACGCTTCAGGTAAATTATACAAAAACCGCTGCCGATACTTACAGTATGACTTATGACGTATTAAATAGCAGTAATACCTCAGTACTAACATCTAAACCGGTAGCCCAAACGATGGTTTTTAATCCGTCAACCGGAAATCTTCAATCTGTTAATGGTTCTACACCTGCACCAATACAAGTAAATATACCGGGCTCTAACATAAATTTTAGTCTAGATCAAGCTTCTGTGGTAGAAAAAAGCGGCACAACTACATTAAATCTTTCCGAAAATCAACAGACGGATATATTTAATAATCTTATTTCCATCGTGAATTCGCTTAAATCTGGAATAGCGCCTACGGCTGCTCAGACTCAAGCCGTATCAGATTTTAATGAAAGGATACTTAATAACATTGCTGATACCGGCAATGTTACTAACCAACTTACTAACACGGGTACATTATTGAGCAGTCAACAAACACAATTGACTAATCTGATATCAAATGTACAGTCAATTGATGCGGCAAAGTCAGCAACCGAACTTTCAAATCTGAATTATATTTTGGATGCTACATATGAAGTTGCTGGTGAAATTATGAATAATACTTCCTTGTTGGAATACTTATGATAAGTAAAACTTCCACTTTAGGTGGCCTCCTTTTAGGAATATTTTCAATATTTGGGGCATTCTTTTTGGAAGGTGGGGCTTTTGGAGCCTTGTTCCTTATTTCACCGATTCTTGTTGTTTTCGGCGGGACATTTTCCGCTATTATTATAGGCTTCGGGTTAGATAAGTTTAAAAATATTGTTACCTTAACGTTTTTAGCGTACTTCCCTAGAAAATACAACATAAAGAGTCTAATCAATAATTTAGTAGATCTTTCGATAATGAGTAGAAAGGAAGGACTCCTTTCGGTAGAAAAAAAACTTGATCGTCTTGAATACGTTTTTCCAAAAAAATTAATTAAATATGTAATTGACGGAACAGATGCAGATTCATTACAAAATTTAGCCGCATTAGAAATTAGAGCAATGCAGGAAAGACATTACTCAAACATCTTTATATTCACCAAAATGGGTGGATATGCGCCAACTATGGGTATAATAGGTACTGTCATGGGCTTGATTATGACCTTAGCACATGCCGGTGGAGATCCGAATTCATTAATTAAAAATATAGCTACGGCTTTTATTGCAACATTATGGGGCGTTTTTAGCGCTAATATTTTATGGCTGCCAATAGGCGACAAATTAAAGAAGTGCCACTTAGAAGAAAAACATATGATGGAGATATCCCTGGAAGGCATTTTGGCTCTTCAGAGTGGGGAGATTCCTTCAATAGTGAAAGCAAGATTGACAAGCCTGCTTCCACAAAAAGAACAATTAAGAATGATGATATCTTAGATGGTGAAGAATCACTATTCTCCGAAAGTGGCGAAAAAGATAGATATTTAATTACTTATTCAGATTTAATTACTCTGTTATTAGGACTGTTTATTATTTTATATGCTATATCTAAAATCGATGTTGACAAATATGAAAAAATGATAACTGCTATGGGAGATGTTTTCGGAAGTCGTGGTAAAGTTGTCAATATGAAAAGTGCGGGTACGAGTTTAATCCCTAATAATGGTAATCGCTTAATGTCTGAATTAAATCAACTAATAGATCAATATCATTATAATAAATCTATTCGTCTTGAAGAAAATGAGAGGGGCGTAACGATTCATATTCTAGATGATATTCTTTTCCCTTCGGGCAGTTCTATTCTTGCCGGTTATCCGGTCACCGTTCTTAATAGGCTGGCGGAAATATTAAAAGAATTGCCTAATGATATAAGAATTGAAGGGCATACGGATAATGTACCCATTAATACTCCTGTTTTCCCTTCAAACTGGCATCTTTCAGTCTCAAGGGCTTTAAATACAGCTTATTATTTGATTAACAATGAAGGGTTAAACCCTGAAAAAATTTCGATTGTTGGTTATTCGGAATATAAACCGATAGCAACCAATGATACTCAAGAAGGAAGAGCTTCTAATAGAAGAGTTGATATTGTTATAATAAAAAAATGATGTAATATGCAAATTAAAACTAATCAATTTGGTATCCTTGAATTTGATAGTAATATTATTATTAAATTTGAATCAGGGATTTTTGGTTTTGAACAGTTGAGAGATTACCTGCTGATTAAGGTAGATACTGACGTTTTATTCTGGCTCAATTCAATTGACGAACCTGAAATTGCATTCCCTATGATTGGTTTAAGATTGATTGATGAAGGTTATCCGCAAGAAATTGAACATGAGGCATTTGGTATTGTTAATATGAATCCTGAAATATTAAAAATTACTGTTAATCTTAAAGCTCCTGTTTATATTAACCAAACTAATAAAAGCGGTTACCAAAAAATTTTGGATTCCGATAAATATCCGGTCAAATTCAACCTTTTTAAAGAGTAAAAAATACGGATAGCTTATGCTGATTTTAACTAGAAAATTTAATGAAGAAATAAAAATTGGTTCGGATATTACCGTCAAAGTCCTTTCAATTTCTGATGGTCAGGTAAAATTGGGAATTACAGCCCCTAATAATGTGGAAATTTTTAGAGGTGAGATTTACGAGAAAGTAAAACAAACTATTATTGAAGCATCGCTTTCAAGTAAAGAAAAATTAGCGGACTTATCTAAAATTAATTTAAATAAAATTAGAAAGATAACAGATTGAAATGAGTGAAGAAAACCATAAAATACTTGTCGTTGATGATTCGGAAGTAATTAGGAGATCATTGAAAAATTTTTTTAGCGATTACAATTTTGATGTTGTGACATGCTCAGACGGTTACGAAGGAATTCAGGCCGCCGCCCAATATAAACCATCCTTAATTTTCCTTGATCTTATGATGCCAAATTTCGATGGCGTTAAAATGCTGCAGGTGTTAAAAGTACTGGAAGGTCTTAAAACAATCCCTGTTATTATTATAAGCGGCAATACCAACAGAACCAACGTTCTGAATGTAATTGAAGCAGGCGCGGAAAGAGTTATGTCAAAACCGCTTCAAAAAGAAATTATTATTAAAAACATAAACGAAATGCTTGGTCCTGATTTTTTAATAAAGGCTAAAAAGAAAAATGTGTTTTCGGTTTCGGAGTCAAATGATATTCAGAGGAAATTAGCTTCCATATTTTTAAAAAGTGCTGCCATAAAGAAAGAATCTATGTCGGAAGCTTTAAGTACACGAGATAGGGAAACATTA